>Ga0181559_10003813_pt1 | contig 14756 bp, 13 predicted proteins | sample 011ome_21_FD_133752 | JGI IMG/M metagenome (GOLD analysis project Ga0181559, IMG submission 133752) | Coastal salt marsh microbial communities from the Groves Creek Marsh, Skidaway Island, Georgia - 011508AT metaG (megahit assembly) | ecosystem: Environmental > Aquatic > Marine > Intertidal...
CATTACGGAAGATCGGTTATCTCACAGTTCTTTTTATACATTCCTTCATTATTCTCTTTTTCAATTTTATCGACTAATTGGGTTTGAAAACCCAATATATATCATGTTTTCAGTTCGATTGATACATGCTTTCTACAGTTTGATAATTATTTATTTGGGATTTAAGATTTCAAAGAAATTAAGCAACCTTAAAAGCGCTATACAAGTATCTTGGATGTTGGCAATAGCGTGGTTCATGCCATTTTTATCAGTGAGAAATTTAGTCGAAGTGGTTTGTATTCCTCCCTTGATGTTCGGAACCTGGTTGTTTTTACAGAACAAACGTAAATTATTTCTTTGGGCCGGTATTATGTTCTCGGTGGCTTTTGCCTTGCGGTTTCAGACCGTATTGTTCTCAGGAATGTTTGGATTTATTTTATTATCACAGAGGAAATGGAGAGAGGCATTGCAGCTTTTATTTGGTTTTGGTTTAGGCAGTATCCTATTTTTAGGGATACTGGATTTTGCATTATTCAAAATGCCCTTCCACGAGTTGATATCTTACATAGATTATAACATGGCACACTCTGGGGAATATCCCAACGGACCTTGGTATCAATATCTATTCGTAATTCTTGGAATGTTGCTAATTTTTGCTCCAGCCAATTGGATTTATGCAAGTGTTTTGAAATTCAAAACATACCTGATTTTATTCTTGCCAACTTTAATTTTTCTTTTATTTCATTCGTATTTCCCAAACAAGCAAGAGCGTTTTATTTTACCTGTTATTCCATTTCTGATAATGGGTGGAATTTTGGCATGGAATGAATTGTTTCCTGAAAAAATGAAGTGGAATACATTTTCAATGCGATTTTTCTGGATCTTAAACATGCCTCTATTATTGGCATTATCCCTGGCATCAACTAGAACCGCTAAAATGGATGCCATGTATTATTTGTTTCAGCAAGAAGACGCAAAACATTTTGTAATTGAATCATCACATAAAGATTACATGGAATATATGCCCCGTTTCTATGGACAATTCTGGCAACCCTATCAACACATTTTGCCTAATTGCAATTCGGAGTGTTTCTTTGATTCAGCAAGTTTAGGTGTGCATCCAGAGCCCAACTATATATTGTTCTTTGACAAAGAAAATTTAAAAGAACGTGTAAAAAGGGTTCAGAAAAGAGCAGAAATTGAAAGGGTTCAAGTAATAAAATCTTCTTGGTTAGATCGATTGATTCCTAAACTAAATCCAATTGTAAAGAGTCAGGAAATATATATTTATCGGGTGAACGGCATACGACGCGTATTACCAACTACCACCGGCACCACCTCCGTTGAATCCGCCGCCGCCGCCGAATCCTCCGAACCCTCCTGAACTACTGCCACCACCGAATCCGCTCCCAAAACTACTTCCACCAAAGAAAATAGGTGGTGTGTAGTATCCACGTCTCGAATATCCACCTCCTCCGCCTCGACGAACGAACATAAGGTAGAAGAGTAGGAACATGAATATTGGACCAAGCACGCTTAGAAATGATTCTTTTTTCTTTTTATTATTTTTATTGCGCCCTTTAAATTCTCCTTTTATTTCAAAGGCTAATGCGTAAACAGTTTCTCGAATAGCATTATAATAATCACCTTGTTTTAAGAAAGGAACGAGCGATTTTCTTCCTATATCTCCAACGATTCCATCGGTTAATTTTCCCTGTGTTTTATCCGCCGTTATTATATGAAATTTTCGGCCCCCAATATTCAAATAAACCAGAATTCCATTGTTCACGCCACTATTCCCAATTTTCCATCCTCTCGAAATGAACAATGCTCTATCAAAGGCTTCATAATCGCAATTTGGTTCTAATACAACGGCAATTTGAACTCCCATTGAATCTTCAAAATCGCTCAATAAATTATTAAGCATAAGTACTTCGTTTTTGTTCAATACACCTGCATAATCATTAAGATAATCGGTGTATTGAGGAAGTTTCTGTTCTGCGCTCAAAAAGTTAAGCCCTAACAGAAAGCCAATAAAGAAAAATATTTGCTTAATAAATCTTGTTTTTGGTAACTTCATTGGATAGTTCATTCGGGTTCTCATCACTTGGAGGGAAATATTTTGAAAGTTGTTTTCCCACCACATGGACGCCTTTTACGATGCCTTCTGTGATTGTACCTGTTTTGATATTTTGAATAATTTCGTCCTTCACGGCTTCCCAAAATTCAGTTCCTACATGTTTGTGAATACCTTCATCACCGATAACCGCAATTTCATGTTTGCGAAGTCTTAGGAAAATCAACACCCCATTGCGATTTTCGGTTTTATGCATTTCAAGGGCTTCAAAGACTTTTTGTGCTTCTGCTAAAAGTGGAAGTTTTGATCCGCAAACCGTGTAATGGACTCTTATTTCTGCAGACGTGATTTCCTCCGCTTCGGTAATCGATTGAACTACTTTGGCGGTTTCGATTTGCCCTGCTGGCGAAAACTTTTGTAATCCTTTAAATCCGAACAACATCTAATTATTCGTAAATAGCATCGAGGTTAGGTGCGTTTTCCATGCCCTCAGAAGCAGAGAAACCTGATCGTTTTTCGAATCCGAAGAACCCTGCTAAAATGTTATTGGGAAATCTCCGAACTGTTTTGTTGTATTTGGCGACGGCATCATTAAAATCCGTTCTTGCCGTACTTATTCGATTCTCCGTTCCAGCAATTTCATCATTCAATTTAGCAAATTGTGGAATGGATTTTAAGTCAGGATATTTTTCTACTACTACCATCAAACGCGATAAAGTTCCGTTTAATTTGGATTGTGCAGCTTCAAATTGTTTAAGATTATCGGCATTTAATTTGCTCGCATCGATATTCATACTAGTAGCCGATGCACGTGCAGAAACTACTTCTTTTAAAATGTTTTCTTCGGTTTTAGCCGCTTTAACAACGGTTTTGGCAAGATTCAAGATTAAATCGCCTCGTCTCTGGTACTGGGTTTCAACATCATTCCAAGCTTTCTCGACATCCTCGTCTTTACCGATCATACCATTATAGGTACTGCAGCCCATCCCAAAAATCAATACGAAAAAACCAATTACGGCAATCAAAATTATATTACTGCGTTTCATAAATACTGTAATTCAAATATACGCGCAAACGCGTTTTTCATTCTTAGATTTACTTCAAAGAAATCAATTTCTTCGTTCAACTCCTTGGAAATACTTGTTACCGCTTTATCCGGTATTCCACATGGTACAATATGGTTGAACATGTTTAAATCGGTATTTACATTCAAAGCCAATCCATGCATGGTAACATATCTACTACTCTTTATACCAATGGCAGCAATTTTTCTTTCTTTTTCGCTTCCAATATCGAGCCATACACCAATTCTATCATTGATAGTACCCGAAGCGATTCCATAGGTTTTTAGAACCTCCTTTATGCAAGATTCAATGCTACTCACATAACTTTTAATTCCCATGTTTAATTGCTCCAAGTCAAAAATAGGATATACAACCAATTGTCCTGGTCCGTGATAGGTAATGTCTCCACCTCTTTCTATTTCGAATACTTCTGCTCCCAAGGAACTGAGCATCTCAGGGGTAGCTAATAAATGATTCTTTTTTGCGTGTTTACCGAATGTATACACAGGAGAGTGTTCAACAAAAATTAGATGCATATCGGAGTGATTTCCCATTCTTTTTTCTTCAATGATTTCAGAAAATAGCTTTTGTTGGAAATCCCAAACTTCTTTATAAGAAACGCGACCCAATTGGTGAAAAACACAATTAATCATGTCTCAAAGTTAATGCCCTTTTTGCTCTTCTCTTTTAGTATGTGTGTATTTTTGAAAAAGTGGAGGACACCGAGTTTAAAGAAAGAATCTTATCGTAACCTGAATGATGAAACCAGAATCGAAATATAAATCTAATCGAAAAATCGGGAATAAAGCAGAAAAGTTGGCGGAAATTTGGTTGATTCGGAATGGTTACCAAATTGCACACAAAAATTGGTTTAAAAATCATCAAGAGATTGACTTGGTTGTGGAAAATGCCAAATACCGGGTGTTTGTAGAAGTTAAATTTAATAATGCAAAATCTATGAATTTTCCAGAATCAAAAATTAACAAGTACAAGAGGCAATTTATTCAAAATTGCGCACAGCAATATCAAGAGGAATTCCCTTGTAATAAAACCATTAGGTTCGATATCATTGCCATTACCCAAAGTGCATTTTCATACCAGTTATTCCATATGAAAGATGCATTTTATGGTCGTCACTCGTGTAAAAGTTCTAATCGTTTGTCTCATTTTTACGACATAGATTTTAATGTCAAACGCTTTTAGTCTTTCTTTGCACCCAATGAAAATACGTGTGTTCGGAATTCTAGCTTTTAGCATTGCTCTTCAAATCAATGCACAGCATACCTGTGGAACTGATTTATATCATGAAAAGCAGTTGGCTCAAAATCCAACCTTGAAAGTTGTCGAATCTGACCACAACTCAAAGAGTCGTGTGTATGTTAAAAAACAACAAAATGATGTAAACAAAAGAGCGGCTACTTACACAATTCCTGTGGTGTTTCATGTGATTCACACTGGCGGAAGTGAAAATATTTCCAGAGAACAAATATTGGATCAAATCCGAATTTTAAATGAAGATTTTAGTTACACGAATCCAAATAAAGTCAATTTAAGAGATGCATTTAAAAATGTAGCGGCGGTTGGAGATGTTGAATTCAAATTGGCGACAATTGACCCATCGGGTAATTGTTTTGATGGGATTAATAGGATTTACTCTCCAAGTGGTGTTGATATGGATATGAGTGATGAACCCGTTAAAGATTTGGCCTATTGGAATTATCGTAAATACCTTAATATTTGGGTAGTTACCAATATAGAAAGCGGATCTGGAACAGGAACTGTTTTGGGGTATGCGGTTTTCCCTTGGACGTCTAATTTTAATAAAGATGGAATCGTAATTCGTCACGATAGAGTTGGCTCAATTGGAACGGCTTCCAATACGGATGATGGTCGTACTTTGACCCACGAGATAGGACACTGGTTGGGTTTGTATCATACATTTCAAGGTGGATGCAGCGACGGTGATAATTGTGACGATACACCACCGGTTGTAAGTACATTTACAAATGCTAATTGTCCAGCTAACGGGAATTCTTGTAATACAGATTTTCCTGATTTACCAGATATGTGGGAGAATTACATGGATTATTCTAATGGTAAATGCATGAGCGCTTTTACAAAAGAACAGGTTGCTCGCATGCATTATTACTTGGAAACCTTACGAAGTACCATTTACAGTTCTTCGAATCTGTTATCTGTTGGGGTAAATAAACAAAATGCTAAGCCTACTGCAGCTTTCAACTCCAATACTCGGGTGATTTGCGCAGGTAAAGCGGTTAAATTTTATGACTTAAGCTGTAAAGGCGAAGTTTCTGGTCGCCTATGGACGTTTCAAGGAGCCCAACAAACAAGCTATTCAGACGCCAATCCAGTTGTTATTTATAATAACCCTGGTTCATATGAGGTGAAGTTACAAGTTGAAAATAACTTTGGTAGTGATAGTAAAACAGAAACTGCCTATATCAAGGTCTTAGATGAATTTGGTAAAGAAAGTCCCAATTTTGAGGAAGGTTTCGAAAACGGAGATCCAATTGCTATTTCTGGATTTGAACATTTATCACCAACGTATAAATTTGATAGGACAAATCTGGCGGGTTACACGGGCAGTTATTCTTTTCGGGCTAATATCAACGCTTCAACGCCTGCAGGTGCAGTTTTTAGTTTCCAGACCCCATCATTTGATTTGTCTCAATTACAAACTGGGTTTTCACCTAAATTCACTTTTTGGGCATCATATGCTCAGCCAAGTGCGGATGTGACCGAAACCTTGAAAATATACATATCCACGGATTGTGGCGGTAATTGGGAGCAAATTTACCAGCGAAATGGGAGTTCTTTAGCATATTTAAATGCGCCTTTTACAAATGGATTTAAACCCACAACATCGACACAATGGAGAAGGCATGGTCTCGGTTCTTTAAGCAGCCTCGGATACGGAGATGCAAAGAGTGCAATTTTCCGAATAGATGTACTCAGTGGTGGAGGAAACCCGGTTTATTTAGACAATATCAATTTAAGTCCGTTCTTTGCTTCTACTGAAAATCCCAATTTCGAGCCATTTTCAATGGAGTTATTTCCAAATCCTGCTACAGAAAAAACCAATTTAACGCTTCTCAATAACAAAGCAATTCATCAGGCTCACATTGCGTTATACGACGTAACAGGGCGCATGGTTTCTTTGATTTATAAAGGGGCTTTATCTCAAGGCAAACAAGAATTTGAAATAATACACCCAACAAATGCGAGCTTTGGTGTATATTATATTAAAGTAAATACAAATGAAGGTAGTGCTTCACAACGATTAATTTTCGAAAACGAATAAATGAAGAATCTGGTAATAGTTGAGTCACCCGCTAAAGCAAAAACAATTGAAAAGTTTTTGGGTGCAGATTACACTGTTGTATCGTGCAAAGGTCATATTAGGGATCTAGCAGATGGTAATGATGCCATTGATATCAATAATGGATTTATGCCCAAATATGTAGTCTCAGATGACCGACAAGCGGTTGTTCGTGAACTTAAATCTTTGGTTAAAAAAGCAGATGTAATATGGTTAGCAACGGACGAGGACCGCGAAGGAGAAGCTATTTCATGGCATTTAGCGGAAGAATTAAAATTGGATAAAACGACAACGAAAAGGATAGTTTTTAATGAAATTACCAAACCTGCCATACAACGTGCAATTGAAAATCCTAGGAATATCGATCAATTCCTAGTAGATGCCCAACAAGCACGTCGAATTTTAGATAGGCTAGTAGGTTACACATTGTCTCCCGTGCTATGGAAGCAGGTAAGACCTAGATTAAGCGCAGGTCGAGTTCAATCCGTTGCCGTTAGACTGGTTGTTGAAAGAGAACGGGAAATTATTGATTTTGTTGAAAAAAGTGAATTTAGGGTAGTCGCTATATTTGAAAAGACCAATGGCAAATTAATAAAGGCTGAATTACCCCAAAAATTCGCAAATCAAGAGTTAGCCGAGGCTTTTTTAGGGAAATTAATTGGAGCTCAATTTAGTGTAAGCAACATCGAAGTAAAGCCTACATTCAGAAGTCCTTCAGCACCTTTTACAACCTCGACACTCCAACAGGAAGCATCGCGCAAATTGGGATTTGACGTTTCGAGAACAATGCGGGTAGCACAGAAACTTTACGAAAACGGTCATATTACCTATATGCGTACCGATTCTACCAACTTGAGCAAAACGGCAATTGATGGTGCAAAAAATGAAATTCTATCTGCTTATGGTGAAGCTTTTTCAGAACCTAAAAACTTTGCTACTAAAAGCGATTCCGCACAAGAAGCACACGAAGCGATACGACCAACTTATTTTGATAAACATAAGGCAGGCGGCACCCCAGAAGAACAGCGTTTATATGATTTAATTTGGAAGAGATCCATTGCTTCTCAAATGTCTAAGGCGAGATTGGAAAAAACGACCTTAGATATTCAAAATAGCAATACCTCAGATATTTTTAAGGCATCTGGTGAGGTAATTAAGTTTGAGGGCTTTTTGAAGGTGTATTTGGAAGGTACGGACGATGAGTCAGAAGAAGACCAAGAAGGCATGTTGCCTTCTGTTGAGAATGGCGAAAAACTAGCCTATCAAACCATAACGGCCCAACAAAAATTCGCCAAACATGCGCCTCGTTTTACGGAAGCTTCATTGGTGAAAAAATTAGAAGAATTGGGAATTGGTAGACCTTCTACCTACGCACCAACCATTCAAACCATTCAAAAGCGTGGTTATATTTTGCAAGAAAGTCGTCCTGCACAACAACGTGATGTTCCTAAAATCACCCTTAAAAATGACACCATTGTTGCTAGTTCTGAGAAAGAAAATTTTGGAGCTGAAAAGAATAAACTCTTCCCAAGCGATATAGGAATGTTAGTGACGGATTTCCTTTCTGAGCATTTTAAAGATATCATGGATTATGGGTTTACCGCGCAAGTAGAAGCGAAATTTGATGAAATTGCAAAGGGAATGCAAGGTTGGCAAATTATGCTCGATGAGTTTTATAAACCATTTAAAATTACGGTTGCTGATACCATTCAGAATGGGGGTAGAGTAAGTGGTGAGCGAATCCTTGGTAAAGACCCAGTGAGTGGATTAACTATTTTAGTGCGTATGGGACAATATGGCCCCATGGTGCAATTAGGGTCTCGCGAAGAAACCGAAACACCAACATATGCCAGCTTATTAAGAACGCAAAGGTTAGAAACGGTTACGCTTCAAGAAGCCATTCAGATGCTTGATATCATGAATAACGGTTTCGAATTTAATGGGCAACATGTTCAAATTGGAGTAGGAAGATTCGGACCCTACATCAAATATGGCGAGAAATATATCAATGTAAAAGACGATTCCGAGTTACTTACATTGAATCAAGAGAAAATCAATCATATGTTGACAGAGTTTGAAAAATCTCCGAGTTTCCCAGTTAATTTAGGAGATTACGAAGACAAACCAGTTCAAGTTAATGCCGGTAGATTTGGTCCATATGTGAAGCATGCTTCTTTGTTTGCAAGTATCCCTAAAGCTGAAGATCCTTTTACGGTCACCTTAGAAAGAGCAATTGAATTAATCGAGAAAAAACGGGCAGATGATCTTCAGAAAATGCTTAAAACATTTGAAGGAAGAGACGATGTAAGCGTTCAAAAAGGCAGATACGGTGCTTTTATTAAATACGGCAAGGCTAATTTGAAAATCCCTAAAGATGTGGACTATAACGATCTTACCATTGAGGATATTGAAAAAATAGCTAAGGAGTCGGATCAAGCAGATAAAAAATCCGGTGCTAAGAAATCCACTGCGAAGAAAACCACGGCAAAAAAGGCAACAGCAAAAAAGCCGGCTGCGAAGAAAAAAAGTTCGAAATAAATATCTAATTGAGCAACAATAAAGATATACATGCATTGGTGAAATTATTGGATGATTCCGATGCTGAAGTTGTCGATATTGTAGAGAAAAAGTTAATTGATGAGGGGGCATACTACATCCCTGAACTTGAAGAAATTTGGTTAGAAAATCATTATCCTGAACTCAATCAGAGAATAGAAGAAATAATCAAAAGATATCAAAAGGTATCACTTTTACAAGACATCGATTTATGGCTTAAAAAGAAAGATGAGGCGACAGCTTTAGAAGCATGGGTATTGGCAAGTAGGGTTCAGTATCCTGGTCTTAAAATTGGCATGATCAAGGCCCATTTGAACCAACTTAAAATAGATGCTTGGGTTAAAATGGGTGGCGTGAGAAATCCATTGGATCAAATTCAAATTCTCAATCATATTTTTTTCGAAACTTATGGGTTTAAAGGGAATAATGAGAACTATCATAACCCGGACAATTCTGTTGTTACAAGGGTGATGGAAACCAAATTGGGCAATCCCATATCATTATCGGTACTTTACATGTCTATAGCGCATGATTTGGGCTTACCTTTATTTGGTGTAAACCTTCCGCAGCATTTTGTTTTAGCCTATTGTAGACTGAATACGCCGCCTAATGAGAATGGCACGTACGATCGTTCTAGGCTAAAAGTCGGGAATGTCGAGAAGGTTAATTTTTATGTAAATGCATTTTCTAAAGGTCAAATTTTTACTAAAGAAAGTGTAGATGCCTTTTTAAAAGTCATTAAAGTAAGTCCCCAAGCTTCTTTTTACGAACCATGTGATAATTTAGAAATATTTAGACGCATTTTGAGAAATCTTCATTTTGCTTATTCCGAGCAGCAAGATTCAGAAAAACAAAGAGATGTGTTGGATATTATGAAACACTTAGGCATGGTTGATTCTGAGGAATCCTAGCTTACATTTGTTACCTCGCAATAAATTTGCGAAATTTGCAACATCTTATTATGGCAGAAAATCCAATTCTCGTTCCAAAAATGGGCGAAAGCATTAACGAAGCAACTGTAATTCGTTGGCTTAAAAATGTGGGTGATAAAATTGAAAAGGATGAACCCATCGTGGAAATTGCTACCGATAAGGTAGATAATGAAATTCCAAGTCCTGCAGATGGTATTCTTACACAACAATTATTTCAAGATGGAGATGTCGTGAAAGTTGGTGAGGCCATAGCAATGTTCAGTTCAGATTCAGCTGCGGTAGCGGCGACCGCTGAACCGAAAAAAGAAGAAACAACAGTTGAAATCGATACTGCGGTTGAAAATATTGAAAATCAAATTAACGAAGCAATATCAATTTCCCAGGCGGCTCCCGTTTCAAAGCCAGCAGGATCCAATCGGTTTTATTCTCCATTGGTAATGAATATTGCCAGCCAAGAAGGCGTTAGTTCTGAAGAATTAGAAAGAATTGAAGGAACGGGCATGGAAGGTCGAGTGACCAAAGCCGATATACTTAAATACCTACAAAATAGAAAATCAGCTCCCGTTGAAGTTCAAACAGCAACTGGTGTCACCAACGCTGCAACAAGCGTGTCTGCGCCGGTTCAAAATGATGCAGTACAAACCAAAGCTGTTGCTCATACAAGCCCAATTAATTTGAATCCAGGGGATGAGATTATCCAAATGGATCGCGTTCGTAAAATGATCGCTGACCATATGGTTATGAGCATGCAAACCAGCCCACATGTTACTTCATTTGTAGAAGCAGACGTGACCAATGTGGTTAATTGGAGAAATAAAATTAAAGATGGTTTCAAAAAGAGGGAAGGTGAAAATTTGACCTTTACGCCCATATTCCTTTGGGCCATAGCAAAGGCCATCAAAGATTATCCAATGATTAATGTTTCTGTTGATGGAGACAAAATCATAAAGAAACGCAATATCAATATTGGTATGGCTGTGGCACAAAATAATGGTAATCTGATAGTTCCCGTTATTAAAAATGCCGATTCTATGAATTTACTCGGCCTCACGCGGGCTGTGAATGATTTTGCGGTTCGAGCAAGAAACAATAAATTAACTCCCGATGATATTCAAGGTGGCACATACACCTTAACCAACGTAGGTTCATTTGGAAATATAGCTGGAACACCCGTAATCAATCAACCTCAAGTAGCTATAATGGCTGTGGGTACCATTACGAAGAAGCCTGCCGTAATTGAAACAGAACATGGTGATGTTATTGCCATTCGACAGAAGATGATATTATCGCATAGCTACGATCATAGGGTGGTAGACGGAGCCTTAGGAGGGATGTTTGTAAAGCGAGTTGCAGAATATCTCGAACAGTGGGATGTAAATACAGAAATTTAAGGGTCATGACAAACCGGATATGGAAACTAAAATTACCCGGTTTGTCAACCTGTTTTTAATTTTCTTAATTCTGAATTCAGCGGTTTATCTCTTCGATGAGATTTTACCCCCTGTGGTAAAGGTGTATACCATAACCAATAATCACAAACAAGTTAGTTTTACAGAAGAGTTAAAGGTCAATAAGGATTTGGCTTATGCACTTCTCGTGGAAGATTCATTAAATTCGGATAAAGACGATAGAGTACTGCTCGTAGAGGTGGATGAGCCCACTTATTACAGGGCTAAAAAAGGCGATAAAGCTTATCTGTATTTTACACCATTGCATGGTCTTGTTAGATTCTGCCTAGATGAGAAGCATCCGGTGCTTACCACTCAGAATCCGTATAATTTTCAATATCCACTGGAAGTCGAAAATTTACTTATGCCATTAGTTATCATAGGATTGGCTATATTGGGATATAAAATTAATTTATTCGAAGCTAAATTTGCGATTTTTCTGTTTACAAGCATTTTTGCGGTTGTGTTGAGATGGTTATTTCGTTAAAAGAAACATATCGAAATCCCTTTTCTTGGGTGTACCTGATGCTACTTGTTTTCGCGGGTATGCAACAGTTTTTACACCCTAAAGAATTAATGGATACTCTTGAATACAAAAGCTCAGTGCAGTATTGGTTTAATTCGGACTCCATCAAATTAAACCCTTATTTAGGCAGGTGGATGTATGTAACACGACGAACTGTAGGATACCCATTATTGATGAAAATTTTCGGCGATTGGGGCATTCAGATTTTAGGTCTAGTATCCGCAATTATATCACCCGCAATACTTATCGCCATTTTTAAAAATAGAGCAACTAAAATTAGAGAAAATTGTTTCTGGCTTTTTTGGTTAACGCAACCACTTCAATTTTTTTATTCAGCTCTTCCAATGCCCGAAATAATCAGTCAGTTTCTTCTTTGTTGGTGGTTGCTTTTTTTCTTAAAGAAGCAAAGTTTTAAATCTGGTTTGATCTTGAGTTTTTTAATTCTTATTAAACCCATAGTCATTGTTATTCTAGGGCCTATAACTATTTTATTGATACTCAAATTTTTTGGTAACTATAGATTTACAGAACGATTTAGGTTTTTAAATCAAATTTCTTTTAATGGGTACAATCCAACTGCATTATTAATACCCATTGGATTCATAATTATAGTTGGGTTCTATAATCTTTCAAAATGGGGCGTACTGCATTTATCCTCAATTAGTACGACAAATTTTTATGAATACAATCGGTATCAAACCCTGAAAGAAGCACGCGGTACTGCTTTTACTGATTCTTTATATCAAATGGAATCTGTACAACTCAACTCCATGTCGGATTTTGATCCCGAAAAAGGCAATTTGCTTAAATCGTTGTCGGCATCTACAATTTTGAGATATCCGACATCATACCTCAAATTACATGCTAAGGGTATGTTGCAGATGTTTATAGATCCAGGGCGCTACGACGCGATGGTATTTTTGGATTGGCCACAAACGAATGGTTTTTTGGGGTTGAAAAATGGACATCCCAATGCAAAAAGTAGACCTACTTATGAATGGTTGTATATTTTCATTTTTGCTTTCTTCAATTTGGTGAAGTTTGCCATTTTTATTTGGGCTATTTTCAATGTGATACGGGTAAGGAGTAAAGAATATGCCCACTTGTTATTTCTATGTTCAATAATGCTCGTTTATGCGTTCGCCATCGGGAGTGTGGGAACAGCTCGTTATCTTATACCGGTTTATCCCATTATGGCCTATATAAGCATTCATTTTATTTCGCATAGAAAATCGCAACATGAAAATTCTATTATTGAGCGATAATCACGCGCATTGTGATTCAGGGATTTTGAAACATGTGCAATGGGCAGATGAAGTTTGGCATGCGGGAGATTGGCTGAATTTAGATTTGCATTTCGAAATTGAAAAATTAGGAAAGCCTATTATGGGAGTATTTGGAAACGTAGATGGTACGGATGTTCGCGGATACTACCCAGAATTTCAACATTTTGAAAGAGATGGGTTACGCATTTTTATGACGCATATTGCTGGTAAGCCGGGGAAATACCCAAGTCGCATTTTATCTGAAGCAAGAAAGTCTCGACCCAATATTTTTATTTGTGGCCACTCACATATTTTATTGGTAAAACACGATCCTCAAAATAATTGGATACATTTAAATCCTGGAGCTATAGGATTACATGGCTTTCATGCAGTTAGAACGGCCTTGCGATTTGAAATTCAATCGGGTAAAATGGTCAATCTAGAAGTAGTAGAATGGCCAAGAAAACAAACTTCAGAAATAATATAAAAATCAATTGTTAATTTGCTCTAAAGTGTTATTTTTGCATTCCTTTTAAAGGAAGCCCAGGTGGCGGAATTGGTAGACGCGCTGGTCTCAAACACCAGTGGGGTTAAACCCGTACCGGTTCGACTCCGGTCCTGGGCACCACTTGAATCGAATCATACATACACAGATTCCAACTATCGACGGTCATCATTTGACCGTCGATTTGTTTTTACCCGAAATGCCGGGTTCGGAAAAGTTAAGCGTTAGCATTTATTGCCATGGTTTTAAGGGTTTTAAAGACTGGGGTTTTGTTCCTCATATCCATGAATTTATGGTTACCGAAAACCGTGCTCTCTTAACATTTAATTATTCGCACAACGGTGTTGATAAACGCGACTTTGATGCATTAGATTTGTTTGCTGAAAATACCATCGGTCAAGAGCTACGCGATATGGAGTCCATCGCCCGTTGGATTCAAGAGGAAGCAACTGAAACCTATCATTTGCATCCGGAGAAGTTGGATTGGATAGGACACAGTAGGGGTGGCGGTAATGTTTGGGTTTTTAGTGCACTTTTCCCTCAATACGTCCGTAAAATTGTGACTTGGGCTTCCATTAACAATTACGAACATCTTTTTAGAGATATTGATAAGGAAAAATGGAAAGCAGAGGGTATTACTCATATAACAAATGCGCGCACCCAACAAGCGATGCCCATGAATTGGATGATTTATGAAGAATTTGAATCCAATCGTGAATTATATGATATTGTAAAAGCCGCTCAAAAATTGGATAAACCGGCTTTAATTATTCATGGTTCCAATGATTCTGCGGTGCCAATTTTGCAAGCTGAAAAGTTAGCCGAGTCTTGTATGCATGCCATATTTATCAAGGTGCCCAACCAAGATCATACATTTGGCACTTCCCACCCGATGAAAAGTTTGGAACAGGCCAGTCATGCCTTTTGGTTAGTTTTAGATAATACTTTGGAGTTTCTTGAGGAAGAAGCTGAAGATCAAATTATCGCTTAATTTACCTTGCTACTAGCACGGGAAAGTCGATCGTTAATCGCTTTTCCCAATCCTTCGTCGGGCATCCATTCAA
>Ga0181559_10003814_pt1 | contig 14755 bp, 11 predicted proteins | sample 011ome_21_FD_133752 | JGI IMG/M metagenome (GOLD analysis project Ga0181559, IMG submission 133752) | Coastal salt marsh microbial communities from the Groves Creek Marsh, Skidaway Island, Georgia - 011508AT metaG (megahit assembly) | ecosystem: Environmental > Aquatic > Marine > Intertidal...
CGACCTTCATCGCGCGGATTCTCCTCCAACGCTACAAGCTCCTGATCCAGTTGATCAAGGTTCTCGTCGCATTCCTCAAGAAAATCGGCAATGAACTCGTCGTGTTCACCCATCGTTTTCAACTAACTAGGTAGTCACCGGACCTTTTCGTATCGAATCTAGAACCCAAAACCCTTTTCCGCGGTGTCTCTACCAATCCGTCACCAGCGAACAACGCTATCGCAATTTCACTAGAGAGACTTCGGTATGACTCGTTTCAATGCGCGCACTGCAACACAAAGCACTCGAAACTGTGCATCACAAAAAGAAAAAGATGGGTGTTTGACCCTAATGTCTACGAAAGCTATGCCAACTACACCGTTGAACACGCAAGATAAGAGGAATGGTCAATCGGAGACGGATTTGACGATCACAACGAACATGACTGCTCGGAGACCTGCAAGGCGTCAAACCAAATGAATCGTGTCGCGATTGAGCTAAGTACTCAAGTGAAATCAGTCAGCGACCGGGTGGGCAAGGATCGACAAAACCTTCTCCGTTTCAAACGCAAAACTGCATTACCTTCATCACGCGGAACGATTAGCCGCTTGCCAGAGCCCGAGCGCTGGATTCTGCAAAAAGTAGAATTCCTCACCGTTCTCGTCACGATGCCAACCATCTGACAGGGAGGCCACGTCGTATCGCTCAAGCAAGCTGGGCAAATCGCCCGGGGTATAGTTCACGGACTTAATTTCGTCAGATGATAACTTACCGGCGGCATAAACCACTTCAAAGCGATTCTCATGAGAACCATGAACAAGATGAGCTGCAGCCGATGGGTTTGCAGCGAGGTCTTCATTGGCATCAACCAAATCGAGGATCTCTGACTTGGTGCGATAACCATATTTGCGGATCAAGCGATCGATTTCTTTATCCTCACCAAACTCCTCAACAGCAGGGCCGAGCACCGTTAGCCGTCCACCATCGGCAATGGCAAGCCGACTCCGGTAGATTGCTTTGTTCCCAAGCCAAGTGCTTTTGAACTCAGACGGATCAAGGTAAGCAACGACGTGCCGAGGAGCGCGATCTAGATGAGTGATATTCACCTGTTTTGCAAGATCAGCCGCATCAAAGAAAGTCTGATGATCATCTCCTATGAACAGGCCGCGAGTGTGAAGCGAGCCATCGGGCATTTGCTGGATTACTGTCAACGCGTACAGCAGTGGCATGTGCGAGCAAAACTCATCCTGCGCGTGGTTCAGAATTTGCCTAAGCGGTGTGTTCGCGCAACCAAGCGTCTGCTCAATGCCATACACCGCGCTGAGAAAGTGGCTTTCGTTAATTCCTTCCTGCCCACCAGTCCCAACGAATATGTTTTTGTTGTAATTGGCCATACCAATCACTTCGTGAGGGACAACCTGCCCGATGGAAAAAATCATATCATGTCCACCATCGCGCAGAAGACGATTCACCTGGGCCTTCCAGGGTTTGTTGTAGACGCCTCCGGTAACTTCGGAGACGTACTCACTCGACACCGTCCCAAGTGTCACCACGTCATCACGCCAATAATGCGGACGAAATAGATCAAGCGGCACGCCGGGAAACATATGCTCCAGCTGCTCAGGTTTCATCGGGCTGTGGGTACCCAGAGCCGGCATGATGTCCTTGATTCGATCGCCCAGTATTTCGTGGGTAAGTGAGGTGATTTCACCCGCACGGCTAAACATTCGCGTGTGATCGGGTGGCAGAACCAAGGCGTGATTTGGCATGCCTACTTTTTCGAAAGTTTCGATTAACGCATTACGTAAATCTTCGCTGGTAAGAGAGGTTTGGGAACCACCGTTTGCGTAGTAGGTCGTCATCGCGAATCACTTTTGAAATGATGAAGAAAGTTGCACTCACCCAAACTCAATTTTTATACAAAGCGGAGAATAGACGGAACGGTGATTCGGCTGAAACTTTCCGTGGAAACGAGATCTGCACAACGATGTGTGCTCCAATCGCTACCCCAGTTTGTAGTCCAACCACATGCTCTAGCCGTGTGCTCCGGCTATAACCACTTTTGCACCCAAACCTGCGCGTCATTTCCGATGGCGGAGATAAAAAGGGAAAGTGATTCATCCGGTACGGGTTTGAATCACGTTGAGTTTCACCCGCACAGTGCCAATGGGACCAACAAACCAGTGCAAACTCAGCATTGCCCCACACCGCTTGACTTCCTGCCCCCGAATCCCGTCTGATAGAGAGATGAACAGAAACGAAATCGAGCGAAGAATTCCTCACCGGTCCCCCATGCTATTAGTGGATTCAATTTCCACGATTGATGACTCGGAAATTGTCTGTACCAAAACCTTTTCGGCAGACGAACCCTTTGTGCAAGGTCACTTTCCAGACTTTGCGTTAGTCCCAGGCGTCATTTTGTGCGAATGCTGCTTACAGGCCGGAGCGCTACTGCTTGCAGACATCGCGAATCTTGATGGCGATATGGTTCCAATCGCCACGAGAATGGACGGTGTCAAATTCAAAAAAATGGTTCGACCAGGTGACACCGTTGAGATACATGCAAAGCTGAACGAGCAAATTAGTAACGCGTTCTACATGACCGGCAAAATGACTCTAGGCGGCAAACTGGCAGTACGACTCGATTTTGCCTGCAGCGTAGCTTCGACAAAAAGCGAATAACAGAACAAAGCGATCATTGATGACGACAGAATCATCCTCCAGTGCAGCAGTCGACTACTTGGGCTTCTCCGGAAACACCTACCTTGTGATGGGCGTTGCCAACAAGAAAAGTGTGGCGTTTCGAATTGCTCGCCAGATTGAGCAACTTGGTGGTTCGGTGATCTATAGCGTTCGAAGCGAATCGCGAAGAGATAGCCTGAGCAAACTACTCAGGGATCGAGAGATCATTGTCTGCGACGTAGAAGACCCTCAGCAAATCCAATCACTTGCCGATCAATTGAGTTCGAAATCTATTGAACTGTCAGGTTTTGTGCACTCGATCGCATTCGCCGATTACCCCGAGGGAATCAGGCCGTTCCACGAAACAACAAGACAACAATTCTTGCAGGCATTCGACATTTCTTGCTTCTCCCTTACCCAGGTTAGCAATGCGATCAAAGAGCGACTGAAACCAGACGCGTCGGTGGTGACCATTGGAATCAGCACGACGCGAATGGCGAGTGAGAGTTATGGATTCATGGCACCGATCAAAGCTGCTTTAGAGTCATCCCTTGCCTTCTTGACCAAGTCGTTTAGCCGGTTCAGTCAGGTACGGTTTAATGCGGTCGCAGCTGGATTACTTAAAACAAGTGCATCGGCAGGCATCCCCGGTTACGTTGACTCATACCTGTTTGCCGAAAAGGTGATCCCGCGCGGCAAAGCGGTGGAAACCGATGAAGTGGCGAATACGGCAATCTTTCTACTAAGTCCAATGAGCAAAGGAATCACCGCTCAGTCGATCGTTGTGGATGCTGGGATGTCGATCAATTATTTTGATCAATCCGTAGTCGATGCCGTCACGGCTGCCGATTTAAACAACAATTAAAACGCCACGGAAGAGCCGCTTCGGGGGCTGCGACGCGCCTGCCGCTCAATCGCAAGAAACCACGCCTATAATCGCTCTAACTCCTTCGCATATTCTATTTTGCCAGATATCATTTTACATCCTCAGACATCGTGTCGATTTCACGATTGATACGCCTGATACCAAATCAGAATAAGCTCAGGACACTGTCACAAACAGAAAATTCGGCCAAACTCGCTTCGGCCGAGCTTTCAACACGTTTTGAGACACCTCACACATTTTCACGCGACCGAACAATTTGATGAATCAGCAGATCTACATAAACGGCGAGTACTTCTCCAAAGATGATGCGAAGATCAGCGTTTATGACCATGGCCTTCTTTACGGCGATGGCATCTTCGAGGGGATGCGGATCTACAGTGGAAAGGTATTCCGTCTCCATGAACACCTCGTTCGCCTTTGGGAATCCGCGGCTGCAATCTCGCTTCAAATCCCAATTAGCATTGAGCAGCTTACTGAGGATGTGAACGAAGCGGTGAACCGAAACCGACTTGAGGAGGGATACATCCGCCTTATCGTGACCCGTGGGGCTGGCGCGTTGGGACTTGATCCATTCCGTTGTTCCAATCCCCAGATCATCATCATCGTCGACAAAATTACTCTGTACCCAGACGAGCTCTACCAGAACGGACTAGAGCTGGTAACCGCGTCAACAATCCGCAACCATCCCGCAGCACTCAGTCCGCGCATTAAGTCGCTCAACTACCTAAATAACGTCTTGGCAAAGATGGAAGGATTGAAAGCGGGTTGCAAGGAAGCACTCATGCTCAATCACCAAGGCCTAGTCGCTGAGTGCACAGGAGACAACGTTTTCATTGTAAAGGCTGGCAAGCTGCTGACACCGCCAAAAGAAGCAGGAATCCTCGAGGGGATCACCCGAAACGCGGTGCTTGAGCTAGCGATTGATGCCGGGATCGAAACCGTCGAATGCCCGCTAACGCGTCACGATCTCTTTGTCGCCGACGAATGTTTCCTGACGGGAAGTGCAGCAGAAGTGATTCCCGTCGTCACACTAGATGGTCGAACGATAGGAAACGGACAACCCGGTCCCATCACGCTACAGCTCAATGATGCATTTCGAGAACTCGTTCGGAAATAGTGCTGTCAACGAAACATGATCAGCATCTTGCAAACCTTCGAACGTTTAACCTCCGTCCGAAACCGCCAAAGGGCAGTACGCCATGAAAGCCGCCTGCTTTTCAGACGTCCATAAAGTTATTTTTCAAGAACTGCCCGATCCGTTGCTCCAGAGCGACACGGACGCCCTGATTGAAGTATCGGTTGCCGGTTTGTGCGGAAGTGATTTACATCCATACTTTGGACGCGAAACTGGAATCGATCCAGGAACCGCAATGGGCCACGAGTTTGCCGGCCGGGTGGCGGCAGTCGGATCAGAGGTAAGTCAGTTCCGGATCGGTGACCGCGTCTGCGTGCCCTTCACGACCAGCTGCGGAAAATGCCCGTTTTGCCTAACTGGACTCACCGCACGCTGCGTCCAGGGCCAATTGTTCGGCTGGAGAGAGAACGGCCAAGGCCTCCACGGTGGTCAAGCGACCAAGGTTCGAGTGCCGCTGGCTGATAGCACTCTTTTTAAAATACCGGACGCGATGGATGATGAGACCGCCATCCTTTTAGGCGACAACCTCAGCACCGCATTTTATGCGACGGAACTGGCACAGATCGACCAATTGGTTAGCACGAACTCGGACCACAGCGTTGCAATCATCGGGTGCGGAACGGTCGGTCTCCTCGCAATTCAGTGGGCAAAATCAAAAAGTGTCAACAACATCATAGCGGTCGAGCCAAATCCCTATCGTCGTGAGCTTGCTCAACACCTCGGCGCGATTACAGCTGCCAATACCCAAGATTTCTTGTCGCTTGCCCGCGAAGCGAGCTCCGGGCTGGGTGTCAATGCAGTGATGGAATTTGTTGGCCTGCCAGAAGCCCAACGCACCGCTTATGAAATCGTCCGCCCAGGTGGAACTCTCGCAACCATCGGATGCCACTGCTCGCCACACTTCGCATTTTCACCCAGCGAAGCGTACGATAAAAATCTTAGCTATCGCTCTGGACGCTGCTCTGCACGACACTACATGGAAACGGCCCGCAAACGATCGAGTGATCTCAAGATGGATCTATCATGGTGCGTCACCCATCGGTTTCCTCTTTCTGATGCGACACGCGCCTACGAGACATTCGCTCACCGCAAGGACAACTGTGTTAAAGCCGTTTTCTGTATTTAGGTTTTGTAGGACAGTCAAAGCCAATCAGTCCATTGGCTCGTCAACTTTTGCGCGGAATCTACATCGAAGTAAATGTTGGCCGTCAGACAATTGACCGCCCCACCCGAACGAAGCAAAAACTTTCACGCTCTGATCAACGTGAATTGGATCCTTTCTTGATCCAGTCAGAAGGAACCGTGTCGCTTGCCCAATCTGGTGTGCCAAACCAGTCGTGCATCTCGCGAAGAAACGGTTCCACCACCTCACGTGACTCCACGAGGTGTCCGCGATCCCCCGTCTCAATCATCCAAGCATCCAGTGCGGCTCTCATCCGAACCAACACGCTCTGGTATTGAGGGTCGGTGGCGAGGTTGTGAATCTCATGAGGATCTTCATGGCAATCGAATAGCATTTCGTCAGGAAATGGCTGCATCAACTCAAGAGCGGCACCACTTAACTGTCCCTTTGCCATTAAGTCACGCATCAATGGTTTGACAAGAAAGCATTTCTCCTTGTAACGATTGAGTGTCGCAAAACCGGCGCCGGGTGTGAAATTACGAATGTAGTGGAACTGCTGATCATGAACCGAACGCATTCGAATTTCAGTCTCATCAATTCGATCTCGCGCAGCAAATGCATACAGACGTGCGGGATCACACCGATCCCCCAAGAACACACGACTCTGCATTCCCAGTGGACGATCGACACCTGCAATGGAAAGGGTGGTCGCCGTCAGATCAAGCAGGCTTACAATTCGGCTGCTAATTGCTCCGTCTTTTTCATCCGCCTTTAAACAGGGAATGGATTCAGCATCACGTATCACCAACGGCACTCGCAAACCTTGATCAAATGGCCAGTGAATCCCACGAGCGGTGAGTCGCCCGTTATCCCCAAAGAAAATCACCACCGTACGATTATCGACACCATCCTTCGCTAGTCGATCAAGAACTTGCCCAACCCGAACATCGGCGCCGCTCACAGAATTCAAGTACCTCGCCCACTCTTGACGAACGATCGGATGATCTGGATAGAAGGGGGGAGGCGTTACGTTCGCTTCCGTAGCAACCTGAGGATGCCACTCCTCGCCTACCCAAGGGACGCGTTGCTTCTCAGCTGATTTCCGGTCGTAAATATCATACTCCGCCTCTGGCAAATTGATTTGCGCAAAGAAAGGCTCCTTTCCCACCAAATGATCCCACTGAGTTGTATCGTAAAGTTCACCCTCGTTGACAAAATTAAGGTCCAACTTGCCAGTACCAACTCGCTCGTCCCCAAGATGAGTAATGTTCGCGGTAAAGTAACCGGCATCACGCAATCGATGGGTTAGCGGACGAACTCCATCGGGAAGCCGAAAATCATCATTTCGGTGTGAACGCATATGATGAGTATCGGTTGTCGTTTGATACATTCCCAACATGAAGCATGAACGACTCGGTGCACAGACAGGCGAAGTTGCAAAGGCGTTGTTGTAGCGAATCCCTTTTCGTGCAAGAGAATCCACATTGGGAGTGTGAACGTTCGCTTGGCCATAACAACCAAAGTCATTGGAAAAATTCTCACCGACAATCCAAACAATGTTTGGTTTACTCGATCGTTGAAGGGTTGACCCGGTGTCGCCACCGTGAAGTCGAGTCGCGAAAATCGCAAACATTAAAAGACTGTAACTGATTGTGAAATGACAAACGCAGCAGCCTCTCAATCCTTCAAATTTCATAACAACACCAGCATTAGAATTAAAAACGTTGTCCTAAAGGGATAGTGTAAACCAATACCACAGCGACGAATGTCCATACTGGATTTAATGAGAAATCCCCGGACTGCCTGAAAATGCAGACAACCCGAATACATTGCCTGTTGGTGACGGACCAATGTCCCCAATCGGTATTCTGTTCTTCTGACGCTGTGATTGCACATTCAAAACCGATCACCCCACTTTCGAGTACACGGTTTCACTCAAAAGGATGCATACTCTTCTAGTCAAGCCACTCGCCTCGGGTCCCTCAGATACCTCGTCGACATGTCACGGCACAGAATCGATGCCGATCACGAAACACCAGAGCCTCGAAAGCTGGGTACCGATGTTTCTACACTCAAAGCACAATTCCCAGCAGAAATGACACCATTCGGTATGATCCGCCAATACTCGTAAGCCATTCGATCCACACATCGATCGCAGATCAGGCATTAACCGTTGCAGATTCCTCGGGAACGCCGATCCCTTTTGCCGGAAAAATCGGCAAAAATCGGCGGTGCTTCCAAAAGACCGGTGGTTCAATAGCGGCAAAAACTGCGGTTACAGCTATACTATCGGTCGTCAGTCCGTTCACAAAAAAGCGGCGACAACTCGGTATCAAAGAGTCCGTTTTATTTGGGTCGTCAAAACGATTCCTCAAACACTTGATCCCACCTCCATCCCACCCCATATGTGATACCAATCGTCCCATGGGCGATCACCAATCCAACACAGTGTCCGCGGATACCCGTCAGTCCTTCCAATCATTTTGAGAATCACAAGCGACTTGCTAGGCACTCAAAGCAAGAGGTTGTGTTGGGAACCTTGGATTTCAAAAAAACTGTCACTGAAAACACTCCTTTGAACCGTCAAAGATGATCCCGAGTTCAATTGCACGCCACCCTGACAAGATACAAATGAGCCGGACAAAACCGATTTGCACCGCAGCGATGATTCTTTGCGTACTTCTCGCCCCACGCGCAACCCAGGCGCAAGATAGCTTGTCAGCAGACAAAGAACGATTTTTTGAAAACAAGATTCGCCCGATCCTGATCGAACATTGCGTCGAGTGCCATGGAGTCGATCAACAGGAAGGTGATTTACGACTTGATCATCGAGACGCGTTTGTTCGGGGCGGATCATCCGGCCCCGTGTTTAATCCCTCTCAGCCTCAATCAAGTCGAATCATTCGATCCATTGAGTACATGGACAACGACTTGCAGATGCCTCCAGATGGAAAATTGCCAGAGGAAACCATTCGGCTATTGAAAGAATGGGTTGAGCAAGGAGCCTTTTGGCCTGCCGACGAAGCGCCGACCGATAACGCACCGGTTACGCTAACAAGTGAGCAGCTATTGGAAGCTCACCGAACAAGTCACTGGTCTTACCAGCCTCTAAGTGAACCTGAAGTTCCAGTACTTTTGGAATTCCCGTCGGTGGATGTTCGGTCGTATCAAAAGGAAAAACCACTGGGAATGATCGATCGATTGATCGGAAAGAAACTAATCGAAAACGGATTGCTCGCGAATGAGCGAGCCGACAAAACAACGCTCATTCATCGAGCCTATTTCAATCTGATTGGGTTACCACCGACCTACGAGCAGGTTCAAGCCTTTATTGCCAATGACTCGCCCGACGCTTTTGAACAACTGATCGACCAGCTACTCAACGATCCGCATTACGGAGAACGCTGGGCTCGACACTGGCTTGATATTGCTCGTTATGGTGACACCACGGGCTACATCGCGGGAAGCGCCGAGACTCGTTATCCCTACGCGTTCACCTTCCGTGATTATGTCATTGATGCCTTCAACTCTGACAAACCCTACGACCAATTCATTGTCGAGCAGATAGCGGCGGATCGACTGGGTCTCGAAGGCGAGTCAAGCAAAAATCTTGCGGCAATGGGCTTCTTGACGGTAGGTCGCAGATTCATGAATCGACAGGTGGACATCATTGATGATCAGATCGATGTTATTAGTCGAGGTTTTCTAGGCTTAAGTGTTGCTTGCTCGAGATGCCATGACCACAAATACGATGCAATACCCACGGCGGATTACTATTCACTCTACGGAGTGCTGGCAAGCTCTGTGGCTCCGTCGGAGTTACCGCTAATCGGTGAACCGGACAATTCGCCGGAATACCAAGATTTCCTGAAGACGAAAGAGGCAAAGCAAAAGGAAGTTGACGATTGGCTGGAAGAACGTCGCGTCAACACCGAAGCGGAATTGCAACAACGAATTGCCGATTACCTTGTTTACTTGGCAAAGTCACTCCCACAATACGCCAACGGTGAAAAAGTACCGATGCAGGGCGAGCGAGGACCACTTCGACGTGCCGCAATTCAGAGATGGCAACAGTACCTGACCCAGCCACAAAACTCGCCCGAGCCGATTTGGCAACTTCTCCGAACCTTAGGCACCATTCCGGTTGCAGAATTCTCGTCCGCCATTGACAGAATCAAGACCGCCAAAAATGATCCGAGTGTAAGTGACGACGCCCAATTCAACTTTGTGTCTGAACTGCCTCCGACAATCATCGAACAACTTATCGCCTCGTCACCCGCGACGTTCCCAGATGCCGCGATGGTCATTGGAAAGCAACTGGAGGCTGTCTTAGCTAGTTGGAAGGACGCAAAAAAGAACAACCCATCCGTCCAAGCATTGCCGGATCCTCACGCAGATGCATTACGTCTCAATCTTCTCAGCGGAAAAACACCAGCAACACTCGACACAGCGCAAGCAGTTTCGCACTTGGACCAAGGTGAGCGAAACCGATTCAATCAACTCAACAATGCGGTTAACGGCGTATCTGTCACGCACCCCGGTGCGCCACCACGGGCGATGGTGCTGAATGACCGAAGCAATCCAATTGAACCAGTTATTTTTCGACGCGGCGTCCAAGGGAATCGAGGTGATCAGGTTCCTCGTAGATTCCTTCAGATTTTGGAGATGGTGGATAACGGCAAGGCCTTTGAAGACGGCAGCGGGCGACTTGAGCTAGCTAGGGCTATCGCAAACGAAAGGAACCCATTAACCGCTCGAGTCATTGTCAATCGAATTTGGCAGCATCAATTCGGAGAGGGCATCGTTCGATCGCCCAGCGATTTTGGTATTCGCGGTGAAACGCCTTCACATCCTGAACTTCTAGACTACCTTGCACGAAAGTTCATGGACGAAGGCTGGTCGATCAAGAAGTTGCAAAAAGAAATCATGCTGTCCAATACATGGCAGCAATCATCCAGAGATCGCGTCGACGCTTTTCTTAAAGATCCAGAAAATCATCTGGTGTGGAAAATGGCACGTCGACGTTTAGAGTTTGAACCGCTCCGCGATCGACTGCTCGCTGCATCGAAGCAGCTTGACCAAAAGATCGGCGGTCGATCAGTTAATATCCACGAGAATGCGAAACGCCGTGCAATTTATGCCTACATCGATCGAGAGGACCTACCGGGGCTGCTGGCTAACTTTGACCTGCCAAGCCCTGATGCGAGTCGAGCGCAACGCAGCGAGACCACTGTACCTCAGCAAGCTCTCTTCTTGATGAACTCGCCCTTCGTGCTCAGCCAAGCAGAAGCACTTGCCGGAACAAGTGTTCGTCCAGCAAAAAACGATTTGAGTTTAGACTCAATGGAGATGCGAACGGAGCGGATCAAAACCCTCTACCGCAATGCTCTTAGTCGTGACCCGAATGCCTCCGAGCTATCTCTCGCCTTAGAATTCACAGACCCAATTCAGCTAGAGAGTTTCCGAAGAGCAGCAAAGGAAAACGCTAGTCATCACGAAGGTCCGTTATGGAACTACGGATACGGTGGATGGGATGGCAAACAGGTCAAGTACACGCCGCTCCCATTCTTTAACGGAACCTCATGGCAATTCTCTGACCAATTCCCACACCAAGACTATCAATACCTTCACTTGACGGCCGAAGGTGGCCACACAGGCGCATCGCCTTTACTAAGTCCAATTAGACGCTGGACCGCTCCCACCGAAGGAACTTATCAGGTGAACGGACTGCTAAAACATCCGGCTGACCAAGGCGACGGTGTCGTTGCACAGATTATCACAACTCAACATGGCCTGGTGAAAAGCTGGCAGGTGCATCAATCCGAGCAAAAGACGCAGATCGACCAAATCAAGTTACAGGATGGCGAGCAGGTCTTTTTTATCGTTCATCTGAACGAAAACACAGGATGGGATAGTTATCAATGGAAAACAACGATTGATCTTGTGCAGTCAACGTCGGACGTGCCATGGGATGGAACAAGCTCCTGGGACTCAGCAACCGAATTTGCAATCGCTTCAACCAACCAAAAAAAGAAAAGCGAACCGATAAAAGAATTAGACGCATGGACGCAGCTCGCTCAAGCCCTATTACTCAGCAATGAATTTGCGTTCGTGGACTAGTTGAAACCATGCCGAGAAAAGGATTTAGCAATATCCTGATTGAAAGTCCGGCATGTAACGGGTTGTATCCAAGAATCACTCAATAACCCATTGATTTGAGCTCTATCGATGAACACGCCATTTTCCATATCCAATCGTTTCCCATCAACTCGCCGTGAATTCTTGCGACGTAGTGGAATCGGCTTAGGAACGTTCGGTCTAGCAGGGGTGATGTCGGATGACGTTACTCAGCAGGCGTTTGCTGCTAACACCAATCCCATGTCCCCAAAATCACCTCAATTCCCCGGAAAGGCAAAAGCGGTCATTCACATTTTTCTTAACGGAGGCCCATCACAGGTCGATACGTTTGACCCGAAGCCAAAACTAAAAGAGTACCACGGCAAACCGATCCCGCTGGACCTTCGCACCGAACGAGAGACAGGCGCAGCCTACCAATCGCCGTTCACTTTCAAAAAATATGGTCAAAGCGGAATTGAGGTTAGTGAGCTGTTCTCGCATGTGGGCGAAATGATTGATGATGTCTGCGTCATTCGGTCCATGCACGCCAACGTTCCTAACCATGAACCTTCCCTCATGCTGATGAACTGCGGACAGAGTCAATTTGTTAGACCTGCGGTCGGGTCATGGATTACCTACGGACTAGGAAGCGAAAACCAAAACCTACCTGGATTTATCGCAATGTGTCCTGGTGGTTACCCAATCAAGGGAGCCGAGAACTGGCAGTCAGGCTTTTTGCCTGGCGCTTACCAAGGAACCTATATTGACAGTCGGCATCAGGACATTGAAAAGCTTATTGCGAATATCAAAAACGCTTCGGGACTTAACCGAACCGAGCAGAGACGGCAACTTGATCTACTACAGGCAATGAACCAGCAACACCTCGATTCACGTGCGGGGGATGCAGCGTTAGAATCACGAGTGCAAAGTTTTGAGCTTGCCTACCGCATGCAGATGGAGGCGACCGATGCGTTTGATATTAACCGCGAACCCAAACACATCCGCGAGATGTACGGTGACTCGGTGCAAGCCCGGCAAATCCTGATCGCGCGGAGGCTGGTTGAACGCGGAGTTAGATATGTTCAGCTTTGGCATGGTGCCGGGCAACCATGGGATAGTCACGATAAAATCGAGCAGGCACACAGAAATCTTGCCGGTGAGTGCTCGCAGGCAATTGGCGCACTTCTCAAGGACCTCAAGCAGCGCTCATTACTTGATGAAACGCTCGTCATTTGGGGTGGAGAATTCGGACGAACGCCAACGGTTGAACTGCCCAAGCCGGGGGCGAACGCAGGAAGTAATAGCGGAAGAGATCACAATCATCACGGATTCACCATGTGGTTAGCCGGCGGTGGTGTGAAGGGCGGCTACGTTCACGGAGCAACGGACGAGTTTGGTTTTCAAGCGGTTGAGAACCGAGTCCATGTTCACGATCTGCACGCAACGATGCTGCACCTTTTAGGTTTCGATCATGAGCAGTTAACGTATCGATATGCTGGTAGGGATTTTCGTCTCACCGACGTTCATGGAAAAGTCGTTCATGAAATACTTGCTTAGCCAAAGCAACCGACGACTTTCACCAAATAAGCGCAAACCCACTATCCAATTTCGAGCGTCGTGACTCCAAAGATTTTATCTTGACGAATATCCGGTGGTGGACCGAAGTACATTCGTTCACAACCGAATACCTCTTCCATCCCTTTTCCAATCGCCCATTGGATCCCGATTGAGTTTGCATCGGGGATATCGATAAACACCGGAAACGCGTCTGCTTTTTTCGTGAGTGACAGGAAAAGACAATCCGCCACTTCCACATTGTCTGCAAACAAGGGACCGATCCGGTAACCTGAGACGCAACGCCTGATCACGCCAAAACCACGTAATACGTCACCCTCGCGAAATGCCAAAGCGACGGCAGATGATTGCTGTGACCAATACCGAAGAAATTCGATCCGTTCCGCCGGAAAGCATTGCTGATCGTAGGCCGATAATTCCGAATCATCTACGGATGAAAGTTCGACAATATTCGATTCCCTCGCTCCCGTCGTGCTCGTTAGCATTGAGCTGAAACGTCGATGCCGAGTCGCCGTCACGAATCCTCCCTTCGCATAAAACGGAACCATGGCATCAACACCGTCTAACCCGATGGTAGCCTGATCGCCTAATCGATGCAGCAAGGCATCGCGGCGGGCGTACCAGAGTTCTCTACCAATTCCATGGCCTCGCAACGCCTCATCGATGATAAACAATCCCATGAAACCGAAGCGTTCGCTGTGCTTAATCACAGCACCGCCACCGGCGAACACTCCATCGGATTCAACGGCCATAAACCCATCAGCGTCACATCTCCAAAACATTTCTGGATCGTTCTGCCCTGGCTCCCAACCTTCTGCCTCAGCCCAACCAACAAGCGTCTGTAACTCGGGAAAAGTCAGTCTGCGGGTTGAGTTCACCATATCTATCTCGATTGCTTACAAACCATTTGAAACCGGCAGAGAAAGTACTCGATCGCTATCTTTCTTTGCTCACTCGTGACGACCGTATTCATGGTACTGCGATAAAAACCTATAATTCTCTAAGGATTTTAAGATATTAAATTTTTACTTCAAAGTTAGCAAGCATGTCCACGCAACACATCCTGCGTTTATTCTCTTCTCTGATGGGGTTCCTGATCATCGGTACGGGGCATCACCGTGAACTAAAAGCCGATGAACCTAGCATCCTAAAAGTCTTTCTTCTCGCGGGTCAATCCAACATGGAAGGCCAAGGTGTAGTCGATCTTGATCACCCTCAGTATTACAACGGAGGACTCGGTACCGTCAAATGGCTTCTA
>Ga0181559_10003819_pt1 | contig 14748 bp, 12 predicted proteins | sample 011ome_21_FD_133752 | JGI IMG/M metagenome (GOLD analysis project Ga0181559, IMG submission 133752) | Coastal salt marsh microbial communities from the Groves Creek Marsh, Skidaway Island, Georgia - 011508AT metaG (megahit assembly) | ecosystem: Environmental > Aquatic > Marine > Intertidal...
CGTCCGGACACCTCGCATCGTCCCGGGTAGGAGGGGGTGCAAGTATCGATTTAGTTTTCATGATAGGAAATAGGTTTGTTTGAAAAGGGCCGGCTTTCAGGCCAAAGGTGGTCGACAGGTGTAGAACGCGGTTAGCGCACTGCCATGTAGGTTCGGTCAAGACCAGCGCGCAGGATCCAGGCTTGGGTGGCACTGCAACTGGATTTCTTGGCTTCATTCATCACATTTGTGAGCATGCTGCGAGTGGAGTGGCCGATTCGGTTGTCCATAGTCAGCGCCTTCGCGCAATCCATGTAGAGCTCAGCGCACTTTGCAGGGTTGCCGTGGTTGAAGGCGGGAACACCTTTTGCAATCGCATTTTCGATGAGGCTCGCTGGACTCATCTTGCTGGTTGAAGAGTGCTTGGTGGTAGAACGATCGTCCTTGCCCGGGAGAAGGACGGCGTCGATGACATGGATCACGCCATTGTCGCAACTGATGTCCGTCTTGACGATAGTGGCACCGTTGACCTTGAACATGCCTTCCTCGATCCCGAAGTTGAGCGCTCCTCCACTCAGGGCCTTGGTAGAACCGGCGCTCAACGCAGCACCAGCAGAGACGGATCCCTTCACAACATGCAAGGTTAGGATCTCAGTCAGTTTATTGCGGTTTTCTGGCTTAAGAAGCGACTCGACGGTTCCCTTTGGTAGCGCTTTGAAGGCCGCATCGGTGGGAGCAAGGACAGTCACTGGGTTTGACCCGGTCAGGGCAGAGGTGAGCCCGGCAGCTTCTACTGCAGCGAGGAGGGTATTGAACTGTCCTGCTTTTTTTGCGACGGACGCGATGTCGTTCTTGGGCTCAGGTGGAAGAAGCACCGAATCGATGACATGAATGATTCCGTTCGAAGCCCCGAGATCCGCTGATAATAGGGCGGCGTTGTTGACTCGGACCTTCCCGTCACTGAAACCGATTTTCACAGTCTCACCTTGGACGGTTTTGGCCGTTCCAAGCTTGAGGGCGTCCGAGAGAGCAACTTGTCCAGGTACGACGTGGAACGTGAGGATGGATTGAAGTTTCTCCTTGTTCTCTGGTTTCAGGAGCTCTTCGACGGTGCCCTTGGGAAGCTTTGCAAAGGCTTCATCGGTAGGCGCAAGGACCGTAAAGGATCCCTTTCCGTTGAGGGTTTCGACAAGGTCAGCGGCTTCAAGCGCAGCGGCGAGCGTTTTGAAGGAGCCGGCGGCTACGGCGGTTTCTACGATCGTCTTGTCGGAGCTTTTGTTGTCAGCATAGCTGACCAACGCTACAGCCCCAAACAGGAGCGTGGTGATGAGTGTTTTCATAAGGATTGGATTTCTCTGGTGATAGTTTTTGGAAGCCAGAAGCGGCTTCTCTTCCTCATTCGCAAGAACCCAAGACTTGGATTCAAACTTTTGAATTTTTCTTCGCACGGCCCGAAGCGAATAGGAATTGCCAGTGAGAAACACTTTGGTCGCCGAGAGGTAATCGAGAGGAGAAAGTGTACAGAGACAGCACCTCATACCCTAAAGAGGGGTAGCAACCCAGCCAGTGGGGGAACCCCACGGCTCTTCAAGTGTAGAATGGCAGGGACCCTTCTGAGAAACCGGACTTTCCTACTACTCTCCCCGGAGGAGCTCAACCATGGCTTTGCCCATCGACTGCTAGGAAATTGCTTTTTCAACCCCAACGTCCGGACACCTACTGCTAGGAAATTGCTTTTTCAACCCCAACGTCCGGACACCTCGCATCGTCCCGGGTAGGAGGGGGTGCAATCGTCCTTTACGATTCCCGTTCTTCCCAAACGCGCCGAGATTCAGCGTCGGCGTTCCTCCCATGTTGAGATCGGCGACGTCGCTCGCGATGAAAGTATCCTCGACTGGATCGAGCAAAGTAATCTCTCGGTCCGTACCGGTCACGGATTCCGTCGGAAGAAAAACAACAAGGCCCGAAAGCAGGGCCAATACTGGCAGGGTTTTCATTTGGCTACAACCCAACATGTTTTTTCCAATCCTCCCAGTCACGCACCATCGCCTTCACGCGTTCGGGATGCGCCGAGGCAAGGTCATTGCTCTCTGAACGATCGGTTTTCAGATTGTAGAGTTCCCACTTTTTCTCGCTCGCGCCCCAGACGAGCTTCCAGTCGCCCTGCCGGATGGCGCGGTTTCCGTAGAGCTCCCACGCTAACGAATCATGTGGATTTCGCCGCTCTCCCCGGAAGATCGGCGTCAGGCTTTTTCCCTCGACGGGGAGAATTTGCTTCCCATCATATTCAGCCGGATAATCGCTCTCTGCCAATTCGATCAAGGTCGGCATGAAGTCGATGATGTGGCCGGGCTGATGGGTGATGGAACCCGCCTCAACTTCGCCGGGCCAGCGCACGATCATCGGAGTCGCAATGCCGCCTTCGTAGGTCCACGTCTTGAACTGGCGAAACGGCGCGTTCTGGGCCCAGCCCCAGCCTTTGCCGACAAATTCGTAGCCGCGGCCATCGCCGACCGGGATGCCCTCGTTGTATTTGAAGAAGCCTTCCTCCTGCCCTTTGCGGCCGGAGGGCCAGGTCGCACAGCCGCCGTTGTCGGAGAGAAACATGACCACGGTGTTGTCGGATACTCCGGAGTCGTCGAGCGCGGCGAGCACGCGACCGATCCCGCGATCCATTCGGTCAACCATCGCAGCGTAGACTTCCATGCGGGCTTCTTCGCGTTTACGCTCCGCATCGGGAAGCACTTCCCAATCCGGCACGTCGTAGTCGTAGCGAAAGTCGCCTTTCTTGTTTTCCAACTCCGTCAGCACCGGTGGCGATGCGAACAGACCCATCTCGGTTTGACGCTGATGCCGGCGCTCGCGCATCGCCAGGTAACCGTCTGCGTACCTGCCCCGATACGGCTCGATATCTTCCTCAAACGCGTGCAAGGGAAAGTGCGGCGCAGTGTAGCAGAGATGAACGAAAAAAGGCCGATCGTTTTTTGCGAATCGTTGAATGGTTTCGATCGCGTGATCGGAAAACGCATCCGTGGAATAATAATCCTCAGGGAAGTTCGTCACGGTTTCTTCGTTATGCGCAAAGGCTCGAACTCTTCCGCCGTTGTAGAAAACAGGATCAGGCTTAGCTGGATTGAAAAAGTTACAACATCCGTCCAGCAAACCGTAAAACTCATCAAAACCGCGGTCGATCGGCCGGAGCGGAGCTTCGCTTCCGAGATGCCATTTTCCGGTCAGCGAAGTGGCGTAGCCCGCCTCGCGCATCGCCTCGCCAAGCGTGATCATGTTCTCACGCAGACGCGGTTTGCGGCCCTGACGTGGATATAATCCTGTCAGCAGCGCGGACCGCGTCGTCACGCAGACCGCGCAATTGTAGAACTGGGTGAACCGCATTCCATCCTTCGCCAACTGATCGAGATGGGGAGTCGAGATTTCTCCTCCATAGCATCCCAGATCGGAATAACCCAAATCATCGGCCAGAATAAGAAGGATATTGGGTCTGTCCTCAGCGGTTGCCGACATGGTGAACGTTCCGAAAAGGAGCAGAAACGCCAGGCTAACAAGTTTGGCGGTATCTTTCATAACAACACAGGGTCTAGCGTTCGAATCACTCCTTGCTCAATACAGCCGGATTGCTGATTCGCGAGTAGGGGCTTGTCAGGCCCGAATGCTCGCGCGCCCTGACCGTGTAATAATAGTGACGCTCCGGATCCGGAGTTTTCGTGTCGGTGAATTGCATCGCGCTCAAGCTGATGACACGAGCGCCGCTCCAGTGGAGCGTCACTTCCGTTCCTTCCTCGCCGCGTTTGCAGCCGAGAAAGCTCGTCTCCGTCTTGCCTTCATAACTCACGACTTCAGGCGCGGCCATCGAGTGATTGCCGGCCACCAGCAGCCGCCCGTGATTGGGAAAATCTCCTGTTGCCTCGACATTCAATGTCGATGCGTCAGGATCGAGATGCTCACCGGTCAGGATCGTGTCGACGACCGGCACGACTCCGATTTCTTCAAAGACGCCTGTTCGGTCCAGTTTCACACCCTGCAGGTTTGGCCGTGGAGAGGGCACGCTGCGCATGATTACGAATTCCTTCGTCTCGGTGTGGCGCGGCGCGGGTCGCCACGTCAGCAAGGGCCCTTCCTCACGGTTGTTGGCGACGTGCGCTTCGATCGGTGACTGCGGCTGTTCGACAACGGCGAGATAGATGTCGCCCATCTTTTTGTTTTCGGAATCCTTATCGGAGATGAAGAGAATTTTGGTTCCGTCAGGGCTCCAGTGAACGGTCGGATGGGTGATGTGCCCGGCCTCCCATGAGGCATGGTGATAACACAAAACCCGCACCGGCGCCGAGCCGTCCAACGACAAAATGAGGATCGCTCCCGGGTAGCTGTGACCGGTGTTGTCGGTCGCGACGGAGCGACCGTCCGGACTGATCGCGGGGTGCGTTCCAACCCAGGTCAGCTCTTTCGTGACATCGCGGCGCCGGCCCGTTTCGAGGTTGTAAAAACCAGCCGAGCAGCTGCCGAGCCACTTCGTCGGATCGCCACCTTTCGGATCGCAAATGATCATGTGCCGACCATCCGGGGTGAAGAATTCATGCCCGCCCTCGCCGATCAATCGAGGCTCCGAGCCGTCCGGCTCCACGACGTATTGCCGGCGCGAAGACTTCATCCGCCGGATGTCCATGCGGCCCGGGACCCAACCGATTCGGCCGTGCTTTGTCTCACCTTTGAAATCAAAAAACCCGGTCCCGTCCATGTTCACAAACGACGACATGACGACGTCCTGCTTCTCACCCAACGGCTGCGTTATAATGCGCGTGAAAAGCACGGCCGTCCCGTCCGGGCTAACGCCGAGCTTGCCCATTTTCGCGTCAAACGGACCGGCGATGCGGCGCGATTCAAAAGTGTTCACATCGATCACGTGAACTTCGTTTTGATTGTCGACAGTCGGAGTGCAGACGATTTCCCGACCCGAGCGCGACCAAACTCCGTAGACCGCCGGGGCTCGCCTATCAGTGGCGCGCGTGATCTTCGAGCCGTCGGCATCCATCAGGTAGAGGTGCCACGCTCCGCTCCGCTTGGAACGAAACAGGATCTTCGATCCATCCGGCGACCATGGATCCTTGATGCGGTCCGGAATAATCTCGACCTCCGGATGCGTCGTCAGCCGCCAGACTTCCGTGCCGGTGACCTCGTCGCGGTAGTCACTACGCTCGGATTCCCAGGCTCGTTGTTTGTCGTCGTCGCCGGTCGCTGTGGCACCGACGACTGCAACTGCTGAAGCCAGGATACCGAGCGTGCGGGAAATTCTTGTCATGTATAAATTGGGGTAAGGTCAGTTTTCGACTCTCGCAACTATCACCTGGCATCGAGTTCACGCCAGAATTCCGCGACCGGCCTGGGAGATCCGTAACCGATCTGTTTCAATTTCGGGAAGCTGCGTAAAAAGTCGAGGTCGATCACTTTTGCTGATTACTGCTAGGAAATTGCTTTTTCAACCCCAACGTCCGGACACCTCGCATCGTCCCGGGTAGGAGGGGGTGCAGGACGGAAAATCTCTTGCCGTTCATTTTCAGAAATACTTTTCCCGAACGCACCGTCTCTACTTCCGCAGTGATCTTTTGACCTTGATTGTTGGTATAGACTCTTTCCTGAGCCGATGCCCAGTCCAACAGTAAACAGAAAATGACAAGCCAGCTGGAAGTTTTCATCAACAATCGTTAGCACGATTTCTGGAAGTTTTCAGCCCGGTTTTTGGTCCGTATGTCACAGATCGGTTTTGAAAGTCATTCAGTCTCCCGATAGACTCCGGGATGCCATATGTGATCACGATCGAGTTTCTCGCCGTCATTTCCGCCGCGATTTACGGAGTCCTTCTCGCGGCGCGAAAGGGGATGGATATTACCGGGGTGTTTGCGGTCGCGTTTGCGATATCGTTTGGTGGGGGGACGCTGCGGGATCTGTTTCTGGATCGTCACCCGCTGTTCTGGATCGCGAATCCTCACTATGTGGTCACGGTGTTTGTGATTTCGATGGCGGCGGGTTTGATTTTGCGGTTCGTAAAACGCATCCAACCTCTGTTGTTGTATCCCGATGCCCTGGGAATGGGGCTGTTTACCATGTCGGGAACGGCTCTGGCGCTCGAAAACGGGACGGATTGGTTTCTGGCGGTGATTCTCGGGACCATCACCGGGACGTTTGGCGGGGTGATTGGAGAAATCATCTGTAATGAAGTGCCGTCTCTGTTCCGCCCGGGCCCGCTCGCAGCGACCTGTGCGTTCACCGGTGCGTGGTGCTACCCGGTTTCGCTTCACTTCGGTTTGAGCATCCCGGTTGCGATGATCATCGGCACGTCGGTGATCTTTATTTTCCGGGTTTTGGCGGTGCTGTTCAGTTGGCAGTTTCCCGCGGTTCGGTAATCAAACAAAGACCTGGAAATGCCGTACGGTCCCGTGGTACGAGATATTGATACCGAAAAACCCGCCCCGGGGTGTTACTGCTAGGAAATTGCTTTTTCAACCCCAACGTCCGGACACCTCGCATCGTCCCGGGTAGGAGGGGGTGCAATTTCAGGGGGTGATGAAGTTTTGGACAAGAGAATGGATTTTTCCGGATTCCTCAAGCTTGTGAAAGCCGGGCAAAGGAATGGGGGCAAAGGAATCATGATGAAACAAAAAATTCTTTTTCCCTGGGTATTGCCCCGATTTACCCGCCACGATCACTTCGTCGATGATCCGCATGCGGGGCTGCTGGGAGAGGGCCTCGCAAAACTCCCTGCTGGCGAGAATTCCGGTGCCATAGCTTTTGGTCAGGGCTTCCAGCCTTGCCGTGGTGTTGACCACATCTCAACTTCCGAAACTCGTATTTTTCCGATAAAATTGACAAAAAGGCAGGGCGCGGGCGTCGCATCTGGAATCTGAGAGATCCGATGAATCCACCAGTAATTCGCGCGTAGCAAGAATTGCGCTACCCGCCGAAACCAAAGGCATTGGCTCGAAAGCGAAATTCTTGCTGGCGCTCGAATTCCTATGCTTACATCGGCTAAAGCCGACGCTACATCTACTGAAAACCCTCCTCCCCCCTGGATCATTGAACGTACCGCGTCCACCATCGATACCAAAAATACTCTGCATAAATAGACGATTATTTCGGATCCGATTTAGGCAAATCTCTGCCGGTAATATATTTGGGTTCAACGTTGAAAATCCTCAAGTCATTGGGTCGCAGCCACTCTTCACGGGGTATGTTCGGAATGGTCCAGTCACCGGCAAAGATGCGGATGATGCGTCCTTTGCGATGACCCTCCTGCATTTCGTAGAAGTGGATTTTCATTTCAATGCCGCTACTGCCCGGTTGAGGAGTTTCAATGTTTGTGACAGTTTCGACTCGCCCCTTTCCACTTACGTTGATGCTATACATTCGCAGCGTTGGTTCGACACATTTGGTTCGAATCGATTTGGCGTTTTTGACGGCTTCGAGTAGTTCCGCATCGACATTGCTGCACAGCTGGGCGGTGACCCAACCTTTGGCTCCTTTGCCGGGATCGTGTTCGGTTTTGGTAATCATTGCCGGGATGCCACGGCGTTTCTGATGTTCGATATGGATGCCGCGCTGGACTTCGGTTGCAGCTTGCTGACTTAACTCGTCCAACCAAATTTCCCGGCAAAGGGCGTCCTGCTGGAAAGAACCGAGTAGCGTGACCCAGCCGAGATTCATCAGAATGCTCTGACCGGTTTCTATATCGGCCAAAGTACCTATCGATTTGTTTTTCCAAACCCGCGTTCCACGGTCGACTCGAAGGGTCAGAGTTTGGTTTTCGCTACTGCTAACGACTATTTGATTTGATTCGAGATCAACTTTGCTGATTTTCCAGGAAATACCTTTGCGCTGATAGTAAGAAAAATCGTCCTCGAGCAGCAAGGCACGTGAATATTGACTCTCGACTGAACGCAGATCCGGGCGGGCCATTTTTCCCGCTGCATAGTTACTGACTGGAGGTTTAACCTCGAACGGTCCTTTCGGCCCAAGATAAAATTGGCCGTGTAAATGGGTCCCGATTGGGATGTCTTTCAAGCCAGCTGCTGCTCCGTGAAAATAGACGGCTCCGTAGGGTAGCATCTTAAATTGATGCGGTAGATCCCAGTAGTATTTATTGATTGAGCCATCCCGGTCGAGTCGCAGAATTCCCTGGCGATTGACATGTTCAACCAGGGTCAGTTCCCCGGCGAACTCCTTTGCCTGATCTGGATCCGGAAACTCACTATCCAGACCGATTCCCGGGTCCCCGGCGGATGTGATGCCGGAAGCGATCACCAGCAGGAAAACGACCGACAGTTTTTGAAGAATGGTATCGTTCATGAGCCAATAGTTAGCACTCCAGAGCCTGCAGACTGTCGGCGAACGCTTCGACTTCGATGTCCATTTTGCCGGCGATGCCAAGGAGCAGGTTGCTCATTCGAGCATCGGCGTTTAGCGGGCGCGAGCAAAGCTGATAGTGGGAGTTTTCGATCTTACCCTGTTCATTAACCGCATAGCCGTCGAAATGACCCTGATTGAAGTCGAGATGCTTCCCGTGGTTGAACCCCAGATTTTTGCCCCCCGCGACAACCAGGGGCAGGTTGGCATTACCGTGGCTGTGGCCGTAGGCCATGCCGCTTCCGTAAAGTGATACCGTCGAGTCAAGAAGTGGTCCGTTCTCATCCTGCACCTCGTTTAGTCGATCGAGGAAATAGGCAAACTGCTCGAAGTTGAATTGATCACTCTGGGTTAAGCGATCGAGTTGGGCCGGGTCACCATTGTGATGGGATAGCGAATGCCGTGTCTGGTTGATGCCGAGGGCGGGAATGGGAAGGCCTTTGCCTTCATCGCCGGAACTGAAAGTAACCACGCGAGTCATATCCGTTTCGAAGGCGAGTATCATGAGGTCGTACATGGTTCGGAAGTAATCAGCCGTATCCTGTTGCGAGACATCCCGCTCGATTCGTTTGCGCTTTTCCGGAGCAATTTCCGGGCGCGGGATGTCGAGCCATCGGTCGGCTCTTTCGGTTCGAATCTCTACTTCCCGAACTGAGGTTAAATACTGATCGAGGCGGGTCTGGTCTTCGGAGCCCATTTGCCGATCGAGTGCTTTCGCTTCATCCAGAACGGCATCAAGAATGCTGCCCTGTCGCTTGAGAGCCTGCCTTTCTTCTTGTATGCCGCCTTTTGGAGCTTCGAACAATCGGCGAAAAACCTCGGCAGGCTTGGTTTCCGCCGGTAGCTGGATCCCATCACGATTGTACGCTAGTGAGCGGCCCGTGTTGCTCAATTCCAGGGAGGCGAAACGGGTAAGTGGAGCGGTTTTTTCGGCAATCAACTGGTCCAGTGAAACGCTGTTGCGTTTGCCTTGACCTATTTCTGCGCCAGTTAGCCAGATCGTCTGGCAACCATGATGATGCCCGATTCCATTTGGGTGATGTAGTCCTGAAATCGGAGTAATCACATCGCGGAATCGCTGCAACGGTTTCAAGCTTCGGCTAAAGGTGTAGTCCTCACCTGAATCCAGTATTTGGTAGTCGAGCGTGTTGACCCCATTGGGTAGGTAGACAAACACGGCCCGCTTTGGTGCTTTGGTAGCCGCTGCCCGCAATGGGCGCATGCAGTCGAGCATCGGTAAGCCGATCGAGGCACCAATGCCTCTGAGTAAACGTCTTCGGGAGATCAGCCAGCTTTGTGTTTGGTAGTTCATCGTTTGATAAATATTTCGGATGTCACCAGTTCGGTGATCAGGTCCCGTATTTGGTAGTGGTGGGTCTTAGCCTGTGAGGTGATTGCGGCGAGAGCGGCTTCGTCATCCACGGTCATCGCCCGCCGAAGTGCGTAGTTCGCCAACTTCTCAACAAAGGCTCTGGCGAATTGATCACGATCATTGAGCAAAAGTTGTTTGAACTCTTTCGCATCGGAAAAGCTTGAGCCATCGGGCAAAGTGCCGCTGGCATCGATCGGTGGATTATCGCCCGCTCCGTTTCGGACCACCTCCTCCGTCCGCCATCGGCCAATGGCGTCGAAGTTATCAAAGGCGAGGCCCAGCGGATCGATCCGCGCATGGCAACTGGCGCAGTTCTCATCGGCGATGTGTGCGGCCAGCTTTTCGCGGATGGTTGCTTTGGGCTTGTCTACCGGGTTGGGTTCGATCGCGTCTACATTGGGAGGCGGCGGGGGAGGTGTTTTACCAAAGATCGTTTCGGACAACCAGACTCCGCGGTGAACCGGGCGGTGGCGGGTACCGTCAGATGTCAGGGATAAAATCGAGGCGTGCGTGAGTAAGCCGCCTCTTTGTGAGTTGGTCGCCAGGTTGACCTTTTGAAAACCTGTTTTTCCCGGCGATGGCATCTTATAGTGATCGGCAAGCCTGGAATTAAGCATCGTCCACCCGGAATCGAGGAAGATATCGATCGGTAAATTGTTTTGATATACTTCTTTAAAGTATTCTAATGATTCCATTACCATACTTTTCTCCAGCCAACGGTCATAGTCGGGGTAGAGTTTTTCATCGGGAGGAAATTCACCGACCTTTGACAGCTGCAACCACTGGTAGGGAAATGATTCGGCGAAAGCCTGGCTACGTGGGCTGGTCATCAACCTTTGTGCCTGTTGGCGGCGTTGTTCGGCGGTGGATAGTTGTCCGTTTTTAGCAGCAGCGAACAGTTCGGTATCCGGCATGGAACCGGTCAGAAAATAGGATAGGCGAGATGCGATTTCGAAGTCGTTGACGGTGGCTCGCCGGGTTTTCGGATCTCCCTCGGCGATGTAGAAAAAGTTCTTCGATGCGAGGATGGCTATCAGGCAGGTTTTGTAAGCGGTTTGATAGGTTTGTTGATTTGCGATTTGCTCATCAAAGATGGCGAGGTAGCGATCCAGTTCTCCCGGTTTGACCGGCCGGCGCCAGGCGGCTTCGGCAAATCGTTGCAATGAGGCTCGAGGTGATGAATGGTCCTCCGGAGGAGCGAATAGTTGCCTTTTCTTCTGATCTTCAGGTTTAATGATCGGGCCTTCCCATTTGATCCAATCAAATATCAGCAAAGGGTAGAGAGGATTGCCGTCATCGTCAGTTAATTTGCGTTGCCAGGGAGCCCGCGATTTGGGATCGGCGAGTGTCGTGAAAACAAACTCACCGGGATGACCGGTACCTCCGGAGTTTTTCGGGCCGGGTGCCACGTTGGTGATTTTGACATCGTTTCTTCCTTCCGGAAAATAGGTTTCGAATTCCAGCACGACCGGTTCATCCTCGGGGGCGATGACGTCGGCCTCGAAGATGACCCGATCGAGTTTTCTTGAAAACAACGACAAATGCGGCGGCCGGGTTCCTTTTGGAAACACGCCACTGAGTTTTATCTTTACTCGATAGACACCGGATTCGTGATGGTGTCCGCCTGCAGGTCGCAAGTAGCTCAATTCATGGCTCGGCCAAATCACGGTTCTGACTTGGTCGAGAATGCCCAGATCTTTGATCCAGCGTTCTTTGTCCCGATTGTTCCAATCGATATCGATTGCCCGGCGGTGGGTGTTGATTTGGCGCGGTGGTTTTTCCGGATAGGCGCGCGCGATGATTTCGTTGGCAGCTTTCAGGTATTTTTCGATGTGGGATGGCGCAAGCGACAGCTCCGAGCCAATTCTTTCAAAGCCATGCCATTGTGGATCGGGAGAAAATGCTCCGGGAGCCTTCGTATTAAAAGTGACGCCAAGTAGATCGTAAATGGTATTGGCATACTCTTCCCGACTGAGTCGGTAGTGAGCAACCGGTGGGCGCCTGGCCATGCGCGCGGCTTCACCTTTTTTTATCGCCTCGGCGAGCCAATCCATAACCGCCTGAGCTTGTTTGGCATCCGGCTGCGGTTCGTCGTCAGGAGGCATTTCGCCGGCACCCATTCGAGTGATGACCTCGTGCCACAGTTCAATATCGGGTCCAAGAGTGAAGTCCCGGGAAAGAGTATCCAGCCGCAGATCTCCCTTTTGCTTCCGGTCATCGTGGCAGCGATTGCAATATTCCGCAAAATACGGAGCCACTGCCTGATCAAAGTCTTCAGCCCCGGACTGAGCCAACACCAGAGCGATCATAAAAATGAGAAAAAAACGAGACATTGCTTTTCTGGATAACGTTAAATGGCCATAATTTGCTGCTTTAATTTGAATGAAGGAACTTGCGTTTCAAGCACGGTTATGTCCCCGGAATTCGTGACCTCAGTCGAGGTTATTCTGACTAACTGAACCACAGTTCATCCTCATCCTCTTGCTGCTAGGAAATTGCTTTTTCAACCCCAACGTCCGGACACCTCGCATCGTCCCGGGTAGGAGGGGGTGCAACTATGGAAGCGCGTTTTCGATCAAGCGGCACGACGACCCGAAGTATGTGGGCGGGGATCAGCACGAGATGGCCAAGACCATCGAGCAATCGATTCCTCGCTCGCCAGGGCACGTCCGGGAGTGGTTCGACATGATGAAAGACGGCACTCCAGCCTACTCGAATTTCGAAATCGCCGGCTACCTCACCGAGGTGATCCTGCTCGGCTGTATTGCCCAGAACATTGGCGAGGGTCGCCCCATCAAGTGGGATGGACCGAACATGAAATCGCTCGATAACGAGGAAGCTTCGAAGCTCGTGAAACGCGAGTATCGGGACGGATGGGCTCCCAAGGTGTGAGGTTTTCGCTCGAACCCTTCGCCCCAGAGATAGGCGCGGCCTTTTTTCAAAAGGCCGCGTGACTCCGACGAGCGGTTTGTTGCCTCTTTGCGGGGCCCGGCAGATTCAGCGGGGGCGATACCCGATGACGTGCGCGTTCGTTTGATTGATCCGGAAGGCAATAAAGTTCGGGGGAAGTTCACCGCCTTGCGGGAGCGCGCAGATGGTGACGTGCCAGTTATCGCCGCCCGCCCTCTCGGGCAGGTTGGTTTCGCCGTTGGGAAAGATCGAGAACCGAACGATCTCTACGGACTCATCCAACCCGGGGAGGGATCCCGTTTCCTGCTCGGCCGCTCCATCGGTGATCAGCGTTGAGTGATCTTGTGAAAACACGAAGGCTCCTTCCAACCACTGAACCTTATCGACCTGCCTCCGTTCTCCATTCGGGAGCCATTTCCAGACCCGGTATCCTTCAAACTGAAGGCCTCTCCCGCTCGCTCGGTCGAGTCCAACGATTTCGAAGTCGACAACGACGTCCTCAGCGAGCGCAAGTTGCCGGGCGTTCTTGAGCGTTTGCTCGAATTGATCTCCCGCAGCGGTCAGGGATTTCGATTGAAGCGTGGGGATCAGGGCCGGAACCGACATGGCAGCAATGAGGGATATGATCAAGAGAATCGTCAGCATCTCGAACAGGGAGAATCCCCGGTTGCATTCTGTAGCCCTTTTCCTCATGAGGTCGTGGTCTTGAAAGAAATGTCTTGGTATCGAGCCTTCATCAGAAATTTTGATTGGTCCACTTGGCGTTACGGAGTCCGATCGCAGTCGAGAATACCCGATAATCGATCCGGTTTTCCTGGAGGTGCTCCTCGAGGGCTTGAAGATCCTTCTCGAAGTCGATCGACTTCGAGAAAGGGGCGATCTCTTCGATTCGAAATTCGTCCGGAATTCCGGTGGGATTGCCTTCCTGGTATCGGGAAAAATCGGCTTCGGCGACGGCTACCATGGTCATCTGGATGATAGGAGGGACTTCGTGGCGTGCTCGGTCGGCGTTGGAATCTCCGGGCGAAAGATCGTAGGCGCGTGAGTCGAATCGATACTCCTCGGCCAGTTCATGAGCTTCGGTCGGATCGGTGCTGTGGACGGGATGAATCAGAAAGAGAATCACATTCTCGGCCAGAACACTCACGTTCCTGCTTTCCAGGTGATCGGTGATCCATTGGTATCCCGTGAGCTGTTCTTCGGAATGAAGCGCCAATCGCTCGGTGGGAAGGTGATACTCGAAGAGGCGAAAGCGATACTTTTCATCGAGGCGGTCTCGAGCAAACTGAGGTTGCCATTCGGCATCGCTCCCAAATCCCGCGAAGTATCCCCACCCATTCAACAGCGAGGCCAGTCCTTTCAGATCTTGCTCCCGGCTCATCCCGAAAGGGGCTTCAAAGAACACGGAGCTTCCGGTAGCCTCGACAAGCGAGGTGGGAACAAAATCCTCCCCGTCAGCCGCCACGAAATGCAGGTGGCTCGATTTGCGGTAGTTGATCGGAATCCCCTGGTCCATCTCGTAATCCCAGTAGGTATCGATTCTTGCCTGGGAGAGCCGGTTTGCGATCGTTTCAAAGGCGTTTCGGGCATCACGAAATTCCACGGTTCCGCTGCGCACGCGTCCCCATCCTTCCTCGATTTCACCCAGCATCGAAGAAACCAGGAGTATCATCAAAGAAAGGAGCGTCATCGAGACGAGTAGCTCGATGAGCGAAAAGGCGGACGAAAACTGCGAACGGATACTTCTCATCGCTTTTCAGGGGGACTCATCTCTCAATGCCGGACTCATGTTGGAAATCACCACGGAATGTTCGGAGAATTCAGATCTATTGTCAGATCGCTTCAGGGCTGCGACTCCGAGTTCCCCCGGAAGGTTGCTCACTCGAATAACGATTTTTCGGAGATCCTTGGACCGGTCGAGCTGCATCGATTCGTCGCCTGGCAGGCTGATGGTAGAAATGCTCGAATCACTCGAGGCAGGATCCGCGATCTGTACGAGGGCCGTGTAGATGTGATTCTGGGCTCCTTTGTCGTCGAGGGTATTCCCCTGGTCGTCATAGTACTGCCAAAGCTTC
>Ga0181559_10003831_pt1 | contig 14725 bp, 13 predicted proteins | sample 011ome_21_FD_133752 | JGI IMG/M metagenome (GOLD analysis project Ga0181559, IMG submission 133752) | Coastal salt marsh microbial communities from the Groves Creek Marsh, Skidaway Island, Georgia - 011508AT metaG (megahit assembly) | ecosystem: Environmental > Aquatic > Marine > Intertidal...
ATGCGGGCTTGCTTGCTCATAAAAGTCAGTTGCATCTACAAATCCATGCAGTTTCGCTGTATACTGAGTATCAAATTCATCAAAATCTCGAACTAAAGGCAGACGTTCCAAGTCGATTAATCCTGGATATTGCTTTCCCTTGGCCTCCATTTTCTTTTTCAATTTCCCCAAAAATTTTTGTTTGTAAAATTGATTTGCTGGCCTACTAAGTGTAGCTGCACTGGACGGTAAGTGCACGGGTGTAGAATATATAGCTGCTTTTTTTACTATTGAAGGGACCTCCTCTCCTTTTTTACCCAAGTAATTTAGAGTTTGCGCCCCTCCCATGCTTATTCCTGCCAAATAAAGTTTCTTATACCGATTCGTAGAAATCACCTGCTGAATCACCGTATCCAAATCCTGGCTAGATCCATGGTGATACAAAACAGGTTGTAAATTGAGCTCACCCCCACAGGATCGATTATTCCAAGCCAATGCATCAAATCCATGTTGGTTAAATAATTTGACCAAAGCTCGGACATAATGGCGCTGAGAATCCCCTTCCAAGCCATGAGAAATAAGTAAAAGTCTATCTGATCCCACTCGAGACCAATCCAGATTTAAAAAATCTTCATCTGGAGTTTTTATTTTTTCCCGTAGGTAGTTGACCCCATTAATTCTTCTCCAAATACTAGGTATAATGGTTTCAAAATGGCCGTTTAAATAAAATAATGGAGGCTTGGTGTAGGAAGAAGAAAGTATAGGCATGGTTCAATGTGTGAAAACTTCAAGTCAACTTCATTTTTAGGTAACCTTGCAATGATTGTGAGCTCGTAATTTTAGACCAGATAGCGTACTCATAGGATCTAACAGAGTTAAAGGGGATTAAATTTGAAAAAGAAGGCAATAGGTATTGTCTTTTTTTTTGTCATTTTTCTTTCAAAAAAGAGGTTGATTTACTCAATAAATTTAGATCTCAAGCGTGCAGATCGACCAGCAAGGTAACCGGTTGTCCAAGCTGCCTGAAAATTAAAGCCTCCTGTGATCCCGTCCAGATTAAGTACCTCTCCTGCAAAATAAATGCCTGAATGAAGTTTGCTTTCCATAGTTTCTGGATAAACCTCATCCAAAGAAATTCCTCCGGCTGTAACAAATTCCTCTTTGAACGTAGTCTTACCCTGCATAGCCACTGGATAGCAAAATAAGCATTGCACCAACTTGTTGTACAGTTTTTTTGGAAGTTGACCAAATAATTGCTCCTTATTGATTTCGGATTGGCTGCAAAAATGCTCCCAGAGGCGTGCAGGTATCCCAAAAAGTGGATGGGAATGTACCTTTCTATTGGGATGAAGTTGCGCATAGCTATTAAGCTGCTCTACGTAAGCTTGTTCAGTCAAGTCTGCATTCCATTGAATAATTGCCCGAGCCTTATACTGCTGCTCGTAAAGCCAATTCGCACCAAAAGCCGAAAGTTTGAGTACAGCAGGACCACTGATTCCCCAATGGGTAATTAAGAGTGGGCCTCGGTAACTAAGTTTGGTGCCTTCCAATTTCACTACGACATCCGGCAGGGATACCCCCATCAATTCACGAATGGGTTCCTGAGGAGTGTTAAAAGTAAAAAGCGAAGGTATAGGATTTATTAGCTTATGATTCAATTGATTAAGGTAACCATATGTACCTAAATTGGGATGTCCGCCAGATGCAACGATGATTTTAGAAACGGTAATTTCTCCCCTATCTGTACCTAGAATATAACCTTGTAATTTGGTTTTAATGGATTTGATTCCATTGGAAAGCTGGATTTGAACACCCAGCTTTTTAGCTTCTTCTTCCAAACAAGTAACAATAGTTTGAGAGGTATTGGATTCGGGAAATACACGTCCGTCCCCTTCAATTTTCAACAGCACCCCCCTAGATTCAAACCAAGAAAACGTATCGTGGATTGAAAAGTGGATAAAGGCTTTTTTCAAGAACTTTTCACCTCTAGGGTAATTCCTAATCAATTTCGAAATCTCCATTGGTCGGTGTGTCACATTGCATCGACCCCCACCAGAAATTTTTACTTTGGAGAGTAATTTGGGGGATTTTTCAAAAAGGATTACCTGTATTCCAGGCCCACTAGCATGGATGGCTGCAAAAAAACCTGCAGCTCCTCCTCCAATTACAGCAATGATCACGTAGAATAAGATTTGTTCAAGGCCAAAAATCAACATCTTTTCACTGAAGCAAAAGGGATTACTCCTATTTTTTATAGCATTAAGTGTTCTTTTATATCCAGCTGGAACCGAAAATGAAGATTTATTTTTCAGAAGTCTCACTTTTTCTTGAATGAACGATTTTCAGTTGCTTACTTGCTAAAAATTAGATTGAATTGAAAACTACTGCCCGAATTTTTTCCCTTCTTTTTTTCCTCCAAATTTATTTTGGGGTAACTGCTTCTGCACAGGTTAATCTTGGTCAAACAGACCGCTGGATGAAAGGTGCGTTGGCTGCCATGGAGCGAAGCGACTACCAAACAGCTAATTCTATATTTCGAAACCTCATTGATTCAGGCCTTCCTCTTCCCGAGGAGATGCCTTATTTTTTTTCCGAAACTCTTTTTCAACTAGGACAATACAATAACAGTCAAAATTTTGTCAACAAATACCTGGAATTGACAGGATTTACAGGTAAAAACTACGAATCAGCGACGCGCCTGAAAGAAAAACTCAAGGGTCCAATCGCAGAAATTCAAGCTTGCGACCTATGTGATCGACAAGGCTACCGCTTGGAAAACTGTACGACCTGCCTTGGTAAGAAACAACTTGAGCAGCCTTGCTCCTATTGCAAGGCTAAAAGCGTGGTAGGCTGCAGCCGATGTGGAGCCACTGGAATGATTAAAAAAGTAAATGTGTTTAACATCGTTGATTTTTACGAATGTGAACGCTGTGGAGGTAAGGGACGGCTGTCTTGTCCAGATTGTGAAGGCACTGGAAAAGAGATTAGTAGTTGCAAAATCTGCCTAGGAGCAGGAAAAACCCCTTCTGACAACTTATGTACCCATTCTGGGGAAATACACCTGCATGGAAAGGATCGGATCTTACCTTAATGGACTCCAGTGAAAATTTAGAATTAGAATGTTCAAAAAATTAGTTGCAATACTTTTGAAAAGACTCCTCTGCTCCGGGATATTCCAACACCATTGCTAGTTTAAAATCTTCACAAGCTTGCTTGTTCCTTTTTAAGGCAATTTTAAGTAAGGCTCTGTTGAAATAAGCTTGCCCAAAGTTTTTATCCAACTGAATTGCAATTCCATAAGCTTTTAATGCCTCTTCTGGCAATCCAATTTGATGCAGTGCCCTTCCTTTCAGCAAGGAAGCCAAAGCTGGAGCTCCTGGGATTTCTTCTGCTTTGGTCGCGTAAAGCAATGCACTGGCATAATTCTTTCGTTCAAGTTGAAGATTTGACATACCCAACAAAGCTTGGAAATTAGTTGGCTCAAGTGCCAAAGCTCTTTCAAAATCAGCTTGAGCTTCAACCAATTTCCCCAATTCTTGATACGACCTCCCTCTTCCATAATAGAGATGATAGTCATTTGGCTTGGTTTTTAAATTTTCCGAGTAGCCAGCAACTGCACTTTTAAAATTACCATTTTTGAATTCATTATCTCCAGTATTCACTTCTGAACCTGAGGAACATCCCACTAAAATCAAACTTACAAGTACTCCAAAAAAATAGGTATTTACTGCTAGTCTCATCATGGCTTACACAGCTACGTTATTCTCCCGCAACGCATCATTAAGTGAAGTTTTTAGGTCTGTTGAAGCTTTTCTTTTTCCAATAATCAATGCACATGGGACTTGATAGGTTCCAGAAGGGAATTGCTTGGGAATTGTTCCTGGAATTACAACTGAACGAGGAGGAACGTACCCTTTGTATTCTATCGGGCTTGAACCGGTAACATCAATGATTTTTGAACTAGCAGTCAAAGTCACCCCTGCTCCTATAACTGCTTCCTTACCTATTCGAACCCCCTCTACTACAATGACGCGACTCCCTATGAATGCCCCGTCTTCTACAATTACAGGCGCTGCTTGTACAGGTTCTAGTACACCTCCAATCCCAACACCCCCACTCAAGTGGACGTTTTTCCCAATCTGAGCACAAGATCCAACAGTGGCCCAGGTATCCACCATAGTGCCTGAATCTACGTACGCCCCTATGTTTACATAACTTGGCATCATCACTACTCCTGATGCCAAAAAAGCACCGTATCGCGCCACTGCATGAGGCACAACACGGACTCCCTGTGCTGCATAGTTCGTTTTTAAGGCCATCTTATCGTGAAATTCAAAAGGTCCCACTTCAATGGTTTGCATTTTTTGTATAGGGAAATAGAGTATTACTGCTTTTTTTATCCAATCATTTACGACCCAATCGCCGCCTTCAATAGGTGCCGCTACTCGTAAATTACCAGCGTCTAAATCAGCAATAACATCTCGAATGACTTCTTGAATAGCTGCGTCCTTCAGCAATTCACGATTTTCCCAAGCAAGTTCAATAGTAGATTTAATATTCATGGATTTTTAATTTCTGGCCGCCTCCACATTTCAATGGAAACAAGAGGTTTTAATTTGAGAACACGAAACAAAGAAATCCTGACTGAAGTTCATAGGTTTTTTATAGAAAAGACAAGGGAATAGCAAGGGCTTGAAAGGATATTCTCTTTTTTGAGTCCTACATTCTTAAAGCAAATAAGATTTGAGGCACATGACCATCCTCAAGTCTGTGGGGTGTCTTTAATCAGTAGTTTGTAAGCTTTATTCAATAATCCTTTTTGAATAAATCGCAGGGTAAAACCTCGAATCAATCCTAAGTTTTAGTGCTTTCATTTTTGAGTTTAGATAAAAAAGCCTTCCGAGTACGTTTAAAAAATTGTGTCAAAGTATTGGTATAAAATAGGAATCTAGATCACTACAAAAAATTATAATTATCTCTGATTGAATCATATAGTAATTTTTTTAGATGAGACTATTTTTTAATTCAGTTTATCCTAAATCCGGACCCCCAATCTATTGTGAGTTATCCACAATACATTTAGACTACTTGAACATATTTTTTAGATTTATCTAATATTATTTTTATATTTGTCTTATTGACAAGCTACACATGGAATTAACGACTGCAGAAGAAAACTACCTCAAAGCAATTTACCATCTATCGGAGGAGGGTAAAAAGAGTGTATCAACCAATGACATTGCCACACAGATCCAAACTAAGCCTGCCTCAGTGAGCGACATGCTCCGCAAGTTGGGAGAAAAAGAAGTTATCCAATACCGGAAATACTATGGCCTTCAGATCACAGCACTTGGAATGCAACTAGCCTTACAGACCATTCGAAAGCATCGATTATGGGAAGTCTTTTTGGTAGATAAATTGCATTTTGCTTGGGACGAGGTGCATGAGGTAGCAGAGCAACTTGAACATATCCAATCTCCCCTACTTATCGAGCGTCTAGATGCCTATCTCAACTACCCTAAGTTTGACCCTCATGGAGATCCTATTCCTGATGCATACGGGGACGTGCGGACACGTCCACGTTGTGCATTGAACGAGATGGATATTGACCAAATTGGACAAATTGTAGCAGTCAAAGACAGTTCGGCAGCTTTTCTCCGCTATCTAGATAAAGTAGGAGCCTACATCGGTGCTCGGATCAAAGTACTCGACAAAGTAGAATTTGATGGATCCATCGAGATTTTAGTGGATCAAAAAAAGACCCTATTCATGTCCAAAGATGTAGCCAGCAACATTCTCGTCCTGCAATCATGAAAAATGTCCCGTACCTTTACTTCTTCCTTCTCCTTATTTGTAGCTGTACCTCAGCTTCCAAATCTACACGTACCAAACCCTTGATTGTGGCTACCACAAGTATTTTGGCAGACGGCATTCAGGTCCTTGTAGGAGATCAGGCAGAAGTAATTGCGCTAATGCCAGCTGGAGTAGACCCCCACTTGTACAAGGCTTCGGTGCGTGACCTAGACTTGCTTACACAAGCCGACTTGGTCATTTACCATGGACTGTATCTTGAAGGGAAAATGACAGAGATTTTTGAGAAGCTTGCCAAGCAACAGGTCCTTATTGATGTTTCCAATGGGATACCATCCGACCAACTTATTCGATCTGGCCCAGAATTACATAGCGTAGATCCCCATGTTTGGTTCGACATCACCTTATGGTCTGCTGCATTAACCTATGCCAGTCAGGAACTTCAAATTTGGCAGCCATCTTGGAAGCCACAGCTTGAAACAAATACTAAAACTTACCTGCAACAACTCGGTGTGCTGGATCAACTAACTCGAGCAAAGGTGCAAGAACTAGTTCAGCATAACCAGGTGTTGGTGACAGCACACGATGCTTTTGCCTATTTTGGTAAAGCCTATGGACTTCCCGTGCATTCGCTACAAGGGCTATCAACCCTGAGTGAACCGGGTTTGAGGGATCTTACTGAATTAATCTCACTCATTCAAACCTATAAGGTAAAAGCCATATTTGCGGAACAAACCATCTCTCCAAAGGCGCTACAAGCTGTGGCACGAGGTGTGGCAGAAAAAAATCAGGTAGTCAAACTCGCAGGCCCCTTGTATACAGATAGCCTGGACGCGCCAAATACCCCTGCCGGAACCTACCTTGGCATGTTTGAAACCAATTTGCAACTTATTTACAACCAACTTCTCCCATGATCACTCAGGTATCTCAACCCGTCCTAGAAGTACATGACCTCACGGTGAGCTACGATCAGCATCCCGTGCTCTGGAATGTAGACTTGAGCCTTCCAGCTGGGCAATTGATTGGTATACTCGGTCCAAATGGTGCAGGAAAATCCACGCTCATCAAGTCCATCATGGGCTTGATTCAACCCACCTCTGGGTACATCAAAATTTTTGACAAACCACTTGCCGAAGTTCGCTCACGAATCAGCTACGTCCCCCAGCGGGAATCCGTGGATTGGAATTTTCCTGCATCCGTCTTAGACGTAGTTGTCATGGGTACCTATGGCAAATTGGGACTATTTCGACGCCCAGGTAAAAAAGAGGTTCAAATCGCTCAAGATGCGTTGGATCAAGTGGGCATGATGGCCTTTTCCAAGCGACAGATTTCCGAACTTTCTGGTGGACAGCAACAGCGGGTTTTTATCGCAAGAGCATTGGCCCAGCAAGCAGACCTGTACTTGATGGACGAACCATTTGCAGGAGTAGATATGGCCACCGAAACTGCCATCTTCCAGTTGCTACAAGATATGGCCCGGGCCGGAAAAACTGTTCTGGTAGTCCACCACGACATCCATAGCGCCATGAATTTCTTCGAATGGTGTATCATGCTCAACCTACACCTGGTGGCTTCTGGACCTAAGGACCAAGTGATGACCGAAGAGCTACTCCGCAAAACTTATGGAGGAAAACTCAACCTACTTACCCAGGTGACCGATTTGATTCGTAAGCAAGATTTCAACCCATTGAAAAGCTGATATGGAAGATTTTCTTTACTTCTTCACTTTTCAAGACCCCTCCATCACTTGGGTAGTGTTGGGCATTACGCTGCTAGGGATTGGTTCGGCCTACGTAGGTACTTTTTCCTTCTTGGATAAGAAGGCATTGCTAGGTGATGCTATCTCCCACGCAGTACTTCCTGGAATTTGCGTGGGTTTTGTCTTGGCTGGTGAAAAGGATCCTCGCTACATCGTTACAGGAGCATTTTTATCGGGTGCATTGGCTACTTTTTTAAGTTCGTGGCTAAAGCAGCACACGAAGCTGAGTGAGGATAGCATCATTGCCAGTATCCTTTCCATATTTTTTGGAATTGGAATTGTAGCCTTGACCGCACTCCAAAAATCAGGTAATCCCGAGATTGCAGGGCTCAATTCTTTTATTTTCGGAAATGCAATTGGTATCGCTGAGGCAGACCTATTCCTGTATGGTGGCTTGTCGCTGGCCATTTTGATTGTGCTAACGCTATTTTTAAAAGAGTTTCGTTTGATGGTCTTTGATCCGGGATTTGGAAATGCCATTGGCTTTCCAATGAAGGGCATCCGCTTTATTTTCAATGTACTCTTGATCCTCGCCGTGGTGATCGGAATCCAAGCTATTGGTGTCGTATTAATGGCTGCCCTACTGATTACCCCGGGGGCAGCAGCTCGCTTTTGGACTGATCGGTTGCAGCCCTTGCTTCTACTTGCTGCTTTTTTCTCCATATTATCTGGGATATTAGGCACCTACGTTTCTTTCGTTGTGCCGCAGATGCCTACAGGACCCTGGGTGGTCGTTTTCTTATCCTTGATCGCTTTAATTTCATTTATTTTTTCGCCGAAAAGTGGAATCATAAAGCGCTTTATTGCCCGTCGAAGCTATCTCAACAAGACACACCGAGATCACCTAATGAAGGCATTATTCAAAGCGAAAGAAGTCAATAAAGGGAGGATGACCTTGAAAGAAATCTATGGGTTATACCCCTTTCACAAAAAGGAAATTGCCCATTCTCTTCAGCTACTTACCAGGCAAGGACTAGTGATTCAAGATTCCCAGGGCGTTCAACTTAGCTCCCAAGGTACTTCAGATGCGATGCGGATTGTCAGACTCCATCGACTGTGGGAAGTTTATCTCAACGAATTTATGAACATTGCTCCTGATCACGTGCACGAATCTGCCGAACAAATGGAGCACCTCCTTACACCAGAATTGGAAGCCCTGCTCGAGCAACGACTCAACTATCCTACCCTCGACCCACACCAAGAAACTATTCCACGAGAATCTCATGACATTTGACAACAATGCTTTCCTGATCATCCTTACTGGTGCTTTGATTGCTATCTCCTGTGGCTTTCTAGGAGTATTTCTTTTGCTTCGCAAAATGTCCATGACCGGTGACGCCATTTCGCATGCCGTACTTCCAGGCATAGTAATTGGTTTTTTCGTTTCCGGAAGTCAGCGTAGTTTGGAAGTAATTATCGGAGCAGGCCTGCTAGGAATCCTATCTACACTGATGATCGATGCGCTCCGCAAAAGAGCAAAGGTACAGCTTGATGCCTCAATCGGCATCACCTTCACACTCCTTTTTGCCATTGGTATCATTCTAATCAACCTTTTTGCCTACAAGGTAGACCTAGACCAGGAATGTGTGTTGTATGGGGAAATAGCCTACCTGCCCATTGACCTATGGATTACTCCAAGCGGAATTAATTTGGGGCCGCGAGTCACCTGGTTGGCCGGACTCAACTTCTTCTTGGTAACTGGATTCATCTACCTATTATTTAAGGAATTATCGCTAACCAGCTTTGATGAGCACTTTAGTTCGGCCATCGGTATTCCCGCCAAGGGAGTAAATCTTGCACTGATGAGTATGGTGTCTTACACAACAGTCTCCAGTTTTGAGTCGGTTGGAGCGATTTTGGTGGTGGCATTGTTGGTGGTACCTCCGGCTACAGGCTACCTTTGGACCAAGAGTTTGATTCCCCTACTTCGGCTCACTTCAGCTTTAGGGATTTTAATTGCCATTTTGGGATACTATCTTGCGTACTGGATCGACAGTTCCATCGCAGGCATGATGGTGGCTGTAGCTGGCGCACTCTTCTTTGGAAGTGCGCTGGTCAAAGGAAAATGGACCATGGGGATCCGGGGAACTTCCAAATCTAGCCCTGCGTTTGACTCTTGAAAACACATCTATGAAAGTATATTCACTCCTTTTGTTTCTGGTTCTTCTTAGTTTGAACCTCCAAGCCCAGGACCGAATCCAATGGATGAAGTTTGAGGAGGCCATAGCTGCCAATGAAAAAAATCCAAAAATGATCCTGGTAGACGTGTACACCGATTGGTGTGGCTGGTGCAAGAAAATGGATAAGGACACGTTTACTGACCCACAGGTGATTGCTCATTTTCAGAAGAATTTTTATGCTGTCAAGCTCAATGCAGAAGATACCAAGCGAAGCTTTCCATTTATGGGGAAAACCTTTACTGAAGCTGAGATGGCTGCTGCCATGCGAGTCAATTCCTATCCCAACTTTGTGGTAATCGAGCCTGGATTGCAAAATATTGCCCAACTTCCGGGTTATCGAGAACCCGCAGCTTTCCTGGCAGGATTGGCAGATTTGATTGATAAAGCCTTTAAAAAAAATCCATGAGCTTCATACTTTCGGAGCGCGAGGACACCATTATAGCCTTAGCTACGCCTCAGGGTGTAGGTGCTATAGCCGTGATTCGCATTTCAGGCAAGGATGCCATTCGTGTATGCAACGATGTATTTTTTGGGAAAAATCTAGAGGAGCAGCCCTCTCATACCATCCATCTGGGAACCATTCGTGATGGCGAAAAGATCATTGACGAGGTACTCGTATCCCTTTTCAAAGGACCACGCTCCTTTACCAAGGAAAATGTAGTGGAGATCTCCACACATGGCTCCTCCTACATCGTCAATCAGGTCCTGAAGCTATTTGTACGCAGAGGAATTCGCCTAGCTAAGCCGGGAGAATTTACACAGCGTGCCTTCTTAAATGGGCAATTTGATCTAGCTCAAGCAGAGGCTGTAGCCGATCTGATCCACTCCGACTCCGAGAGTAGCCATCAAGCCGCACTCAATCAAATGCGTGGTGGCTTTAGCTCCGAGATTCAGGAGCTCCGCAACCAGCTAATTCACTTTGCTTCCATGATCGAATTGGAACTCGACTTCTCCGAAGAAGATGTAGAGTTTGTCAGCAGAGAAGGGCTTCGCCAGCTCGTGGAACGCATTCTTAGGCTCGTGGAAGATCTAATTCTAAGTTTTGACTTGGGTAATGTCATTAAAAATGGTGTGCCTACGGTGATTGCGGGCAAGCCGAATGCGGGCAAATCCACCCTTCTCAATGCATTGTTCAACGAGGAAAAGGCCATTGTATCCGATATTGCGGGCACAACGCGAGATTTCATTGAAGATGAGTTGAGTTTGGGAGGCGTGATTTTTCGATTTATCGATACGGCAGGCCTCCGGGAAACTACAGACACCATAGAAGCCATTGGAGTAACCCGCACGCAGGAAAAGATGCGGACCGCCTCCTTAATTCTATATCTCTTTGACTTGAGTGATACTGACTTGGTCCAGGTGCATAGGGATTTGAATAAATTAGATAATCTAGGAGTTCCTTACATTAAAGTGGGAAATAAACTAGATACTGCTAAATTAAATATTGTCAAGGAATTACAAGAAAAATATCCTGACATGTTGTTTATTTCGGCAGGGAATAAGGAGAACCTGGAATTACTGAAAGAACGAATTTTAGAGCTAGTAAATTTGGACAAGTTCCGTACCGGTAATACCGTCGTTACCAATGTTCGGCACTACGATAGCTTGACCAAGACCCGGGAGTCTTTGTTAGAGGTGCTAGGTGGATTGGATCAGTTGGTGACCAACGACTTTTTAGCAATGGATATTCGTCGTGCGCTGCATTACCTCGGTGAAATCACCGGGGAAGTCACCACAGACGATTTGCTGGCAAATATTTTTAGCAAGTTTTGTATCGGGAAGTAGCAACTTCAAATCAACTGTTCAGTTAGTACTATTTCTAATAGTACAGACAGTGTTTGTTTATACCGGATAAAAAATAAAAAAATGATGACCCGGTGTAATTCAAAAAAATCTTAATTCGATTGCCTAAATGTAGATAATCTTACTAATTTTAATCCTATACGAATGACCCAGAAGTATAGCCCTCCTTGGCTTCAGGTATCCAAAAGAATTCGTGTAAATTAATTGTAACACCAGACAAAATAATCATGGAAGAATATTCAATCAGTGTTAATGGAAAAAAATTTGATGTACAGGCCTTTCCAGATATGCCCTTATTGTGGGTTTTAAGAGACCTTTTGTCCATGAAAGGAACCAAGTTTGGTTGTGGGCAGGCACTTTGCGGAGCATGTACGGTCCACTTGGACAAACAAGCAGTTAGATCCTGTAGTTTGCCTATTTCCGAGATTGGAGACGGAAAAATCACTACCATTGAAGGACTTTCTGAAATGGGAAATCACCCTTTGCAAGAGGCCTGGATTGAGCATATTGTCCCCCAATGTGGCTATTGCCAGGGAGGACAAATCATGACAGCAGCAGCACTTTTGACTACAAACCCAAAGCCTTCAGAGGAGGAAATTGAACGAGCTATGGAAGGAAACCTTTGTCGTTGCGGCACTTACAACCGGATCAAAGAAGCAATTCAAACTGCATCGAAAAAACTTTAACTCCCTATGCCATGAAGAATTTTATTCCAAATATAAAAATTAAGAACCCAGAAGACCAATCAAAAATCTTCGTTCCTTCACGTAGGGATTTTTTAAAAATTAGCTCTTTGGCAACAGGAGGATTCCTGCTTGGAGTCAATTTCCAATGTTCTGGTCCAAAAGGAGAACCCATCACTTTTGCGCCCAATGTATATATCTCAATAAATTCGAATAATGAGGTGATCTTAGTCGCCCACCGATCAGAAATGGGCACAGGAATTCGAACTTCCTTGCCAATGATACTAGCAGATGAGCTGGGTGCTGATTGGAAAAAGGTGAAAATCATCCAAGCTGAGGGGGATGAAGATAAGTATGGAAACCAAAATACGGATGGTTCTTTTTCAGTTAGGATGTTTTTTGAACCCATGCGGAAGGCAGGAGCTACAGCCCGGCAGATGTTGATCCAAGCAGCCGCCAATAAATGGGGGGTGGATTCATCGGAATGTACTACCGAAAATTCCCAGGTTTTACTTACTGGATCCAATAAGAAAGTTGATTTTGGAGATTTGGTAGAAGCCATACAAACCATGGAATTGCCTGATGCATCCACGGTCAAACTCAAAGAGCTTTCTGAGTATAAATTAATTGGGACCGATGTACCGATATACGACGCCAAGGCTATAGTTTCAGGTCAGGCTACTTTTGGGGCTGACGTGGATTTACCTTCAATGCAAATTGCCGTAATCGCCAGAAGCCCGGTTGTCGGAGCCAAGATTTTATCCTACGATGATGCAGCAGCATTGGCAATTCCTGGGGTGAGTCAGGTAATAAAAATAGATGGTGCCGGAATTTCATTGGGTTTTGATAAGCCTTTGGAAGGTTTGGCCGTTCTAGCTTCGAATACTTGGGCTGCAAAAAAAGGACGTGATGCCTTGGTGATTGAATGGGATTTAGGTCCAAATCAAACCTATAGTTCTGCGACTCAACTTCAGGAAATGGCAAAGTCTACGCTCAAAAATGGAAAAATAAGCCGTGAGCGTGGTAACTTTAATTCCGCCAAATCTTCCGCAGTCAAGGTCCTGGATAGAACTTATTTAGCACCATACTATGCACATGCCACCATGGAGCCACCTGCAGTAATTGCTGATTATCGAGAAGATGGAAGTGTAGAAATTTGGGCTCCAACCCAGCATCCACAATGGGCTAAAGGAGCCGTTGCAGGTGCTCTGGGATTGGAATTGCCGAAGGTTAAAGTAAACGTAACCTTGTTAGGGGGTGGATTTGGAAGAAAGTCTAAGCCTGATTTTGTGGTCGAAGCAGCTCTTTTATCCAAAGCTGCCAAAACTCCTGTTCGAGTTCAGTGGACTCGAGAGGATGATATTCAACACGACTTTTATCATTCTCATAGTGCACAAAGAATTGTAGCCACTCTGGATAGTTCCAATAAACTGACTGGCTGGAATCACCATACTGTTTTTCCTGCGATAGGTGCTACAGGGAATGCGGCCGAACTTCACCCCTCGAATATGGAATTGGAGTTGGGCTGTAGAGATTTTCCTTATGAGGTTCCTCATATCAGAATTGAAACACATGAATCTGAAGCCCATACTCGAATAGGTTGGCTTCGTTCTGTGAGCAATATCCATCATGCCTTTGCTATACACACCATGATGGATGAGATTGCTGAAGCTAGGGGATTAGATCCAATAGAAAATGCCTTAGACTTATTCGGAGAGGATAAGAACTTGACTTTTGAGGGAGAAATGGAGGGGGATTTTGGGAACTATGGGGAAAAACTAGAAGACTTTCCCTGGAATACCGGGCGAATGAAAAAAGTTATTCAAGATGTCGCTTCAAAATCAAATTGGAAAGATAAAAGAGATGCTGGAAAATTTGTAGGTTTTGCAGCCCATAAAAGTTTCCTTACATACGTGGCCTGCGTGGTAGTTGTAGAGAAAGATCCTAATGGGAAGTTGACCATACCTGAGGTGCATTATTCTGTGGATTGTGGAGTTGGTATTAATACAGATCGAATCAAATCCCAATTTGAAGGTGGCGCTCAGTTTGCCACTTCATTGGCAATGACCTCAGCAATCACCTTCGAAAATGGTCAGGTAGTACAGAATAATTTTGATACTTACCAAATCATACGCATGCCTCAATCTCCTAAAAAGATCCATGTGCATATTTTACCTAGTACCGAAAAACCGACAGGGGTGGGTGAGCCACCTGTACCACCCTACCTGCCTGCATTGGCAAATGCCATCTTTAAAATGAATGGAAAGAGGATTTACGAATTGCCTTTTAAGGTCTAAATTCCAGTTTAAAGCAGGTGGAAAGTAGTTTAAAAAGCTCATTTTCTTAAAAAACCCTGATTTCTGCAAAGGGATCATTTTTACTGAATTGTAGGCTGCTTTTCGGTTAGATTCAACATTCTTAGTTCAAGGCTTGCATTCCCAAGATCAGAGCAAAGCTAGCTTCCATTTTATTGGGCAGTGAGGTTTTTGGGCGGATTAAAACTAAGAAAG
>Ga0181559_10003833_pt1 | contig 14722 bp, 10 predicted proteins | sample 011ome_21_FD_133752 | JGI IMG/M metagenome (GOLD analysis project Ga0181559, IMG submission 133752) | Coastal salt marsh microbial communities from the Groves Creek Marsh, Skidaway Island, Georgia - 011508AT metaG (megahit assembly) | ecosystem: Environmental > Aquatic > Marine > Intertidal...
CCTTCAACGAGATAACGATCGGGTGACGGAGAATTCATTCTCGCCTCTCTCTCTCTCTCTCTCGAAACGTGCGCGCGTCGAAAGAACCACTAGAGGGAGGGAGGGCTGTGTTATTTTAGAGAACTCTCGGGCGCTCTAGAGAGAGAGAGAGAACGAGAAAGAAAGAGCAGAGAGAGAGCAGAGAGAGGGAGAGAGATCGATCCCGAGGGAAGAAGAAGAAATCGAGTGGATATGTTGTCCCCTTGTTGGTCTCTCTCTTCTCTCTCTCTCGTCTGTGGGCGAGGAGAAAAAAAGCAAAAAAATTCCACTCTCTTCTTGTTCTTGCTTTTGCTTTTGCCACACCATTTTTTTTTTAAACGTGAGATGAAACTGACCCATCTTTCATCGTTCCATCAATCACAACACGCAGGCTGCCGTCAACAACACCGTTGTCGCCGCGGACAAGATCAAGGTTGCAATCAACGGTTTCGGCCGCATCGGCCGTAACTTTGTCCGATGCTGGAAGACTCGCGGACCGGACTGCCCGCTCCAAGTCGTCTGCGTCAACCAATCCGGCGGCGCCAAGCCGGCTGCGCACTTGCTCAAGTACGATTCCATCTTGGGTACGTTCAAGGCTGACGTCAAGGTTATCGATGACAAGACCATGTCTGTCGATGGTGACATCATCAACGTTGTCGCGGAAAGAGACCCGTTGAAGTTGCCGTGGAAGGAAATGGGCATCGACATCGTCATCGAAGGTACCGGTGTCTTCCTCGACGGCCCGGGCGCTGGCAAGCACATCACTGCTGGTGCCAAGAAGGTTGTTATCACTGCCCCGGCCAAGGGTAACGACATCCCGACCTACGTCGTTGGCGTCAACGCGGACCAATTCGACCCGGCTGCCAACATCGTCTCCAACGCCTCGTGCACCACCAACTGCTTGGCGCCGTTCGCCAAGGTTTTGGACGAAAACTTCGGCATCGTCAAGGGTACCATGACCACCACTCACTCCTACACTGGTGACCAAAGAATCTTGGATGCCTCGCACAGAGATTTGAGACGTGCGCGTGCCGCCGCGTTGAACATTGTGCCGACCTCCACTGGCGCCGCCAAGGCCGTCGCGTTGGTCTTGCCGCAATTGAAGGGTAAGTTGAACGGTATCGCGTTGAGAGTCCCGACCCCGAACGTTTCCATCGTCGACTTGGTTGTCAACGTTGAAAAGAAGGGTGTCACTGCCGAAGAAGTCAACGCGGCGTTCAGAGAGGCCCAAAACGGCCCGATGAAGGGTGTTTTGGCCATCACCGACACTCCGTTGGTTTCCGTCGATTTCAGATGCACCGACGTCTCCACGACGATCGATGCCGCCTTGACCATGGTCATGGGCGACGACATGGTCAAGGTTGTCGCGTGGTATGACAACGAATGGGGTTACACGCAAAGAGTTGTTGACTTGACGCTCATCGTCGCCAAGGCGTTAAGAACTGGCGTCGAGAACTTCTCCGACCCGATGGATGCCTTGTGCGCGTCTGACCCGGGAGCCGAAGAGTGCAAGGTCTTCGATTAAATTATTAATCAGAGATACTTATTAATGCTATTCGCGAGTGTGTGAGAGAGTTTGGTACAGTTATTAATTCCAATTGTTATTATATCGATACTACGTAAAAAAAAAGAATTTGCGTCTCTCGTTTCTCTGCTTCTCTGATTTTGCCTAGCCCGCTATACGTTTTTTATTTTTTCTCAATTCTTGTTTCTCTCATTGCACGCTGTCTGCTTCGATCTTCCTTAACCTCTCCTCTAACATTTCCCACGCCATTTGCACTCCCGTCACCGAACCGCTGATTTGCAACGTCCTTAAATTCGTACCGGGGACAAAATCGTTTCGGTCGCTCACTTTGATCCTACACCCAGAACTCACCTGAATTTCCGTAATCGTCCTCCCTCCTTTGCCTAAAATCGGCCCCATCTTCGAATCATCTACTTGCATAGTCGCCGAAACCACGTTTTGTGGGTCCACGTTGTTATAATGTCCTCTACCGTGCTCCATGGATCCTCTTCCTCTCCCGTAGTCCAAACTCGGCCGATACGTACTCTGCCTCTTCACCAATGTCGCGTAATTTTGATCTTCCAATAGATTCGCCGCAACCAACGCCACCGCCCTCAAAATCTGCCCAATTGTCCCATTTATGGTCAAAATTCGATCGTGACACCCGGGGGGAGCTTGGTTTTGACTCGACAATCGGATCTCCGCCTCGGAGTCTTCTATGAACGATTTTATCGTCGCGCCTCCTTTTCCGAGGACGCACCCAGCCGCGGCGTTCGGGATTACTAGTCTACATTTCGGCGTTTGCTTGTTCTCTTCTCCATCGTTGCTGTTATTATGGTGACCAGTATCACCATTCTCAAGATTCTCTTCGTTGTTGTTGTTGTTATTGTTATTCGTTTCCGACTGCAGTTTCGTGCATATCAAGTGCACAGCCGTTAACACGGATGGTAATTCCCCGGATAAAGTCAACACTCTCTCGCTCGTCCCCGGGAACACCTCTCCCGTTCTCGTCAGCTGAATTCTGCAGTTCGTGGACGTTTGTAACTCGTTGATGGTCGCGCCTCCTTTGCCTGTTTTTTTGCGAAAGAGAGAGAGAGAGAGAGAGAGAGAAAAGGGACAACGCGTCAGAACAGAGGAAGGAATTTTAGAATAGAGATAAAATTTCGATCCGCGAACCCGCTTCTCGCTTTTCTCTTTACGAAAGAAAAAAAGAAGCGTTAAACGTTTACGCCACGATTTAAAAGATAACCACGCCGTGCGTGCGCGTACCTAAAACTGCGCCGGCGTTTCGCGAATCCACGAGCATTTTGAGCGAAAACGCTTCCGGGCCCGGGTGCGGGGACGTCGGTTGTTGTTCTTCTTCCTCCTCCATTTTTTTTTTCTTTTTTTCTCGCGTTGTTTCCTTTTTGTGTTTTTGCGTCAGCTTTTCGAGGACTGCAAATACAGGTTTAGGGTTTCAATGAAACCCTAAAAATAGAAATCTCAAAAACGTTTCGCGTACCAACGAAGAACGACGCACTTCCTTCCGCTTTCGCGCGCTTCTTCCCTCTTCTCTCTCTCTCTCTCTCTCTAACGGGAGGAGGACCAGACGACGAGCGTTGCGTTGCATGCACAGGCGTACATTAAAAAGGGAGAGAGAGAGAGAGAGAAAAAGAAAATGAAACGACCGGGAGCGGCGAGGGGAGGAGGAGGAGGAGGCACGTCTTCGCTCTCCCTCAAAGGGAACAGCAGCAGCGGCGTCGGGAAAACCGGTAAAAAGAACAACAAGCCGTCCTCCTCTTCTTCAAACTTACTCGGAAACATACTCGGGAACATCAAGAAGACGAGCGAACAGCAACAGAAAAACAGAGGTATTTCTTCGGGCGGTGTCGAGGCGAACGGAGGAGGTCCGTCGCGTGATAACAGAGCGATAGACCGAAGCTCGCTGATGACGCCGCAGGAACGCGCGTTGGAGCAAAGGAAGAAGTTTGAAAAAGAAGTGAGGGAAAAAATCGAGAGCGAAGTCGTGGAGAAGTGGGAGGCGAAGAAAGGGGAGGAGACGGTGACTTTTAGGTGCGTTTTTAGCGTTTCGTTTGTTTCGTCGAAGACTTTTCGACTGACCTATCACGTGATTTTCTTCTTCTTCTTCTTCTTCTTTTCTTCGCGAATGCTAACGGCAGTTTCCAACCTATGGTGAAGATGTGGCGGGACGTCGCGCACGGATGCGCCTCGGAGTTGCACACAAACTCAGAATCGATTGAAATCGACGATGTGATGGACGAAAACGGCGACCCGATGAAATTCGTGCGCGTGTATAAATTGAGTAAGAAAGAAGAGGAGGAAAAGAAACAGTTGGAGATTAGTTTAAGAGAGAAGGCGGAGAAAGCGAAGAGGGAGATGCTCGCGTTTCGAAAGAAGGAAAGTTTGACGGACAAGGCGCCGGCTTTCGGTGACGCCTTGTCCGAGTTAAGAGTGGCGAGAGAAGGGGAGAAGAGAGATAAGCGGTCGGTGGAAGAGACCATAGCGGATATGCGGAAAGCAAAGGAAGGATGAATGAAACCTACGAACATATGCTCTATTGTTTGAGCTTGCAACGCTATAAATTGTATACTAATCAACAAATAAAATTTTAGAGTTCGTCGTGCTTTCTGGTGGTTTTACCGAGTAAACTACTCTGCTCCACGTCAGAGGTGTACGCACGAACCTCTTCGTCTAATTCAGTCCATTCACTCACTATTCTCGCCGCTCCAACGAGTTTCGGTTCCTTCGTCAACGGGTTGTTACACAAATCGATCGTCTTCGCCGCCGCTTTCGTTTCATTGCCACACCACGACTCACACCAAAGCCACGGCATTGGCAACGAGAATATTGGGACTTGGTGCTGCGCGAAATTCGGTAAATCTTGATCCAAGTTTGCCAACGAACCTGGATCTTTGGATAATTGGTCGTACATTCCTCGCAATTGATCGCCCGCCGCTAACTCTCGGAACCGTTTCAAATCAACCACGTACAACGCGGAAATGTGGTACGGTTTGCCTCTCAAATGCGTCTTCCAAAAGCCTTGTTTCCAAAACCTGAACCCTTCCATCTCTTTGTTATTATCACACATCGGGGTGTATCCGTATGGAGCGCCTTGTAAGTCGATGTTCCACAGCTCGTTCATGTCGCCTCGAACAATTTGGTCGGCGTCGACAAAGACAACTTTCTCGAGCGAAAGCGGAAAGATGACATCTAAAAAGAGAATCTTGTACGCCCAAATAATGCGTTGCTTTTCCGTTTGCTTGTTCAACCAGGTTGGCCATTTATACGTGATCAATTCGTATTCGACGTTGTACTTTTTCGCGAAATGCGGGAGGAAATCTTTGAAAGATGGACTCAACCAGTTTTTGATGAACCAAAATTTCAACGGATTCTTCGTGTTGCGACGCACCGACGCCATCATGATTTTGAGGAATCGTTCGTACAAGTGGCCGGTGGCGACGGAGAAGATGTGAATAGTTTCTAATCCGTTTTCATCGAGCTGCACTTGTTTCTTCTTCTTCTTTTTTTTACCTCCGAATAAGGAGGAGATTCTCGAGCCTAAACCACCTGTGCTCTCCTCCATTTCGTCGTCGTCCTCGCTCAAAACATCCGCCATTTCAAATCCCGCGCGTTTCCTCAGTTTCATTTCGACCCTTTTCCCACTCCAGCCCGCGATGGTTATTTCCGCTCTGAACTTGGATGGATCCGTGCGCCCGCTCGAAAAAGTGTTCGTTCGGTCGTCAATATCAATTAAGTTCGTCGATACCATTTCGTACACGTCTCGCGAGCGTCCTTCTTTCAACGCCAAGGCGAATCGTCCGGGATATGCGGGGAGTTGAAAGTAACCAAGGTTAGCCATGATAATCGTACCCGCGATGGTGTTGTCCTCAACTTCGTTTTGTTCTTGGATATTTTCGGTCATTGACCACTTCTTCTGTAAAACAACTTGGGTCCCTCGAGGTGGATTTCTTGGATTGTCCCCGTCAAACGCGTGTCCCGTGACCAACAAGCTCTCCAAACTATACTCCGCAAACACCGTATCTTCTTTCACATTCTCCAGTATTAAATTATCGAGATCGTATTTAGCTTTTTTTGTCGTCACCATCCAAGGCTCTGGATGGTCGAGATGTGCGGTGAGCGTTTTGCTCTCCGGCAAACTTCCCGCTTCGAAAGTAACTTTGGGCGATTTCGACCAATCCGCCAGGTCTTGCGCGCAGTATCGGAAATACGAGGATAACGGAACATCCGATAACTTTTCTACCGGATTCATAATGACCTTTAACGAGGCATGAGTACCAAGCGAATCTTTGAGCACTTTTAAAACTGGGGCAATTCTCTGCGCCTCCTTAGAAAGTGGATCGAGAATAACTTCGATTTCAACCATCGCGACGTCATCTCCACTGTCGTCTTTCCCAAGAGTGAATGCCGTGCGGTTCGTAGATAGAAACTCTAACGATTCAACGACACCTCTCGTCGCGGCTTGTTCGTATCTCTTAGCGATAAATTGGGATAAAGATGCGATGCGGGCAGAAACAACACGAAACGGCACTGTCGTGGTCATATCCTTCGGATCCGTCTTTGACTTTGCGTCGCGCTCGACAATCTTTCGCGCATCGTTCGCTCGTTTTTCAAGATCTCCTTCAGTGACGACATACAAATCACTAGCATCGAACTCCGTTTCTAAAACAACCGGATCGAGTAAACGTCCGTTGACGACAAACGCGCGTCGCGCGTTCCCAAGATATTTCGCATTGATCGTTCTTTGAAATTTCAAAAGGCCGTCAATCGTTTCTTCGTTCCGTAAGATTCTCTGAAACTCATCCGCTTTCACTCCCGATGCTCTCACTGCACGGTCTATAAAGTCTTGATCGCCTTCTCCATCTTTCAGCAACTCCAACACGAGGGACGGAATGCGTTCGCGCGCACTAGTAAGCTGCGTCGCGGCTACAACGGCGCGCGCTACTAGTGTTGGTTCCGCAGAGTCGCTCATTTGCGGGTTGACGAAAAATAAACGCGTTTGTTTCGCCACATTCTCTTTACCGACGCCCTCTTCATCTCCACCCTCAGTATTATCTGGATCGTCGTAGGAAGAGCGCAAGAATGTCATGGCTTCCATTAATTGCGCTTTACCGAGAACACAATCCGGATTGGCGACGACCCAGATGGACACTGGTTTTACTTCATTTTGCGCACCACCTTCGAGCCATGTTTTGGAGACGTATAACGAATGTGGGATTTCCGATAGAAATTTCGGTGGAAACGCGGATTCGTCTTGAACTTCTGGACGTAACTTTTTCGCTGCGCCTTTGTTCACGAAAGTGTAAGCGTCCATGTCCTCCTTCAATTGCTTCGTGTGAATAGCTTGTTGAAGATTTTGAACGACAGAGCCGAGTAAATGTCCCATAGCGCGAGAAAGAGAAGCGCCGATAGTCCTTCGACTCGTTTCACTATTGTAGTAGACACCGTTGATCAAGACAGAATTCGGTTCAAGTCCTCGACTTTTGACGGCTCGTTTCGCTTTCAACGCGTCCTCGCTGTAACTTCTGCTTTCATCTTTCTCGTTGTCGTCTTCCATTTTATCTAATACGTCGTTCAACTCTCTGATGACGCGTTCCATGATCTCTTTTCTTTCCGCCGCCGATACGGATTTATCTTTTCCTTTACCTGACGCGTTCGATACTTCTATCGCTCGCGCAATTTGCACGAAACTTGACCTCGCGTCTTCCCACTTTGGAGGCGCCAATACCGGAGGCGAGAAGTAGTCGCCTGGAGCGAGCTGTTCTCGACTTCCGATGATATCGACAACAAACGAGCGCATGGGTTTGGGCCCGTATTTCGCTAAAATATAATGCGCGCACTTTGCGACCAAATTTGAATACGTCTGCCCTTCTGGAAGCGAATCGTCTGGAATCTCTTCACCAAAACCATCGCCCATGTAATCGTCGTCTTCGAATAACTGCGTTTTGTCGTCGCTCCCAATTGCAAGGATGGCGTATCTCACCGGAAAATTCATTTTACGGTATTGCTCCAACACATTTACAATTTCCATACCTTCCGCAGTCCCGAGGTTAACAATAGCAACGATATTGATCAAGTTTCGCCGAATCGGCGGTAACCCTCCTTGGCCGTGCGATTGCATCATCGCTTTTAAAAACTTTGAGTAACTCTTCGTCCACTTTTCGTACTGCTTGTCCTTTTCAAAGTCGTAACTAAACTCGACAGGGGAAAAATTGACGTCAACCTTAGGCGGCTCTTTCGTACGCATGCCTTTTGGCCGTAAATGCAACGTTTCCGCGGCAGCCCTATCTCCTAATCCAATCGAGCGAACTCGCTCGGCGTCCCGCAATTCAGAAATAATTCGGTCCGTGATTGCAAACGCATCGACCGTATCGAGTTCCATCGGCTGCCCGTTCAACGACATGATAACTGAAGACGGTGCCACCGCTCGTTGGTTCTCTTTCACTTCCTCTCTCGTTTTCTTTTGCACGCGCATTGTGTTAGCCATCTTATTCATGAGAGAAGGAAAATTCTGCGTCACATCGCGTAGCATCGATAAAGGATCCCTTGCGGAAACAATCTTTTGCGTGGCGAGTAAACCGAGGTTGGCAATTTTCCACTTCGGAAGTGGTTCAAACATGTCACCTTTGATCGATTTCTCTTCCATTTCTAATTGTTTCTTGAATCCGTCGAGCTTTTCTTCTGCGTCTTCTCCTCCTTTCTCGGCGAGGCGCTTTCGAAGCGTCTTGAAGTTGAAGCCCAACACGATTTCCTCGTCGCTCTCGTCTCCGCCTTCTTCGTCATCTTTGCCGATGATTTGATCGTCCACGGCTTTATACTCCATGTTCTTAATCGCCAACTCGACGCCAAATCCCGGCACGCGCAAAAGTTCGGCGTCTTCATCTTTTGCATTCGCACTACTCGTATCGCTCCTTTTCTTATCACCGTCGTAATTGAACGCCCCGTACGCGGTGCACTGCTTCACCGCCTTCGCATCGTTCAAACACGACTTCTCAAATACCGGCCTCAAAACGTACCTCACCTCTTTCTTCGCCGCCTTCTCGGCTAAGTATTCGTGCATGTCCAAGAAGCACTGGGACCCAGTAGCGGCGTACAAGTACACCATCGGCGATTGTTCTTCCTTTGCGTTCTCCTCTACTTCGGATCCCGCCGCGACATCGTCTTCCTTCCCGGTTGGATACACGTGGTCAAACTCCGTCGGCACTACATACGAGTACGGTTTCCTCGCGTATTCGGTTTTTTCATCCTCGCTCTCTTCCTTTACCGCCTCGTTCACCGCGCTCCGTAAACTCGCCGCGTCCGTCGCGTACCGTCCGCGCGTTCCGACGGTCGCGAAGCAACACGCGTTCCTCGCCTCTTCTTTCCTCGCCTCTTCTTTCACCACTTCCTCCACCGCCTCCTCTTTCAACGCTCGAAACATCGCCAACCTCGGTGCGAATTGTCTCAACCCCACGCTCATCTTCAGCGCGTTCGTCATCATCATTGACGACGACGCCGCCCCCTCCTTCTTCGGTCCAACCACCGCATTCTCCATCGCGGATTCAATAAATCGTTGACATTTCTTCCCGTTCAACCCGTTCTGATTGGACCAAAGCTTCACGAATCCCCAAAACTTCTCGTTCCCGCAGCACGTGGACACCGATTCCGCCGTTTCGAGCGCGAACGACGTCGCCGGTTGAAACGCGGTCGGGAGTGAGATTTCGATCGATTTCTTTTCTCGCGCGCGATGATGATGATGATGATGCTTTCTCGTCGCGGTAGGCGTCAAAGTCTCCGTCGACGAAGGCGACGATGAAATCGAAGAAGAGGAAGGCAGCGACACCAACAGCACCAAAACCAACGCGAGCAGCCGAGAGAAAACTCTTTCGCCTCTCGTCGTCATCGTCGCGATTGTAAAAAATCGCCGCGCGACGCCGTTCGATTGAAAGCGCGTTTAGCGCGCGTTACTTTTCTAACGAAAAAAGAAGAGCGCGACGCGAGGAAAAAACTTCAGAAAATGCGCGCATCGCACATACATATATCGTGCACACATTAACACACACATCGCATCGCGTACAAAAAATATGAAGTTAACTCGCGCGAGCCAGTTTCTCGGCTTCTCGTACGGCGAGATTTTCGGCACCACGCTCGCCGCGGTCGTTTTGCTCGGCCCGAAAGACGTCCCGGTGGTGGCGAAATCCTTGGGACGATTCGCCGGGAAAATGGTGGGCTATTCGCACGCGTATCGAGAAAAAGTGGAGAAGATTTTGGAGGAGTCAGAGGTGAAAGAGCTTCGGGAGGATTTGAGAGGGACGACGAAGGCGCTGGAGAACGTCGTCGGGGAGATTCGAGGTTTTGGGTTGAGAAGCAGAGGCAGCAGTCGTTTGAGCAGCGCGTTGTCGAGAGATGAAGAGGAAGCGAGGAACAGTAGTTTTAATGATGATAGTCGTAGTCGTAGTCGTACTAGTAGTAATGATACTTCGAGCGGTACAAGTGGAGACGAACAACCGAAGATTTTCGAGGGAATTTCGGCGAAAGCGGTCGGGCGAGACTTTGCCGAGAACGCCGCGAAGAAAGCATCGAGCGAGGTCGCCTCGACGGTTTTGCTTCGAGCGTTAGCGGAGGAAGAAGTCGCCCGAGAGGCTTTGCATTTGAGTAAAGAAGGTGGTTTAGTCGATCAGAAATTAAACGAAAGGAGGTAGTAAAGCAAACTAGCAATAGTAGTGGTCATGTATTTTAAGTGTATTAACAACTGTGTAGATGAAATAATTTTTTAAGCGTTGATGATGGATTCCGTGACTTGCTTCACGGTGTCTTCCGGGCTCGTCACGGTGTGTCCGATGGTCTTTGCGCTCTCGAAAATTTCGTAATCGTTCCCGCCCTTGTACGTCTTATCACCAAAGAAATGAATCTCCTCGAATCCATCCTTCTCGACGAATTGCAACGAGTACGTCTTATCCCATCCGTTCGGAAAGACGTCGAAGGAAATCTGTCCTCCGATGGAATACGTCAAACCGTAGTCCGCGAATTCCTTCCTCAACGTCTCCACCATCGTCTTCCTCACGTTCGCAGTTTCGTCGAATTTTTCAAAGTTGTCTCTCTCTTCTTGCGAGCAGTTGCGTCCAATCGGCGAAACGTTCAACATCCCGTTTCTAAACTCGATGAACGTCCCTCTCTTTTGCGGAATCTCTAAATCCGCGATGTACTTCAAGACAAAGTTGAGAAATTTCTGCAACTTTTCCTCGCCTAAAAAGTTCAAGAAAGATTGCTTAGCAATCATCTCCCCGTCCTTATACGCCACCAATCCGTTCTCGGAGAATAAATAATCCACCTCCTTCTCAAAATCCGGACCTAACTGTTCGCAAATCTTCGCGTAATCCGACCCGCCGACGATGGCGACCGCGCACGTCTTTCGCAAAGATCTGATGAAATCCAAAGTTTCTGCGTTTGCCGTTTTACGCGGGACGGTCAGTGTGCCGTCCACGTCAAACATGGCGATCGTTTTCGGTTTTAAAGGAGCCATGACGCCGAGTAGTGCCGACGAAGATGTGGCGGAGAGTGTTGGTATTCTTCTTCTTCTCGTTCTCGTTTTTCGCGTCCACACGTGCTGTTTCTTATATAAAACTCAAGCGCGCGGGGAGAAAAAAATGACGAAAGAAGAGATTTGTTCCTTTTTTTCCCACAGAGAGAGAGAAGAGCCACCGCTCCACTTTTTTTACGCACGAATTACACACACACACAACAAAACAAAAAAAAACGAATATGTCCATCCAAGAGTACATCGAAACGCACAATCTCTCCAAAAGAGTGGAAGAGACCATCAACGCGGCGGTCAAGGCGAAAGCGCCGGAACCGATTTCGTTCATGGTAGGTCGCGTCTGGGCGTTTTAGCGCACTTTCCGAGACGTGTTTTTTTTTGTTTTTTATACCGCCAAAAAATGGTAAAAGCGTAGTGGCCGGGCGAAAAAAATGTCTCACGTGGAAACGCGCGGAGCGTTTTATGGGCTCGTGAGCCCAGCGCCTCGAGCCCACTCACAATGCACGAGTTTCCGCGCGAAGAACACGTTTCTCCTCGCGCGAAATTCGCGTCGGTTCGGTCGTTTGACGTTCGCGAGTAGGGGTCGGTGACTGCGCGCCGTCGCCGGATTTCTTTTTTTGTTTTTAATCGCTTTGTGACTCCACTCTCGTGTGAGCTCTTCTTTTTTTTGGAAATCTCTCTCTCTCTCTCCTTTCTCCCCTCACTTCTTTATTTTTGTCGCGGCTGTGCGCGCGGGTAGATTATACACACGCGTCGCGTTCTCGATACGGATAACAGAGAGGAACGGAGTTTCTTTGGCGCTGCTGTTTTCTTTTGAGAGCGAAGATGTTGTGCAAATCCTGTTTTTCTTACGCGACGCCGTCGGCATCCTCCTCCTCCTCCTCGGGAAGGATAAAAAAGGTGGATAAAGCGTCGACGGCGAGTTGGAAAACTACTTCCATTTCTTTGTCGTCGTCTTATCTGGGTGGGGGGGGAAAAGGGAGAAATCTCGTCGAGCGAAGAAGAACGAAACGTCGCCACGACGCATTCTCCGATAAAAGTATTAACAATTACATCACTTACTTTCCACAGGCTGACCACTTGAGAAAGCAAACGCCGGCGGCGATCACGAAGGTTGTCGGTCGCCAAGTCTTTGACTCTAGAGGCAACCCGACGGTGGAATGCGACATTCACACCGGCAAAGGCATGTTCCGCGCGATGGTCCCGTCCGGGGCGTCCACGGGTATCTACGAAGCCGTTGAATTGAGAGATGGCGGCAGCGCGTGGATGGGCAAAGGTTGCATGACTGCGGTTAAGAACATCAACGAAATCATCGGTCCGGCGTTGATTGGCAAGGATCCGAGAGAGCAAAAAGCGCTCGACGAATTCATGTGCAAAGAGTTGGACGGTACCGACAACAAGGGTAAGTTGGGAGCGAACGCCATCTTGGCCGTCTCCACGGCGTTGGCCAAGGCTGGTGCCGGCGAAAAGGGTATTCCTTTGTACAAGCACATCTCTGAATTGGCGGGCAACAGCAAGTTGGTCTTGCCGGTTCCGGCGTTCAACATCATCAACGGCGGTTCCCACGCCGGGAACAAGTTGGCCATGCAAGAATTTATGATCTTGCCGGTTGGCGCGACGTCTTTCAAGGAAGCCATGCAAATGGGTTCGGAAGTTTACCACAACTTGAAATCTGTCATTAAGAAGAAGTACGGCCAAGACGCATGCAACGTCGGTGACGAAGGTGGCTTCGCGCCGAATATTCAAGACAACAAGGAAGGTTTGGACTTGGTTGTCGAGGCCATCGAAAAGGCTGGCTACACCGGTAAGGTGAAGATTGGTATGGACGTCGCGGCCTCTGAGTTCTTGACCAAGGACGGCATGTACGACTTGGACTTCAAGACGGAGAACAACGACGGTTCTTTGAAGAAAACCGGCAAGGAAATGATTGACTTATACAACGAATTTTGCACAGAGTACCCGATGGTTTCCATCGAAGATCCGTTCGACCAAGATGATTCGGAGAACACGGCGTTGTTGACTGCTGGCGGCAAGTGCCAAATTGTCGGTGACGATTTGTTGGTCACGAACCCGAAGAGAGTCCAAGCGGCGATTGATGGCAAGTGGTGCAACGCGCTTTTGTTGAAGATCAACCAAATCGGTACCATTTCTGAATCCATCGAAGCGGTCGGCATGTCCAAGAAAGCTGGATGGGGGGTCATGGCTTCGCACAGATCTGGCGAGACTGAAGATTCTTTCATCGCGGACTTGGCGGTTGGTTTGGCGACTGGCCAAATCAAGACTGGTGCGCCGTGCCGATCGGAGCGTTTGTCCAAGATGAACCAATTGTTGAGAATCGAGGAGGAGCTTGGCGCCGACTCTGTCTACGCGGGTGAGAACTACAGACACATCGGCTGGTAATCAGTTGTTCATGCACACACGTAATTAACAGAGGGAGGGGATATACATAAATAAATAAACAGCGTTTTAATAAGAACCAAAAGTAGAAAAAAAATAAGAGATTGGTCTCTGGTCGTTACCCGGTCGTTAGTTCGTTCGTTCGGTTGTTGTTCGCTTTTGTTTTTACAATAGTAAATATTTTACATAATCATCGTCATCGTCGTCGAGAAGGATCAAGCTGAAGGAGCTGTCACGCTATCCACCGCACTGGTCTTCTCCTCCTCCAACTTTTTCAATCGCGCCTCTATCTCCTCCATTCGCTTCTCTCGCTCTTCCACTTTACTCTCTCGTTCTCTCAGTTGTCGCTCGCGTTCGTCTTCCTCTGCGGGCGGGAAATAATAATCTCTGCTAAATCCGTGGCGCCATCGATCGTTCGTCGGCGAGTGATCGTACCACGACGGGTACCTAGGATTTCTGAAACCATCTGGAGGAGTTTCTCGCATTAAAGCGCCGCCGACCGTTTCCCCGCCTCGCGCGCCTCGCTCCCCACCACCACCACCACCACCAATGGGCACCCCCAACGCGACCGGCAGATCCGGAGGATTCGCCGCGTCGTACGGCACGTCCGCGAAATCTTTCACCAACTCCTCGTACATCCTCGCCGCCTCTGTCGCCTCAATCCCGAACAACTCGCACACGGACACCTCGTTCTCCGTCTGCGCTTTCTCCTTGAGGCAACAATTTCTCAAGGAATGTCCGTCGAGTTGTAATTGTTCCACCACCTTCGCGACGCTTTCAAAGTTGTTGTAGGAGAGATAGTTCGCGAGTTGCTCGGTGGAGTACGCGCCTAAGAGTTCCGTCGCTTCCGGTGCTTCCATTTCTGCGTTTCTCTTTCTCTTTCTTTCTCTCTCTCTCTGTGTGTGTGTGTGTGTGTGTGTGTCTCTCTCTCTCTTTCTCTTTCTCTCTCTCGCGCGCGCTCTCTTTCTCACTCTCTGTCTCTCTCTCTTTTTTTTTCTGTATTTTTTTTTTTGGATTTCAACCCAACGGTGAGTCTGTGAGTGGCATTTCGAGACCGCGCGGCGGGCGTCGCGGCTTCAACACCTTTTTACGTACTTTGGGACACAACGAGTTAGGGAAAAAACCACACAACTGACACTCGCTCTTCCTTATTATCACACACACACACACACACACGCACAGAGAGGGAGAGAAAGAAAGAGAAAGAGAAACGCAGAAATGGAAGCACCTGAAGCGACGGAACTCTTAGGCGCGTACTCCACCGAGCA
>Ga0181559_10003845_pt1 | contig 14688 bp, 9 predicted proteins | sample 011ome_21_FD_133752 | JGI IMG/M metagenome (GOLD analysis project Ga0181559, IMG submission 133752) | Coastal salt marsh microbial communities from the Groves Creek Marsh, Skidaway Island, Georgia - 011508AT metaG (megahit assembly) | ecosystem: Environmental > Aquatic > Marine > Intertidal zone...
AGAATTCTTCACGCGTCCTCACTCTCGCCGCCGCGGAGGCTCGGGGCCCCACGCGCGAGAGGGAGGATGACGTCGTTCGCGTCGCCGACGGCGCCGCGCGCGCGCGTCGTCGCCGCGGGCGCGAACCCGCGCGTCGCGCGCGCCGCGTCGTCGTCCGCGCGCGTCCGCGCGCGCGGCGCGTCGGCGTTAGGGAAGAAAGCGAGCGAAGACCGTCGCCCCGTCGCAGCGTCAGCGTCGTTCGCATTATTCTCTCCCTCGCGGACGACGACGACGACGACGACGACGACCGGACGGCGAGGCCTGACGATCGTCGCGAAAGCGTCCGACGGCGGCGGCAACGGCGGCGGCGTCGGAAAGTTCCTCACCGGTTTCCTGATCGGCGGCGCCGTCTGCGGCGTCGCGGGCGTCCTCTTCGCCCCGCAGCTCTCCAAGACGTTCCTCAAGGGAAAAGACTCGGTCGGGAAGTTTCTGTACGAGGATTACGACGAGGACGACGACGACTCGCTCGAGCGCACGCGGCGCAACTTGAACGACAAGATCGCGCAGCTGAACAGCGCGATAGATAACTTCAGCACGGAGGCGGACCGCGGGCTGAGCGACAAGATCTCGAAGCTGAACGGGGAGGTGGAGAAGCTCGAGAAGAACGCCGAGGGCGGCGCGGAAGCCGCCGCCTAGCTATTTGCCGTCCATCGCGTCGACGACTGACTCTGTTGTTATAACACGTGTACACGTAATAAGCCCTCTCTCTCTCGCTCGCTCGCTCGCTCGCTCGCACTCTTCTTCAGCTCGCCTTGTTCTTCGGCGGCGGCGGCGGGTTCAAAACGTTACTCAGCAAGAACATCGCGGGGAGCACGTACATCCAGTACTTCGCCATGAAAGGCGACGGCGGCGGCTTCTTCTTGACGTTGCCATCCGCGTCGCGCTCCTTCTTCGCGCCTGCGAAGCAAAAGGGCGAAGCGAAAGGAAAGGGGGGAACACGATAACACGTCGGCCAGCGAACGAAACGATCGGAAACGTCGCGCGGGTCGAAGCGGTGGTCTGACGGGGAGGGAGTCTCTCTCGTCTGATGATATGATCTCGCGCACCCGGTCCGCCGTGGCCGCGCACGTCCGTCCCCGCCCTCGGGTCCAACCTCGGCGCGGTCTTGTGATGCCGCACCACCGCGGTCGTTCGGAACACCGGGTTCGCGCCCAGCGGCGTGATCTCTCTCTCTCCATTGGGGGCGCAGTCGCCGCCCATGGTCGCGTAGTCCACGCCGACGACGTTGCCGAGCTCGTCCGCGTGGAGCGCGAAGTTTTCCTGGAGCTGCGCGTCGGCGAGGCACCGCGCGGGAATCGACGCCATCACGCCGACGCCCTTCCGCGGGTGCAGCACGTTCGCGGGGACGCGCACGCGGTACGGCAGGTCGTCCTCCACGAGTTTCGCGAACGCCGCCGCGAAGGACGCGTCGACGGGATCGCGCGTCAGCTGCAGCCGCGTCAGTCGCGCGACGGCGACGTCGTCGTCCGCCGCCGCCGCGGATGACGATCTCTCGAAGTGCGCGCGCGCGGAGAAGACGCCGCACGGGGCGAAGTCATCGTCCGAGACGTCGCCCGGTCTCACCGCGAGCGCGTGCTCGAGGACGAAGGTGATGTCCTCGACGCCGCGGCCGGCGCCGCCGGCGCCCTTGGTCGTGGCCACGGACGCCGCGCCGGAGGTGTCGTCGTCGTTCGACCCCCCCGCCGACGCGCGCGATCGCGGCGCGGTCGCCGCGTTCGCGTTCGCGTTCGCGCGCGCGGTGCGCGTCGGCGGCGCGAAATCCTCGTCGAAGTCGTCCGCGTGGACGCGCGACGCGCCGGAGACGGCGAGCAGGAGGAGGAGGACGATCGCGACGAGGGGCGCGCGAGGCAGCCTGGGGCGGGGTCGAGGACGGGAGGAGGGACGGGAGGACGAGGAGGGCGCGGTGAGCGGCGAGCGGCGCGTCGGAAGAAGATCTCGTCCGCGCCGCGATCGATCGGTCATGGGACGGACGAGGCGTCGATCGTCGCCGCGGGGGGACGACGCGCGTCGGCGTCGAGGGCGAGGAGGAGGACGCGCGCGAAGGGCGCGCACCTCATGACGAACGCGTCGATCGACGATCGACGCCCGGGCGGTCGAACAGTGACGAGACGACGGCCAACGACGAGGAATGAAGAGGCGGTCGCACTCGCGGTCAAAAAGTGCCAATGCCATCACTATCCGCGACGCGGTCTCCTCCTCGAGATGGCGGCGCGCGCGTCGAGCGCGGCGACGCCGGCGCCGCGCGCGGCGGCTCCGCGCCCCCAGCATCGCGCCTCCTCCTCCTCCTCCTCCTCGCGCGTCCGCCAGCGCGCGTCCGCGTCCGCGTCCGCGTCGGCGTCGTCGCCGTCGCCGCCGTCCGCGTCCATCGATTCCGAAACCATCGCCGCGGTCGCCACGCCGGTCGTGCCCCAAGCCGGCGGCGTCGCCATCCTGCGCCTCTCCGGCGACAACGCGCTCGCGGCGACGTCGCGCATCTTCCGCCCCGCGTCCTCGCGCGCGTCCCTGCGGCGCGGCGAGTGCGTCTCGCACCTCGCGCTGTACGGCGACGTCGTGGATCCGGCGTCGGGAGAGATTGTCGACGAGGCGCTCGTGCTTCCCATGCTGGCGCCGCGGAGCTACACGACCGAGGACGTCGTGGAGATTCACTGCCACGGCGGGAGCGTCTGCGTGCAGAGGGTGTTAGCGCTGCTCGTGAACGCCGGCGGCGACAGGAGCGGGAGCGGGACCGGCGGGGCCCGCGGGACCGACGAAGAAGACGCGAAAGATGCCGCCATCCCGGCGGTGCGCCTCGCGCGCGCGGGCGAGTTCACGCTCCGCGCGTTCCTCAACGGCCGCATCGACCTGACGCAGGCGGAGGCGGTGCAGTCGCTCGTCTCCGCGAAGACTACTGTCGCGGCGTCCTCCGCGCTCGCGTCGCTGAGAGGCGGCCTCGCGACCCCCGTCAAGGACGCGCGACGCGTCTGCGTCGACCTCCTCGCCGAACTCGAAGCGCGGCTCGACTTCGACGACGAGATGGACCCGCTGGACGAGGACGGCGTCGCGACGAGCGTGGAACGCGCGGAGGCGAAGATACGCGAGGTTCTCGCGACCGCGCGGCGCGGCGCGCTGCTCGACGCCGGCGTCGTCGTCGCCATCGTGGGCCGCCCGAACGCCGGGAAGAGCAGTCTGCTCAACGCGTGGACGCGAAGCGAACGCGCCATCGTGACGCCCATCGCGGGGACGACGCGAGACGTCGTCGAGGCGTCGATCAACGTGCGCGGCGTCCCGGTCACGCTGCTGGACACCGCGGGGATACGATTCGGGGTTGGGATCGACGAGGTGGAGGCGATGGGCGTGGAGCGGAGCCGGGCGGCGTTGGCGGGCGCGGACGTCGTCGTCTTCGTCGTCGACGCGAGCGAAGGGTGGACGGACGGCGACGACGACATCTTGCGAGGGATCACGGGGGAGCGCGTCGTCATCGGCGACGGCGACGGCGACGACGACGACGACGAAGACGAAGACGCGGGCGAGGTGAAGGTTGGCGTCGGCGGCGGCGGCGAAGGCGACGACGACGGAGTGGACGAGTGGGCGAACGCGATGACGCGACTGAAACGCGTTCGCGGCGGCGCGCTCGCGGAGGCGACGAGGCGCGCGTCGTCGTCGTCGTCGTCGTCCTTCTCCAGAGCGAGCGGCGGTCGGACCGCGGTGCTCGCGCTGAACAAGATGGACACGATCGTAGGAGCGGGAGGATTGATGACGGACGTCATGGAACGGTTACCGGCGCGCGTGAAGGACGGCGCGTTCGCGTCGACGGTGACGCTCTCCGCGACGAGAGGCGACGGCGTCGACGATCTCGAGCGCGCGCTCGCGGAGGTGATCGGCGGCGGGGACGTCGACGTGGAGGGCGCGGCGTGGGTGGCGAATCAGAGGCAAGCGGAGGCGCTGACGACCGCGCTGGACGCGCTGAGCCGGTTGAAGGACACGATCGCGGAGGGGCTGCCCGTGGATTTTTGGACGATCGACCTGAGAGAAGCCGCGTTGGCGCTGGGGGAGGTCACGGGCGAGGACGTCGCCGAGGACGTCCTCGACGTGATCTTCACGAAGTTTTGCATCGGGAAGTGACGCGACGCGCGTATCATGATATCAACCTGGTTATTAGTTAGGTATTACATCAAATACAACCAACGGCATCTCACGTCGGAGATTTTGTTTTGCTCCTCCTTGGGTAACCTGCGACGACGCGAGAAGGACCCACGCGCGCGGGGAAGACGAACAGCACATAACAACCGAACGTCACGTGAGCTGCAGATTTTTCATCAACTGCGCCGCGGCGTCCATGCACGTCATCACCCCCCCGTCCATTCTCTGAAAATCGACCATGTACCGCTCGTCCCGCATCTTATACACCTGGATCTCGAATTTCACCCGCGTCGCCGCCTCCGCCGCGTCGCCTCCCTTCCCGACGCGCTCGGGCGTCTTCGGAGCCTCGCCGGTGTCCATCTCGGCGTCTTCTCCGCCGCCACCGCCGCCTCCGTTCGACTTGTCCATCTTGTACAGGCACTTCAGGTTGTACGGCCCGAGCTTCTTCCACGCGACACCCATCGCGGTCAGCACGCGGAAAATCTCCGCCATCACCGCGGGCGGCGCCATCGTCGTCGTGCTCCCCAGCATCCACCGCTGCTCCGCGGTGAGTCGCTGCTGCATGAGCTGCGCCTGAAGTAAACTCGGCCGCCGCGGCCCCACCGCGGCGCCCTTGCCCCCCGCGTTCATCTGCGACAGCTGGTCCGCGCCCTGGGTCAGCTCCCCAGCCTCGAACTCCGCGCCTAGGTACCCGCCGAACTGATTCCGTCGGTTGTCGAGGAGCAAAAAGTACGCAACCGTCGCCTTGTTCCGGAGTTGATGCCGCAACGCGTCGACGACGTGCTCGCGCTCGAACCCCAGGTTGACGACCATCTCGAGCGTCTCCGCGTCCACGTTCGTCGCCTGCGCGAGCGTATCCGGCGGCGGCACCGCGAGGTACCGAGGCAGGTGCACGACGAACCACGGGTGCGACCGAATCTCCGATATCGTGATCCGCTTCAGAGGATCCACGAGCAGCATCCGCGCGATCAAGTCTCGCGCCCCCGGCGAGAGATGCGACGGAAGGTTATAAATGCCCCCCTTGATCTTCTTGAACAGGTTCGGTATCGACTCGTCGTCGAACGGCAGAGACCCGCACAGGAGCGCGTACAGGATGACGCCGCAGGACCACACGTCCACCTCGGGGCCGCTGTACAGCTTGCCGCTGAGGGTCGAGGGTCCATACGAGCGATGATATCGGGGTGGAGTTGAAAGGCGTCAGAAGCGGAGTTGAAAGGCATCGAGGTGTGTCAGGATTGAAAGCGATGGACCCTGGGCGGAGAGACACGCCGGGAAAAGTCCTTAAGGATCGGCGTTCACCACGCCGACGGGGTCGTATGGGAACCAGTGTATAGAACGCACCTGATCACCTCCGGTGCGGCGTAATTCGGCGACCCGCAAGACGTCTTCAGAAAGTGCCCGTCGCGCATGACGTTGGATAAGCCAAAGTCCGCGATCTTCACGTTGGATTTCGAATCTAACAGCAGGTTCTCCGGTTTCAGATCGCGATGCACGACCATGTTTCGATGGCAGTACTCCACCCCCGAGACGATCTGTTGAAAGAAGTGTCGCGCCTCGTTCTCCCCCAGGCGCCCCTTCTCGACGATGTAATCGAACAGCTCGCCGGACTTGACGTACTCCATGACGACGTAGATGTCGTGCGGGGTCTCCAGAACTTCGTACAGGCGGATGATGTGCGGGTGCATGAACAGCCTCAGAATTTTTATCTCCCGCCTGACTTTCTCCTCCATGTCTATCGCTTTTATTTTCTTTCGGTTCAAGATCTTCACCGCGACCTTGTGCCCGGTGAGCAGGTGCTCCGCCACCTTGACCTTGCCGAAGCTCCCGATCCCGAGCGTCTTCCCCATGCGGTAGTTCGGGAGGTATATCTGCGCGATGGGAACGGGAGGGATGGAGGAGAGGAGACGAGGGGGGCGGTCGTTAGGGATACGATTTTATTTTTTTTCCGCGCACGTTTCCGGCAGGGGGTGCTGTGATATATCTCGCGTCGCGGCGCGATTCGCGCGCGGAGGGCGCGGCGCGCGGGGATCGAGAGACGACGCACCTCCGCCATCGCCGCGCTGCCGCCCTTCACGGCGTTATCTCCGGGCGGGGACGCCCCCGCGTCCGTCATCGCGGCGTTCTAACGCGCGCGCCGCTCGGCGATTACCCCGGCGGCGGTCGGTCCCCTCCCAATCCCAATCCGCGTCGGATCCGAAGACCGTCTCGTCCGTCGCCCCGGCGCGCGGGCCTCGAGCGCGTGAGGGCGCGTTCGCGACCGCGGCGTCGTATCGCGCGTCTTGATCACCGCGCGTTCCCCTCCCTCGCGAGCGTGATCCAAGCGCGCGTCGCCTCCGCGCCGTCGCGAATGGCGTTCCGCGCGCGCGGCTCGACGCTTCTCAGCCTGCAACTGCAACGAGCGAAAAATCCCGGCGACGATCTCGCAGCAGCGCGAAAGCCCGCACCGCCGAAAGGTCCGATACTGTATCCGACGCCCTCGTCACAACACCCCCTCCCTCGCGACGCCGGACCCGACATGCGCCGCGTCGCGTCGCTCGCGCGCGACCTCGCGCGTCGCGAACTCGCCTCTCTCCCCGCGCCTCCCTCCCTCGCGCGCGGCGCGGCGGCCGCGCGCGCGCGACGCGGATCGTGGAACGACGCGACGCTCGACGACTCGAGCGCGTGGAGCGCGCCCGCGGCGGGCGACGACGAGTCTAGCACACGACATCACCTCGGCCTGTCCTCGCACGAGGACCCGACGCCGGTGACGCCGTGGGTGCGGCAGGTCATCTCCGGCGACCAGCTCCTCCGCAGCGCGCGATACAACAAGGGCATGGCGTTCACGGACGACGAGCGCGACAAGCTCAGGCTGCGCGGACTCCTCCCGCCCGCGAAGTTCACGCAAGCGACGCAGGTGAAGCGCGTGATGAAAAACGTGCGCGCGCTGGACTCGCTCGTGGCGAAGCATCTGCACCTCGTCGGGCTGCAGGAGAGGAACGAGAACTTGTTCTTCCGCGTCCTCATCGAGCACGCGGACGAGCTCATGCCGGTGATGTACTCGCGCGATTCCGTCGGGCGGGTGTGCGCCAAGTTCAGCGAGGTGTTCAATCGTCCGAGGGGGCTGTACGTGTCGCATCTCGACCGAGGACGCGTCTACGGCATCTTGAAGAACTGGCCGGAGACGAAGGTCAAGCTCGTCGTCGTCACCGACGGCGAGCGCGCGATGGGGATGGGGGATCTGGGCGTTCAGGGCATGGGCGTCGCCGCGGCGAAGACGAACCTGTACACGTCGTTGGGGGGCGTGCATCCGTCGGAGACGCTCGCGGTGTGCGTCGACGTCGGGACGAATAATAAAACGCTTCTGAACGATCCGTTATACATCGGCACGAAGACGGAGCGAATAACCGGGGAGGTGTACGACGACCTCATGGACGAGTTCATCGCTGCGGTAAAGCGACGGTTCGGCGAGCGAACGGTCGTGCAGTTCGAGGACTTCTCGAACCGAAACGGAAAGCGTCTGCTCGATCGATACGTCAGCTCGGCGACCGCGTTCAACGACGACATCCACGGCGTCGCCGCGAGCACGCTCGCGGGGATCATCGCCGCGGAGAGCAAGACGGGGAAGAGCGCGAGCGAGCACACGTATCTCATCGCCGGCGCGGGCGAGACCGGGACGGGCATAGGCGACATGATCGCCGAGTACATCGCGACGACGAGCGAGCCGAAATCCACCGTCGTGGAGGCGCGGAGAAAGATCTTCTTCGTGGACAGCAAAGGGCTGGTGACCCGCGACCGCGCGGAGAAGGAGCCGGACCTCGCGCTGCATAAGCTCCCGTACGCGCACGACGGCGTCGCGGACGCGAGCACGGTGTTGGACGCGATTCGCGCGGTAAAGCCGACCGCGCTCATCGGCGTTCGAAGGCACCGACGCGCTCTGAAAGAGGGCGCGCTCGCCGGGAAGAGCGAAGACGGGAAGGAACTGCCGTCGACGCACCGCGTGTTCAACCAGGACGTGCTGCGAACCATGGGCGAGCTGAACGACGCGCCGTTGATATTCGCGCTCTCCAGGCACGAGGGCATCAGCGAGTGCACCGCCGCGGAGGCGTACGCGGCGACGGGCGGACGGTGCGTCTTCGCCGCGCGCGTGAACACGCCGCCGTTCGTCCCGCCCCCGGGCTGCGGGTCCAACGGAGGGAAGACGATCACGCTGCAGCCGTCGACGTCCGCGTACGTGTTCCCCGGGTTCGCCATGGGGTTGATCCTCGCGGACGCGTCGCGGGTGCGCGCGCCGCTGTTCATCGCCGCGGCGGAGGCGGTGGCGGCGGCGGTGACGGAGGAGGAATTGAGCCAGGGGGCGGTGTATCCGAGGGTGAGCCGGATGCGCGAGGTGGCGGCGTCCGTCGCGGCGAACGTCGCCGCGGCGTGCTACGACAGCGGGCTCGCGACGACGACGGCGAAGGAGCAGGCGCCGACGTACGAGAAGCTGTTGGAGACCGCGAAGAAGCGGCGGTACGATCCGAGCTATCGATCGTACATGTAATTTTTTTGATGATCGAAACGCGCGGAATCGCAATCGGTCGATCGTCGTTCAGACGGGAGTGGAATCTGAATCTGCTGTTTGCAATCAATCTACTAGTCGCTATCGATGCCGTCGTCGTTCACCGCGACGCACGCGGCCGCGGCGTCGAAGTGATGCGCGAGGTTGATGTCCGCGAGGTACTTACGCGCCGCCGCCTCCGTGCGGAGCGTCTCAAACTTGAACCGCGTGAAGTTTGGACGCGGCGACGTCCCTTTCCACACGCACGTGCACTTGTTCCTCTGCTGCGCGTCCTCGTCCTCGTCCTCGTCCTCGGACGCGGCCGCGTCCGCGGAGTCGAGCTTGACGTTCCAGTCGATGCGGCGCATCATGAGCTTCTCGTATCTTCGAACGGACTTCAACCCGCCCTCGACGATGACGATGCTGAACGAGTCCGTGATCAAGCAGACGCCTGCGACGCGACGACGGAGGACGTCGTCGAGCGCGAGACGGGGGGACGGGGGAGAGAGACGCGAGCGGTGAGCGACGACGGACGCGACGCGCGAGGGGGAAATAACGCGCGAACGAGAAGACGGACGGACTCGCGAGTGGCCTCCGTGTAGCGATCAGGCTCGATCAGCGCTGGAAGCTCTGAGGCTTTCAGTACATGTAGTTCACGCGATTTCGTCATCAGCCGGGGTCGGGGGTCGGGGGTTTCCGGTCGAAGAGAGAGAGAGAAAATGAATGCAACGCGCACCCGTCAGCTTGTTCTCCTGCGCGTTGATGTCCACGCGGAACTTGTTCTTCGGGTTCGCCATGCTCTCCACGCGATACACGTGCACCTGCGTCTCCGCGCTGCTCCCCGGGTCGTCGAACAGCTTGCGCATCTTCTTCTCTCTGCGCTCCGCCGGCGTCAGCTTCCGAGCTTCGTTCCGGTCGTCGTGCGCGCTCTGCCTCTCCGCCATCTGCTCGCGAACCTCGCGCTCCACCGCGGTCGGGTCCGCGGTCGCCTCGTCCGTGAGCACGCGCATCAGGTTCGAAATCTTCACCTTCGGCTTGGGCGGCTCGAGCAGCCCCTGCTTGATCATCTCCTGCTTCTCCTGCTCGCGCGCCATGCGCCGCTGCGTCCGGAGCTTCTTCTGCTCGCGCTTCGTCAGCTTCAGCGGCTGCGGCGGCGGCGGCGGCGCCTCCGTCGGCGGCTGCATCGGCACCGGGTGCTCGACGTACAGCGAGATCTTCTCCGGCTTGACGTTCCACTTCCCTCCCGCGACGTCGTCGTAGCTGCCGGTCGCGAGTATCGCGGCGTCCCACCACTCGACGTCCGGGATCGCGTCCAGCGCCAGCGCCGCCTCCGCGGCGGCTCTCGCGGCGGATTCCCCGGCGCGGCCGCCCTTGATCCCCGCGCGCGCGCCGAGCGGGATCAAGTTCGGGTCCGCGTCCTTCTCGAGCTTCTCGAGCTCCGCGGCGGCGCGGCGCTCGCGGGCTTCGCGCGCGGCGATCTTCCGCGCTTCGGTCTCGCCGAACTTGGCTTGCAAACGCATCATGTCCGCCTGAGCTTGGAACCGTCCTTCTTTCACGAACTGCGGCGAGAGGAAAAGAGTAGGGAAGTGGGTTGGGTTTTTTTTACGAGGCGGGGTCAGGGTTCGTTTCGCCTTCGACGAGGTGACCGGGGGTGGCGTCCGACCGAGCTGACCGATCGAGGCGCGTTCGGGGAGCGTTTCCGCGTCGGAGTCCGCCGGCGTCGTTGGCAAAACGAAGTCGTCTTCACCGAGGTCAGTTGCAAATTACCCATACCTAACTTCATCCGCCGACGGAAGACGACGCAGAAACGCGCGCACGACGAACGCGAAAACAGAATAGCGCGGAGATGTCGACCAGATGGTAAGGGGTTGCGATCACGAGTCACGCGCCGCCAGCTGTCCGGTCGAGGGTCGTTTTCGCAAGCATAAAAATTGCAACGAGAAAGGAGGAGTTCTCGCGACAGAGTGTAACTTGCTCGTTCAGGTTCGAGCTCAGGTCGAGAAGGGCGATCGATGTCCCAGCGTCGCGTAACGCGGTCGAGTGGTGAACCCCCGACGCGCGTTTTATAAACGTGAAAAACTTCGCTGTCGCATTCTGTAGTCCCCGCGTCGACGAGGACGGCCGCGGGGCTTTGAAAGAATGCAATGAGCGCGCTCGAGATTGAAGAATCGAATCGTCCGAGGAGGTATCCGGGATCGAACGGCGCGGCGCGGTGCAGACAGAACCGGCGGGCGACGAACGAACGGAGCGCGACGAACGCAACGCACCTGAAACCCGCCGCGACGTCCTCGCTGTTTCCCCGCCTTTCCCATCCTGGGGTCCATCCAGTCGTCGTCCCCGCCCCCCGCGGCTTCCGCCTCGGTTTCCTTCTCCGAGGCTGCGAACTCCTCGAGCTTCGTTCGCTTCGCGTTCACCTTGAACGTGCTCACCTCCACGATGTTCTTCACGATCACTCTCCCGTGCTCGTCCACCTCCTCGCCCTTCTCGTTGAGACGCAGCGCGCCGGGGCCCGTAAACTTCGCGGGCGCGACGACGGAAGAAGAAGAAGGTGGCGGCGGAGGAGGAGGAGGAGGGATCGTTCGGCCCGCCGCGCCCTCCATCGCGACGATCGCGGGCGCCGGCGCGGCCGGCGTCAGCTTCGGGACCTTCTTCAGCTTCTCCGCGAGCTCTTTCTGCTTCTGCAGGACCGCCTTCGCTTTCGCGAGCGCGTCGAGCGCGGGGAGCTTCGCCTTGGCGGGCGCCGGCGCGTCCGCGGGAGGAGGCGCCGGCGCGGCGACATCGTCGTCGTCCTTCGACGACGACGGAGGCGGATCCTCGGCGTTTTTCGTCCGCTTGCTCCGACGCGACGGCGACGGCGCGGGGGGCGGATCGTCCTCCGCCTTCCTTTTCGGCGGCGCCATCGAAGCGTCGCGCGCGCACGCCCGCGCGTCGACGACCTGCCTGCTGCCGCGCGCGCTATACCTAACCGGCACTGTATGCGGATGAGAGAGATTTTATTTCGGTTTGAGAAAGTGCGGTCGGTCGGTCATAGCGCGCAGCGCGCAGCAGCACTCATCAGCGAGTCGATATTGTCGATTCGCAGGTCGTATCGGATATCGAGATGAATGCCACGTAACATCGACACGCGCAACCCCACGGTACGGTGCGCAAGAGTCATGGAGTCGCTCGGCTCGCGATCCGCGATCGCGCCCGCGGTCGTCAAAACCGCGGCGCAGAAGAAGTACCCGAAACCCCGGCCGCGCGTCCTCGCGCGCGCGCGCTCGGACGCGAACGACGACGCCTCGGAAGCGAAAAAGCAAGCCGTCGCCGGTGCGTAGGACAGCAGCCAGCAGGATTATTTATCCGTCCGTCGACGCCGACGGATCGCCGACGCGCGCGCCCCCGTCCGCGCGTTCCCCCGCCGGGGTTTCGTCGCCTCGATGCGCGGGCGTCGCCTCCGGCCGACGCCGCGCGTCGGAGCGCGCCCGAACGCGGAATCGACGCGTCCGCGCGTCGTCGCGCGCTGGGATCGATCGTCGCGCCCCGCCCAAACCCTTAACGCCCGGTGAACTTTTTTTCCGAGACCGAGACCCGCGGCGCGACGACGACGACGACGACGACGCGACGGCGCTCCCCGCCGCGATCCGATCCGATCCGATCGTTCCTCCCTGACGCGCGCCCTTCCCCCGCACGCATCGCCGCCTCCCTTCCCCGTCCTATCAGGCGTCCTCGCGTCCGCGATCGTCCTCAGCAGCGCGGTCCCCACCGGCGCGGCGCTCGCGAGCGCGATGACCGACGCTCAGGTACGTTCTATACACTGGTCCCCATACGACCGCGTCGGCGTGGTGAACGCCGATCCTTAAGGACTTTTGCCGTCGTCTCTCTCCGCCCACCCCCCGCTTTCAATCCCCGCCCTCGACGCCTTTGAACTCCACCTGACGCCTTTCAACTCCACCCCGACATCGCTTTGTATGGAACGGCCCTCAGCGAACGTCCACGGAGCCCATTGAAATCGCGCAAATCTCGCGCGGCGCCACCTCGCCGAAGGCGGTCGCCGAGGCCAACGCCGCGGCCGCGGCCGCGGCGTACGAGGCCGCGGTGAACAAGCCCGCGGATCCGAAGGCGGTCGCCGCCGCGGAGGCGGCCGCGAAGAAGGAAGCCGCGATCGCGTCGCAAAAGGCCAAGCTCGACGCGAAAGCCGCCGCCGCCGCCGCCGCCGAAAAGGCGCGCGCGGAGGAAGCCGCGAAGGTCAAGGCGTCCAAGGCGGAGTCCGACGCCGCGCGCGCGGCCGCGCAGGCGAGTAAGAACGCGGCCGCGAACGAGGCCGCGGAGGCGAAGGCGAAGGCGGCGGCGGAGAAGGCCAAGGCTGAGGAAGCCGCGAGGGCGTCCGAGGCCAAGGCGAAGGCGAAAGCCGCGGAGAAGGCCAAAGCGGCGAAGAAGGCCGAGCCCGTGCCCGAGGCGAAGCCCGCGGAGGCGCCCCCCGCCGCGAAGAAGGAGACGAAGGCGAAGGCGAAGAAGGAAGAGGCCGCGAAGCCGAAGGCGCCGGAGCCCGCGAAGGACCCGAAGGCTGAAGCAGCCGCCGCGGCGGAGAAGGCCAAGGCGGAAAAAGCCGCCGCAGCGGCGAAAGCCAAGGCGCAAGCCGCCAAGGAGAGGGAGCAAGCCGCGAAGGCTGCCTCGGACGCGAAAGCCCAGGCCGAGCGCGTGAAGCAAGAGAAGGCCGCTCTGGCCGCCAAGGAGAAGGAGCAAGCCGCGAAGGCGCAGGCGGAAGCCAAGGCGCAAGCGGAGCAAGCGAAGGCAAAGGCGGACGCCGCGAAGGCTGAGAAGGCCGCCGCCGAGAAGGCCGCCGCCGCGCAAGCGAAGGCTCAGGCCGAGCAAGCGAAGGCAAAGGCGGACGCCGCGAAGGCTGAGAAGGCTGCCGCCGAGAAAGCTGCCGCGGAGCAAGCGAAGGCGCAAGCCGCTGAGAAGGCCGCCGCGGAGAAGGCTGCCGCGGAGCGAGCCAAGGCTCAAGCGGAAGCCGCGAAGGCTGAGAAGGCCGCGGAGGCTGCCAAGGAGAAGGAGCAAGCCGCGAAGGCTGCCGCGGAGGCCAAGGCCCAGGCCGAGCGCGTGAAGCAAGAGAAGGCCGCGCTGGCCGCCCAGGAGAAGGAGCAAGCCGCGAAGGCGCAGGCGGAAGCCAAGGCGCAAGCCGACCGCGTCAAGGCTGAGAAGGCGGCGCAGGCTGCCAAGGAGAAGGAGCAAGCCGCCGCCGCCGCGGAACGCGCCAAGGCTGAGAAGGCTGCCGCCGCGGAGGCGGAGAAGCGCGCCGCCGCGATCGCGAAGGCGAACGCCGAGGCCGAGAAGGCTGGAAAACTCGCCGCCGCGGAGGCCATCAAGGCTGAGGAGGCCAAGGTGGCGGCGGCGGCCAAGGTGGAAGCCGCCGCCGCGAAGCAAGCCGCAGCGGAGGCGGAAAAAGCCGCCAAGGCGCAAGCTGAAGCCGCGAAGGCGGAGAAGGCTGCCGCCGAGAAGGCTGCCGCGGAGCAAGCGAAGGCCCAGGCCGCTGAGAAGGCCGCCGCCGAGAAGGCTGCCGCGGAGCAAGCCAAGGCGCGAGCCGAAGCCGCGAAGGAACAAGCCGCGCGCGCGAAGGCCGAAGCCGCGGAGAAGGCGAAGAAAGAAGCCGCGGATGCGAAGCTCCAGGCCGAGCGCGTGAAGCAAGAGAAGGCGCAGGCTGCCGCGGACGAGAGGGCGCAGGCGGAGCAGCTCAAGAAGCAGCAGGCGGAGACCGCGAAGCTCGAGAAGGCGCGCGCGGAACAAGCGAAGGCGCGCGAAGCCGAGCAAGCGAAGGCGGCGGCGGAGCAAGCCAAGGCTGAGAAGGCCGCGGAGGCGGAGCAAGCCAAGGCGCAAGCGGAGCAAGCCAAGGCTGAGAAGGCCCGCGAGGCGGAGCGAGCCAAGGCGCAAGCGGAGCAAGCCAAGGCTGAGAAGGCCCGCGAGGCGGAGCGAGCCAAGGCGCAAGCGGAGCAAGCCAAGGCTGAGAAGGCCCGCGAGGCGGAGCGAGCCAAGGC
>Ga0181559_10003848_pt1 | contig 14679 bp, 9 predicted proteins | sample 011ome_21_FD_133752 | JGI IMG/M metagenome (GOLD analysis project Ga0181559, IMG submission 133752) | Coastal salt marsh microbial communities from the Groves Creek Marsh, Skidaway Island, Georgia - 011508AT metaG (megahit assembly) | ecosystem: Environmental > Aquatic > Marine > Intertidal zone...
GCGAGCGCAGACATGCGCGCCGCCGTGGTGGCGCGCCGCGGCGTTCGCGGCGCGTGCGCGATTCGCGGAGGGTGCGATGGGGTGTGGCGGAGCGGTGCGCACGCGCGGATGCGCGCGATCGGCGCGTACGCGGGGGCGAACGGCGTTGGATTGGATGATGAGGTAGGGTGGCGCCGCGGCGCGTGATGGAGCTTTTTGGTTTTTTCGCGCGTGATGCGACGCGTGTACCCGCGTTTGGGACGCCAATGATGCTATATACTGCGTTATCTTCCTTATTAGAGCTTCACCGAGACGCTTTCGGGCTGACGCGTGAGCAACCTATGCGGCAAACTTAACAACAATGAGGCGTCGAACGCGGGTACTTTTTTTGCTTCTTCTTCGTCTTCTTTTGATGCATCGCTTCGCGCCTCGCTTCGCTTCGCAACGCGATAACTGACGGGGCGTGTTATCATTGTACGTTTTCTCAGACTATACATCCGAAGGTCACTGCGGCGTTGCGGAATTTGGGATTTACCGCGCTCACGGAGATTCAAGCCGACGCCGTCCCGGCGGCGGCGGCAAACGTCGACGTCGTCATCGCCGCCGAGACTGGGAGCGGGAAGACGCTGTGTTATTTAGTGCCGATATGGAGTAACTTGTTGAGACAGCTCGAAAAAGATGCCGCGAGTGGCGTGACTAAGGCGGGCGGCGATGATGGGGAGATTAAAACAAAGACGGGGGCGTTGATTTTGTGCCCAAACGCGACGTTGTGCGAGCAAGTGGCGCGGGTGGCGGATTCGCTCATCGATACCGCCACGGGCGAGCCGCTGTTGCGCACGCACGCGTTGACGCCCGAAACCGGCACGCCATTTACGAACCCGGATGTGTACGTCACCACGCCCGCGCGCGCGATGGATGATTTGTTGCGGTTTCGCGACGGACATTGGCGACGCGGCGGTTTCGCGCCCATCGCGCAAACGTTACGCCACGTCGTGTTCGATGAAGCCGATATGCTGTTCTCGGGTGGGTATTTAAAACCATTACGTGCGTGCTTTGACGTGTTGTACCGCGAGGAAAAGCTCGCGAGCGAAGGATTTTTTGTGAATGAATTGGAATTTATAGCGAATCAAGAAAACGCGGCGCAGGCAGCGGCGGATGCGTGGGACGGCGATGCCGAACGCGGTGAAGCGGATTACGAGCGCGATTGGCGTAAAGATCACGACGGACCATCGCGAAAACGTGGACCTGCACTCGGGGGCAAAGGTAAGATGGGCCAAGGCGAAGGTCGCGACTTTAGGCGACAGTACATTTTCGCCGCCGCCACGGTGATGAGCAACGGCAAGAAAACTCCTGGAGCAATGATTAAGTATGGGTTTCCGGACGCGAAGTGGATCGAAGGACGTCGTTTACACCGCTCAGTGGCCAGCGTGAACCAAACATGGATCGATGTCACGATGGAATCACGCGCGGGCGAGCTCGCCCGAGCGGTCGGTCTCGCCGCCGGCGCCGCCGGCGGCTCTGAGACAAAGACAATGGTATTCGTCAATACTGCTGCCGCTGCGGATGAAATCGCGCGCGAATTCAACGCACTAGATTTACGTGCGGCGGCGTTTCACGCCGATATGAATAGCGTCGAGCGCGCTATTCGCTTGAATGATTTCGCTGAAGGTAAAGTCACCGCGTTGGTGTGCACCGACAGCGCCGCGCGAGGCGTCGACATTCCCGGCGTCGAACACGTCATCCAAGCCGAATTCGCCGGCAATGCCGTCGATTATTTGCATCGCATAGGGCGCACCGCGCGCGCCGGTGCCACTGGACGCGTCACGAATTTATGTTTACCCGGGAGCGCCGAGCTCGTGCGCGCCGTCCGCGAAGCCGAAGCCAAAGGCGAATCCGTTGAGAGCGCGTTTAGCCGCAAGCGCTCATTCAGGAAAAAATTTAAAAAGTATGGAGAAAGTAGAAAAGGCGTGGCCGACGAGTCCCTTCGTCGTCGCCGTTAGTTTTAAACATTTGTGTAACATCTACCGTAGTACAGTACGCTTCGAACCGCACATCGCGTCGCGTCGCGCGTCACGTCGCGCATCACGTCGCGGTAAGCATGCGCGTAGACGTCGACGATGACATCATATACGCCGCGCTTCCGTCATCCGCGCAGGTACGCGCGCGCACGCATCGAAAATCGCGCATCGTGACTCCCCCGACAGCTCGAGCTGAATTTAAACGCATTCGTTGTGCTCACACGCGTGTTTCGTCGCGCACGCAGGATCTCATCGCGCGCCGGGCCGCGCTATTGAAGCATCGCGAAGCGCTCGTCGATGCGTTGTCGCGCGTGAGCGTGCGCGCGGGCACGGCGAGCGATGGACGGTGGTGTGACCTCGTCGACGCGCGCGCGGCTAACGAAGACGCGAGACGCGCGTCGACGCCGATGCGTGGCGTGTATTCACTATCCCCAGGCGCCGAGCGCGCCGCGGCGTTAGCATGTATACAAGAAGCGACGATTCCGATGGATAGCTTTGACGTTGAAGGCGCGAATGCGGGTGAGCTGGACGATGACGCGAGCGAACCGACAGAGCCGACGGCGCCGCGTACAGACGTCGAAGGACAGGAAGACGACGTTCGCCGGCGGACGATTGATTTGGCGTCGCCCGTATTCGTACAAGACATCACGCCTGCGTCGATACATGATTCGGGGAGTGGTGCGCGTCGTCATTGGGCGGCTGATGGAGACGAGGGCGAGGACGCGTCGGCTGGTCAAATGGAATCAAAACGCGCGCGCGTCGAAGAGACGCCTTTGGTCGCCTCTCCTCACGCATCGCGCGATGATGACATGGACGATGACGGGTGCGATGTTGGTACCGATGGCCCTGACGCGCGTGAGGGCAGTCCGGGACGAATGTTACGATTTAGCGTGGGCGGTGCAGCGAGCGACGATAGTGCCGAAAAACGAGCCACGAGAGCCGAGCGCGCCGCGACATCTCGGCGCGTGTTCTCTTCTACGTTCAACAGTGGTGTGCCCAAGACGGTCGTTTTGAGTGCTGATTGCGATGATGACCAACGCTATGTGACTTTGGGTGTCGTCGTGGAGTTTCCGAGCGACGGAGGCGCGTCAACGAGTCAACATTCGAGCGCCGATGACGCTGACGTCGACGCTATGGATGTCTTGGTATTTCGAGTGGGCGTTGCCGGCGATGCGCGCGGTTCGAATAAGTGCTTAGGTGCGCGCTCGGTGTTCAAGTCGTCTACCGCTGGTCGACGGGTGAGTCGGCGGCGGTCATCCTTGACGGCGCCCGTTCGCGCGCCAAGTGCCGACGCGGTGTTCGTGAGCTCGAGCGGGCGTTTCGTTTTCGCGCCGCACGTGACGGATGGTATGCGCATCATGCGCGTGAATGGGATGACGAATGGTGATGAGTCACCACTGAGTGTTGACGATGAACGAGAACGACGTTTAGAGTGTGGATTCAGAGTCGTGCGCGTCGCCGCGCGACGCGTCGCGAATGATTTCCTTCTCGCCGCCGCGGGCGAGGACGGCCAGTGCATCGTATGGTCTTGGACCGCCGCTTCAGAGAGCGATAGCAACGATGAAGAAGACATGTTCACTCGCGCACCGACGGAAACAGTGGCACTTCCCGACGTGTTATTTCGAAACGTCGCTCCAAAGCCCGGAGCGCCGACGAGTTTAGCATGGATTAGCGCGGCTTCGACGCCCAAACTCGTCGTCACCCTCGATCACGCGCTCGTCGCCGTGTGGAATGTGCGCTTAAAATCGCTCGAACGCGTGTCGTACGTCATGGAACACGACGTGCGGTGCGTGGTGCCCATTCATTTCGAAGGTTTACCCGTCGCGGATGGAGAAGACGCCGCTATTCCGGCGCTCGCCATCGCGACCAAGAAATCCGCGCCGAGCGAGTCGTATCGATCGACTGAAGACTGGACCACAGTCGACGACACATATCGCGATACCAACGTATGCGCCGCGCTCCTTCGTTCGCACGGCGTATCCATAGGCTCGACCATTTTTGACGACGTACCAGACGCGAACGTGTTGGCATCCGGCGGCGACGTCGCTTGCGTTGGCACTCGCAATGGCACCGTGCTCGCCTGGAACGTGCGCACTGGTCACGTTTCATTGCACGCAATTTTAGACGAATACGTTGACGCCATGTCGCCCGCCATTACGCGCGTGGCGTGCCATGAAAACGTCGTCGTCGCCTCGTGCGGCCGACGCGTCGAGTGCTTCGTCGTCGACGACGTCAACACGCGCAGTACAACTCAAAACCACACCACACCACCATAGCCATGCATTCACATTGTCACACACATCACACACAGCTTTAAAACACTCTGCTACTAGTACGTATTACAACTTTTCTCTCATCCAGCGCTCGAGCCTCTACCACACCGGGCGCTTCCCCTCTTGCAAAGGAAGGGAATCCGCATCCGTCACCGTCATGCGCGCCTTGTCCTTCAGCCAATACTTATCCACCTTTGTGGGTTGGTCCCAATTATCCTTCCTGCGACGTTTCACGAAACCGTGCGCGGTGAGTCAGTCTATCGGTTGACGCGTTTTCGAGCTCGAGAAACCCCGCGGACGCGCGCTCTTCGCCTCGACATCCCACGCGCGTGCGCCATCGTCGCCGCCAACGCGCTCGGCGCACGCGACGCGAGAGCACGCGTTGCTCTCGCGTTGCCATCCGCATCCCGCCCTCGTCGTCGCGCGAAGACCGATACCGCGCGAAGACGCGATCGATCATCTTCATCTTCATCATCATCTTTGCACCACTCGCGACGCGACGCGCGTTCGATCGAACGCATCGAGCGCACGTACAGGCTATCACACTTCGCCGTGACCTTTTTCACATGCGCCGCTCGCGCCTCGGCGCGCGCGGTGTCGTCCTGAATGCCGCTCGCGATGAATCGCGTTAAAAAACCCATGGCGCGGCGCACTGTGACGCCACACTCGCACCCGTCGCATCGCTCGACGCCGTCGTCGCGCGCGCGCGATGGCGTCGGCGGTGCGCGTGCAGGGCGATGGCGGCGGTGCCGACGCCGTGCGCGCGGTGTTCGCGCGCGCCATGGCGGCGATTGTGCGACAGTTTGCGTGCGATGGGACGGACCAACGAAACAATGGCGACGCGCACGCGCGCGCGGCGCTGCTTGCGATGCATCGCGCGTTCGCGGGCGATGGTGGCGGAGCGGTTCTTGATGCTGCGCGCGGCGGTGAGGCGTCGGACGCGGAGGATGCGGCGGTGAGGGGGTTTGTCGCGGATGAGCGCGTGGCCAACGACGTCGTGTATCGCGCGCCGTCTAAAGGTTTAGAGATTGTTCTCGACGCGTGCTCGCGATGCGAGACGCTGAGCGTTGCTGGGGAGATTGGCGTTCTTGGATTGGCGCTGTACGCGATGGATGAAGACGTTGATGGTGGGCGGCTGTGGGCGCAAGGCGTCGCGGCGTGTAACCGTTCGCTGCGGCGGTTGACTGGGGAGCGCTTGGCGTCGGATTGCACGCTCGAGCGGTACTATCGCGGTGTGCTCGCGCGGTTAGACGAGTTTAAAATGTGCTACAGAAATAGTTTGCGGCTGGCGTTCGCGCGCGTGTGTGGGGCGAGGCAAACTGAGACGCGAGAGACGTGCGGGTTGCTGCTCAAGCTCGCGTCGTTTGAGAAAGTACCCGTCGTCCGTGCGGCGTTAGTGTCAGCAATTGATGCTTTAGGTGGCCCACTCGAAGACACTGCGGTTGAATTTAGTAGAATGTTTTTCAACGCATCAGAGAAGAGTTCGATTGTTCGCAAACGAGCGCTCAAGGCGGTGCGTCGGTTACGGGGACCGAAACATAAATGGTTGGTGGAAAAAGTTGCGTGTAAACGCGCGTTCGAGCTCGGGAAAAACGATCCAGAGCTGCGCCAGATCACGTGCGAGGCGTTACAGCGGCTATGGGAAGGGCGAGAAGGCGATCCGGCGACGGATGGGTCGGATGACGTTAGATTGTACATGACTGTGGAATTTGTCGGCGCGTTGACGACGGACGCAGATGCGGATGTTCGCGCCGCGGCAACGCGGTGCTTGGGTCATCTTCGCGCCGCGGCCGCCGCAAAAGTCAAGTTGATACACGCACGCGTAGAAGACGTTGACGAGGGTGTGCGGGATGCGGCGGCGGAGGCGCTCATCGCGCTCGGCTTTGTCAACGCCTCGACAGGAACGTTCAAGGCTCGAGGCAACTACAAGCCATCGAAGTTTTCGGCGAATAAGAACTTTTTCGCGGCGTTGACTGGAGATGTTGAGAATATTTCGACGTCGAGGGTGAAGATTCCGATTGGCGCCATCGTTCGCGTGTGGTGGGAGCTCGATCAAGAGTACTATGAAGCCAAAGTCAAGGCGTACGACAAGGCGACGCGCATGTACACCATCGTATACATAGAAGACGGCGTCGAAGAAGTTATGAATTTCCGTAAAGAAAAAGTAGATTTAAAGCACAAGTTGGGTAAAAAGCGGGCGACGTGGATTCCTTGCGGTATGGTGCCTAGACAAAAGAAGCAAAAGAGCGTCGACAATGCCACTGAAACACGTGGCCGCGCATCTCGACACGTCGAACGGCCCATTCGCGAAGATCTTCCTGGTGATTGGCGCAATTACATCGCGGAATTACATCGGGATAAGGCAGATTGTCAAGTCGGTGGGCGTGCGCGCGTGTATTGGCCACTCGATAAGGCTTGGTACGTCGGCCAAATTCGGGCGCACGTCGCCGGAACGGACACGTACTCTGTGCATTATTACGAAGACGACTGCGAAGAAGAGCTTGATTTCGCCAAAGAAAAGGTACAAGTGTATATTTTAAACCCAGATGTACGACCACCTTCCGTGCGAGGAATAGAACCTATGCGCCTGGAGGTGTACACGGGACCCGAAGACAAGCGCACGAGCGGATGGTTCGAACCAGGCATGCCGAGGGGCTACGAATGCGTGTCGTACGTCAACGAAGAAGGCACCAAGGTCACGGCTCGTGCGACTCAGTTTTGTACTTATTTTAACCCGGACATCGACAAGGGCTCACGATGGCGTCGTGAAATTTACATCAAAGCCGACGGCGTCGACGGCTTGGACGACGACGCGGCGTTAAACGACTGGTTCAAAATCCAGGGCGAGCGTTGGAGCTATGCCGTCGTCGGCCAAACTTTCGAGATTAACACCAACGTTGACATGCGCGATTTCCGCGACGACGATGACACCAAAGACCGCGATCCGGTGTGGCAGCTTGTGAAAATCGTCGATTATAACAACCCGACTGGTGAACATCAAGTCGTCAACGTCGACGCCGACGGCAAGCCAGATCGCGACCAAGCCATGTGGGTGCCCTTGTTCACCCAACACACGCGGTGATTTTGTGAAAGTCCGCGCACGACTAGTAGTGTACAATAGACATATACAAGAACCATGAAAATGATGAGCCGCCAGTGGCTTTTCAACAGCCGCCCGTGCGGCGCGCCCCACACCGCGCCTCTCGCGCGCGTCGTCAACGCCTCGCGCGCATAATCTCGCACCGCACACGTCGCGGCATGTATAGAACCATGACCCTCGTCCCGTCGTTTGCACGCGCGCTGCGTATCACAGCGCGCCCGACGTCGCAGCCGCCGTCCCGCTGGGTCGTCGTCTCCAGCCGTCAGCGTCGCCAAAGCCACCGCAAGGTCGACGGCAACGGCGGCGAGGATTACACGCGCGTCAAGCACCAACCTGATGCTAACGCACACCCGTCGCACGCAATCCCAGACGACGTTGTACCGCCGCCGCACGACGCAAAGAGAAAGAAGAAACCAGTGGCGCTGCTGCTTGCGTACGTCGGCGGAGCGTACAAGGGTAACACGCACAACTCGCAAGGTCCGCGAGGCGACACCGTAGACGATCACATTGAGGATGCTTTATTTGCGTGGGGTGGGATTTTGCTGCCAAACTATCGCTCGCGCGGGTTGCAGCGATTGAAGTGGAGCCGGTCGAGCCGCACCGATAAAGGCGTGAGCTCGTTGTGCACCGTGGTGAGTTTACGTGCGGAAATCGATCCAGAGGTGTGGGATGCCGACGCCGAGGCTCGCGAGACTGCGAAGGAAATAACCAAGTTGTTACCGAACGACATTGCGTGTTTTGCGGTGTACAACACGCCGAAATCGTTCCAGGCACGGCGAGAATGTATCATGCGGACGTACGAGTATTTACTTCCAGCGCGCGTCCTCGATGCCGAGCTCGAGGGCGGCGAGGCGAGGATTGAGGCGTTTCAGAATGCGCTGCGAGCGTTTGAAGGGGCGCATCCGTTTCACAACTACACCAAGCGGTCGCAGTACACGCGCAAAGCCAAGTCTACATTTTCACCAAAGCTTCGGGACGCGCGCGGTCGCCTCGCGTGGGAAGGTCAAGAAGGCGCAACAATGGATAGCGGGTCGAACTTAGACGACGAAATAGAGGGTGATAGTGAAAACAGCGACGGTGATGAAGAGGGCGACGTTGGCGATATAGCGACTGATGACGGTGACTCCTCGTTTCCTGAGCACGTGGGCAACCGCCGCAACGGCACGTATTGGCTTTTTGGCTCTGACCCAAATGATAAGATTGGACCTTCGCATTTCAGGCGCATTCACAGTTTCACTGCGAGCTCTGTTATTGAGCGCATGGAAATTACCGCCGAAGATGGTTCGACGACGACGATGAGCGAACCATTCGTGCGCGTGAGCGTGCGCGGCGAATCCTTCATGTTGTATCAAATCCGCAAGATGATTGCCACCGCCGTCGCAGTCAGCCTCGGGTACGTACCGCTTGAGTTTTTACCCGCATCGTTGAGTCGCCCGTGTCGTGCGGCGATGCCACTCGCGCCTGCGTCGACGTTGTACCTGTACGACGTAGAATTTATGAAGTTTCGCGTCAACTTGGACGAGAGCCAGCCGAATAGACTCGAGAAGCTCGTGCCATCCGACGCCGTTCGCGCCGACCTCGCGCGCTTCCAGCGCGAAAAACTTGAACCTGCGTTAGCGCCGTCGTTATTGAATGATGAATGGGACTTGTTCAAGGAAAATTTGGCTCAAGGAAACATTACGGAGGATGTAGCGACGCCAATTATCGAGGCTCACGCGGCGTACCGCGCCAACCGCGACGAAGCGCACGCCCGTCAAGACGCTGAAGCCGCCGCCGCCGCCGCGTCAGCTGATGCATGATTTCTGCGTTTCTCGTGTACACTGTAGCTCAATAGCGCCGCGTTGCATAATAATTTACACTCTCTAAGATAAGTACGCGTCCAGCGACGTGTTCCCCGTCACGCACACCCAAACCGCGCCGAGAACCGCTAAAAAGATAATCGCATTCAACCACGTGGGAATCTCCTGACGCAACGCTTTCGTCACGACCCAATACGCCGCTAAGGGCGACGCCAAATCCACCGCTAAATCCGCCGTCGCGTACGCGGCTTCGACGGTTTCATCCGAACCAAACTCAGGAACGCCCCCCGAACCGCCCACGGCGAATCCCGCCGCCAGCGCCGCGCACGGCGCGAGCGCAGAACCCAACGCCACCGCGACGGACGCCACCGCCACCGCCGGCGACGGCGGTTTCGATGCATTCGCGACCACTGTAGAAGAAAGATGATGACGACGATGACGAAGATGCCGAAGATGCCCCTGACGACGCGACGCGGCGCGTCCGAACGCCGCCGAACGCCGCATGATGACTCGCGGTGATTGCCGCGCGCGATGTGCCGCACCGCTCGCGCGCGGCGCGCCGACGAGCGATGCGCGCATCACCAATGTGCGCTCCATCATCGCGTCTCGCAATGCCGCACTCAACGACGCGCGACGACGCGCCATGGCCACGTCAACGCTCGAGTTCGCCCGTCGAGCGCACGAAGACATCGAAAGACTCGAGCGCGCATGCGTCAAGGTGCTCAAGGATGCGGCGCCGACGACGCATAGGGCGCGGTTGACGCAGAATCACATTGTGGATCGATTGTTAGAGGCATCGACGACGCGCGCGAAGCGACTGGTGCGTTAATGCGAGCGCGTGCGATGGAGACGATGCGCCGCGCGTGTGCGGTTGTGTTGACATGCGCGTTGCTGTGTGTGCGCGCGCGACGAGGCGAGCGGATGCGTGAATCATGCATCCCTAGTGCTCGACTGAAGGCTGACGACTGACGCGCTGGATACGTTTCTTTTTCACGCACGAACAGCGTGATACGTACGCAGACGAGGATAAAATGCGCGAAGAGGAGTTGGCACGCATGGGTGGAGACGAGGCGGCGCAGATGCGGGCGTTTTATGAAACTATAAAGGCTACGCGAGCGTCGCACAAGCCGTTTGCGGGCGCCGTCGCGACGGATGGCGCGGAGTTTATTGACGAGCTCATCACCAAGGATTTGAGCGAGGATGTTATTTTTAGCGGTGAAGAGGCGACTGGGAGATATCTTGACTTGCACGAGGCGCACATGATGTATTCCAATGCGAATTTTGGTGAGCGATGCGACTACGGGGAGTATTTGGAGCGCTGCGGGAATTTCACGGCGACGAGTCGCGGGAAAAAGTTTACCACCGCGTACGGCACATATCTCGATGGTTTGATCGAGTATTTGCGTTCATTTCATGCGCGTGCATTGCCGTTGCAGTTTGTAGACAAGGTGCTAGAAGCGAGCGCGAAGGAGTTTGATGAGAAGTGGGCCAAGGGCGAGTGCGACGGTTGGGAGGACAAGGGCGTGCGCTCCGTGGACGCCGCCGCGATAAAGTCCGCGGCGGTAGATTTATCGGGGTATAAAACAGTTGACGACATGAGTAAATCCCTCGACGTCGATGCGATTAAGTCGGCGCTGGAATCCATGGGTCTGAAGGCAGGAGGCACGCCCGAGCAACGCGCCGAGCGTTTGTGGAGCACCAAGGGCAAGACGCTCGCTGAGCTCGACAAGAAGCTTTTCGCCAAGGGTGTGGTCGTCGGCGCGAAGAACGCCAAGGCGACCAAGGAAGATGTCAAGGCTAAAGAAGCCAGCGCGCGCGCGGTGGCGTTTAAGGAATTCCAATGCACGACTTTGTTCAAGCTTTTGAGCAAGCAACTCGATGCCACGAGAACAAACGTAGAAAAGAAATCCACGCTCTCTCTCGCCGAACTTCAAGCCGAAGCCGAAGATGACGACGACTTTTCTGACGCCGCCACGGATGACGAAGAAGAGATTTATAACCCGCTTAAGCTGCCGCTCGGGTGGGACGGTAAACCCATTCCGTATTGGTTGTACAAGCTTCACGGGTTGAACATGGAGTTTACGTGTGAAATTTGCGGCAACTACTCGTATTGGGGTCGTCGCGCGTTCGAGCGTCACTTCACCGAATGGCGCCATCAGCACGGTATGCGATGCTTGAAAATTCCGTTCAGTCGTGCGTTCAACGAGGTGACGTCGATTAACGATGCCCTAGCGTTGCATAAAAACTTGAACCAACGCGAGCACGGCGCGTGGAACACGAGAACTGATGAAGAAGTCGAAGACGCCGAGGGTAACGTGTACAACAAAAAGACTTACCAAGATCTCGTGCGGCAAGGATTGATTTGATGTGTATTGGTACAGTGAATATAGTTTAATACGAGCATGACATCGGTGCTTATTCGTTCTCGCCGTCCTCATAAAGCGACTCGACCGCGCGATGCGCGCCGCCGCGCGAACTCGCCGCCGCACGCGCGAGCCATTCAACCCACCGGCGCACGCACCCACGCCCAGCACATCGCACGTCATTCAACCCGATGTCGTCGACGAGGACGACGCATGTTCGCGCCCAAAGCCCGACGACGTCGCGCTCGACCAAGCCGCGCTCGCGAGCGCCCTTTCGTGCCCCATCACTGGCCGCATTTTCGTCGAACCATGCACCACACCGTGCGGGCACACGTTCGAGCGCGAAGCTTTGGCGCGTTGGATGACGCGCAGGGACTTAGAGCGCGCGAATCCGAGAGATATGGCGTCGTCCGCGGCGGGCGTGGGCGCGAGCTGCCCGAGGTGCAGAGGCGCGTTGTACCACGAAATGCCGCACGAATGGCCCATAAACACCGTCGTGCGCGAATGCGTAGAGGCTATATACGGCGTTCAATCGCTCCCCGCCGACAGCGGCGCGCGCGATGGCGTGAGTGATGGAAACCATGGGGTGAGCTCGGAGCCACGAACGACGACGTTGCCGGTGTTTTTCCTCGACGCCTTGGTCCCGGGACAGGAATGTTCGCTCAATGTCTACGAAGCGCGTTACAAGGTGCTCGTGCGCCGCGCGTTGAGTGGCACGCGAAAGTTTTTAATGCTTTCGCTTGAAGATTTGGATGAGGATGAGTTTTTAGAAGCGACGCGACGCGCGGAGGGCGAGGATGCGACAGCCGGAGCTGGAGGCGCCGAAGACGAAGACGGTCGATGGTTGCCGTCTGGCGTAGAGATTCCCGACGCCATGCGCGAAGGATGTCGAATGATGCGCGTGTCATTGAAGAATCTCGGTCGATATTGCGTGGAATGTCACATCGTGAGCGCGCAAGAACTCATGGATGGTCGATTCGTCGTTCGCGTCAAGGCGTTGAAACACGCCTACGTGCGCTCCGCCGAACGCGACCCCGCGGGCTACGTCGTCGCACAGTGTTTACACGTGCCTGAAGATGACGTAAACGTCGATCCAGCGACTCGTTGTCGCGTGCTTATGCGTGCCGAGCGCGCGAAGGAGTTGTTCGACATTTGGGTCGCCACGACATCGGGGCCGCGATGGTTGTACAATTACGGCGGCAAAATGAGCGCGTTGTTGCAACACGTCGGCCCGCGACCAGCCAAGGATGATTTACACGCCCTGTCGTGGTGGATGATTCGTGTGTTGAATCCGCTGCCTACCATAGATGGCACGATTGAAATGCGCTCGATTAGCCTGAACGCGGAGGATGTCGAAAGCCGATTTCGCGTCGTCGCCCAAATGCTCATTTACTCCATGGCGCTCGTGCAACGCGTGCGCGTGAGAGATTGGGTCAGGCGTGAGCACGCCATCGCGGCGTGCGTGTTGGACAAATTGTTGGATAATCTTGAAGAGGCGTTTCGCGACGGCGACGGCGGACATCAGCGGAGGCGTGCACCCTTGGCCAAAGGCGTGCCGCCGATGTGGTCGTTATTGTGGCCAAATGAGCGCGCCGTGCCAATCCTTCGCGAACTCGCGAGCATCATTCGCCGCGCTGGCTGGTTCATCGATCAAGACCCCGACTCGCGCACGGGGGACGATGCAAACGGTAGCGAAGATTTCGTCAGCGGGTTTGATGGCGAGCGTGGCGTCGTGTACATGAGCACTTGGGCCGACGCCCCGGACTTTATGTTTGAGGCCGCCGTGGGACGTTTAGCGGACACGCACGGGATTGGTGGCGTCGTGCTCGCGGCGTGGCGCGTGCTCGCCAATCTTGAGAGTGACGATGAAGATTTGAAGCGCATCAACGAGCGATTGCTCGCGTTGTGCGGTGTCAATCTCACCGCTGTCGAGCGCAACGATGTGGTCACGTCGGTGAACGACGTTCTCGGCTTGTCGGGCGCATTCGTCGACTTGCTCCGTCGCGACATGCGCGCGGGCGTGTACAAATTCTTGTACATTTTCGACCTCGCGCGTTTTGCGGCGTGGTTCGTCTATCGCATGTTGATTCTCATTATCTTCGCCTTGGGTTTCATTTTCGAAGCCGTCTTCGATCGAGAATTCCACGGCGGCTACCGCACGGCAATTCGAGGCGTCGCTCTCGGTCTCGCGTGCGTATTCGGAGCCAAATGTGGATTTGGAGCTCGAGCCGCCTACGACGCCATTTATGCGCGCGCGACGCGAATTTGATATCGTCGCACTGTTTCGTTGGTATCAAATTCGTTGGTATCGTTGGTATTACATAACATTGTTTTCCCGTTGTAAAGTTACTACACACGCATTCCTTTCTGCTCAACCCATGCGTTGCTTCTTCTTTGCATCCCGCACAATCTTCGCCGTCTCTATGCGTTCACCTCGCCCATATCTCCACCGTTCATACGTCGTCATCGACCGACGGCCCTCGTCCCACGTCTCGCGCTCCTCCCGCGTCAGCAACCGCTCCAATTTCCCAACATCACTCGATCGCCCGCACGCCTCCCACAACACCTCTCGCCACCGCCTCAAATATGCCTCTTCAAGTTTATCCCTGATTAACACCACATCCTCGTCCTCGTCGCCGTCGTCGCACTGTTTCGCGAGCGCCGACGCGAACCCCGCGCCAAAGCCAAAAAAACTCTCATTCGTCGCGCGCAAATCTGCAATCCTCGCGCCCTGCTCCGCCCCCAACTCCGCGAACACGTCGTTCCCGAGGCACGCCGGTAAGCCAGTGATGTCTAATTCATCCACCAGGGCGCCTTCGAGCCACCACAGGGGCACCTCGCCCGCGTGGTCGCGCGCGATGTGTTCGTTGCGAGGCGCGCGGCTGCCGCTGATTTCCGCGCCTAAACCCAGCGCGCCCTTCTCGAACGACACCGGTACGCCGTGGTCGGCGGCGAGGAAATCGTTAATGTCGTAATAGTTCGACATCGCGCGGGGTCGGCGCGACGCGCGGTGCGGAAGGACGTCGTCGTCGGCGCATCGATCGATCGATCGTTTGAAAGTTCGGACATTCGGCGTCCTGGTCGACGACGACGCCGTGTCGACGACGACGACGACCGCGGTCGCCGCAGAGCATGACGGGCGCCGAC
>Ga0181559_10003850_pt1 | contig 14676 bp, 9 predicted proteins | sample 011ome_21_FD_133752 | JGI IMG/M metagenome (GOLD analysis project Ga0181559, IMG submission 133752) | Coastal salt marsh microbial communities from the Groves Creek Marsh, Skidaway Island, Georgia - 011508AT metaG (megahit assembly) | ecosystem: Environmental > Aquatic > Marine > Intertidal zone...
CCGAAGAGCGACTGGGTGCCTTGCATGACCTGGCCCGCAAGCACCGGGTCGCAGCAGACGCGCTGCCGGATTTACTGGCAACACTGCACGGGGAACTCGACTCGCTCACGGGTGGCTCGGCGCAGCTGGAGGAACTGGAGCATCAGCTGTCTGAGGTCGCGCTGAACTGGCGTCATCGCGCTGACCAACTGTCGGCGAAGCGCCGCGATGCGGCAACCGCCCTTGGCCAGAGAGTCACGGCAATTCTCGGCCAGCTTGCGATGCAGAAATGTGTGTTTGAAGTCGCCCTTATTCCTTTCAGGGATGAGCGTCCCGACCCTCGGGGCGCCGAGGATGTCGAGTTTCTGATTGCCACCAACCCAGGCGCGTCACCCGGGTCCTTGAGCAAGATTGCATCGGGCGGAGAGCTTTCCCGCATCAGTCTGGCGCTGCAGGTCGTCGCGGCGGATACCGCTACGACACCGACGATGATTTTTGACGAAGTGGACGTGGGCATTGGGGGTGGCGTAGCTGAAGTCGTTGGAGACCTCCTTCACACATTGGGCACCCGTAGCCAGGTGCTGGTGGTCACCCACCAGCCTCAGGTGGCCGCCAAAGGCAACCATCACCTGCTTATCACGAAAGAGGGGGCCGACAAGGTCTACTCAACGCTCTCGCAGCTTGAGGGCGACGCGCGTATCGAGGAAATCGGCAGGATGCTGGGAGGCGCCAAACTTACCGAAAACACACTGGCGCACGCGCGGGAAATGGTGGAAAAGCGCTAGGCGTCGCGTTTCTTCCGCACGTATAACACCAAGGAATGGTCGATGATCTCGTAACCCTGTTCCTCGGCGATCAGATGTTGCCGGCGCTCGATCTCTTCATCGATAAATTCAATGACGTCATTGGTGTCGACATCGACCATGTGGTCGTGATGATGATCTGAAGCCATCTCAAAAACCGAGTACCCCGCCTCAAAATTGTGTCTCATCACCAAACCGGCACTTTCAAATTGGGTCAGCACCCGATACACCGTGGCGAGTCCAATATCCTCTCCACTGTCTCGCAGTCGCTGGTAAAGATCCTCCGCGCTGAAGTGGTCACCCTGCCCCGACGCATCACTCAGCATCGACAGAATCTTCAGTCTCGGCGCCGTTACCTTTAGTCCTGCCTTCTTGAGCTCTCGATTCTCTGAAGTCATACGGGGAAGGTTCTCTGGAAGTGGCGTTTAACGTTATCATGCCAGCCGCATTGCCACCTTGGAAGACAACGTGCTGAGAATCCGCCCACAATCCCTCGTTTGGCCAGCGATCTGCCTGCTGCTGACACTGCCCGGTTGTGGCAACAACTTCGGCTTCCCCGGTGTTTACAAAATCAATGTGGAGCAGGGCAACGTCGTCACAGAGGAAATGATAGAGCAGCTCCGGCCAGGGCTTAACCGCCGACAAGTCCGTTACATTATGGGCACACCACTCATTGAGGATTCATTTCACAGTGACCGCTGGGACTACCGCTATCTATTGCGAAACGGCGATCAGACCCTCTTGGAAACCCAACTCACCCTGTGGTTTGAAGAGGATGAACTGGTTCGTGCTGAGGGCCCCAACGCACCAGAATGGGACGTGTCTCAGCCCGAGCCAACCGGGGGCGAAGACTCAGCTGAGGACTGATCCGCTGCGGCGCGCGCGGCTTTGGCCTTGGCGGCGCGGGCTTTTCGAACGGCTTTGGGGTCAGCCTGTAGTGGGCGATAAATTTCTACGCGTTCACCCCTACGCAATATGCGATCGCCGGTTGTGGACTTACCCCACACCCCCAGTTTGAGCTCAGGACCGAGCGTCAAGTCGTCAAAAAACGTCTCTATGCCGCTCTGCATCACCGCGTCGAGGACTGTGGTCCCCTCAGCCACCTCTAACTTTATAATGCGTTGCTTTTCCGGTAGCGCGTACGCCACCTCTATGGGGATTTTTTCACTCATTACGCGCTCAATTCTGATTAAAGTGGCCCAAGCCATATGGAAGACAGGGCTATTGCGTGTGCTGTTAGGCAAGCTGCTGGGTCGCCCGGGACACGACAGCATCAACCAAGTCCAGCGCAACTTTATCAAAGAGCCGGCCAACCGCGACACTGGCAAGCCCACTCGCCATCTGAAAATCAAGGCGAAGGGAGACCTTGCAGGCCGATTCGCCCAGGGCGCGAAACCGCCAACTGCCTGAGAAGTGGTCGAATGGGCCGTCTACCAGCGTCAGGTCCATTCGATCTGGGCGATGCAGGCTGTTACTGGTCGTAAAGCTGTGACTGACGCCAGCGCGCGACAGCCGCAGGGTAGCGACCGCTCGGGATGCCGTGCGCTCATGCACCTCGGCAGCCACACAGCCCTCCAAAAACTCCGGGTAATGTTCGATCGCAGCGACCAGATCAAACACCTGTTCCGCGGCAAAAGGCATCAGTGCGCTGCGCTCGATAACGGTCATGTCACCAGTGTAGTGCAACTTGCTGTTGCGGCAGGCCAATCACAGCAGGCCTCTGAATAGCCAAGCCGCGCAGATGGGGGGTGCCACCCAGCGCATGACCCGCCACCACAGCCAAAACAGCCAAAGTGGCTCCCGATACAACTCGCCGCGTAACACCGGGCGCGGCATCAACCAGCCAACAAATACGCTGGTGGCAAGCAAGCTGGCAGGAATGAGCCATTCCACGGTGACGGTGGCCAGGTAGGAGAGCGCCACCGAGTCGAAAAAAAGGCAGATAGCCAAGATCAGCACGATCATTGTATGGGCCAAAATTGCCCCGCCCAATCGGCCTGCACCCCACTCACGTCCGATCATCAACACCATGGGCTCTGTCAAAACCACCGTGGCGCTGGCCGCGACACAGGCCATCGAAAAATAAAACAGTGCCCCATAGGTTTCGCCGAGTGGGAGATTGGCAAATGCGTATGCCAACCCGATGAATACCGTCGATAGCCCCTCAGATGGCGCGACATTGACCTCGAACAAAGCGCCGCAGACGATGACAGCGGTCGCTAGCATGAAGGCGGTGTCCAGCACAGCTACAGCCACAATTGACCGCCCCCACGGTAACCCTGGCGGCGATTGAGCGCCTAATGCCATACCGAGGCCAAGCCCCGCGCCAAGGGTGATGCCTGCCGAGGAGAGTGCCATCCACACAGCCTCCAGCCGCCACGCGGAGAGATCGCGAGCAAACAAGAACTCACTCACCAACCGTAAATCGGTGTACAAAAATATAAAATCCAACACCCCAAGCAGCGTAATGGCCACCACCGGCAGCACGGCCCAAGCAAGAAAACCCATGCCGAAGCGGATTCCCAGCGCTGACAACAGCACCGCCAATCCCAGCAGAGCCAAGGCGCTCAGGAACTGCCCGGGACTATCTTTGACGTGCACGAGATAGACCTCAGACACGTCAATCGCGCTGGCAGCGGCCAAATCTCCCGAGAAAATAAGTATGGCCCACTCAAAACACCATACGGCGACGAGGGTCGCCATCGCCGCCATCATCAGTCCCAACAAAGCCTGCAGTAACGCCAAGTGTCGCCAACGAGAGTCGACATTCGCAGCGCTTGCCGCCCAATGCATTGCCAGCCCCGGCGAACCTCTACCCAAACTCCCAAGCACAACCTCGGCAATAAGAATCGGCACGCTTAGCAACATTAGGGAGATAGCGTATGCGAGAAAAAAAGGCCCCCCGCCATATTCGCCAATAAGGTACGGCAGGCGCTGCAGGTTCCCTAGCCCCACCGCTACCAGCGTCAACGTCAATACCAACGTTGTCCGCGCGCGCCATGGCTGGGGCACATTGTCATCCAACACTTACCTGCTCCCCCTGCCGAGAACTCTCCTGTAAGAATACCGACGCGGCAAGAAACCGGCACCCGTATAATGCGGGCATGGCAAAACCCAAACGTAAAAAGTCATCTGACAATACCATCGCCCAGAACAAAAGAGCACGCTTCGACTATCACCTGTTGGATTCTTTTGAGGCAGGCCTCTCGCTGGCCGGCTGGGAGGTCAAAGCGCTCAGAGCAGGCAAGGCCCAGCTCACGGATTCTTATGTTCTGATGAAAGGTGGAGAGGCTTACTTGCTGGGCGCCACCATCACGCCTCTGGATACCGTGTCGACGCATTTCGTCACCGACCCTACCCGCACCCGGAAGTTACTCCTTCATAAAAAAGAGTTGGCCCAGATCAACGCCGCGGTGACGCAGAAGGGCCAAACCTGCGTGTGCAGTGCCCTTTACTGGAAAGGTCATCTCGTGAAGGCCCGGATAGACCTCGCCCAAGGCAAGAAACTCCACGACAAGCGGGAAAGCGAGAAAGCACGGGACTGGCAACGCCAAAAAGCGCGCATTGTGCGTGACAATGTCAAACAGTAACCAGGACAACCCTGCGTAGAGGAAATGACACCGCCGCCTTGCCCCTCGTTGCGCAGACGCAACTCCAGAACAAGGCAAGGAAGAACCTGAACCCCCGCGGCTAAAGGTCAAATACCGCCTTAGCGGAAATTGACAGACCAATGAGAATACAGAGGCCCACGACAAAGGGCCGATAAGTTCCGCCAGCGAAGCGGCGAAAAGCCATATTACCCAGTTGGTTGCCCAGCCACATGGCAGGAATGGCTACCCAAAGCAACTGGAACGGCCGCGGGGTAATCAGATCGGCGACGCCAAACATCGTCAGTGAAACCATGCTGGACCCGAAGAAGAACATCATCAGAAACGCGCGCGATTGAGTGGGGTCCGTTAGCGTCCCCACCACATATAAAATGACCGGCGGCCCCGGTATTGCGAACGCCCCATTCATCAAGCCAGATGCCACGCCCGTCGCCATGGCCACGGGGCGCGAGGCGGGCCTCTCCTGCGGTGTGAAGCGCGCCAGCGCCAGCGACGCTGCCACCACCAGCAGGCCAATCCACAGCTGAAACTCCGCCACCGACAGCGATGACAAAAACCACACGCCGACTCCCGTACCTATGACTGCTCCCGCCATCATGGGTGCAGCGGGCGTCAGTGGGAATAGGCCCCACCAGGCGCGGTAGCTCGCCACACCCAGAATGAGTGCCAGTACCGCACTCAGCACCACCGCATCACCGGGCGTTAAGATAAGCGAAAACACCGGAACCACCAGCATGGCAAATCCAAAACCGGTGAACGCCCGGATCAGTGCCGCGAGGCCCACCGCCACAGCGATCCACAAAACCTGCTCCATCGGTAGGGCAAATACGCCCCAGACGGTCACAAGGCAGGCTCCGTAGCTACCGGGTCGCCGCAGGAAATAATGCCCGCCTCTAAAATTTTGGCACACAGGCCTCCGTAACCCAGCATGGCCACCACGCCTCCCGGGCCCAATTCTTGCTCCATGCGGGCACAAGGGTGGCACAGCTGAGTTGCCTCAAACAGCGCCTCCCCCACTCTGAAACGTTGCCGGCGTAGCGCATTTAAATTAATTCCGGAGATAACAATATTGCGGCGCAACCGGGCGGGATCGATGCCAGGCAGGCCCATATGACCGGCGATTTGATCAATGAATTCCTGTGAGATCAGCGTGACCTGCCTGCCGGAACCCGGCGTCTTGGACATGCGGTGGTCACCCTCAAGACCCAATGTCGGCACCGCATGCGCTTTGGTGACAGGCTGCAAAGGCTCGCGACGTCTTGGGCGGAGTCCTATCCACTCAACAGTCCCCGTTCCGACTTGATGCCTGTATCGATCCAACGGGGAACGTCGCTCTCGCATGGTCTTTCCTCACCGATAACACCTAACGCTTGCTCGATTGGCGAATGCCCCGGGTCGCCGAGCATTAACCCTAGTCTATCCGAATGCGCCCCGACGGCGACCGCCCGATGTCTGCCCCCGCACCCACGACATGGATCCCGATGCGAGTGAAGACGGGCGAGCCAAGGCGGTGCGATAACTCTGAATCTATCGACATGCGCCCACAGCTGAAAATCGCCCCACCCGAGCACTACCCTTGATCGTTTTTCCACAGAGAAACAAGTGATCCGGTTGGTAATAGTTGGCGTAACCGAGAATGTCAGTGTCTAAGGACCGTTCAGTCATGTGCTGAGGCGGCCACTCTGGGGATGACTCTGTCGCTTCGGGCATGCCGTATCGCCGGAACAAAGAGGGGTGCGCAACCGAAAGCGACCGGTATCTTCCGGGGCTTTCGTGTCGACGCCTTGTGATAGAGAGGAGGCGTTGTGACAAATCACGACGAAAACTGGGGCATTTTGACGTCCCAGCAAGACGAAGACCAAGCAAGAGCGAGCGCCGTATCGGACCCCGCTGGCTATCACGCAAACATTGCTGCCGGGGAACTGCACTGGTTCCGCGGGAGCGGCGATCAATGGCTGAGCCAGTCGGGCGGCAAGTGGCAGGGCTGGCATGCGCAATCAGGTGCGTCGGCAGAGGCCGACAATGACTGGCGCCCGTGGTCGACCCCGCTCGATGACAGCGCTAGGCCCTTCTACCGTTGGTTTGTCGATGGCCAGACCAATGCCTGCTTTAATCTGCTTGACCGCCACGTGCTGTCAGGCCGGGGAAGTCAGCAGGCACTGGTTTTCGAAGGCGACCGCTGGGACCCTTCCAAAAATGGCGGGCGCGGTGGCCCGGTATTTGAACAACGCCTGAGCTATCGAGAACTGCTGATCGAAGTCAGCCTTCGCGCCCGTGTCCTCTCGAAACTGGGCTTGCAGTGCGGCGATCGTATCGCCCTGAACCTCCCCAACATACTTGAGCAGATTTACTACATTCTGGCCGCGCAACGGCTCGGCGTGATTTACACCCCCGTCTTTGGCGGCTTCTCTGCGAAAACCTTATCCGACCGCATTCACGATGCCGGCGCCAAGGTGGTCATCACGGCCGATGGCGGTTACCGCAACGCAGAAGTGGTGCCCTACAAGAGCGCCTACGCAGATCCTGCACTCGACAATTATGTGCCTCGCCCTGCAGCGTTGCAGGCGCTTTCAGAAACCTTGCAGGCGCGCCTCCCCGCCGACGTGGCGGCGAGACTCGAGGCGCAGGTGACCAACGCAGTTGCCGGCGAAATTACGCTGGAACGCGCCGATGTGATGCGCGAGCTTGGATTGGCGCTGGAGCGGGAGCGGGATACCGCACCCGAAATCATCGCAGAACTCCGCACTACCGTGGCCAGCGAACTCGCAAACGTTGGTCATGCAGTTGAGCGCGTCATCGTTGTGCGCTACACCGGCAACGATATCGTTGAGCACGGTCGCGACAGCTGGTCGCACCAACTCGTGAGCGAGGCTGAGAATGCCCTGCTGACTGACGCCGGCGTCGCGGACCGGGCGGCGCTCGCTTCCCTCGATGACAGCGCGCTATGGCAAGCCATTGGGGCCCAAGTCCCCGCTGTCCCGGTTGAAGCGGATTGGCCGTTATTTATCATCTATACCTCTGGATCCACCGGAAAGCCTAAAGGAGTGGTGCACACCCACGGCGGCTGGCTGTCTGGCATTACGCACACTTTGCGGACAGTGTTCAACGGCACTCAGGACGACTGCCTATACGTCATTGGCGACCCCGGCTGGATTACCGGTCAGTCTTATCTGATCGCAGCACCTCTGGCCTTTGGCATGTCGACCGTTATTGCCGAGGGTTCACCGCTATTTCCGCACGCGGGTCGTTTTGCCTCGATCATCGAGCGCAACCAGGTCACGCTATTCAAGGCCGGTTCAACCTTTCTCAAGGCGGTAATGACCGACCCGGCCAGCACACAGGAAATGTCCCGCTATGACATGTCGACACTCAAAGTAGGCACCTTTTGCGCTGAGCCAGTGTCACCGGCAGTGCAAAAATTTGCGATGGAGAATATCTGCTCGCATTACATCAACTCCTACTGGGCCACGGAGCACGGCGGTATCGTGTTCTCCTGCCCCTGGGGTGATTTCAAGCCGCTGGAGGCCGACGCCAAGACCTGGCCATTGCCATGGGTGCAGGCGCAGGTACGTATCGTTGAGGAAACGAGCGACGACGGCTCGGTTAGCCAGTGGCGGGAAGCCGAAGCCGGCGAGAAGGGTGAGCTGGTGATCACCCAACCCTACCCCTACCTGGCACGCACCCTGTGGGGCGATGGCGACACTCTGGGCGACGCGCATTGGCAGGGCGATATCGAACGCTTTGCAGACGTGTATTTTCGTCGCTGGCAGGGTGAGCTCACCTATACCCAGGGTGACTACGCCAGGCGCGGCGACGAGGGTGCCTTTACTCTGCACGGCCGGTCTGACGACGTCATTAACGTCTCGGGCCACCGCATTGGCACGGAAGAGATCGAGGGCGCCATTCTGCGAGATAAAACCTTGCGCCAGGATTCACCCGTCGGAAACGTCGTCGTCGTGGGCGCACCCCACGACGAAAAAGGCGAGACCCCGGTCGCATTCCTCGTTGCAGCGGCGGGCAGAAAGCTGTCCGATGAGGATCTCAGCCGCCTGCAAAATTTGGTAAGAACTGAAAAAGGCGCGACCGCCGTACCCTCTGATTTTTTGGTGGTCTCTGCCTTCCCGGAAACCCGATCGGGTAAATACATGCGCCGCACGTTGCGCGCTATCTTGCTGGATCAGCCTTTGGGTGACCTGTCGACGCTGCGCAACCCGGAGTCGGTGGAAGAGATCCAGAGTGCCGTGGCGCAATGGCGTGATTTTGGCCGTCTCGCCGAAGCGCGTCAGATAATCCAGACCTGGCGGTACCTGCGCGTAGAGACTCATCGGCTCGATGACCAGCACAAAGTTGCCTTATTGGTCATCAATCACCCGCCGGTCAACGCGCTCAACGAGCGCACTCTGGATGAATTGCACACTGTCGTGCAACAGCTCGAGCATCAGGACGATGTCGACGCCGTGGTCATTACCGGAGCTCGGGGAGCTTTCGTCGCCGGTGCAGACGTTAAAGAACTGTTGGAGGTCGGTGAAGCTGGGGACCTCGAGTCGGCACGCACTCCACCCAACGCTGCGCAAGCCGCCTTTGCCGCATTGGAGCAGCTCGGCAAACCGGTAATTGCTGCGGTAAACGGCCCGGCACTGGGTGGTGGTAACGAACTGGTATTAGCGTGTTCCTACGTCATTGCTGCCGAGCACGCCCAGTTTGGTCAACCAGAAATCAATCTGAACCTGCTGCCGGGTTACGGCGGTACGCAGCGGCTGGTGCGCAAGCTTTATCGGCGCCGCGGCGAAGCCGGTATGGCGGAAGCACTGCGCCTGATGGTGAGTGGTCGGAATATCTCAACCGCCGAGGCACAGATCTGCGGTTTGATCGATGAAGTCGTTGCGCAAACCGCTGCCTCGCCTGTGGAGATCGCCATGGCGCGCTTGCGGGAATACTTTGCCAACCAAGGACCCTTGGCAGCTGCGCAGGACGAACATCAGAAAGCCTTGGCCGCGCGCGATGAGGCAATTCCCTACTCCGCATCCATTCTCGAGCAACCGGCGCTGGCGCAGGCCCTATCGCAGATCCGTGCGAGCGGGCGTGAACGGCAGGTGGCACGGGTGCTCGATGCCGTAGCTGTGGGCGCAGAACGAGGTCAGTCAGCGGGACTACTACATGAGGCGGAGCGCTTTGCGGAAGCGGTCTGCGACCCGGAATCCGGGCCAGCGGGTATTACAGCCTTCCTCGAGAAACGCAGTGCACCCTTACCGACCCAATACGCGGAGGTTGCACCCACCGCAACAGGCGAACCCGTAGAAGCGCTCCTTGCATCCGGCGATCTGTTACCCATGGGCGCCAGCTTCTTCCCCGGGGTCACGCCGGTTCCTCGCTATCAATATGGTTATGGTGTCCCGAAATCAGCTGTGGATGGGAAGCCTGCGCACGGTGATCCAGTGGATGCAGAAATCAAGCTAATCTTTGCAACGCCGGAGCCCGAGCCCAACGAGGCGCTGGTTTACGTGCTGGCGTCAGAGATGAACTTCAATGACATCTGGGCTATCACCGGCATTCCAGTATCACCCTTTGATGCGCGCGATGCCGATGTGCAGGTCACCGGCTCCGGGGGCGTGGCCATGATTGTGCGACTGGGCAGTGAGCTCATTGCGGAGGGCAGGCTCACCGTCGGTGACGTCTGCACCGTTTACTCGGGACAGAGTGAGTTGCTCTCCCCTGATCAAGGTCTCGACCCCATGGCGGCTGACTTCCGGATTCAGGGCTACGAGCGCAATGATGGAAGTCACGCACAGTTTCTGACAGTTCAGGGACCCCAGTTGCATCCCAAGCTCCCGAGTCTCAGTTTCGAAGAGGCCGGCTCCTACGGCTTGACCCTCGGTACGATTCATCGAGCGCTTTACCATACTTTAGATATTGAGCCGAACAAGCGGCTCTTTGTAGAGGGCGCCTCGACCGGTACCGGCTATGACTGCCTGCGTAGCGCCGTCAGTAGCGGTTTAAGCGTTGTTGGCATGGTCTCCAATGCTGAGCGTGCCGCCCGGGTTGAAGCGGTAGGCGGCGCCGCGGTCGATCGAAAGGATCCACAGTGGGCCAGCGCCTTCACGCCGGTCCCGGATGATCCCGCACAGTGGAGCACGTGGGAACAAGCTGGTGCCGATTTCGTCGCCGCGACTGAAGCCGCGGCTGGCGGCAGTATCGATTATGTGGTGTCGCACGCCGGCGAAACCGCCTTCCCGCGCTCGTTTCAAACCCTGGGCGACGGGGGCGTGCTCACTTTCTACGGCGCCTCATCGGGCTACCGCTTCACCTTCATGGGTAAAAAAGGGAGTGCCAGCCCCGCAGAGATGTTCACCCGCGCGGGCCTGCGCGCAGGTCAAAGCCTGCTCGTGGTATATGGGCCCGGTGCCGAAGACGGCATTGTGGATCGCGTTGCCATCGAGGCGATCGAGGTGGGCTGCCAGCGTGGAGCGCAAGTTGCGGTCCTGGTCGATACGGTACCGCAGCGTGAATTCGTCAATTCACTGGGATTTGGTGCACAAGTGAAAGGCGTTGTGAGTCTCGAGGAGATCGAGCGTCGCCTCGGCGATGACTACGACCCGCCTGGCCCGTTTGCGCAGATGCCCAACCCGTTCACCGAGTCACAGGCATTTAAGGAAGCCGTACGCTTGTTCTCGGATCGCACGCTAAAGCCCATTGGCTCAGCGATTGCGCCGTTTCTTCGCAACACACTCGACAAGCGGGGCCTGCCGGATGTGGTCTTTGAGCGTGCTGGCCGAGACGGGCTCGCGCTCGCAACCGCTTTGGTAAAACCCAACGTTGGCAAAGTGGTGTATGCCGAAGAACTCAGTGGCAATCGGTTCACTTTTTATGCGCCTCAGGTATGGATGCGGCAGCGTCGCATTCTCATGCCCAGCGCAGAAATCCGGGGAACCCACCTCAACACCGCTCGAGAATTCGCCGAGATGCAGGAGCGAATCGCTGCGGGCCAGATTGACGTCTTGCAGCCATTGGCAAGGCCCATAGAAGACATCGCCGAGATTCATCAGGCGATGTGGGAAAACCGTCACGGTGGCGCCAACTATGTCGTGACCCATGCGCTACCGCGTATGGGCCTCAAAACCAAAGATGAACTCTACCGAGCGTGGGCGTTGCGTGATGCAGCTGAGCGCGGCGAGGTCATCACCAAAATCGAAACAGGATCAGCCGGAGCGCTCAAGTGAACGACATGTCTAATCTTTCTAACGCAGTGGTCTCGCAATCTCTGGCAGGTCGCCGGCTGGAGAATAAATCAGTCATTTTGACGGGCGCCGCAGGTTCGATCGGCCGTTATATTTCCCGCCACCTGCTTCGAGAGGGCGCCTTGGTCACTATGACCGGGCGCGACCAGAGCAAACTCGACGCGTTTGTTGAAGAACTCTCCCAAGAGGGCTTTGACGCCGATAACATCACTACAATAGTCGGTGACTGCGCTGATCCGCAGGTGTGCCGAGATATCGTCGCCCAGGCAGTGGGGGCTTTTGGCAAGCTCGACGTGTTGGTTAACAATGCCGGCGCCGCGGGCCCCAAGTACACCCTGCGGGATATCCCATTTACCGATGTCGAAATGCGCGCGGCTGGATCGGATCAAACGATGTTTGACTCGGCGATGAACTTGCTCGGTGCCCCCTGGAATATGGCCCGCGCCGCCGCGGCTCATCTGACCGACGGCGGCACCATCGTCAATGTTTCGACAATCTTCTCGCGCACGCACTATTACGGACGTATTCCCTACGTAGTGCCAAAATCGGGCTTGAATGCGCTGGGTAAGGGCCTTGCGCTGGAACTGGGCGAAGAGCGCGGCATTCGGGTTAACACCCTGTTCCCCGGTCCAATCGAGTCAGAGCGCATTGACACAGTCTTCGCCACAATGGATGAACTGCAGAACATCCCGCCCGGCAGTACCAGTCAGGAGTTCCGTGATCTGATGATCACCACGCGAAACGGCGAGGAAGGCTTGGAGTACCGCTACCCGACGCCCACTGACGTCGCCAACGGCATCGTCTGGCTGGCCTCGGAGGAGTCGGCGGCGGTGTCCGGTCACCACATTGAGGTGACCAACGGTATGCAAGTGCCAGCGCAAAGTCGCTCGCAACTGGTCTCTTGGCCGGACAAGCGTCTTGAGGATTTGACCGATCACGTCGTGCTGATTCTAGGCGGCTCTGATTACGAAGAGGCGCTGACCTACGCCGAGCGGCAAATCAATAGTGGCGCCCACGTTCTGTTGGCCTTCCGCTCTCTCGAAGCCGTTGGGCACGCGCGCTCACTCATTCAGAGCAAAGGCATGGACGAGATTCAGCTCTCGCACCTTGATCCACTCAGGCGCGAATCGGTTGACCGCACCATGCAATTTATCGACGACCACTTTGGTCGACTGGACGGTGTGATCGTGCTGCCGCGCAAATCCATTGGCCACTATGGTCACTCCCTCTGTGGCGCGACCGACGAAGACGTCGAGAAATTTGTCCGCGAGGAAGTGGTCGCGCCCGTGGCCTTTGCCAGCATGTTAGCTACTAATTTGTCGCGCTGGTTTGGCAAATGTGAGCCGCCCGCCATTACCTACACGACCAATGGCAGCGACACCCACGGCAACCTGCTCAATGAGGTCATTCGCGCTTCTATCGAAGCATTGATTCGTGGCTGGCGACACGAGGATGAGACGCTACAGACTGCCGGCGAGCTAGAATGGGCTGTACGGCCGAATCAGCTGGTGCGCTATGACAGCCAGGACAAAGACAACCTGACCTTTGCTGCAGATTGGGCTGCAACGCTGACCAACCGTGTGCGCCAGATGGATCCGATCAACCTATGGATACCCAAGAGCATCAAGCGGGCCACCGGGAAGGGATCCATGCCGACGCCTCTTATGCGGGTACTACCCGGCTTGCATAAGGGCAAAACGGCCGTCATTACCGGCGGTAGTTTAGGTATCGGTTTACAACTCGGGCGCTATCTGGCCATTGCCGGCTGCCGCGTCTTGCTGAGTGCAAGAAGCGCTCCCAAGCTCGAAGAGGCGCGGGCCGAAATCGTCGAAGAGCTGCGAGGGATCGGTTATCCGCAGGCGGAGGCCCGAGTGAACATCATGGCAGACATTGACGTGGGTGACCCCAAAGCGCTCGATGCGCTTTACGACCACGCCATGGAGCTGTATGGGAACGTTGATTTCCTGATCAATAACGCGGGGATCTCCGGCGCGGAGGAAATGGTGGTCGATATGACACTGGCCGACTGGAATCGCACCATGGAGGCCAATCTGATTTCCAATTACTCACTGATCCGCAAATTCGGCCCGGTGATGAAAGACAAGGGCAAGGGCTCGATCCTTAACGTATCCAGTTACTTCGGCGGCGAGAAGTATGTGGCTGTGGCCTACCCCAACCGCGGCGACTATGCGGTTTCCAAGGCAGGCCAGCGCGTATTGGCCGAGATCCTGTCACGCCATCTCGGACCCGAGATCCAGATCAACGCCCTCGCACCGGGACCGGTTGATGGTGCGCGGTTACGGGGACTGGGCGATGCGCCCGGGCTCTTTGACCGGCGCGGACGATTGGTTCTGGAGAACAAGCGGCTCAATCAGGTGCACAAAGCGATCCTGAGCGACTTCAAGGAAGGCCTCAATACCGATACGATAATGGCGTTGGCGGCAAACGACGTGGCGAACCTGCCTTCCGGCAACGATCTACCCAAGGCGCTGACCCGCCTAGTAGGCCAGGTCGTTGATGCTGGCGGCGCGGGGAACTCTTCGCGCTTCCTGCTTCACAAGGGGATCGCCAATAAACTGGTTGATCGACTGGTGAACGGCGGGATGCTGAGCGCCGAGCAGCGCGATCGCTTTATGGCGTCTTTCGTTGATGCGCCGGAACCCTTCTTCGACAAAGAGGAATCGAAAAAATCAGCGACACAGATCGAGTCGGGCATCCTTAACCGGCTCCATTTGCACAAGATGCCGACCGATGAACAGGTTGGCCTCTCAACTGTATTTCACCTCGCCGACGATATTGTCAGTGGCGAGACCTTCCACCCCTCGGGCGGGCTCAAGTTTGACCGCTCCGTTACCGAGGGAGAGTTGCTACTGCCGCCCAGCCAGACCGACCTGAACAAGCTTCAGGGCAAGCGTGTGGTTATGGTGGGCGACAGTATGCGTAAAGAGCTTGCGGCGATCGGCAATGGTTTTATGGGGCAGGATGTCGCAGCGCTCACGGTACTGACCCGCTCAGAGGACAGCGCCCGTGAGCTTCAACACGCCATCGACG
>Ga0181559_10003855_pt1 | contig 14663 bp, 5 predicted proteins | sample 011ome_21_FD_133752 | JGI IMG/M metagenome (GOLD analysis project Ga0181559, IMG submission 133752) | Coastal salt marsh microbial communities from the Groves Creek Marsh, Skidaway Island, Georgia - 011508AT metaG (megahit assembly) | ecosystem: Environmental > Aquatic > Marine > Intertidal zone...
AGACCGGAAGGCTCGTTTCCGTTCACGGGCGTCTCGCGGGCGGGTTTCGAATCCGAATGATTCGAACGATTCGTTCGCTCAATCGAACGTTCGCTCTCCTCGAGAGAGACGCCTTCCTGAAGGTTGAAATCTCGTCCCGTCGCGCTTTCCGCGCTTTCCGAAACGACATTCGCGTTCGCGTTCGCCGCCGCCGCCGCCCGCAGCTCCGCCACCGCGGTCTCCGCGTCGCGCGCGCGCGCCTTCGCCTCGCGCACCGCGTCCTTCTCCGCCTCGAGCGCGGCGGCGGTGTGCGCCGCCGCCGCCGCCGCCGCTGCCGTCTCGGCGTCGCGCGCGGCGTCGCGCGTCTCCGCCTTCGCCTCCGCCCGCGCCTTCGCCTCGCGCGCCTCCGCGGCGTCGGCGCGCGCGGCGTCCAGCTTGCGCGTCAGCGCGCGGATCTCGGACGCGAGCGCGAACCGCTCCTCCTCAAAACGAGTCTCGAAACGAGTCTCATCACTAGTCTCGTCTCCTCGCGTCGTCTCCTCGCGAGGAGACGACGCGTGTTTCGTATCGTTCACAGATTCCTCTCGCCTCGAAACCTGGAGCACCTCCGCGAGCTCCCGCCTGGCGGCGTCGAGCTCGGCGCGCGCGGCGGCGGCGTCCTCCTCGGCGCGCAGCTGGTCGTCCTCCGCAGCCCTCGCTCTATTCTCCGCGGCGAGCGCCTTCGCGGTGAGCGCCGTCTCCGCGTCGCGCGCCGAGCTCGACGCCGCGTCGCGCGCCGCGTCCGACGCCGCCTTCTCATTTTTGCTGATTAAATACTCATTCTCGAGACGGACGCGGGCGCCGCGCTCGGCTTCGAGCTCCGTCTCGAGCGCGCCCATCGCGGTGGTCAGCGTCACGACGCGTGCCTCCGCGGACTCCGCCGCTCGCGTGGCCGACGCCGACGCCGCCGCTCGCGTCTCCGCCTCCGTCTCCAGCGCGGCGAGTCGCTCGCGCGTCGACGACGCCGCGGCGGCGGCGGCGGACTCCGCGGACGCCGCGCGCCGCAGCGCCGCGTCGCGCTCGCCCTCGGCGCGCGCGCGCGCGGCGGCGGCGTCCGCGCCGGCGCGGCGGGAAGCCGCGAGGTCCGCGCGCGCGGAAGCCGCGTCGCTTCGCGCCTCCGCCGCCGCGCGCTCGAGCGACGCGACTTTTCGTTTTTCGTTTTCTGTTTCTTCGTCGAGACTCGTCACGAGGTGCGCTTCGCGCGCTTCTCCGACGTGCGTTCGGAGCGCGTCCGGAGCCGTGCGCGGCTCCGCCCCGAGGTCGCCGAAGGAGGTCGAGGGCGATCCCGGGCTGGAGCCGGGCAGGGACTGGAACACCGAGCCGTCCAGCGGGGGGGACGGCTCCGCGCGCGCGACCGAGGAGGACGCGACGTCCGCGAGGGGCGCTGCGATTTTTTCCTCGGGAGGCGAACGAGGCGCGACGTCCGCGAACGGCGCCGCGGTCGCGGCGGTCAACGTGGACGCCGCTCGCGCCTCCATGACGGGCGCGGGCGGATCGGTCACGCGAGGCGGCGGCGCGTCCGGCGCGCGCGCATCCGCCTTCGACGCCGCATCGGCGTCGCCCTTCGCCTCGGACGACTCGGTCGCGTTAGATGCGTCCGAAATCGCGACGTCTCCCGCGGACGCCTTCGCAGCCTTAGCCTCGGCCCTCTGCCGCTTGAAAGCCTCGAGCTTCAGCTTCCCGGCGAGCTTCTGCTCCTCCTTGGACTTCTTCGGCGGCATCGCCTCGACGACGGCCGCCGCCTGCCCCCCGCGCGGCGCCGAATGATGGGCGCAACGACTCGAAATGAACCTGGGAAATTTGCCGCTCGGAAACGGCATTAGGCCATTAGCGTGATGACGAGGCGCGAGGTCCCAGTCCGCGCCTCGCGGGTGGGAGGCCGCGGCTCGCGGGATGTCGCAGGTGGTTTCACAGGTGCGCTTCGTACGACACGCGAGCGTCGTTCGCGTTCAGCGGATTGAGCGCCGCCTCCTCTCCGTCGCGTCTCTGGAGGCGCGTTACCGTGGCGCGCGCATCCCGCGCCCCGTCCAGAACGTCTCGCCAACCCCCACGCCACCGAAACGTCGACGCGCGTTGACGCCCTCGTCCCCCCTTCCGAACGCCCCGAACGCTCCGAACGCTCCGAACGCTCTGGATCACAGGTGCGCGCGGGGACGGTGGTCCGCGCCACCGCGCTGGTCGCCGCGTGCGTCGTCGCGACCACCACCGCCCTCTCCGCGTACCTCGGGGACATCCCGTTCGACGTCTCGCCCGTGCCCATGATCAGCGACACGTTCGTGCACGCGCCGGCGTCGTACGTCGCGCGCGCCGGCATCGCCGCGGTCGCGTGCCTGCTGCTGGTCACCACGCTCACCGTGCGATCGTTTCTCCGCGCGTTCGCGTGCGAAGACGGGTCCCGGAAAGACGCGGCGCTGTGGCGGCGCGCGACGGACGGCCACTCGTGCGTCGGCGCCGCCGCCGCGCTCGCGCTTTTGGTCGTCGCCGCCGTGAACGATCGCGAGAACCTCGCCGCGCACTTCGCGGCGGCGAGCGTGTTTTTCGTCGGGACGTGGGTATGGCATCTCTGCGTGTTCGTGCAGCTGTGCGCGCACCCGAAGGTCACGACGTCGTCGTCGCTGAAGTGGAAACTGGGCTGCGTCGTCGCGAGCGGCGTCTCTTTGGCTTTTTTCTTCGCCATGTGCGGCGTCAGCCTGGCGCGCTTCTACGAGCCAATCGCCGCGTGCGAGTGGCTCGCGGCGGCGAGCATCGGGGGGTTCACTTGGAGCCTCGGGGTGGAGCTGGACGGAGACGCGGACGGGGACGCGGAAACGCACGCGCGGGATTTCTCTCTCGGGTCGTCGCGAGAAGAGGCGTCGCCTTCGACGGGAAGAGGCATGAGCCTGGGGAGCGTGTGGCGGGGACGCGCGCCGGACGAAGACCAACTCCTGGACGTCCTGGTCGCGAGTTAGTCGTTCGCCGCGTATACGCCGTACGCGTATAAAGAGTATAAAGAGTATAAAGAGCTCATGTGTATCATCCGGGTTGTTCCTACACAGCTTCCCGGTTCACAGCTTCCCGATCACGCCTCGATTTCCTCCAGCACCTCCTCGCTGGAGACGCCCCCCGTTCCGAGGTCCTCGTCGATCTCCGGCTCGGAGTCCGAGTCCGGCGGCGCGCGCGCCGAAGGCGCCGGGCTCCCGGAGTCGCCGGCGCCTCGCTCGGCGCGCGCCTTTCGCGACGGGCTTCCGAAGGCGGCCATCGTGGTCACCAGTTGCCTGAGCGGACGCCACCCGCTTCTGATCGAGTCGTTTTCGTTTTCGTTTCCGTTTCCGTTTCCGTTTCCGAGGAGGGAGGACGCCGAGGAGCCGCGCGACGGTTCGGATCCCGCGAAGACGTCCTCCCGCCTCGGGACGAACACCGGGAGGTCCGCCTCGCGATCCTCCAGTATTTCGTCCGAGTGAGTGAGTTCGTCGAGCGTTTCTTTTCGCGCCAGTACTGGCGAGTAGTCTTCATCCTCCGCCTCCGCCTCCCCCTCGCGGGGCTCGCGGAACCCGAACGCCTTCCCGCTCGCGTCCAGGGGCAGCCAGCGCCGCTGACGCGGCGGCGGCGCGGGCGCGGGCTCCGGGCGGCGGCGCAGGGAGAACTGGAACGCCGCGCGGTCGCGTCCCCCGGCGGAGACCACGCGCGTGCCGTCGCAGTTGAACCGGACCATAGTGACGTGCCCGGCGTGCCCGCGGTACGCGCGGTGCGGCGCGCTCTCCGCCAAAACCGGGTACGCGAAGAGCTTCACGAACCCGCCGTCGTCCGCGGTGACCGCGTAGCGCCCGCACGGCGAGACGTCCAGCGCGTTGACGTCCGTGCCGTCGGACGCCGACGGCCACACGCCCATCACCGGGAAACCGAGAACCGCGGTGCGCGTCGCGAAGCGGCGGTCGCGCTGGCCGGAGAGGTTCTGCTGTGCTGTTCGGGTCTCGGAGCGCGTTTCCTCCGCTCCTTCGACGAAACGCGCCTTCGACGAAACGAGAGGCACGTCCCAGTGTAGAATCTCGTAGTCGGCGCCGCAGGTGGCGAGCGTCGCGCCGTCCGCGGACCAGTCGGCGTGCCTCGCGGACGCGCTGTGGCCCTTGAAGCGCGCCATCTTCTCGTAGCGCGGACCTTTTCTATCGAGGTGCTCGTTCCGGCGGAACACCTCCACCTTCCCGTCGCGGTAGGTCACCGCCAGCCTCGAGCCGCCGTCCGGCGAGAACTTCAGGTCCTCCGCGCCCGCGCCGCGCGCGTCTTTCGCGGCGAAGACAACCTCGAAGGAGGATTCCGTCAGGACGAGCACCTCGCCGTCCTCCCCGCCCACCGCGACGTGCGTCTGCGTGTCCCGCGCCGCGTCGCCGCCGACGGCGATGCACGTCGCCGCGAACGCCAGGGCGCACCGCCTGGTCATCACCGTCCGCGCCGCGTCCCACGCGTGTACGGCGCCGGAGGCGCACGCGGTGTAGAGCCTGTCCGGGTCCGAGGGGTGCCAGCACGCCGCGCGGAGGGAAGCCTTGTGCCCCCGCGTCAGCACGCTCGCCGTCTCGCGCTCGGGGTGCAGGTCCACGTCCCACAGCTCGCACCGCGACGTGCCCGCGACGACGCGGTCCGTGCCGGGCACGATGTCGATCGCGCGGACGCCCGCGTGCCGGACGCCCGCGTCGGACGCGTTCGAGACGGCGACGCCGGGACGATTCCGGGGCGATTCCGCCAAAACCAGGGGTTCGGTGATTTTTCCCGCCAGCGTCCCGTCCGCCACCGCCCACTGCGCCAGCGCGCCGTCGGCGCCGCCCGTGACGAGCGTGGCGCCGTGGTCACCGTGGTCACCGTGGTCACCGGTCTCGGAGCCGAGTCGGAGCCGCATCGCGCGAACGCCCCCGCCCCAGGCCACCGAGCCGTCGGGCTGAATCGCGCGCGCGCCGCGTCCGTGCGCGCCTTGGATTTCCTGAACAGCCGCGCCGCCGCGCCACACGAGAAGCGACCCGTCGGGGTGGCCGGTGACGAGCGCCGCTTTCCGGTTTTTTCCGCTTTTCGGCGGGAGGAACGCCACCGAACACACGTCGCGCACGCCGTGAGACCCGAAGGACATCGGCCGCGAGACCCACTCGTTCGTCCGCGCCAAACGCGTCCACGCCTTGACGTGTTTCTTGCCGTAGCTCACGAACCGCGCGTCGACGGCGTCGTCGACGGCGTCGTCGCCCGCGCGCGTATTAACGAACGGGTCAAACTCGAGCCCGAACACGCCGCCGGGGCGCTCCTTGAACCCGGTGTTCTCGTGGAGCAGACCGACGAGCGCGGGCGTGGACACGCGCGACGCGCTCGATGTTTTAAGGATTTCGCGAAAAGGTTCGTTCGATCGTTCGTTCGATCGCGTTCGAAGGGGGAGGCTCTCCGTCTTTGAGGCTCTCCGTCGGCGCGGCTCGCCGACGCGCGCGACGCGCCAGTCCCACACCTGCACGGTGTGGTTGTTGTCGCAGCCCGCGGTGACGAGCATCGCGCCGTCCGGGGAGAACGCCACGCCCGCGACCGCGCGCGCGTCCGCGGCGAGAGGCACGCGCGCCACCTCGCGAAGCGTGCGCACGTCCCACACGGCGACGAACGGACGCGGAGGCGCGTCCGCCGCGTCCGCCGCGTCGCTCTTTGCGGACGCCTCCGCGGAGGCCATCGCGTCGCCCTGCTCCTCGTCGTCGTCGACGTAGCTCGCCGCGTCCGCGCTCGGGACGCGCTGCCCCGTCGCGCACAGCGTTTTCGGGGGGTACGTCACGCCCCCCACCGTCACCTCCGCGTCGCACAGCGTCAGGCAGGTGATGTCGCGGGTGTGCCCGCGGAAGTGCGCCTGCGCGTCGCGCGCCGCGTCGTGCACCACCGCCACCGCCGCCGCGCAGTAGACGACCGTGTTCGGGTCCGCGGTGACACGCACGTTGGGCGCCGCGCAATCGACGCCGTCGTATCCGTACACGAAGTCCAGTCGTAAGTCCGCGTCGGGTTTGAACATCGAGCGGTCGATCAGGGCGGGGTCCAGGTCGGTGGGCGCCCTCGCGAACGAGCGACACCGCGGGTAGACGATTTTCTTCGACACGAAGTCGTCGTCCGTCACGGGCCAGCCGCGACAGACGTCCGCGTCGTCCGCGTCCGCGCGCGCGGCGCCGCGCAGGGCGCGCCGCGCGAACGCGGCGCACGACACGGTCTCGCCCGCGCCCTCGGGGTCCGCCGCGCGGCACAGCGCCGCCGCCTCCGCGGCGGAGACGACGACGCCGAGCGCCGCCAGGCTTTCGGCGAAGGCGTCGCGGGAGATTACACCCGCGCCGAACGCGTCTACGCGTCTGAACGCTTCCGCGACGTGGTCCTTCGCGCTCTTCGCGGCGGTGTGCAGCGCGCGGAGCTCGACGCGCACGCGCGTCTCCAGCCTCGTCAACGCGTCCGTCGCCGACTCCGCGGTTTCCGACGCGGTTTCGCGAATCCCTAAACCGGCGTCGCCGCCGTTAAACGCGTCGCGCGCCGCGAAGGCGCCGGTCGGAGTCAGGACGCTCGATCTCGGGTCGTTCGGTTCCCGGGGTCTGCGCTCGGGCACGGCGCGTCTCGGCCGCGCGTTCGCCGCCTTCTCCTCGGCGTCGTCTATGCCGTCATCGTCCAGCACCCCCTTCTCCCGCTTCTCGGGCACGGACAGGAGCTTGCCGATGGGCACCTTGTTTCTGGCGCTCGCGCTGGACAGACGCGACCGACCGGACGCGGACGCGCGTGAGGACGCGCGCGAGGACGCGCGCGAGCCGCTCACCCTCGACGGCGCCGTCTTCGTGGACGACGACAGCGTCTTCGAGGACGACGACAGCGACTTGGTCTTGTTCATGGTGTCCGACCGCGAACGCCTCGACGCGTCCATCGTCGGTTCCGAGACGAACGCCGCGGTCAACGCGCGATGACCGTCCGGACGCGCGCGACACCGACCCGACGCGCTCGGTCAGACGCGGGGCTCCCGAGCCCTACCTCCCTGACGCGCGCCGCGATGACGAGCTCTACTCCGCCGCGTGTCGCGCGAGGCGGTCTGCGCGAGACCCGTGGGGACGCGCCTCGGAAGTTCCCCCGCCGACGACGACGATTTTCCGGCGTTTCGCCAAACGGCCATCGACGCTTTTTCTAAGAAAATCTCCCGTTCCCAGGCGAGTCATCAGCGAGTCCGCCGACTTGAGTCATTTTTTTTCCCGAGGCGCGTCACCACGGGTCTCGCCCAATCAAAACGCTCGATTCGGATAAGAGGAAAGGACGGCCAGAAACGCGGAGTGAGATCGAGAGATAAACTTCGAACGCGGCTCGTCGGCTCCCGCGCCGCTCTCTCTCGCCACTTGTGCACGCGCTCCGTCACGCCAATCGCGCGACCGACGCTACCCGCTCACGAGTGCCTCACTCGGGTGCCTCAGATCCGCACGGTCCGACTCGGAACGTAGGAACGCCTCCTTTCCCCGTCAAACGCTTCGATCGTCATGTCCGCCGTCGCGCAATCCGCGTCTCTCGCGTCCGCGCGCTCCGCCTTCTCGGGCTCGCGCAAGTCGCTCAACAGCACCAAGACCGTGCGCGCCGCGCGAGCCGTCGCCGCTAAGGCGGAGGTGAAGGAGATCCACATGCCCGCGCTCTCCTCCACCATGACCGAGGGCAAGATCGTCTCCTGGCTCAAGGGCGAGGGCGACGCCATCAGCAAGGGCGACGCAGTCGTCGTCGTCGAGTCCGACAAGGCGGACATGGACGTCGAGTCCTTCTTCGACGGCTACCTCGCCGTCATCGCCGTCGAGGACGGCGAGATGGCCACCGTCGGCGCGCCCATCGCGTTCGTCGCGGAGACCGAGGCGGAGATCGACGCCGCCAAGGCGGCGGCGGCCGCCGCCGGTGGCGCCGCGCCCGCCGCGCCCGCCGCGCCCGCGCCCGAGCCCGTCGCTGAGGCGCCGGCGGCGCCCGCGCCCGCCGCCGCGGCGCCCGCGCCCGCGGCGCCCGCGCCCGCGCCCGCGGCGCCCGCGGCGCCCGCGCCCGCCGGCCGCGCGGACGGCCGCATCATCGCGACCCCGTACGCGAAGAAGCTCGCCAAGAAGCTGAAGGTGGATCTCGCCTCCGTGGCGGGCTCGGGCCTGAACGGCCGCATCACCGCCGGCGACGTCGAGGCGAAGGCCGGCGTGCCTTCCTCGACGGCGCCCGCGGCGGCGGCACCCGCGGCGGCGGCGCCCGCTGCGGCGCCCGCCGGCCCCTCCGTGGCGGCTGCGGCGCCCGCGCCGCTGCCGGCGGCGGCGGGCGCGGCGGTGCCCCTGAGCGGCATGCAGGCGGCGGTTGCGAAGAACATGATGCCGAGCCTCTCCGTGCCTGTCTCGCGCATCGCCATGTCCATGTGCACGGACGAGCTGGACGCGCTGTACAAGAAGGTGAAGCCCAAGGGCGTGACCATGACGGCCCTGCTCGCCAAGGCTGTGGGCGTCGCGCTCGCGCAGCACCCCATCATGTTCTCGGCCCTCACCCCCGACGGCGGCTCCATCGTGTACAACGAGAAGGTGAACATCGCCATCGCGGTGGCGCTCGAGTCCGGGCTCATCACGCCCGTGCTCCCCGACACCGCGGGTACGGACGTGTACGAGCTCGGCCGCGTGTGGTCCGGGCTCGTGAAGAAGGCGCGCGGCCCCGGGCTGGCGCCCGCGGACTACGCCGGCGGCAACTTCACCATCTCCAACATGGGCATGTTCGGCGTGGACGCGTTCGACGCCATCCTCCCCCCCGGCCAAAGCTGCATCCTCGCGGTGGGCGGCTCGAAACCCACCGTCGTGCCCGTGGACGGCATGATCGGCGTGAAGACCATGATGACCGTCAACCTCACCGCCGACCACAGGCACATCAACGGCGACGTCGCGGCGACGTTCCTCAAGACCCTCAAGGCGGTGATCGAGGACCCCAAGGATCTCGTGTACTGATCTCGACGTACCGAGAAGAGCGGCGCGAGAAGAAGTGACGTCGAGCGGCGTCTCGGCGTGACGGCCAGAGGGAGACGAGAGGACGGCGCGCGAAAGAGGCGCGCGGTGTGGGACGCCGGCGGAGACCGGCGTGGTGAGGCGCGGCGGCGCGAGCGACGGCGAGACGCGCCGGTGATCTCGCGACGCGCGGTAGTTTTTTAACGCGGTTTTTTAACGCGGCGAGAGCGGCGCGTCGTTTACGTCGTCTTCGTACCATCCCGCGTCGATGCGTGAACGCGTGTCGTGACGAGGTGCTTTCTCCGCTTTACCTTTCACGATTGTACAACGTCGGCGCCCGCTTCGCTCGTCCGAAACGCGTTCCGGATCCCCGGTCGCGTCGCGCGTCGCCTCGCGCCGACGAACCCGTCCCGCCGCTCCGACGGCGATCAGAGCTGGGACGAGCCCCACGATTGGCCGACGGCGTCCATGAGGCGCTCGTGCAGCGCGGCGGAGGTGGCGACGATCCCGCGGTCGAGCGTGTCCAGGTACCTGCCCCCGGCCCAGTTCAGGGGCTCGCCGCCGGCGTCGGTCACCTTGCCGCCCGCCTCCTCCACGATGATCACGCCCGCGGCGTGGTCCCAGATCTTCTCCTTGTACCCAGCTTTGGGGAACTTCATGAACACGTCGGCGTCGGCGCGCGCCACCGAGCCGTACTTCACCTGCGAGTACACGCGCAGGGGCTTGCTGGTCATCGCCAGGTTGTCCGCGACGGACGCGGTGAACCCCTGGCTGGAGTTGGCCTTCATCACCGGCTCGCAGAACTTGGCGGTTTTCGGGTCGAACGTCGCCGAGCACGAAACCGGCACGGGTTCGACGCTCAGCGCCGCGTCGCAGGGGATCATGAACGCGCCCTGCCCTCTGACCGCGGTGAACAGGCACCCCTTGAACCAGCCGAGGGCCTCGCCCGCGAGCATCTTGGACACCAGTCGAGGCGAGAACCCGTAGGTGTAGCTCGAGTCGTACTCCAGCACTTCGCCCATCTTGGGCATGTTCGGGCACCCCATCGCGCCAACCTTCAGCTCGCCCTCCTCCATGAGCGCCAGCGCGATGGCGTACTGGTCGCCGCGCACGAAGCCCAGGGTGCCGTCCACCGGGTCCAGCACCCAGTGCCGCCCCATGCCGCCCGAGCCTTTGCCTTTGTCGATCAGCGTGACGAGATCGGTGGTGGACAACTCAGGCGCGTCGTCCCCTTTGTGCGTCCGCAACGTCTTGTTCACCAACGCCGTGATCTTCCGCAGCGTCTCAGCGCCGCCCTCGCCGCCGGACACGAGCGTCTCGGCGTCCTCCTCGCCCACCATGGTGAAGTCCGGCCACTCCTGCTGGATGCGCCACGAGATGATGGCCTGCGCGGCGTAGTCCGCCAGCGTCACGAGCGATTTGTCGTCCTTCGTCACCGCCTGCTCGTCCTGGCGCATCAGCTGGCCCTGCACCTCCTGGCACAGCGTGCTCGCCATGCGCACGGCGTCGGTCGCCACCTCCATCTCCTTGGCGTACGCGCCGGCGGACTTCGCGCTCTCCTTCGTCGCCGTCGCAGTCGTGGCGCGGCTCGTGACTGTCGTGGGAAACGTCGCGGGGGTCGTGGAAACGCGGGTCAGGACCGGTGTCGGAGAGGATGGGGAGAGTCGCGCGCGCCGACGCCGATTGCGACGATTACGCGAGACACGAAGGCGACGTCGGGTCTCGGCCCCGAGTTCGGGCGAACACGCACCTGTGCGCCTCCTGGACTTGTGGCCCACCCTCGGCCGGACCGAGGGGAGGGCGAACTGCGCGGAAGCCGCCATCGCGGGGGTGGCTGACGGTAACGGGGACGGCGCGGACGAGCGCGGCGCACGCGGAATGGCGGCTGATGGTAAAGGTATCTCCAAAATCTGCGCTTTTTTGGATTATTTAACGAACGAAATGTTAGACTGAACGTGCATACAATCACGAGGATGCGCGCGACGGCGCGTAAGCCGAAATCAGCGGCGCGTCCGACGTACCGACGAAGTGGGCACCGAGCAGCACCGCCTCGTTCCTCGCCGTCTGACTTTCTCGTCGTTCCTTCGCTTCACTCGCTCGGCGCGCGGCTTCGCGGTCGGAGGCGGAGCGCCCCGCCGGTTCGCCATGGGCGGCGACGTGGACGCGATATGGGCGTCGCTCAAGGCGAAGACGGCGCCGTCGCAGCACGCCGCGCGCGCCAAGGCTCTGTTGCGCGACGCGAGAGGCGATTCCTCCTCGCAGTCAACGACGCGGGCGGATCGTCGGCGAGACGCGAGCGGGACGCGCCCGTCGTACGAGCATTCAGTCACCGGCGCGCGAGGCCCCGAGGCGACCGACGTCCACCACCCCGAACGCGAAGCGAGCGACGCGTCGAGACGCGTCGAGACGCGAGACGTCGAGACGGAGCGCGTCTCTCCGTCGCGCGCGTCGTCCGATCCACCCGACGAGGATGTCGAAGACGGATCTGGAACGACCTTCGAAGATCGTTCCGCGATGGTCGCGACGGAAGACGCGCTGCGCCGTTTGACCGCGCGCGACCTGAACGTGTTGGCGGACACGCAGTCCGCGCCGCAGACGCGCGTGCGGGCGTCGCGACACGTTCGCGAGGTGCTCGAGACCCGCGTCGAACCGGCGCTGCTGGCGGCGACGGCGGCGGAGCTCTTCCTCAAGCCGTTCCTGCGGCGCCTCGAGGACGCGAGCGAGCGGTGTCGCGAAAGCGCCGCGGACGCGCTCACCGTGCTGGTGCGCGGCATCGCGGCGTGCCCCGAGGAGGACGAGCGAGGCGCCGTGCTGGACCTGCTCCCGTACGCCGTGCCGGTGCTGCGCGACAGGCTCGGGCCCGTCGACGAAGCGCCTCTCTCGGCGTCCGACGTTCTCGCCGGGGAACCGAACGCCTCCGCCTCCGCCTCGCGCGCGCGAACGGACCCGCGCGAGCCGAGCGAGGAGATCCGCGTGAAGCTGCACCGCGTGTTCCGCGAGCTTCTCGTGAACGCCAGTCAGAGCTCGGGCAACAGCCTCGCCGCGTACGCCTCAGACGCCGTGCTCGTGCTGCAGTTCACCGCCGAGGACGCTTTTTGGGAGGTTGCGCACGAGGCGTGCGTCTTGCTGGAGGCTCTCTGCGACGAGCTGGGCCGCCGTTTGTCGCCGGTGGCGAAGAAGCTGGCGTGGACGTTCGCGCCCAATCTGACGCACCGCCGGTCCAAGGTGCGCGTCGCCACGCTGCGCGCGCTGCGCGCGCTGATGCACTGCGGCGCGCACGAGACGATCCTGGACCTGTGCGCGTTCAAGCACCCCAACCTCGTGCCGATCAAGGCGTTTTACGGCGAGGACCGCAAGGTGAACTACTTCGGCAAGCTCGCGCTGGATTCGTGCGCGCCCGTGCGGCTGGCGTTCGTGGAAACTTTGGGCGACTGGATGACCACCCTGGTGGAGCGCGCGGACCACGAGCCGCGGCTCTTGCCGTACGTCATGTCCGCGGCGGCGGACGAAGCCCCCGCGGTGCGGGACGCCGCGGCGGCGTTGCTGGCGGCGCTCGGCGCGCAGTACGAGCGCGAGCACGAGAAGGACCTGAAGGCGACCATGACGTACGCGCCCGAGCACTTCGGCGTCGAGCATTTCGAAAACAGACGCGATGATTTCGAAAATCATCGCGATACGAGGAGCGATCCTCCTCGCGACTTCGAGCCGCGCGTTCTTTTTTACCCGCCGCCGTTCGCGGCGCGGCCCGGACTCGGCGCGCGCGTCCTGGTCAAGAACAACTTCCCGGCGGTGGTGAACCCGATTTTGGCGGAGATGATGGGGTGGCAGGAAGACGCGCGCGTGCGCGCGTCCAAGCTCCTTCGCGCTAACCTGGTGTTCCTGGAGGAGAACGCCACGCAGCACTGCCAGCAACTGTGCCTGGCGTTCGTCAAGGTGTGCGCCTCGACGCGCCGCGCCGCGGCGTCGACGTCGTCCGAGCCGCGACTCGGCGCGACGTCGGACTCGGGCGCGTCGCGCGCGGCGGACGTGGAGCCGACGGTGGCGCAGTGCTGCGCGCTGGTCGGCGCGTTCGTGAAGCCGGACGAGTGGCTGGAGGTGCTCCTCGATTTGTGCGGCCCGGGGAACGAGCCCGCGACCGTCGCCGGCGCGCTGGCGGTGACCGCCGAGTGCTGCGCGGGCGCGGCGGCGGAGGACATGCTCCGAGAAACAGACGTTAGCGGCGTTTCCTGCCCATGCGACCGGATTCTCGATGTCTTGGAGCACCCCTCGCTTCTCGGTTCGTCGGACACCGCCGCGCGATCCTCCGTGTGCCGCTTCGCGGAGACGGTGCTCTCGCGCCGCCCGCGGACCTGGGGCGGCCGGCTTTCGCGGCGCGAGAGCACGGAAGGAAACCGGAGACTCGCGCGTCTGCTGGGCGCGGCGCTCCGCGCCGGCGCCGTTTCGGACGAAACGGAGTCTGACCAACGCGACGAAGGTCTCCCGGAACCGGCGCGCGCGTGTCGCGCGGCGTTCGCGGCGGCGGCGCGTGCGCTCGGAACGCGAAGCAGCGCGAACGTTTCGACGAAAGGTTTCGACGAAACGCACAGAAACGCGCAGAACGAAATGATAGCGCGTCTACGCGGCGAGCTTCTCGCTCCGCTCGCCGCGCTCCCGCGCGGCGCGTGGCGCGCGCGCGACGCCGCCGCGTTGGCGGCTATCTGCGGCTCCGGCGACGCGAAGTCCGGCGGCGTCGCGTTCGACGCGAATGAAGCGTCCACGGCGATCCGGCTCATCGCGCTCGTTGTTGAGGCGCGCTGCGCGTCTCCGCGGCTAGGAGGCGCGACCTCGTTAAACGCGAAGCGCTTCCCGCTCGCCGCGCTTCTGCGGTTTCCGTTCCTGGAGACGCTCGAGCATTCGCGCATTCGGGACGAGGACGTCGCGACTGTTTTCTCTACGACCCTCTCGGCGCTCACCTCGACGCTCGCTCGTAGTACGTCCATAGACGCCGACGCGATCGCCATCGCGTCGAGCGCGTTACGCGCGACGGCGGTCGCGTTGCGCCGCGAGGTGTGCTCCGACGCCGCCGCGCGCGCCGCCGCCGGCGCCGTCGCCGCGCGCGTCGTCGCCGTCCTGGAAAGCCTGGAAAGGGACGGAACCTCCGCGCGGGAAACGCCTTCGTTTCTCCGCGCGCGGACGTGCGCGCTCGCCGGGACGCTCGCGAACCGCTTAAAAGACGTGGAAAACGTGGCTTCGAAAACGAAAGAGCCGTCCGTCCTCGCCGCGCCTCGCGTTCTCGCCAGGCTCGTCCCGGCGCTGGGCGCCAGGCTGGACGACGCCGACGCGGCGACGCGCGACGCGGCGGCGGAGGCGCTCGCCGCGCTAGCCGCGGCGGCGCCGCTCGCGGCGTACCACTGCGTGCGCGTGGCGACCGCCGCGCACTTCGTCGAGGAGGGCGCGCGCGCGGACGCGCGCCGTGGCAGCGCTGCGATCCTCGCCGCGGCGCACGAAGCGCACCCCTCGGCGGCGGCGGCGGCGGTGGCGAGACCCGAGGGCGGCGGGGCGGCGGCGCGCGCGGCGCGCGCGGCGCTCGCCGCCGAGGCGGGCGTCTCCGCACTCGGCGCCTTCGCCGACGCCGACGCCGCGCTGGAGGGAGGGCTGCTGCCCTACGCGCGATCCCGCGAGGCGCGGGATTCCGACGCACGCGTCGCTCCCGGGGAGGCGACG
>Ga0181559_10003860_pt1 | contig 14656 bp, 5 predicted proteins | sample 011ome_21_FD_133752 | JGI IMG/M metagenome (GOLD analysis project Ga0181559, IMG submission 133752) | Coastal salt marsh microbial communities from the Groves Creek Marsh, Skidaway Island, Georgia - 011508AT metaG (megahit assembly) | ecosystem: Environmental > Aquatic > Marine > Intertidal zone...
CGGGTCACGATACCTTTTACCGCCCCCGATTCATCCTTGATCAGTGCGACCTCGCTTCCGACATCGTATAGGTTCAGTAGTACTCGTAGATGACGGTCATCAGCGTATGCCTCACCTACCGCCTGCCATCGAACTGCGTTTTCGTCGCGTAATAAATCCGAATAACGAAGATATCCCACGATCCGACGCTGCTGGGACACGAGAACAATGGAATGGTTGCACTTTCTTGCTTCATTTCGTGCGCGGTCCAAATCAATAGGCAACTCCACTGTTGCGATTCTCGATATCGCTACGCCGAAAGAAATCGCTCTTCGATTACCAACCTCCAGTAATCGCCGTGCAAATTCTCGCTGACCGGCCGCAAGTATTCCAGCTTCATGTCCATCTTGTAATACTTTTTCCAACTCTCTTTTTGCCATTGTCAATCGAACAGGAAAAGGAGTCTTACCGGTGAGATTACGCAGAAGCACCCCCAACGCCCCGAGAATGATAGAAACGGGCGCAAAGATAATTGCAAAGGTAAGTAGAAAGTAACGCGTGGATCGGACTAGACGATACGGAGCATGAAAGAAAAAAGACTTGGGAAGCAATTCACCAAAAACAAAAACCACAGGTGTCATGAGTATTGGACCGACTAATTCAGCGGGTGACTCAGCGCTAACCAGTATGCCGGAGATCGAAACAATGGCGAAACTAGTCAGATAGTTAGCGACATTGTTTCCAACCAGCGCAGTTGCCACAAAAATTGCTGGCTGGTTCAACAACCATACGAGCGCCTTAGAGGACCTCGATCCAGCTAGAGCGTCTAATACGAGTCGAGTTCTCGATACCCGATAAAGCCCTGTTTCGGTTCCGCTAAAAAATGCACTCAGCATTAAACCAGCGAGAAAAAGTACCACCGAGAAAAACATCAGGTCTCTCCCTGATCTTTTTCGCGCCTTCGAATCTCAATGATCCAACCGTCCTCGACTTCGCTAAGGACCAGTAACTGAAAGTCACCTAAAAGAGCTCGGTCACCCTCACGCGGGAAACGTCCATTCTGTCGCTGTATTAAACCACTCAAAGTGGTGACTCCCACTTCATCAACAACTAAATCCAATCTCTTGGCAACGCTTCGAATACTTGCAGAACCGAACGCTCTGAACACCCCGTCGGTCACCTCTTGCAGAGACCACGCGCACTCCGCTTCATCATCATCCCGCGTAACCATGATGAATCTCAGAATCTCGTCCTTAATTAAAACTCCTGCGAGTTCCCCAAACTCATTGACTATCACCGCGACAGAACAATTTCTCAATTGCAACTGCTCTAAGGCCTGCGAAACATAAGCTGACCATGGGACATACACGACGGGTTCTAGGTGATCCCTAAGATGATCGAACTGACTTGGCCGCAATGCTCTCACTGGAACTGCAGCTACAACCATATCACCTGATTGATTCGTTACTAGTAAATGACTGAAATGAGCAGAGTTCTGAAAATCAACGCTGCTTATCTCCTCGGTCAACCACAGTCGCGCGCGAGGTTGCATCAACTCCGTCACCCGTGTTTCTGAAATCTCAACCAATCCTCGCAGCGCTGCCCGTTCCCTTCTTATCAATGCGGCATCATCAGTACCAAGCTCTATAGCCCGCTCGATATCACCTAGGCTTATCTCTTGCTCCGGTTCAAATGAAGGCCAAATCAACCTACTTGCTAAACGATTAGTTGCCGTCACCAGTGGCAGAATGGGTCGAACAACATGAAACGCGAATGCTAAGGGAACGCCAACGAGGGTAGCGATTTTCACTGGAGAAATAACCGCCAGGCTTTTTGGCAGCATTTCACTAAAAAAGATAATTATCAAGAGGCTTACCACCGTGAATAACACGGTGATGGACGACGTCGTATCTGTGGCTGTGTCGAGCCGATCACCTACGATGGCGGCCATCGCAAAGTAGGTCATGTTGATCAGTAGATTCCAAAACAAGATAGCGGATAGCACCTGCTCAGGCTGATCGAGAAGCTGATCAGCTCGTAAGCCAGTCGATCCCGAGGCTCTAAGTTTTTTTCTTGCTGCCGGATCTAGAGAAAAAAGAGCCGCTTCACTCCCACTGAATAACGCACTTAGCAGAATCAACATGGCCATCCCAAGTAGCCATGGCCAGAAATCCATCAACTCGGTCAATTCTCGTCTCCGACCGCGCCTCGACCGCGTTCAAGCGACACATCGAATTCACTTAATGCCGGAACCATCATCGCCGCGGTAGTAAACAGATAGCCGCTGAGTAACGCCACAAAGACGTAAAGATGATCCGTTTGCAGCAGGAATTGAGTGATGGCATAGAAAGTTACTAACGGCAATCCAAATGACGCAAAAAAGATCGCAGAGCTTGGATTTCGCCAACCTAAAGACGCAAACAATGCAGCGCCGCCACCCAAAATCATCACAAGGAACGGTGCAAGCTGTAGCTGAAATGCTCCTCGAAAACTAACCATGATGGTCATGCAAATGGCAATACCAACACATAAGAAGAACACGGTTCCGATACTGTTGAGGATCGCTGTACGTCCCGACACGTAATTCAAACCGCAATGGATTCCCAGCATGATCACGAAAGCAATAAGGATTAAAGCTCCCAGAATCGAATAAACCATGTTTTCGTAAGACATTACGTTCTGCAAAGCCATAGACACCATCAGCAGCAACGGCAACAGAACCATCTCCTTGCCAACAAACATAACGCCTAAGAGCTTTCCAAATACAAATTCTTTTGGACTTAGATCCGTAACAAGCAATAGATCGAGGGCCAGTCCATCTCTTTCATTGGTTACCGAATTAACGGCCAATGCATTGATCAAAACCAAGCTGATAACGCCAAGACCGGCTAACGGAAGCGTGACGGATGGCAACGCTCTACCAATCCGTCCACCCGCTTCGTAAGCAACGCCGTCCGCAATCTGACTCTGCACAACTGCCGCGATTAAACAGAACAGCAACACAAAGGCAATTCGTATGATGACGATCTTGCGGCCGTAAGCCCAGGTTCGAATTTCGCGCCAAAGAATTGGATTATCCCAAACCGGTTTGGGCTCTCTGGCCCGCCAAGAAATGTGCTGATCTTCAGCATCAAGCTTTTCATCCTCCTCTGTCGGCTTAAGTCTCAACTCCCGTGAGGGATTCCAAATCCTGACTTTTATCACCCCGAGTGCTAGTATCAAACTTGATAGAAGTACAGTGCTTAAAATAAAGCAACCCAAGGAGAATGAAATTTCACGAGAAAGGCTAACCATTGGAGAGGAAGCAATAGCCAAAGCTCGCACGGGACTGATCGAAATCTGTAAATTAAGAGGAATATCACTCCATTGACTTGCAATCGATTCACCTATTCCAAGGTAAGCCAATAGCACGAGAACCGTCATTGCAATGGCTTGGAAAGTCTTTTCTCTCCATAATCCAATGACTGTTCCAACACTACCCGCCAGTAACACCGTAACGGCAGTGACCACGAAAACGCCAAACACTTGCGTCGGTGAAACCCCTCCCATCAACGGAAGAATTAAAAACAGAGGCAAGGCACCAAGCAATAGAGCAAAAGGCACAAGAAGAGTCGCGCCTAATTTTCCAACGACAATCTCAAAGCCCGACAAACGAGTTAGCAAAAGTAATAAAAGCGTTCGCCTGTCTTTTTCTTGGGCAACACTTGCCGCAGCTCCAACAGAGGCGAGGCTTGACAGCACAAGCAATTGCAACGGAGCGAGCAAAGTGAACATCCAACCTCCGAAGCGCGCCGCATCACTACTAGTGGCCAAAGACCGAGAACCGTCTAAAACCAGATAGCCAGTGCATAACAGAGTGAAAAGGGACAGGACGTAAACACTACGTGCAACAAAAGTCTTTGGCCTCTTTGGGGCAACAGTCGCTTCGCGATAGAAAATAGGGCCCAGCATATGCTTTGCTGAAAAAGTGCGGGAAAGATTGTAGTGGCTTCCTCAACAGAGGGAATATCAACAGCACTAATAGGTTACCAGAGTGAATAGAAGTAGACAGCTAGAGTTTCATTAGTTCACCGCGGTTTTCTCCACCGATCGTGAGATCATTCGCTTTTCTGATTTAACTCGGTTGAATAATCAAGAAGATGTTCACCCAAAAGTATTTGCGTACTCAACGCCGAATCAAGGAACTTCGTTTTCAACCGCCTCCACTTCTCACTATTCACAGGAACTTTTAACGGAAGAAAAACGATCTTGCTAAGAAAATGGCACCTATCTTGATCCCAAAAATCCGAGAGAACTGAGATCGAGTTCAACCCGTTTTTTTTGATTGAAGCACAGTGAATTAGTGAACAACACCAATGTTTTGGTTCATGAATCGTATTTCTGACGTCCAACCGTCGGGTGACACCAGGCTTTTTCCAAATCCAATAACGGGCGTAAATCAACCATTATCCACGACTTCAATTACCAGACTGAAGTTTTCTTAGGTTTGCCCAACGGTCTAGAATTCAGTTGGGTTCATTTCAAAGGTGAGAAAAACTGAATCCTCTGAGTTCAAAGATGCTTCAGGCATGGCACGGTCAACATGCCCCACCAAACCGATCAACACCAGAACCATGAATCTTCTTTTCCGCTCAATTGCCGAAGGCAACTGTCTGCTAAATATTGATGCTTCTAATATGGAGCAGATCATCGACGCGGTGATCGACTTCCTCGTGCAAACCGGAAGACTGCCTGAAAAACAAAAACAAATGGTGGCTGATGGGCTAAAAGAGCGAGAGAAAACTGTACCAACTGTTATTGGCCATGCATGTGCCGTCCCTCACTTCTACAATGATTCAATCTCTGAACCAGCGATGGTTTTTGTCCGGTTGAAACGTGCTTCAAATATGGGCGCACCAGACGGTGTGCCAACGCGGTACGTCTTTCTTTTGATTGGATCAACAGCGCAAACAGCCAATCACCTAGATACGCTTTCGTCAATTGCTCGATTAATGAGTGATAACGTCGTCCATTTTGAAATGATGTACGGCGATAGCCAACAAGACATGCTTGACGCGATAGAGCGTCATGTGAATCGGAATGTCTTAGCTGCGCCACCAAAACAAAGAGAAGTGTCCGAAGGTCTTAAAACAGAACCTAAACTCTTCGCTGGCCTGTTTTCAGATATAAAACGTCGACTTCCACACTACGCACAAGATTTCAGAGACGGCTTAAAAGCAAAAACTCTTGCTTCGATCATCTTCATGTTCTTCGCTTGCTTGGCTCCCGCGGTCACGTTCGGAGGATTAATGGGTGCTGAGACAGGCGGCCTCATTGGTGCAGAGCAAATGCTAAAGGCAACGGCCGTATGTGGAATTGCATACGCCTTATTTGCAGGCCAACCTCTCATTATCCTCGGGGGAATTGGCCCTCTGCTGATCTTTACAATTATCTTGTACCAAATCTGTATCGACATGGATCATGCTGATCAGTTCCTAGGAATCTATGGCTGGGTTGGAATCTGGACCGGTCTCTTCACGATTCTATTAGCGGTCACAAATGCAAGTAATCTGATGCGTTACTTTACTCGTTTTACAGATGAAATCTTCTCTGCATTGATGTCGCTTATTTTCATCTACAAGGCGGTTCAAGCACTGGTCATCGGGTTTCAAAATGCTGGTGACGCGACCTCCTACATTCGAGCATTACTTGCACTTATCCTAGCGATTGGAACCTTTTACATCGCTATGACACTTGCGCGTTTACGCAGCAGCAAATACCTATTCCCATGGATCAGAGAATTCCTTGCAGACTTTGGACCTTCTATCGCGTTGGTTTGCATGATCACGGTTGCTTGGTGGTTGGGTGACGAATCGACATTAAAGACACTGGAACTGGGACAAATAACGGAAGCAAGCAAAACCAACACCTGGATTGTTGATTTGGGTTCCGTGCCAATCTGGATCCGCTTTTCATCAATTATTCCAGCAACACTTGCGACCGTGCTTATTTTTCTTTCTCAGAATATCACTGCAAGACTAGTTAATAGCCCGGAAAATCGCCTTGAGAAAGGTGAGTCATATCATCTCGACCTTTTGGTAATTGGTTTGCTTGTGGGAATGTGCTCCCTGTTCGGCTGGCCATGGATGGTGGCAGCGACAGTGAGATCACTTGCCCATGTGCGTTCACTCGCTTGGTCCGAAGAAATGGTTGACGGAAATGGTCAACACAGTGAGATAATGCACGTTGCAGAGAACCGAATATCACCTCTCGTGATTCACTTGCTCCTTGGAGCGACCTTGCTTGTTCTTCCCCTACTGCAATACGTCCCAATGGCTGCACTTTACGGCATTTTTCTTTACATGGGATTCGTCTCATTGAAAGGCGTGCAATTCATTGAGCGACTCAGCTTCTGGTTGATGGACTCATCTCTTTACCCGATCAATCACTACACTCGACGAGTACCCACCCGCACGATCCACCTCTTTACTCTTTGTCAGCTAGTCTGTTTGATTTTGCTTTGCATCATCAACGTCAATCCATACAAGCCGATCCAAATCCTGTTCCCAATTTTCATTGCTCTTTTGGTACCAGTACGCTTTTTACTCGGACGATTTTTCGAAGCTGACCATCTGGCTTTCTTAGACGCTGACGAAGCTCCTGAGGACGAAGGCTTACATTGGGTTTAGGTGCTTATTATCCCGGAGCAAAACTAACTCAAAGAAGCCAAGACCGATCTTGGCCTAGGCGGCCATACGCCATGATCACAGGCCTGAGAACGTTTTAAGTTGAATCGGCGACTCTGAAGTGGCAGTAAACCATTATCAGGGCTTAAGTCCAAAAGCACTCCGATTTCCGATTAAAGTTACGGTGAACTACAAGCTCTAACGCTTCAAACTTTCGTTCAATTCATGGCTCAATTCAACTATCACCTCGTCAATCATTGTCGTGGAGTGGTAATCGAGACTCTCTTGGGAAGTCGCTGAGTCATTAGAAACCGCTCCATCTGTCCGATCAAACTCGGATAAAACGCCAGCAAAATCTACGGCCGCGTAAACCCGAAAATCTGAAGTCATCTCGTCTTGGAGCGTTAAATCGGTGAATTCAATGCTGCTGGAATCATTGGGTAGGGATTGATTCCACAAGGCAGGCAACCACTCTCCAGCAGCGCGAATTGATTGTCTAGCCAGTTCGTTGATCACTTGAATCGCATCCAATCCGGACACTCTATCGTCGCCAGAGACATCCCAGTAATTTCCGCCAAAGTCCGCGTCATTCTCGATCGGTGGCAACTGAAAATCTTCTCGACTCGCAAGCTCATTGATTATCTTTAGCGCGTCAACCGCAGAAACACCGTTATCACTAGCATCCACGTTGTAATGATCAACCGGGTTTCTCCAAGGCCTTCCTGGCTGGACAAGCAGCTGCACCTCTCCCAATTGAATTACGTGAACAAAACTAGACTCATGCATCGCCGGAAGCTGCAAAACCGCTTTACTTCCAAAAGTAATCTGCTGATTTTGCGACAGCTTTAGATAGATAGTCTCTCCATTCATGGCAAGATCCGGCAGGCCGAGTGAATCAATGTGCACCGGACCACCATCTAGGTGATAGCTTTCAAATGAAGTGACTCGGCCAGCCAATAAATCGCCGAAATTGTATGAATTTTCAATCTGTAGAGACAATTCATCGCGATCTGCGCCACCATCAATTGCATTGAAGTTTTCCCCGAAAACAATTGCAATGTCATTTCCACCACGCAATGAAACTTCTATGGGACCCGTTTGCACTTCCGATTTTAAGATTTCTATCGATTGATTTAAATCATTTGCAACGACGTTGAGGCCAGTAGCTAAATCTTGTCGCTGGATCATTCTCTGGCTTTCAATATCAAACAACGATATCGATGTTGAATCCGTCATTATCCGCAATTGACTTGGATCCTGATTCCTTACCCTCAGTGATACATTGACTGATTCAACTGAGGAATAGAGAGGTGTTGTGCCTTGTTGGTCCACGGTAAACGAAACTGAATAATCTTCATCTCCCTCAACCAGCAAGTCGGGGATCGCAGAAAACATTACGACCTGTTCGACATCCCAGTTATCCGAAGTAAAGACAAGCTTATCAACACTCGAAATAACGTCTATCGATGCTAAACCAAGTAGCACATCGATCTGAACATCACCCAAAGGCTGCGAAGCTAGTGAAACAAATACAGACTCCCCATCAGTCAACTCCCCTAACAAAATTGGGTTTGTCAATTGCCTGACATTCAACTGGGCAACCTCATCGTCCGCTATAGGCACCTCAACGGAGGATTCCAAATAGCCATCTGCCTGTACACCTAAATTTACGATGCGATCGCCTTCGAGGACTCGATTCTGACCTACGGTTAATTCAAAAAGGCCAGATGTTTGACCCACCGCTAAACGCAATAAATCGGTTGCTAAAAACTGTTGACTTACATCGACAAGCTGGAACTCTAGTTCATTCAGAGGTACTGCATCATTTCGGTGCACGACAACATCAATGGCATCACCCTCGACATACTCAATTTGTTCACTCCAAATCGAAAGACTTAGTTGCGGAATGTCATCATCTTCTACAGTCAAATCCAAATTCCCAGACAGGTACCCATCTGCAACGACTGAGATCACCGCTAACTTTTCTCCGTCCACTACAAAATCGTCGACTGCATGCACCGGAAATTCATAGTTAGCTACACCAGCAGGAATAATTATCTGGCGACTTACTTGTGCTTCACTCGAATCTGAACTCGCCAACGACACCACCAACTCATTCATCAAGTCATCATTCTCTCGAGTCACTGTCACGACTGCAGGAAGGTAATTTAATTCCCGTAACACGAGGCGATCAACAGCAAAATATGCGGGAGTATTCATTCCAAAGGCTCCGACATCCGAAGATTCCAATTCGAACCTTAAACTTTTGGCCCCGACCAAACTAGAAAGATCGACTTGAACCCAACGATCGACAATGTAATCGTCTGCCGTGTTTTGGTAACGAAAATCCGCTAGAGGAAAGACGACGTCCCCAACGTCTTCACCCGCCGCATTTACGCCTTTAATCTTCAACAAGAAGTAATCGGGATCACTACCAGATACACCTCCAAATTTCTTCGAAAACGCATCACCCTCTAACATCGATCGATAGGCATAGGTAGTGTTAGTAACCATGATCGAGTCGAAAATAGAAGTCGAATGATTATCAGACAAGACAATCTCTGGCACCAAATATCCTGGGTACGCATTCGCAATTGCATAGGTTTTGGAATCTTCGGCACCGGCACCGACGATTGAACTAAATTGATTTTCATAACCCGGCGTTTGTGAATCGTTGGTATTGGAGATCGCCCAACCAAACCAAGTGGAAAACGTGGGATCATATGAGTTATTGAGTTCGACTTGGGACGCTGAAAACCATCCGGACTCTTTTCTACCATCAAGATAGGAATTTGGTGGAAGCTGTGTTCCTAAGTCCTCGAAGGAAACTGCGATTCTTCCATCTTGCTCAGCCAATCGACGGTTTTCGATGCTTAGCACTAACTCTTTTTCATCATCCTCTACCGAGAGCACGGTGGCACCCGAAACGAAACCATCTGCTGATCCGAAAATGGTTATATCCCGATCTCCGTCTCTTACCTGATTGTTGATGACTTCAATGGAAGTGGTCGTGACTTTCGAACCACTGGGAATCAGCACCGATTCAGAAGCCTGCACTTGCCCCGAAGGATTTGCAGTCACGCCCACCGACAAAGCATTTTCGACGTTCTCAACATTACGATGAACCAGCATTTGCACAGGCCCCCCAGACTCACCCACAACATTACCTGCTAGAGACAAGGTGATCTCAGCAACATCAATATCAGTGACCGTCAAAGACAGGTCCGCTGGTAAGAAACCGTTCGATGTTGCCTGCATCGCAACCGGGCGATCGCCATCTACCCAATCATCGTGCAAAACCGACAGAGGAACAGATATCTCCCTGAAACCTGCCGGAATGGTAATCGACCCTACATTTGCAATCTCCGTCGTATCACTACTACTGATGACTATCGGCAAATCACTTGAAACATCAAAGGTATTGCGATGAATTGAAATTTGCGGCTGCGGGATTTGAGCGACTGAGGCAACTTGATCGATTGCGAAGTAATATGGCGTGTTCATGCCAAAGTCACCGACGTCGCTCGATGACAAGGAAAATTGCAATTCAACAGCCTCAGAAATACTATGCAGCGGCACGCTGACCCAAGAATCGACCACATAATCCAACTGATTATCCTCGAAACGATAATCAGCCAAATAAAAGTCCACGGTCCCAATCGATTGTTGCTGCTGATCAAACCCTTCGATGGTCAGCATAAACCAATCGGGATCAGACCCTGTTTCGCCACCAAACTTCTTGGCAAATGCATCACCCTCAAGCATCGAGCGTGCAGCATAAGTCGTGTTGGCTACTGAAATTGAATGAAAGGGTAAAGAAGCGTTAGGGTCTCGTTGAATAATTGGCAGGGACGGATAACCATAAACAGATGCGACGGCATAGGTATCAGATCCGATGTCACCTTGACCGACGAATGAACTGTACTGATTTAGATAACCGGGCGTTGTCGTATCTGTCGTTTTAGAAATGGCCCAACCGGACCAACTGCCAAATTGGGTGTCATAATGATTATTGAAAAATAACCCTTTTGACTCGAAACCTCCTCGCTGATCTGACCCGTTAAGATAACTCTCTTCTTGAAAAGTTCGGCCGATCACTTCAAAGCCAACGGTGGGTAACGATTGTGATTCTGAATAGGTGTCGAGATCAGATGTCATCGTCAAAGCTGGCCCATCATTGTCCTCCCAATTCAAGGTGATTGTCGCGGCAACGTATCCGTCAGCGCTCGCATTAACATCAACGCTTGTGTTGGGGCGATCAAACGAATCCTCTGGTGAATTAACAGTGAATTCAAACGCAGACTCCCCAGCGGGTATCACCACCACAGCAGGCAAGTCAACTAGGGACTCATTATTTGTTGACAAGGTAACTTGCAACGAATTTGTTAAATCCGAATCATTCCGAGTCACCAGTACGGTTGCACTTCCGCCCTCAGAAAGGTTGGACACCGTAGAGCTTAGCTGAAGAGTGCGCGAATCATTCTCCAATACCTCGATATTCTGCGTGTCAGAAATAAAACCGGCGGCGGACGCCGAGACCAAGACAAACTGATCGCCCTGAAAAAATTCATCATCTAAAACTTCGATACCAAAATCAGTGAAACTGGCGTCAACCGGGATAGTGATAGATTGTGGAACCACAAGCCTTGAGGAAGGTTCCGAGACGATAGCGACATTGGTCGCCAAGGTGTCATCCGAATAAAATCTAGAAACTCTTGCTGCTAATGATGAAACAACGCCCTCTGTCACTGAAATCGGATCAACATCCAAATAGAGAGTTGGTTCAGTCAGTTGAATTTGATCGACGGCAAAATAAGCAGGAGTATTCATTCCGAAGTCCCCAACATCAGAGGACTGAAGTGTGAACTCTAATGATGCCGCCTGCGATAAGCTGGACAGATCAATATAGCGCCAATCGTCCAAGATGTAATCGCGTTGGTTATCGGCGAATCGATAATCTGCCAAATAGACATCGATCGCCCCAATTTCAATACCCAAGCCATCCTTTCCCGTGATCGTCAGAAGAAAGAAGTCCTCGTCTTCGCCGGTAGCTCCGCCGAACTTCTTAGCAAATGAATCACCGTTCCGCATCGACAGAGCTGCGTAAGTAGTGTTCGTGATTAACAAGGAGCCAAATTGACGAGTATCTCCTTCAATCTTTCGCACCGTTGGAGGCGAAAAGCTTCCAACTTGATCGACGTATGCGATACCAAAAGTCTCTGAGCCCGCCGCACCTATTCCGGGACTCACTCCAAATTGATTTTCATAGCCACTGGTTACATTGTCCGTCTTATTTGAATAGGCCCACTGAGCCCACGAGGTATAACCGTAGTCGAAAAAATCAGAGTGAGTATTGTTAAACTCGAGACCACCGCTTTGAAACCACCCCTGCGTAATCCACTCCCCATACTCACCCTCTGATTGCTCGCCTCCCGCCATAGGTCCAAAAAAAGCAGAACCTGGCAGGAGCGTCTGCCCTACATCCTCGAAATCTACAGCGGTTTCACCTTTGTCTAAGAAGTGCATAACCGCTACGCCATCTAGATCAAACCCAGCACTTTCAATCGTTGGATATGGGTCATAAATCGGATCTCCTTGTGAATCGAGCTCAGAACCATCTCCGATAACGTCCAAGATTCGCACATGTGTGATTCGATCGACATTTAAAGCTGCATCGATGCCTCGAAGACTCGATAAATCAAATGGCGTCCCATAACCTACGCGATACTTTCCTGCCAAACCATCGACATTGGTTGCATCGATCCCGCCAAAAGCGGCCACAGGATTTGCCGTTAGCGAGTCCGATTCGAAAGCAAAAAAGTTCAAACCATCCGAGGAAACTTCAACTTTGCCCAGCTCAAGAAATGTATCGCTGACACCGTTTTCAAAGACAGCAAAATCAAAACCAAGACCATCGCGAATAGGGAATAAAAAGCCAACAGTAATTTCACCGCCGCGTCCCAGCGTCACCGTCGTGCTGACACTAGGATCAGCTGGCCCTATCGCCTGCGATATGTCTTGAAACGTTGCATTGACATCGGAGCCTGGCAGGTATTCAACAACTTCACTGGCCCAACCCTGAATTCTAGGATCTAGATAATGAATCGCCGTTGACCCCTCTAATCCAGCTGCTGGCGAGTAGGGTCCCGCTAGTACTCGTCGCGTCTCTAAACACTCTACTACCAAAGATCGGCGGAAATCTTTTTTTGTGTATCTTTTACGACGGGTCATGTTCAGCCACCAATTGCTTAATCTAGGTCTTTACCGGTTTCCGCGCCATTGCGAGTACAGATGGCAGCTAAGATCTCTAGGTCGATATTTTCATTTAGAAATCTGGCCGATCCGTCAGCGAATAGCCCGTTCGCGCCTTGGGGATGCATGCTACGGATGTCATTCTCGAAGCGGGGTGCACGATTAATTGAAAACGCTTGATCAAAAAGATTCCAAGCGTTGATCCATTGACCATCTGGAAAGTCGGCGTCTTCTGAAATCATCAGTGTTCGAGTCGTGCCATCCGTGATGTCACGGAATCGAATCGCACGCTCATGAATCATCACTCCCCGTGGTGGATAATTACGACTGACAATTCTTTCGCCGTAGATGCCACCGTAATCCGTTGCCCCGCGTCCGCGATGTCGAGGTGATTGCCGGTTCGTGCTGGGACAAAGGAATGTCTCGATCACATCCGACGCAGCATCCTGATTGATCGCATGATCGAATGGATAATCAAAACGAATTTTCTCGTAAGTTGCATTCTCTTCGATAAACGGCAAAACGAACGCCGACCATGCAAATTGCTTGCCACGCCGCCACTGCGGACGCACCTCTAATCCACCTGGCGGAAATGCTCGGAACGCCGCATGATAGTTCTGCAATCCGATGCCAATCTGATGCAAATTATTTTGACATTGCATTCGCCGAGCGGTCTCGCGCACCGCTTGGACAGCAGGTAACAGCAAGCCAATTAACAAACCGACGATTGCCAAAACAACCAGTAATTCAACCAGAGTAAACCCGCAACGAGTTCGAAGCGAGCGAGCTTGAAAACCGCAGCGAACTGCAGGTTGTACGAATCGATTCAAACGCGACATGCCTGTCCTGCGCGCACGCGTGAACAAAATGGATCGATCGACAGATTTAGCTTTCACTGATACAGCCTAACCGCCATCAAAGACGAGGGTGCGAGACCTACAACGGATCATGGATCTGCTGGTAACGATCTTTTCGTACTAAGCCGTTGCGAAAGTGATTCCGCGCGTTGACATCATGACAACTCGACTCATGACACGGACCTTTCCCTGGAAGGTCACATCGTGTCGCTTGCGATGGTAGGTCTTCTGACTTCCAACGTACCCCTATCTTGCCTTCTCATCGCGAGCAAAGAGATTGAAACCTTTGATGACGCAATAATGGCGTAGAAAAGATGGAGATCGAGACGAATCCTCGAGTTGGTCACAGCGGCCGGGCCGTCCCGGACTTTAACCGGTGTTCCCTGTTTTCAGAGACGCAGAATACGCTCTGATCACCTCGCAGCACTTGTTGAGGAATCTATCGGTGGGATAACGCAATGTCAAATGAGAGCAACAGGATTTTCTGTGAGTGCAAATCCAAAAAGGGCGGGATTTACAGCGTATTACCGTTGCTAAAAATAACTGTCTGCTGAAAAAGTATCGGCTCGATCGAAAACCTCATCCACCAGAAAGCGACACCACCCACAGGGAGGGCACGCACACGCAAGAAATATGAATGTCGCGACTCGCCCCGGAGAGTAATCAGAATCAATTTTAAAAAGGGTTTTTGAGCCGATCGATTTGAATACCAGCGACAAAGCCACTCTTGCTAAGATTTCGTAGCAGCACCTATCGATTGTTGAAACTATTGAGCCCTGCCTGCTTCAAGTCCATCTCACTCCAATCCACGACTCATTACCTCGGTTGGCTTTGTATTTTCAAGCCGACGTCGAGAAAGCATCACTTTTTTGTGTCCAAGCTAACATGTCCAACTGCATGATC
>Ga0181559_10003863_pt1 | contig 14650 bp, 4 predicted proteins | sample 011ome_21_FD_133752 | JGI IMG/M metagenome (GOLD analysis project Ga0181559, IMG submission 133752) | Coastal salt marsh microbial communities from the Groves Creek Marsh, Skidaway Island, Georgia - 011508AT metaG (megahit assembly) | ecosystem: Environmental > Aquatic > Marine > Intertidal zone...
ATGGGAACGGGCTCGCTGCACTATTGCCTTCGATTCAAGCGGATGACGTCCTGCTGGATGCCTGGACGTCGGCGGCTTCCACCGATCCGACTTCGGCCATCGTCGCTATGACGAAAATTAACCAATCGAGTACCGATGCGATCACCCAACGTGTATCGGTGCTGGCAGAGCACCTCGCTCGCAATCGTCCTACCGCCGAACAAGTTAGTCGGCTACTTCAGATTGATCCGAATTCGTCGCTTGCCGTGACCATCTGGGAAGGTCTCGCGAATGGCTGGCCAAGAGATCTGACGATTAGCCTGCCGGAAGAATCGCAAAAACTGGTTCGTGATCGGTTCCTCGCGGAGGAGACCTCCGTTGAGAGCAAAGCGGCCATTCTCGCTGTCGCCGACAAATGGTCGGTCGAGAACCTGAACGAGATCGTCGGCGAGATCCAAGGTGAATTGCTGACGACCGCCATGGATGCCGACGCAGAGGCTGGCACACGGCTGGGCGCGTGGGATCAGTCGATCCGGCTTGCTCCGAGGAGTCCCAAAATCCTGGACGCTGTAGAGGATTTCTTCACACCGCAGCTTGCTCCGGAGACCGGTGTCGAGGCGCTTCGCTCGCTTCAAGCCGCCCGAGCAGAAGGGTTGACCGAGACGCTTTTGGACTTGCGGACTTCGCTGGGGCCAAAACTCGGAAGTCAAATCCTAACTTTGCTTCTCGCGCGGGCAGAAAGCACGCAAGACCTGCTCGATGCGATCGCTAAGGGCCAAGTCCAGTTTAACGATTTGCAGTTGGATCAACGTCAGGCCTTGTTGAACCATCCAACGGAAGCCATCGCCGTTCGCGCGAAGGAGCTTATGGAGTCACGTGGCGCGATGGTGACTTCCAATCGGCAAGGGCTGGTTGATCAGTGGATGCCTGTGACTCGGCAAGACGGCGATATCGCAAACGGGATCGCCATGTTCAAGAAACACTGCGCCGCGTGCCACATTCATGGTGAGATGGGCAACGAGATCGGTCCCAATTTGACTGGGATGTCGGTGCACCCCAAGGAAGAGATTCTGGTAAATGTTCTCGATCCATCTCGGAGCGTTGAGAACAACTTCCGCACCTATCAAATCCTGACCGTTGACGGAAACGTCCTGTCCGGAATGCTCGCTGGCGAATCGGCTAATTCCTTGCGGATCATTGACACGCAGGGTAAAGAAAAGCTGGTCCTTCGGGAAGACATCGAACAGTTGACATCGTCCGCAAAATCCCTGATGCCGGAAGGGTTTGAGAGTCAACTAAGTAAGGTAGAAATGGCTGACTTGCTGTCGTTCCTGGCGAAGCGAGGCACGCACGCACCGCTAAATATTTCAAGTGTGGCGACCGTCAACAGCAGCAAGGGCCTTCCCGGTTTCCGTGGTCGTCCCGGAGACAAGCTTGAACTCGACTCCTACGGTCGAGTTGAATTCGAAGGCGTGCCGTTTGAATTGATCGATCCGCAAGCGGATCGCATCGCAAATATCATTGGCCTGCAATCTCGATCAACCCGACGACCGAGCACTCTGCCGGAATCAGTCAGCATAGATTGTTCTGGAAACATCGATGCGATTCACCTGCTCGGTGGCGTCGCCTGGGCGGCTTACCCTCGATTCAAAAATGAATCCACCAGCATGATCGTGCGGCGGCATTACAGTGACGACACGACAAGTGACTTTGAGTTGATCAATGGCAAGCACATTGTGACGTATCAGGCGGGCGAAGACGTGCCCGAATCGAAGTTAGCGATCGAAGCTGGCGGCAAGCAAGTTCGCTACTTGAAGATCCCTGCCGACGCCGACAAGGAACTTACGAAGATCGAGTTCCTCAAAGGCGGTGATTTTTCGATCCCACTCGTCTTCGCTGTCACCGTCGAGTTCGCTAGCGGCGGCCACTAGCCAACTCGTTTCCAAATCTCCTCTCCACAAGCAAGGTCCTAGCGATGAGAAAGTTCCTAGCACTACTTATGTTGTGTCTATTGCAAGTTGCACAGATCGCAGCGCAAGACGATTCGAACTCCGAGCGACCTCGTCGTGAACGCCCGCGTGGGGGTTTTGGCGGTCCGATTGAACTCGGTCCTGACGACAAGCAAACTTACCCGGACCCGCCGTCCAGCATTGTCGAAAAACGTGACGACATCCCGCACGGCAAACTGGAGATGATCGAATACGAGTCGAAAACGGTCGGCACGAATCGAAAAATGAACGTCTACACGCCGCCGGGCTACTCAGACGAAAAGAAATACCCGGTGCTGTATCTTTTACACGGCATCGGTGGTGACGAAACCGAATGGCAGCGTTTCGCAAGTCCCGACGTACTGTTTGACAACCTGACCGCCGATGGCAAGGCTGTCCCCATGATCGTGGTCATGCCAAACGGGCGTGCTCAAAAGAATGATCGCGCAGAAGGCAATGTCATGGCAAGTGCGCCTGCATTTGCGGTTTTCGAAAACGATTTACTTGGCGATGTGATTCCCACAATCGAATCACGATACTCCGTGAAAGCAGACCGGCTGCATCGTGCGCTGGCAGGGCTGTCGATGGGTGGCGGTCAATCACTGAACTTTGGCCTTACGCACCTGGACACTTTTGCTTGGGTAGGAGGCTTTTCATCGGCACCGAACACGAAAGCCGCCGATGAACTCATCCCCGATTCTAAGCGAGCCACAGAACAACTCAAATTGCTCTACCTGTCCTGCGGAAATAAAGATGGGTTGATTCGAATCAGCCAGCAAGTGCAGCGGTACTTAAAAGAGAACAACATCCCGCACATTTGGAACGTCGACTCTTATGGACACGATCCAACTCATTGGCGAAACAATTTGTATCACTTTGCTCAAATGCTGTTTCAGGACGAATCGGCAAGTTCGACAGTAAATGAACAGCCAGCGAAGGCAGCAGAGGGACAGCCAGCGGATCATGACAACGCTGGCAATTCCGCCGACGTCCCCGAAGGAATCAAAGACGATTTCCAGCCAGCACCGACCAACCAAGCTGGCAAGGACTATCCGCAAGTCAACTCGCAAGGTCGCATTAAGTTTCGAGTCGTTGCGCCGGAAGCAAAGAGCGTCGCGACGACATTTCGTGATAGCACTGAGTTCGTCAAAGGTGAGGATGGCGCGTGGGTCGGCTACTCACGTCCGCTGGATGAAGGTTTTCATTACTACGAACTGATCATCGATGGTGCCCATGTACCGGATCCGAATAGTAAATACTATTTCGGTGCGATGCGCTGGGGCAGTGGGATTGAAATACCAGCACACGATCGCGACTTTTACGCGCTGAAAAACGTGCCGCACGGCCAAGTTCGCGAGATCTTCTTTCACTCCGAGAGTACGGATTCGGAACGGCGTGCCTTTGTTTACACGCCGCCGGGCTACGACAGTAACAACGAACAGCGCTATCCGGTCCTCTATCTACAGCACGGTTGGGGTGAAAACGAATACGGTTGGAGCGTCCAAGGTCACGCAGGACGGATCATGGACAATCTGATCGCGGAAGGAAAATCGAAACCGCTCATCATTGTCATGACCTACGGGATGACCAATGAAATTCGCATGGGAGGCCTCCGCAATTTCGACATCAAGGATTTCGAAACCGTCCTAGTTGACGAACTGATTCCTCACATCGATGCCAACTTCCGCACGCTAACCGATCAACCGAATCGTGCCATGGCGGGCCTGTCGATGGGCGGTATGGAGACCAAGGCGATCACCCTGCGAAACCTCGATAAATTTTCGCACATCGGATTGTTCAGCGGAGGCACGATTGGAAAAGAAGACGTTGAGAACACCGATGGTTTCCAAGACAAAGTCGAGCTCGTGTTCGTCAGCTACGGAAGCAAAGAAGTCGGGGGCGGGCGGACACGCCGCGGTGGTAACCCCGCCGAATCCGTTCAGCAATTGAAGGAATTGGGGATCGACGCACATTACTATCTTTCGCCCGATACCGCGCATGAATGGCAATCTTGGCGACGTAGCCTGAAGGAGTTTGCACCACTGTTGTTCCGGCCAGACGATTTGACTGGAACATGGCATTGCCAGTTTGAATCACCGTTCGGCTTGCAGACTTACCATTTTCACATCGCGATTGATGACGCCGGCAATGCGACAGTGAAAGCAGAAGTGGACGCTCGCGGAGAGGAGAGGAAAGTTGAGTTCGTTGATGTGAAGGTCGACAACGATTCGATTTCATTTGCGGAGGTTCGCCAGTTTGGCGAGCGAGAGTTTCGCACCGAGTACAGCGGCGAACTCAAGGGAAAGCAACTCACGATCACTCGGTCGTTTGGGCAAAGGGGTGGCCAGGATTCAATTGCAACCCGCAACCTTCCTAAGCCGCCGCCGAAAGAAGATCCCGCACCGGTGGTCGAAGTTGAAATCGATACGATCATCAAAGACGCATTCAAAGACTCCTTCCTGGTCGGCATGGCCGGCGATCTTCCTTCACGCTACTCCGACGACGAATTGGAGTTGGCAGCTGAACACTTTGCCGCCATCACTCCTGAGAACTGCATGAAGCCGGAGCGAGTTCATCCGGCCGAGGATCGCTGGGCTTTCGAGCGATCGGACGCGATGGTGGATTGGGCTCAAAAGAACGGAATGACGGCCCACGGTCATACGTTGGTTTGGCATGCTCAGACGCCGGATTGGTTTTTCGACGGCGGCGATCCAGAAACGATCAAGCGACGCATGAAGGAACACATTGAGACACTTGCCGGTCGCTACAGAGGAAAGTTGCAAAGCTGGGACGTTGTCAACGAAGCGATCAACGACGGCGGCGACTCGGAAACGGCCAAGACCGAGAATCTTCGAAACTCAGACTGGTTACAAACGCTCGGTCCAGAGTTCCTCACGTTGGCGTTCAAGTTTGCTCGCAAGGCCGATCCGGATGCCGTCCTTTATTACAACGACTACAACATCGAGTCGGGACCCAAGCATGCCAGTTCGATGGTACTGCTAAAGCGACTGCTCGCCGACGGTGCACCCATCGACGCGGTCGGTATTCAAGGGCACTGGCGTAGCGGACGCGTTCCCTTTGAGGACATCGAGAATGCCATCACTGATTATGCGTCTTTGGGACTGAAGGTCAGCATCACCGAACTCGACGTCACCATTCGTGGTGAATCCGGCGGACAATTTGGCAGAAGAGGATTTCGAAACAGTGCGCCGCCTTCGGTCGAAGATCTGAACGCACAAGCCGAAGACTACGCCAAGCTTTTTGCCATCTTCAAGAAACACGAAGATGACATTGAACGCGTTACCTTTTGGGGCCTGAACGATCGACGCACCTGGCGATGGGGGCAGCACCCGCTGCTCTTCGACGCAAACAACAACCCCAAACCCGCCTACGCCAGCATTGTCGAGTTGGCAGGCGGAAAGGACGCCGAGAAAGCCTCCGAGCCACCCAGGAAAGTCGAGATCGAAGATGGCGGACAGGGTCCTTATTCCGCAATTGCTACGGAATCACCAACACTTGCTGGCATGACGATCTACCGCCCGGACGATCTCACCGCGTATGGAAACGAGCAAAAACTCCCTGTACTTCTATGGGGCAATGGAGCGTGTGCGAACACCACTGAGGAGCACAAAAACTTTCTCAATGAAATTGCGTCGCATGGATACATTGTTCTCGGCATTGGACCACTCGATCAACTGAAGCAGCGAGATGAGTCATCTCGTCAGCGGACGAGTTCTTCTCAACTGCTTGTTGCATTAGATTGGATCATTGCACATAACAAGAGAGACGACAGCATTTACTTTGGAAAGATCGACACGACCAAAGTCGCCGCGATGGGGATGCCGTGCGGTGGATTACAAGCCATCGAAATTTCAGACGATCCGAGAATCACGACGACGGTTGTTTGCAACAGCGGCGTTCTGCCTGGTCGCTCACCGATGGCGGCGATGCCAAATTTGTCTAAGGATGACCTCAAGAAATTTCACGGTCCTGTGCTGTATATCATGGGCGGCCCATCCGACATCGCCTACAAGAATGCGATGGACGATTTCTCACGAATCGAGCATGTGCCAGTCGTGATGGCGAACCTAGACGTTGGTCATGGAGGCACCTACCGTCGACCGCTCGGCGGCGAGTATTCCCCTGTAGCGATTGCTTGGCTCGACTGGCAACTCAAAGAAAAGCGGGATGCAACGAAAATGTTTGTTGGTGCGAATAGTCAACTTGCGAGCGACGATGAATGGACGATCGAAACGAAACTTTTTTGAACAATAGCCTCGTTCAATTAGGCAGCGAGACGAGCTTTCCTTGGTATCCGCTTGATCTCGAGAGATGACAGAAAGCACGACACTCGACTCGCAATCGATTGGCTGGCATTCCAACGATGAGTTCTTGCTAATTGCAAAGCCAATACATTGAGGAACATCTATATGAACGTACGCTTGCTGACATTGGCTTTCTGCGCAATTGGCAATTGGGCCATCAGTCAAGACACAATGCATCAGGTTACCGTCGATGCGACTGTCAACGGCTCAATCTCCATCGATCCTCCCTTACCCGAAGACGGTCGGGTTCTCGCGGGAACGAAGCTCAAGTTGAAGGCAACTCCACTGGGTGAGTATGCCGTCGATTCGATCTACTACTCCGTCCCGGGACGATGGGGAGCGATGTATCACGAGTCGCTTACGGGAGAGTTCGAAGTCGTCATCGATCAAGACAAACACCTCGGCGCTTCGTTTATCAAATCGGAAGAAGTTGAACACGTCCGGGTCACACACAACGTCGTCTACGCTCAACCAGGCAAGAAGCCGTTAAAGTACGACGTCTATTCCCCGACGGATGCTAAACGTTTGCCGATCATTGTGATCATTCACGGCGGTGGGTGGTCCACCAACGACGAAGACATCATGAGAGGCTTGGCACGTGAATTAACCAAGGGAGGTAAGTTCGTGGTTGCTAGCCTGGATTATCGATGGATTGGCGATGCGGATGGCGACGACCAACCCAACTCGATGGCGCATCTCATCGAGGACGTTTTCGGTGGAATCGCTCATATTGTCGAGCACGCGGAATCTTATGGTGGCGATGCAAATCGTGTGGGAGTGACGGGCGACAGTGCCGGAGGGCACCTCAGCGCGTCGGCTTCGCTGTTGATTGACCGAATAGGCGATGGCGGATTTGGTGTCGAACCGGGAGTATTCGAATTCAAGCCCACCTACTTACCCGAAGGCAAAACCTCGGCCGATGTTCGACAACAGCTACGCAATTCGATCAGGGCTGCCGCCCCTAGCTACGGAGTTTTTTCCAGTGAGGCTTTAGGGCGATTCGTACAGAATCTTGGTGAACAAGCGGGGGAGGCGGTTGCTCCCCAAAACAATATTCCTCAAGCGAGTACACGAAAGGTTCCGCAATACCTGCTGCGAGGGACGAAGGACTTTCTGATTCGGCACGAAGGCGTTGAAGCTTTCGTTCAAGCGCTTGAAGCCAAGGGTCAGGAAGCCATCTACGAACAAGTCGACGGAGCCGGTCACGCGTTTTTTGATTGGAAGCCAAACGAACAAGTCAAAGCAACGTTCGGGAAATATGGGGCTCCCTACGCCAAGAAGATGCACGACTTCTTTGAACAGCACCTGTACGACCTCTAGGGCTTGAGTAAGCGGTAGCCATCTCCTCAACTTCCTGAACCAACACGGATCTCTTCGCATGCCTTTCAAAACGCTTGCTTGCTTCTGTTTCCTGGCCCTGTCCGCCACGTTCGCGCCAGCCCAGGAGTCGAAGCCCGTTGTTTTCACGACTCAGCAAGATCACCAGAACATGCTCGATCAGCTGGGCATTACCAAGCTGCGTCCTGGGCGCAATGGCGACGCGAATGCCCCCAACGGAGCCAACTACGACGAAGCCAAAGCGAATCCCTATGCGGCTTTGCCTGAAGTCCTCGCCACGGACGCGGGAGAGAAAATCACGACGCCTGAGCAGTGGAACGAAGTAAGAAGGCCAGATTTGGTCCGTTTGCTGGAAACGCATCTGTACGGTCGAATTCCTGAAACCGTTCCAAACGTGCAATGGGAAGTCGTTGAAACTCGCGAAGTCGAAGCCGGTGGCAAGCCTGCCATCCAAAAGCACATCATCGGTACGGTCGACAATTCCGCTTGCCCCGAGATCGAAGTCAACGTTTCGATGTCGCTCACGCTTCCCAAAGACGTGCAAGCAAGCGTGCCAGTTCTGATGACGTTTGGTTGGACTCCTTTTGAGCCGAATCCATTCGCACGGTTTGCGCGGCGTGGCGGTGACGGGCCTCGCCCCCCATCGAAGCGCGACCTTCTGATTGCTGCTGGTTGGGGCTGCGCAATGATCAATCCTTCGACGATTCAAGATGACGCCGGTGGTTGGCGGAGCCGTCGTACTTTTGGCTCTGCACCATCAGTAGATGTCGAGCCGACCGGTGCGGGCCTGACTCGCGGGATCATCGGGCTGACGAATCTCGGTCAGCCACGCAAGCCGGATCAATGGGGCGCGCTGCGAGCTTGGGGCTGGGGTGCTTCGCGAGCGTTGGATTACTTTGAAACCGTTCCTGAAGTTGATGCTACACGAGTTGGAATCGCGGGTGTATCGCGCTACGGCAAAGCGGCTTTGGTGACGATGGCATTCGACGAACGATTCGCGATGGGGCTGATCGCTTCCTCGGGTGCCGGCGGAACGGCGCTGCATCGGCGCAACTTTGGCGAGAGCCTCGAAAATCTCGCCGGCTCGGGAGAATACCACTGGATGTGCGGGAACTATCTGCAGTACGCCGCCGAAGAGTCATCGCTGGGCCGTAAAACCCCCGACGACTTGCCCGTCGATTCCCACATGATGCTAGCCCTGTGCGCTCCGCGGCTAACCTTCATCAGCCACGGCATTCCCGAGCGAGGCGACGCCCACTGGCTTGACCATCAGGGGAGTTTCATGGCCGCCGTCGCTGCCCAGCCGGTCTATCGACTGCTCGGAGCGAAAGACCTCGGTCGCAGTGACGACTACACGAATGAGCGAATGCCTGCGATGAACGTCGACATGCTCGATGGAGCGCTGGCGTGGCGACAACATGATGGCGGTCATACGGACGGTCCCAACGTCGAACACTTCATCCGCTGGGCCGAATCGCAGTGGACAGGGAAACCTCAGGCGGATGCAGACGATGCCGCAAAGCGTTCGTTGAAAGACGCCGTGGGAGATCGTTTCAAGTTGGGAGTCGGTGTCAGTCATAGCATCCTTGCAAATGAAGCCGACGCCTCATTGATCCGCCAACACTTCAGCATTCTGACGCCTGAAAACTGCATGAAGCCGCAGAGCATTCATCCTGCTGAGGACGCGTGGAACTTTGATGCAACGGATGGTTTTGTTGACTTTGCTCGAGAGAACCAACTTGAAGTCGTTGGTCATTGTCTCGTGTGGGCCAAGGACGACCGCACCGATCAGTGGATGATGGAGGACGACGGCAAGCCGGTCTCACGCGAATTGCTGCTCAGCCGGATCGAAACGCATATCAACACCGTGGTCGGTCGCTATGGTGACGCCGCCACGATGTGGGACGTTGTCAACGAAGCGATCGGAGACTCAGACGAAGACCTGCTACGCGACTCCGTCTACTCACGTACAACGGGGATAGACTTCATCGTCACTGCCTTCAAATCCGCGCGTGCCGCCGACCCCGATGCGCTGTTGATCTACAATGACTACAACGGACACAAACCCGGCAAGCGAGAAAAGCTAATCGAACTGCTCACGAAGCTCAAAGCTGCCGGTGCGCCCGTGGATGCGTATGGCATGCAAGGACACTTTGAACTCGGCGACGATTCCTTACCACAACTTCGCGAGACGTTTGACGCGCTGAGAGAATTGGGACTGAAAGTCGTCGTGTCGGAACTCGATATCGACGTTGTCCGGCGGGGTCGCTGGTGGGCTGACGACGGGAAGTACCGAGACGAACTCAAATCGTTCGATCCATACAAAGACGGATTGCCAGCCGAAATTCAGCAACAGATGATCGATCAATACGTTGCACTGTTCCAGCTCTTTGACGAGTACAGCGATGTCATTGCTCGAGTGTCATTTTGGAACCTGCACGATGGCCAAAGTTGGCTGAATTACTTTCCGTGGGATCGGACGAACTATCCGCTGCTATTCGACAGCGACCGCCAGCCGAAGCCAGTCTTCGATTCTGTCTACCAATTGCTTAAGGAAGGAGAATCGAAAACCGCAACCAAAACCAGTTCTCATGATCCCTGGCGCCGCGATGATGCAAATTCGCGGGAAGCACACCGACAGCTTGTTGCCAAAACCAAGCAGGGAAAGGTCGATGTCTACTTCCAGGGTGATTCCATCACGCGTCGCTGGGGCGCAACCGATTACCCCAAACTACTGGCGCACTGGAAAGAGTCCTTTGATGGCTGGAACGCGGCCAACTTCGCATGGGGAGGCGACAACACGCACCACATTCTGTGGCGGATGCGAAACGGAGAACTCGATGGAGTTTCGCCGAAAGTTATTTGTCTGCAGGCGGGAGCCAACAATTTGCCTTGGGAGGGCCCGGCCAATCAGTCGCACGTCAACGACGTCGTGGAAGGCATCCAGGCGATCATCGGTGAATTCCGCGTTCGATTTCCCGAGGTGCCGATCGTGCTGACCGCGATGTTTCCTCGTGATCAAAACTCAGAACTGGTCGACGTAATCGATGACATCAACCAAGAGTTGGAGACGATCAGCCAGGCCGACGAACGAATACACTGGATCAACATCAATGACAAACTGTTAGACTCGGAAGGCAAGCTGTTGCCTGCTGTTTCGTCCGACGGTATCCATTTGGAAGAAGCCGGTTATGAAGTATGGGCTGCCGCGTTGCGTCCCGTCTTGACTCAGATCTTGGGCCCGCCTTCCCAGTTCGATGACGCCCCACCGCCAACCGGAAATCCGGGGCTCTGAATGCAATCATGATCATTAAGCCCAAACAAAGTCAGCTTGCTAACGACCATGGTCGACGTTGCCATGCTCGATGACTTCAAACGCCGATAGGCACGGTGCCCAACAACACTTGGACCGGATGAAGGCTATGGCAGAGGTGCATTAATCAAGAGTTTGCGCGGCGAGGCGTTGAGCCCCTGGGGTCAAAAAACTCAGCCGAGCAAATAGCATCGCCAAAACGGGGATTTCAAGGGACGGTCATCGGTCGATCCCAGCCGAACCGACGTGTTGGCGACGGCGGTAATGTTTCCGCGATCGTTCTGATCGGAACGAAGGCAAGCTTCCCGCGCGCCAGGGGTGTGAACGTCCACGCATCTCGACATCCACACAATGGCCAACACTACGTCGCTGATACTTTCCATTTTGCGGGCCGTTTCGTCATTTTGCGTTCCTCGTCAAGCGGCTGGAAACAAACTTACCGATACGCTTGAAATCGATTGATTCCAGATAGTCATCAAGCGATTCCTTATCCGCTAGATTCCCTTCGAGGACAAACGCTGCTTGTTTCAATAGGTGGCCGTCATACCGGCCGTATTCGGCCTCTGTGAGGATTGTGCTTGCCCCCCACACAATGATCGGTTCGGCCTCGGGAACGTCCACTTTCCTACTCTGCACGAGATGCCTGTTCCCTGAGACGAGGACTGCGACATGAGCTTTCGTGCCATCCGGTGGCGTGAATATCACGCGAACCTCAAAGGCATTTGTTGTGCTGCTGTAAGGAATTTCAATCTCTCGCCTTTTCCAGTCCAGAAAATCCGGGATCAAGGCAAGCAGCTGCTGGCGGCTGTCCTCGTAACGCTTCTCGGATTTACGACATGCATTCCCAAATTCAGTAAGATGCGTGTTGGCTGTAGAAAGCGACATTGAGTCTTTCGCGAGCGAAACATGACTCGGCGATACAGAGAATCCAAGCAACTTTCCCGAATCACTCCAGATGCGTTTCGGACTTGACCGTTCGGTGTCAACGGACATGAGCGTCCACGTCCCATTCACTTTCGAACGGTAAAATATGGCCTTTCCATCAGGCGAATACTCGGCGTCCAATGCGGGTTCGCCCGCCTTCGTCAAATCTTTCTGATTTCGCCCGTCTGCGCCGCCGAGGACGAGTTGGCCGTCGTTTTCGAGCAAAAGTGATTGTCCATCCGGGGACCACGCTACGGGACGGCCGCGGACAATGAGAGAGGATTCCTCGGTTCCATCGGCATTCATAACAAAAGCGTTTCCGTCCTCGCGAGGCGACGTAAAAGCAATCTGCTTTCCATCGGGTGACCAGGTTGGGGCGAAGTCGTTCGCTCTATGTCTGGTAAGTCGTCGATCTTCGCTTCCATCGGCGTTCATAACGAAGATGTCCAGGTTGCCGTGCTGGTTCGAGCAGAAAGCGATCTGCTTGCCGTAAGGCGACCAAGACGGAAAGCCGTCATTGTTCTCAACGGGTGTCAGCCGTTTCTGCTGTGTGCCGTCCGCCTTGATGACGTAGATTGCCGATGACACTGTGCCATCCTTTCCTTTGTTGTTTTTATCTTCCCAGGAGGACTGGAACACAAATCTGCTTCCATCCGGCGACCACTGGAAAATCATGCCAATCGGCGTTTTGGTCACGCGGCGCTGATTGTGGCCGTCGGCGTCCATAACGTACAGAAACCAGTGGAATGCGAGATCATGTTCTGCGGCCAATTCGTGATCCTGTTCTCGCAGCGCCAGAAATGCGATCTGTTCTCCATCGGGCGACCATCGAGGGAGGATGTCCCTGCTGCCATTTGTCAATCGCTGTTTTCCGGATCCATCCGCGTTAACGACGTAAATGCCGCCATGTTCTTCGTCCAGGACGGAGACGGCAATCTGAGTGGGATGATCAGCGACCTGTACGCCAGTCGCTCCAAACGCGGCGCGCGGTGGCTTGGTCAAGATTGGCAAATGCTTCTCTGGATCAACGGGGATTTCATCGCGTGCCTTTTCCGCTTCTTTGATTTCTGATGGGGTTCGTCTGCGAAAGGAAATCTTAGTCGGCTTGGATGTGCTGGAACCTTTGAAGCCCAGATTGTTGAACATATTGTGTCCCGACGCCCGGACGGATCCGTCTCGCATCAGAAACAGGCTGTAATTGTCCCCGGCGCATACAGAAGTCACACCATCGATAACCTGTAAAGGTGAGGTGACATGTCTGTCTGCCGGGTAGAGATCCCATAATGCATCGCCCAACTGACCGAAACGGTTATCGCCAGTTCCCCACGCCGATCCATCATTCTTCAAAAATAGGCTGTGCACATCACCGGCAGAAATGGCTGCGACTTTCGTCAGGACGGGAACAGGTTTGCGTTGATTTGTCTTTGTCCCATCACCCAATCTTCCGTCGTCGTTCTGTCCCGATGCCCAAACCGTTCCGTCTTTTTTGAGAAACAAGCTATGGTTGCCGCCAGCTGAAATCGCGGCTACGTCCGTCATCACTTGCACTGGCTTGGTTCGATTTGTCGTCGTTCCGTCTCCGAGTTGTCCTTGATCGTTTAGGCCTGTCGCCCATGCCGATCCGTCTTTCTTCAGAAACAGGCTGTGTCCAAAGCCTGCGGAAATGGCCGCCACTTCTTGCATGATGGGCACAGAACTGGATTTGTCGCTCGTTGTGCCGTCCCCCAGTCTTCCGTCTTCATTCTCTCCAGATGCCCAGACAGAACCGTCTTGCTTGAGAAATAGGCTATGCCCCCATCCTGCAGAAATGGCTGCTCCCCCTTCCATGACGCGGACCGGGGTGATGCGTTGGATACCTTCGCCTTTTTTCTGGCCGTACAAGTCTGCAGGGTTCTTTTCGAGATCAACGCTAAATCCATCGCCTAATGCCCCGGATCCGACCCAACCGACAGCCCAGACAGACCCGTCTTTCTTGAGAAATAGACTGTGTAATTTCCCCGCAGAAGCTGCTGACACATCGTTGATGATGATCCATGGCGTTGGGTGAACGAAACCGTTCCCGCCCAATGCTCCTGTCAGGTTCGAACCTGCTCCCCATAGCGAACCATCCGACATGAGAAACAGGCTATGGAGATACTTCGCGTGGATCGCTACTACCGTAGGTTCTTCGACGTTGTAGTCGGCGGCGTTTGCTGAGCCGCAAACCGTAATTAGGCACATCGCCAGCAGCACAGGTTGCAGGCACGTCTTCTTGAAGTTCTTCATGGGCATGCTTTGCAATGAGTAATATTTATGGATGCGTTTTGTGTGGCGTAAATCACTTCGTGCGAATGCAGGATTGTTCGTGAAGGATGGCTTACTTGAGTCCGGAGTCCGGTTGAGTTTCGGCAGCGGTCAGACCTCGTTCTGCAAGCACTGCACCGAGGATTCTTGTCTGGTCGTGCTGCAAAGCGTGACGCTCCGCGAGCCAAAACGCGGCGCCATCCGATTTGGGATAGTCGGTGATAGCCTGCAGTCGTGTCAGTTGATTCTTTGCCGAGTCCAGATCGTTTCTGAGGATGGCGAACACCGCTGCGGCTATCCCCACCTCGATACTCTTTGGGTTCTGCTCACTTAAGGCGACAAGTCGCCTATCGAGTTCGGCAATGTCTTTGGCTGCATGGGTCTCTTTGGATTCGGCGGCCAGCTTGAGAATATCAACAACCGGGCTGAACACCGTTGCCTTGGCGTCCGGACCCTCACCGCGGACTGACAGCATCAGATCCCGAACAACTTTCCCGTCA
>Ga0181559_10003868_pt1 | contig 14646 bp, 10 predicted proteins | sample 011ome_21_FD_133752 | JGI IMG/M metagenome (GOLD analysis project Ga0181559, IMG submission 133752) | Coastal salt marsh microbial communities from the Groves Creek Marsh, Skidaway Island, Georgia - 011508AT metaG (megahit assembly) | ecosystem: Environmental > Aquatic > Marine > Intertidal...
AGGTGAAATGTGCTCAACGACAAATGCAATTTCGCGCTCGCGTGTATATATAGAGTGTAGAGTTTGAAACGATTTTATCGAATGTTAATGATGATTGAATGTGCTAATGACAAGTAAATGCGTAGGATACTAAAACCTACGCACGTTCAGTTTGTACGAAGAGCGCACCATTCGGATGAACGCCGGCCTCGACGAGTGATACCGACTCCGCTCGGTCGAACGTGCGCCGGGGGAAGTTTGTCAAGAGCGTGTAGTCGCTGCTGTCGAGTTGCTCCAGGGTATCGACAAAGTCGTACACGTCGGAAATTGTGTCGGTGCTATAGAAGCGACGTTCGGCACGCGAACCATCGGGTAGACGAATTGCGAGCTTTGATACGCCTTCGACTCCTTCTTCTGGCTCCTCGCGCAAGCGTTGTGATTTCATCGCTCGTCTCGTCTCTATGGCTTCTACGCGCGCACGTTCAGCTTCCTCTTCCCTGCGTCGCTCTTCTTCCATGGCGCGTGCTTCAGCTTCAGCTTGTGCACGCTCAGCTTCGAGTTGTGCAGCTTCCGCTTCACGTTCGCGCGCACGCGCAGCATCTTGGGCTAAGGATTGCGCGAGCGCGGCATCTTGCTCTTCGCGCAGTCGTCTGCTCGCTTGTGCTTCTGCGTTTCTAGCGCGCGCTTGATCTAAATTACCATGTTGCGCCGACAACGCTTCTTCAAACGATGTAATCAAGCCAGTAGTGTCGATGAACCCTTCGCATGACATCACTAAACTCACTTCGCCCGACACTGAAGCTAAGAGCGCGACGTATGGATAGGCGCTTGGGCGTACTCCCTCGGCGAGCGCGTACACTTCAGCATCGCGCACATCGCCGCCCCAAGCGACGAAGCGTTCATTCACGTATTCCGTCACTTCACGAGAAGCGAGCACTTGGGCACAAAACAATTCTGACTCGGGGTGAGAAGGCGAATGCAGATAAACAAAAAGCAATTTCGTTTCGCTCTGCGCAAAACGTAGCGCCTCTCGGTGCGACATGTGCAAAAAGTGCAAGCCATTGCTACCGGTGTCGTAAAACGACTCGTTGAACCATTCGGCAAATTCCTTGGCACGAACTTCAAGCGCGGCTTCACGATCGGCGCGCGATAATCTCGCCGTGGCTGGTGTATCAAATCTGCACGCGACGCGTGTCAACACGGCTGAAAGTCTCGCGTACGTCGGAAAAGGCAACACTAACTTCATCAACGCGTCTACGACACCCACCGACAGCTTCACCGCCGCAGCTACTACGCCAAATCCAAGCGTGCTGACGAAACGAAACGGATTCGGGAAAGAACCCGTTCTTTGAGGCCGTCTCTGTCGTGGAGCGTCGTCGTGTCGTCGCGCCGGCGTCGTCGCGCTCGTTCCACGACGACGACGTAATCCACCTCCATCGCGTGCAATCGACGGCGACGCTACTTCTGCTGCGTCTGTTGCGGTGTCAAGCGTGTTCACTCCCAGCGCAACGTCCACCGCACGTTGTAAATCCCACCCGCTCGCCTCAAGTTTCTCTCTGCACGCCACGAGATCTTCCTCCAATCCGAGCACGGCGGCGAGCGTGACGACTTGCTCGTCGCGCTGCATCACTGCATCATCGCCGTGGTCGTGGTCGTCGTCATCGTTCGCCATGTTCACACACGCGTCGTGACGGTACGGTGCGCGTGTTTCTGGCGTCGTGTCGTGTCGTGTCGTGTCGTGTCGTGTCGTGTCGTGCACTGTAAACGCGCTAAAAAACATAACCACCTCGGTGCGTGCCTCGTCACCTCTGGGTGCATCTCCGTCACTCTCGAACACGCACCGTTCGATACACGCCCCTCAATCAGTCGATGGCGCACGCGTTATCTGCTAAATTTACCCAATCGATCGCCACCCGCGCGCTCGCCAACACCCGCAACACGCGTCACACCGCTCGACTCACCACCGTGCGCCCGATGGCGTCGATTACGATCGTGGATGGCGTGGATTTCACGCACATTGCTCGCGAGTTCCGCTGCAAATGGAGCGCTGACAACGACAAGGCGTCTCTCGCGGCTGCGCAAAAGGTGTTGAACAAGCACTTACCGGCGCTCAAGGCTAAGGGTGAAGTCCAACGCACGGTGTGCGGCGGCTGCTTGGATTTCAAGGTCAACACGCGATTGTCTGCTGAAGACTTTGGCGCGTGGGAAGCCGCTGGGTTCGCCCCGGAAGCTGAATTCTTGGCTGATCTCGCCAAGATTGACGGTATTACGAACATTGAAACACAAACGTACACGTTGATGCCGCAGTAAAGACGGTGGCGATGCATGTGTGTGCACGACGCCGCGTGGCGGCGGTTATATCCCAGCACACAGGCGCGGGCTCGCTCGATAGTCGTTTGTAATATTCAAATGCTACTTAAGATAAATTTAACATGGCGATTGCATGGATGCGATATTCATTGCTTTCATGACTACTGTTACTTGAACACGGCTCATCTACGCGCTACTCTTTCCTAGGTAGCGTTGCACTGTTGTTGCAAGCACTCGATGAAGAGCTTTTTCACGTCGTCTCTCGTTGGTTTTGCGAGGGACTTGGATGCTAGCTGTAGAAAGTCGCGCTTCCTTCGTCTAAGTTCAGCGAGCGTGAGTACGCGAGAACAACGCAACGCCGGCATCCCTGCACCGAATGTATAGGACGAACAAGGATTGCCGCCGTTCGCGCTTACGGCAGCTGAGATGCCGTCGACTATCTCTTGCGTCGCGCGGTCCATCTCGTGTCGCAAATTCGTCTCTGATAGAGGTGCATTTTGAGTCGCTTTATTAGGCGTCAAAGCTCGTGCACTGTGTCTAATCGCTGAAGCGTCACCTCTCACGTGCGCGCAAATGGCATCCAGAATATCGGCTTCGTGCGCCGGCGAATCCGTCGCTGGCCGAAACGTGAATAACGGCGAATCCCATCGATTCGACGCCACGGGCTGCTCAAACCTAAAGCACAAATCCTGCAATATCGCATCACTGTATGCATCTTTTTCGTCACTGCGTACGCTGTTCCACACTTTGATGTCGTCATCCGAAGCGTCGACGTGGACGACAGTGTATCTGGCCGATGCAGCTCGCGCCACGCACCAAAGTTCGTAGCGAAAACCTTTGATGGCGTTCAACGAATCTAAAATCACGCATGGACCGTTCCTATGCAAAACTCTGTCGCAAGCGCTTCGCAAGCCCCCGCGAGTCATTTTCTCGTGCGTGGCGTTTTCGTAAGCTTGGGTGCGCTTTCCGGCGTTAATGCTCTTCTCATCCACGACGACAACCTCGGCGTTCACGTCCGCACGCATCAGTCGCGCCTTGAGCTTCTCCGCAACCGTAGTCTTTCCGCTTGCTGGTTTTCCGCAAAGCACAATCAAGCACGGTGCTGGCCGGACGGCAGACGCAGTCGTGCTCGTCGCCGTGGAGCCGCCACGCGCTGCATCACTCTCGTCGTCCACGACGTTGAACGCCATATCACGCAAAACGCAGCTCTTCGTCGACGTGCTTAAATCAAAATCGTTTGTTCGAATTCGCGACGACGCACACACACAGAGACATGCAACACGCGGCGTGGCTTGCACTGACGCAGGCGTGCGCTGTTTCCTTCTTGGCGACGAAAACCAACGCAAACCGTGTGCGACGGCAGTGCGCGACTCTTGAAACTACGTTCCCCGAGAACGAGTTCGAAGAAGAAGTGGCGCGCGCCCGAAAGAAGTACGTTCGTTGTCCATCCCGTTCGCCTTCGTCGCCGTTCTATCTTGCCCCGCGTGGTGTTTAATAATCCTAACGTCGCAGTCGAAATGCCACGACTCAGCGCCGTCTTGAATAACACCTACAAAGATGCTCGTCACGTCCGCGTGACCGAATCCGAATTCGATCAAAGTCGAGGATAAGACTTGGATTGTACACGTGAACACGACGCCATCCACCTCGCCGGCGATCCGGTTCACGTGAACTCGGAATATTTCTTTACCTTTTCTCGCGCGATTCTGTTTGAGTGGTTTTCTTTGCCTCAACGCCGGCGCCGCCGTAACTGACATTAAATTTTCTTTGTGCTTAGCCAATGACAACTCATGTGTCAGATTCGTATTCATACGCCGATGACGACGCCTATGACGACGACGACGACGACGACGACACTGGTCTTCGGCGACAAGCGCTCGCCGTCGATGGATTGCCTGATTTTGATAGCGGCCCACCGATGGATGGCTCTGAATATCTTAGGCGCGTCGCGTTTGAGGCGCGGCAAATGCCAAATGTCATGCGCGCGCAAGTGATTGATGAACGTGCATATACGTCGGTGAGTACTCATAGCGTGGTGCGCGATGATGAAGCAGACTTAGCGCCGCCGATTTGGGCGACGCCCCAACGCGAATGGACTCGGCGCACGGTTGGAGACTTTAGCGATTTACGCGTTCGAATAGCACGAACCTTAGCCATGCGCGATAGTGCGCACGATAGCGGTGCTTACCCAGCGAATCATGATCGACGAGGTTGGCAAACGCTCTGCGAAAGGGAACACCATCCTCCGCTCAGCGCGGTACTCGCGCTCGACGCTGTGACGTGCGCGTACTTGTTGAGGCACGTTTCATCAAAGTTACACAAGTTTGGATACGAATGTGCCAGTGCGAGCGACGCAGATACTGATATCATCAATGAGATTACGCGTCTTACGCGTTGGTTTTTCGCCTTGAGCGCGCGCGTCGATTTACCTCTCGATGCGGACACCTCCGCGGCGATTCGTTCGGCGATGAAGGGCGCGGCTCGCGCTAGAATGTTCACAACATCAGAGCACGACCCTGCGATTCCGCATCTCAATCTAGCATTAGCCATTGGCGGCGATTATTTCAAGCAGTGGAAATCATGTGCGATACCGAGTAGGAAATAGAACACCATTCATTATTAGGGGCTTGTACTAGCGTGCCGTACGCAAAAGTGAATTGAAATTCTAAAATGTGAATTGAAATTCTAAAATAGCCAATGTATAATCCTCGTCGTGAGCTTGAATAAATGCAAATGCGCGCGCGGAAACGGAACGTTCCTACAGAAACTCGCGCTGGGCCGCTGGAGCCACTGGGGCGGACTCGAACGTACCCATGCCCTTCATCTCGCGACCTTCTTTAATGAGTTCTTGTACGTCTCCTGGTCGAAGCTCGCCGCGTTGCATCGCTCGGACCAACTCGGTGGATTCGGCGCGTCGCAACAATCCCTTGACGTTACGTTCGCCCGTACCAAAGCATACAGGGCACACGCGAATACCCCGACCGAAGCATTGCGGGCACTCTGTGAACTCGTACGTATCCGCCGCGCGCTTACGGTTCAACGCTTTCCATTTGCCGGTACCGCCGCACATGTCGCACGCCACGACGCCGCGGCCGCCGCACTCCAAGCAATCATTCGGACCGAGCTCGGCGCGCGCATCCTGCACGTTGAACCCACCAAAAGTCATCGTCGCCGCACCCAAGGCGAGCAACGCATCGCGTCGACTCGTGGTGCGTCTGTCATCGGTAGCCGAGGCGCTCGACGTCGGCGCGTCGCCCGACGTCGCGCGCGTCGCGATCGGGAACACTCTCGACCCTGACGTCGACGTCGACGCTCGCGCAGTCATCGATCTCGTGTTCACGCACGACGACGCGTTACGTCGCACCCCGCACCCCGCACATGACGGGCAAATCTTCACGCACGTCGTCGACATCGTTCTCGTTCTCCTTCAGTTCAGAGTAGAGTTATCTACACACGATGCTGATGGTCACGGGTTGAGGTTGGTGTAATCAGTCGTCCTCGTCCTCGTCCCTCGTCGTCGCTGCTGGTGCGTGTCGTGCGTGTCGTGTACGTAACAATCGTCGTCGTCCTCGGTGTCACGTGCGTGATCGCCTCGTCGTCGTCGTCTTCTGACGTCGTCTCGTCGTCGTCGTCGTCGTCTTCTGACGTCGTGTCGTGGTGGCATTAGCCTAAACCCCAACCCATTCGCCGCTCATCATGTGAATGTGCGTGTGAATGTATGCGCGACGACTGCACATTGGCGCGTGCGGGTGACGCCATGGATGACGACTACGACGACGACGATGTCGAAGAGGAGGAGGAGGAGGAGGAGGACAACCACACTGAACCCCAACGCACGGCGATGGCGACGGGCAACGACGACGACGACGACGACTACGACGTCGACGTCGAAGACGAGGAGGATGAGGAGGACTATGACATGGATGAGGGCGGGGAAGACGACGACGATGACGACGAGTTTACACCCACTCGAGGTGGTAAACGACGGGGTACAAAGGCAAATACGTCCACAGCGAGCGGGTCGAGGAAGGCACAATCGATGGTGGTGCCGAAAGTGAGCGTTGCGGCGCAAACACCGAGCGTGAAGGTGGCGTCGATCGCCGCGGAGGAGGCGTTGCGACAATTGCAAGATCGAACGCTCGACGTGCCCGAGACTGGTGAGATTCTCAAGTTTACGTCGTTACTGTACGATGGTCAAAGTCGTTCGTATGCGGCGTCGATGGCTAGTAAACGCATGGACGATGGAGGCGCGCGGGCGCGGGCAAAAGCGCGCGAGGACGAAGAAGACGAAGACGAAACGAGCGCGTCTGAGAGTGGCACAGACGACGACACGAATGAAATTGAAGAGGCGACGTGGTTTAGCAAGGTCGATACCAATGTGCCCGTGACACGATATCGCGAGTTAGCGCCTGAGCTGAGCGAAGATGAGGATTTAGACTACGACGCCGACGAGGAAGTTGGAACGTTTGACGCCGGCGAGCAGGAAGCGCTCATGGTTCCACCGCGTGGTACGAGCGGCATTGAACACGCCGAATGGGAGCGCGCAGTGATTTGGGGTGCGGATTCAGACGAAGACGAAGAACTTAGACTCGCAGCGGTAGGGATTGATGTCGTAGGAGCTTTTAAGAAGCCGAGACGCGAGGAGCAAGACGACGACTCCCTTGCAACCGCTTCGGCTGTCGCTCCCAGGCCATCTGGTCGTTGGGGTGAAGCGCGTGACGACGCATCGTCGAGTGGTACGGCGACGGCAGTCACGGCTGGCGCTGAAGAGAACGACGATCTCGCCGATCACATGCGTTACTTGAAATTGTTCCGTCCGCCAGAAGCTTCCGAGCGCGACCAAGGTGGAGACGCCGAAATGCGCGACGCCGAAGCACGCCCATCCGGTGCGGGTGCGCTGCTTCGCCACCGAAACTACGAATTGGCTAGCGGTAGATGGTTGGATGATGTGGCATGGGAAGGCCAGCCCGCTCAAGTGATTGACCCGCATCGCAAATACATCTTGCCGAAAGTTATGGTCAATCCCAACGACCCGCGCATCGTGTTGCAGTTCAAGGGGGACTTGGAAGCGACGGTTTGGAAGTGGGCGAACGCCACGGTGGTGCCAAGTTGGGATTTAGATCCAGTCGAAGACGTAGATGCGGCTTTCAACATTAGTATCGATGACAAGTATAAGGAGGAAGTTCTTGAGAAGGTTGAGGGTGGCGAGCGTCCGCCCAGACAAGGCAGAATTGATGGCATTCAACACGCCGAGTTTTTGCTTTCATCCGTGCCGCAGCTGGTGTTTGATCCAATCAATGACTACCCTAGCCCTAAGCCCGTGCTGCAACCACCAACAATATTGCCCAAGCAATCGGCCAAGGTTCGCCTCGCTGGGACGTCAGACGACACGTTCAAGGTGTGCATCAAGTCACTCAATTTGCATAGCTCGGTGATCAACTTGAAAGTTCGCCCCACGGACACTGTCGGTAGTTTGATTCCCCGCATTCGCAAGCGGTGGAGTGATTTGGAAGGCCCCATTCACTTGTACTTCCCGGGAAGTCCAAAGCCTGCAGAGAAGCTCGAAGAGAACATGACGTTGACAAATGCTGGACTACAAGCGCAAGTTGGTTTACCCATCGTGTATTTGGTCGCTCCAAAGATTACATTCATTCCCGAGGAAGATGCTCTTGCGCCTTTGGCATCTGATGCCGTGCTGGCTCCACCTGGGGCGTACAAAAAGCCATCTGATTTGACAGCCAAGCAAGGAACGCTCATGATGGTGCAATACACCGAGGCGCGTCCTTTGTTCTTTGCCAAGCCTGGCATGGGTGCTAAGAAGGTTGTGTACTACCGAAGAAAGACACTGGGTGATCAAGGCGCGCGTCCTTATTCAAACGCATCAACAACGGTGTTTGACCTCAAGCCGAACGCTCCATCTCCATTTTTGGGTGAACTCCCTCCTGGTGTCGGCGTCACCGCTCTCGAAACGAGCATGTTCCGCTCGCCGTTATTTCAACAACCGAAAAGCGATGAGTATCAAGATTTCCTTCTCATTCGTGGTCCTAATGGAAAATTTACGATGCGCGAAGCACCGCCGCTGTTTTTAGCTGGTCAGCAAGAACCACACATGGAAGTGCCGACGCCGGGAAGCTCAGAATTGAAGGATTTTGAAGAACGTCTCGTGAACGCAACCGTGCTACGATATTTCTTAGATTTACAAGCGCGCGGCGCAGTTGAACCAGGAGTTAGTCCAGTGGTGAAAGCTAGCGATGTTGCGGCAACACTCGCGCACGTCATGTCTGTGCGTGACGTTCGAAAGAAGATTCGTCCGAAGATTTGCGCGCCCAGACGCGGCGTCAACGCCAATGAGGACGAATTCATTTTGAATCCGTCGTATCGCTTTGAACACGAAAAGGAAGTGCAGCGCATGGCGACTCCCGAGGAAATTTGCGCGTATGAATCCTATCGCAACGCCGTCGCGATGCTCTGTCGCGACCGCACGGCGGAGGAAAAGCAGCGCATTTTGCGTTTGTCATCTTTAACGTTGCAACAACTCACCAACGCTGTAACAGTGTTAGTGAGACATTCAGAGGGCAAGCGCAAACGTGCGTTGGAGAACCTTGAATTGTGGTTACAAATTCAACCGTGGGCACAAACGTACGAGTTCGGTCAGGCCGCGCAAGGCAATAAGGGTATCCTCCATCTCGAAACGTCTCGGCGACTCCAGCGTTTAACGGGTAAGTTTTACAACTACATTCGGCGTATGACGAAACCCGATCCACCTGAAGATCGACGACCAAGACGTGAACCTGGTACAGTGACCGGTACCAATGCCGATCTTCGCAAACTTACAATGCCACAATCACAACGCATTCTTGAAAACTTTGGCGTCGAGCGCGAGGTGATTCTCCGTCTCGAACGTTGGAAGCGCATCGGTTTGATTCGTGAGTTGTCTGGAGCGGCGACCGCAGATGGTCAACAACAGCACGCGGGTATGGCTCGTTTCGCGCGCCGCTTGCGCGTGTCCGAAGCCCAGCAGCTCGTCGAGGTACGAGAGAATTCAAATCTGTTGTTCAAGCGTCAATTCAAGCAATACGCGCAAAGACGCATTCGACACGAAGACTCTTCGAGCGGTGGTGAAACCGACGACGACGACGACGACGACGACGACGAATCATCGAGCGATAGCGAGAGCGACTCTTTGGCAAATGAGTTGGAAGCGCAACTCACATCGGTAAAAGATCCAGATGCTGGACCAACCGAGGAAGATGAACGCGCGGAACTCGAAGCGTTGCGTTCGGCGCTCAAGGATGGCGCATCCATTGAACCTTCAATCGATCCGATGAAGGCGCTCGCGCAAGGCATCTTGGTTCCTGGCAAAAAGCTCAAGTTGACGCGTGTCACGACGCACATCTTCCCCGATGGGCGTTCAGCCAAGGTTGAGGATGATATCACCGAGTATGCCGGCCACGCTTGGTTGGGTGCGCGCGCGCAAGGCGCCGAGGCGGCGGATGCGGCGACGACGCAAGCCTTGCTCGAGTGTGGCATGGACAAACCACCGCCGCCTCCCAAGGAAGCTTTGGAGAAGAAGGAACTCGACCCTGAGGAGACCGGCATTACCCCCGAAGCCAAGGCGAGGTATGAAATGTTACGTCAGCGTAAGCGCGCCAAGGAGCGCGTGCGTCGCGCGGGTGAAAAGATCAAGCGTCTCCAAGCGTTGGGCGTGACGGATGAAGGCGCAGATCCGAGCAAGGTTGCGCCAACGCCAAAGCTCACCATTCGTGCGCCTGTGGCTGGTGCACCTCCAGCTGGTGGATTGAAAATCAAGCTCGGTAACCAAAGCAAGAAAGTCATGCAACGCGTGTTGGGCAGCACCGGTGGCGAAGGCGAAGGTGCGGCGACGACGCCCGCGAAGAAATCGTCGGCGCGTAAAATCCCGTGGGACAAGGCGTTGATACGCATCACTGAAGCGGCGATGAAACACGCGACGTATGGTGCAGTGTTTTCCACGCCAGTTACGCTCGACGATTACTCACAGTTTGTGCAAAAACCCATGGACTTGTCTGCCATCATGAACCGCTTACGTGAAGGACTGTACGACTCCCCGCACGACTGGGCGCGAGACATGACGCTCATCGCAAAGAACGCGAAGACGTACCACATGAATGAAGCCCCAGTGGCGTTACGTTTAGACTGGGTGCCTGGCATGGCGGCTGATTTGCTGAATTGGTGCGCGGAGACGACGAAACGATACGAACGAGACATTCAAGTGAATTACTCTGACTTTACTCACGAGCATTTGGTCGTCGCGCACCCCGGTCCCGGATCGGGATCCGCGGCGCCTGTCGAAGCGCCCGCTGCAGCGCCGACGCCGCCCGCTGCAGCGCCGAAGACGCTGCCAAAGCTCAAGTTTTCGCTAAAGAAACCTGCACCATAATAAATACCAACTAGATGACGACAACGACAACGACGATGATTTGTTGTAATAGGATATGAAGACACACCAAGATTTTAAGTTTTATTACACTCACTGCGGCGGACAACCGGGTGGCCACGTGAGCTGTTCTCCGCCTAAAACGTGTAAATGCAAATGATACACCGATTGGCACCCTTCAACGCCGTCATTCACGACGACGCGAAACCCAGCATCGAGTTTCTCTTGCTTGGCGACGAGTTGGGCTGTGTACATTAAATGTCCCAATAACATCTTGTGCTCCTCCGTCGCCTTGGACAAGCGCGTCAACCCGGCGCGAATCTTTGGAATGACCAAAAAGTGCGTCTTTGCTTGCGGGTTAATGTCACGAAACGCCAACGCCAAGGAATCTTCGTAAATGATTGTGGCTGGGATATCTTTTGACACAATCTTATCGAATATCGTGCGTTCCTCGGAATCCGCAAGCCCATTCAGATGCGCCTCTTGTGCCGCGAGCACCTCATCGTGTGGTTGCGCCATCGTCCTCGTCGTCGTCGTCCTCGTCGTCGTCGTGCGTGCGCTCGTTCGCTGCCCTACGCGCGTATTCGCTGCAGCGTTCAATGACGATCGTATCAATCTCGGCACGTGAACTCGTGCGTGCGTATACATGCACACACACACACACACGAACGCGTATGCGCGCGCGTCTCGCAATGGCACCCACCACCGCGGGCGCATCCACGTCCTCCTCGGCACTCGGTGACGCGACGTTCGATGCTCGCCACGCGGGCGCGCGTTAGCGCCACCGCGGCGTCGGCGCCGTGGCGTGCACGCGCGCGTCATCCAGGTCATCGTCGACGACGACGACGCGCGACGACGACGACGACGTGGACGACGACAACCACCACGGCCGCTGCCGCCACGCCCATGGCTGTGGAAAATGACGACGACGACGACGACGACAACGACGACGTGAGAACGACATCGTCGAGGACAACGACTGCGACATCGCTGTCCTTGGCTCGCACGTCGTACACACGCACGTCGTCATCGGCGTTGACCAAGCAGCAAAAGACTGGGGAGGTTGATTTGTTTGCCAGGTTTTGCGAGGCGCACGCCGAACACGTCGCTCGAACGTTATCAAACGAGGAAATTAACGACGACGACGACGATGACTGTGGTGATGGTGAAGATGATGAAAATAATAATGATGCGAGCGCACAGCACGTCGTTCGAGATGCGAGGTGTATGATTTATTTACGAGGTTCGAGCGAGGCGGGGCGAATGCGTTTGGCGCGCGTGGCGGCGTGGCCCGCAGCTCGAGCGTCTTCGTCGTCATCGTCGTCGATGGACGGCGTGAACGATGGGATTAGTTTTTCTGGAGATTTTGACGCGCTCGATGACGATGTCGATGACACGTACGGTGCGAGCGCGATCGATTGGGATGCTCCCGAGGAAACGTTGGCGTCGCAAAAGACGTTTGAGCTTCCGTCGAGTAACGCCGTCGTCGCGTGCTTGTGCTACGAGGATTCGCTCATTGGATTGATTGTTTGCGAGCGCGGATCGACGCGAGGTGAGGGGTTTACAAAGAAGCAAAAACTGTCTTTGGAGGCGTCCGCGCGCGCGTTCGTCGCGGCGTGGGCGATACATAGGAACAACGTAGTCGCCGTCGCCGCCGCGTACAGGTCGGAGCAAACAGTGGGCGCGTACGTGTATGAATCGCGTCAGCCGCTCACCGCACTTCGCACACTAGGAGGAATGTTGAAAACATATTTGAAGCCTGATGATCCCGCAGGAGACATGGCTGAGGCGTTGGTGCAGCAAGGGGACGTTTTAGCCGAGCTCTCGCAACGCTTGGAGTCAGCGTTGTATCCCAATTTACAAGCCGAGTACAGGGGTGCGCTCTATGGAGGCTCTATGCAACAAAAGTCTGACGCTTTCGGTAACGGAGGAACTTCATCGAGCAGACTACGTATTTCAGACTCGTCCGCTGCGGCTTCAGGGTCGGTGTTGACGGATGATGGAGAGTCTGTGGACTTTCGCGGCGTTGCGAACGCGGTGAACCCAAAGGAGTTGTGCGACGTCGTGCCTGTCGTTGTCACGTTGCTCGCGAGCAGCGACGTCGTCGCCACGAGCGCTGGCGTCACTGTACGTGTGAATTTCCCGGAAAATGACAGCTCTAACGACTCTCGCGCCGTGGTTCACGCAAATCCAAAAGATGTTCGTAGCGCGCTGGCGCAAGTCATCGACGCCGCGCTCGTCGCTGCGCCGCGCTCAGCTATTCTTGATGTCGTCGTAGAGCGTCCGTACAGGCGAGGGGATGGTGTGGCTATCGATGTTGTCGTCGACGCGAGTGAGTCCGATGGCGTAGTTTTCGCCAAAGTGAACTCGCCGAGTTTTGTCATCGCTCGCCGGCTCGTTGAGAAATGCGGCGGGATGTTCAATTTAGAAAACGACTCTCGCGGTGAACGACTCAGAGTCGCCATTCGTTATCCTTCGCCGTATGACGCGGCGGTCGCGTAATTATTCATTCTATTATTTAACACTAGTAGTTCTTAGCACGAGCAACGCGCGCATTTTGTTTTATACACATTCATTCCAGATACAGATACACTCACTTTGACAAAATGTGCGTGCGTAATAGCGCCACACACGACGCCAATTGTGCCGGCGTTCGCGAAGCTATAAGACTCGCGCGCCAATCGTCTCGACGAAACTTTCTGGCATAAATATATTTTAGATTATATATGCACACCTCCACGCGCCACGCGGCGACACGCAAAGCGTCAAAGGGTACTCGAGAGACTGGGGCCGAGAGGTGCCGCATGAGCAATGAATACTGCTTGCGCAAACTTTCAAATTGAAAGAACTCAGTGTACCAAAGCATGCGAGCCAAGTCGGCGCGAATCGCGGTAAGCGTTGGGTGCTCCGCACAACTCTCGTTTGACAGACGGTTGTAATGGGTATTCGGTGTTGTGTGTTCAATCGTGCACATATCGGTGCCGTCACGGCGCTTTTCGGCAATGTTTCGGCGCACCACGTCGCGCTCGAGCGATATTAGCGCGAGCGTTCGTAATAACGCCACACGCTCGACTCCTTTGAGTTTAAAATATTCAACGCCATCATCGAGCGATACGCACGCGCGGTACGCAGCGCATGAAACGTCATGGGTGTGTCTCGCTTTTGTGTGCTGGAAAATCGTCGCGCGTGCGATTTCGGGCCACGAATGTACGCGAAGATCCGAAAACGCAGCACCCTTCGTCGCCGGTGGTAAATCATTAATCACAGCGAGGAACGCATAGTGTACATCGGTCAACACGTGCCACGAACGCACGGTTACGTGCGGCGATATCACGGCGCGCTGTAGGTCTTCGAGGGAGAACTCATGCGGAATACAAAGCGCCGAGGAGTAATTTTGCGCCAGATGAAACACATCATCAACGTTTACGTCGTCATCGTCATCTTCGGTGCCAAAAGTCCCGAGCACGCGTTCTTCAAACGCCTCGCGAAAACTATTGAAATGTGCTTTTGCACTCGACCTCGCGTTGAGACACTCGGCTCGGAACGTGGCGCGCCGTCGCGAAAACGTAGAACATGGCACCCTCGTACACAACGCGTCGCACAACGTCGCGGCCGTCGCGTGCACGTCGTGTTCGGTGTACGTAGTAAACGTCTCGCACAACGTCACTTGACCGTTCGAACGCCGTTGTTGCGTCATGGAATCAAACGTCAACGCTCCAGGGGTGAGAATTTCCCGAACAATCGCGTCAAACCTCACGCGCGAGTTACGGTTCAGCGCGCGCATCAACCTACATGCCAAATCATACGCGCGCGTAAAACGTTTCGCATACATTGTGCGATACCTCTCGCTCGGCGCCCCGAGCTCGTATGGCCCGTCACTCACGTTGACAAAAAATCCACGCGACTCTTTGCACCCTTTTTGGTCGTCGTCATCGCTCTCG
>Ga0181559_10003871_pt1 | contig 14637 bp, 9 predicted proteins | sample 011ome_21_FD_133752 | JGI IMG/M metagenome (GOLD analysis project Ga0181559, IMG submission 133752) | Coastal salt marsh microbial communities from the Groves Creek Marsh, Skidaway Island, Georgia - 011508AT metaG (megahit assembly) | ecosystem: Environmental > Aquatic > Marine > Intertidal zone...
ATGAATCTTCTTTCCCCTGAAACAACGGAGAAAGCGCAAAAACGTCCGTAACACGACGCGAGCGCCAGATAATTGTCGCGCGCCGACGATGTCCAACTACGACGCCATCCTCGCGGAGGCCGAGTCCAACCGCGCGGCGGCGGGAGACTTGGAAAGAAGGTACGCGCGGTGCCCGCGCTCGGCGCCGGACGACCCGCGCCGCGCCTGCTCGTGCGCGCGAGATGCAGACATTTTCTGGAAGAATGAATTGCCCCCGAATTTGGCGATCCCGAGGGAATCACACATTCGCGGCTTCGTTGACCGGCGCGTCCCGCGCGCGGACGCGTATCGCGCGACGCACGCTGACCTCTCCTACCCTTCACTCCGCAAACGTAGCGATGATGAGGATGACCGCGGCGGGTTCCCTTCTTTCCCCGAGAACGACTCGCTGAACGCCTCGTTCAACGGCGGAGCTTCGCTTCGCTCCCCGGGAGGGACGAAGCTGCGCAAGCGCGGCTCCGGCGCGCTCGCGAGCTTGCGGGACGTCTTTTCGGAGTTCGCCAACTTCGGCGTTCGCGGAGACGAGCGCTCGGACACCATGGACGGCTCGAAGTGGGCCAAGTTCTGCCGCGAGACTGGTTTGCAGGATGGACGCCGCCTGGACAGCACCAGCGTCGACATCATCTTCTCCAAGGTGAAGCCGCGCACCGAGCGCCGCATCACGTTCGAGGAGTTCAAAGACGCCGTCGCGATGGTCGGCGAGATGCGTGGCGAGCGCTTCCGCGACATAAGCGACCGCGTGTCACGAGTGGGCGGGCCGCAGCAGCAGGGAACGACGCGCGCGGAGTACGTCAAGTTTGCCGATCCGTCCAACTTCACCGGCGCGTACGCGGCGAACCTCGGGTTCGAGATCAAGCCTCGCGCTAAGGCGGATCTGGCGTGGAAGACGAAACTGGCGGTTCCCGCGATCGACGCGAACGTCAAACGCGTCTTCACCGAGTTTTGCGCGTTCGGCCAAGGGAACCCGGAGCAGATGGAGAGTAAGACGTTCGTGAAGGTGCTGCGCGATTGCGGTTTGATCGGCGGCGGCGCGTGGCGCGGACGGTTCGACCAAACCGCCGCCGATCTCATCTTCACGCGCGTCAAGGCGACGCGGCACCCCGACCGGTTCATCGGTTTGGAAGATTTCGTCGTCGCGCTCGTGCTGGTGGCGGAGGAAATCGGCGAGCCGTACGAGGTCATCGCGGAGACGGTGGCCGCGGTGGAGCACCCCTCGTGCTCGGGCACGGTGGGCGAGTACAACCGCTTCCACGACGACAAGGACACCTACACCGGCGCCTACGCCGCGCACTTCGGCGTCCAGAAGCTCCCGCGCGAGCACAAGGAGTGGCGCGAGGAGCACAAGCGCACGGAGCGCGCCCCCCCCGACGCGCCCGGTCTGAAGGCTATGTTCAACGCCTTCTGTACGTTCGGAGGTGGCGCGCCGGGCGCCATGGACAACGTCAAGTGGATCAAGTGCGTGCGCGACTCGGGTTTGCTGTCTCCGTCGTCGTTTTCGCAAACCGAAGCCGACCTCGTGTTCGCGCGCGTCAAGACCAAGGGCGAGCGCAAGATCTCGTACCTGGAGTTCCGGTGGGCGTGCGCGCTGTGCGCGGAGACCAGCGGCGCGACGTACGACGCCGTGGTGGAGACTGTGCTGAGCGGCGGGCCCATCTCCACGGGCACGCGCGCCGAGTACAGCAAGTTCCACGACGACCAGAGCACGTACACCGGCGCGTACGCGGTTCTGCACCACGTCCCGGATGACCTGCGCGCGTCCAAGGTTCGGTTCCAGAAGCCGCACTGGAAGCAGGGCCGCGCGCGACCGAGCGACGCGGACGTCCCCGGGCTGCGCCAGCAGTACCAGAGCTACACGTCCTTCGCGGCGGGCAACGGCGTGGACATGAACATCAAGGTGTGGGCCAAGCTGGTGAACGAAACCGGCTTGATCGGGCGCAAGTTCAACATGACGAGCGCCGACATCATCTTCGCCAAGGTGGCGGAAGGGAACAAGCTCCTGCAGTACCGCGACTTTCTGTGGATGCTGGCGCTCTGCGCGGAGGAGCGCGGCGAGAGCTTCCACGCGGTGGCGGAGCGCGTCGCCTCGCACGCGCCGGCGAGCTCGGGCACGCAGGCGGAGTTTGTGCTCTGGCACGACGACAAGAGCACCTTCACCGGCGCGCACGCCGCGCGCTTCGGGTTGCAGCAGCGAATCACCGACCGCAAGGGCTGGAAGCACGAGCGCCCGCGGCCCGTCTCCGTGGACGGCGTCGAGAACGTCTTCGACGCGTACTGCGCCGCGCACGCCGACGGCGAGGACGGAAGCAGGCTCGGCGCCATGGGCGCGAGCGCGTGGGAGCACCTCTGCCGCGACGCCGGTTTGTTCGGGTTCCAGGAATTCACCGAGGCGACGGCGCGCGAGGTGTTCGAGGGCGTCGCCAACCCGGGCGCCACCGTCATCGGGTACGTGGACTTCAAGTGGGCGCTGGACCTCGGCGCGGAGAAGGTTGCGGTGACGTACGGCGACCTGTGCCTCACGCTGCTCGAGCTCGGCCTCGGGGACGAGGACGCGACGAGGCGTAGGGGGGACGACGACGTCGCCGCCGCCGAGGCCCGGTGGCGCGCGGTGGAGGCGGAGAACCGCGAGCGCGAGATGGCGGCGGAAATGGACCGGCAGAAGCGCTTGGCGGAGACGCGGCGGCGGCGGATGGAGAGCGCGGGCGGCTCCGCGCCCCCCGCGTCGCCGCCGACGCCGACCAGGGCGCGGGGCACGTCTTCCAAAAGCGCCTCCCCGCGCGTCTCCGCGAATGTCTCCGCGAACGTACCCGGCGCCGACGCGGCGGACGAGGACGGGCCGGCGATGAAGGAGCTGAAGGACTACGCCGCGGACGAAACGAACGAGGGCGCTCCGCATTTGGGGTGACGGTACCGCGCGCGCGCGCGACGGTGCGCGTCTTACAAGCACCGACGATTCTTTAGCTGTACATATCTATACATAGTCTTACGGAACACGCGTACGGAACACACAGCCCCCTTTCACTTTTTTCCCCGAGGGAAAAAAACCCGCTTTCGCTTTCGTCCCGCGCGCTGCGAAAGAAAACGAGCGCTTCGGTCTCGGGCGCTTCACACGCCCGCGCGCACGGCGCGCCGCGCGTTTCACAGCCGGCTGACCCGCGGCGACCCGGCGACTTGAGCGCGTCGACCGCGCGCGCCACGGCGTCGCGCTCGTGTCGGGACGAACGGAGGCGAGCGTCCGTTCGATCGATTCGTCGAACCGACACGCGCCCGCGTTCCGACACCCGCGCGCGCGATGTCGGACTACTCCGACGACGACGACACCCCCTCGTTCGCGCCTCCCCCCCGCCCCGCCGCGGACGGCGCCGTGATCACGCCGGTCGCGCCCGACGGATCCGTGCGCGAAGAGACGTTCTCGGTGGAGGCCCCCGGCGCGGTGGTCAAGGTGCAGCTGGTGTGCCTCAAGGACCAGCTCTACGTGTGGGTCGGCGCGGTCGGCGCGGACGCGTCCACGCACCACGGCGAGATGAGCATGGCGTTGCCCGGCCGGGGGACCGCTGGACCCTCGGTGGCCGCTTTGACCGGCCGAGGCGACACCAACGCCTCCAGCGCGGCCGACGCCGACCGCGCGTCGGACCACCTGGCGAGTCGCCTGGCGAAGCGCGCCGGCGTCGGCGTCGTCGCCAGCGTCAACGTCGCGGCGGATCTGCGGCCAATCGCCGAGCGCGCCATCGCGGAAAAGCTCGCTGAGCTGGGGATGTAAGCTTCGATGTAAGCTTCGATCCGGGTACGGGGCGCCGCGTCATCGATCGTGTTTCGCGGGGAAGCAAAGCAAGCGCGAGCTTCGTGTGTAGTATGAGCAGTAGCGAACGAGGACCCCGGCGCGGCGCGCGCCTGAAGCGTGTTCGCGAAAACCAAATTTACAACTCCTCGATGCCCGCCCTTTTCCCCGGCGCCGCGTCGGCGTCAAGTCCCGGTATGCGAATCGTCGCGTCCTCCCGCGCCTCGGCCACCTGTTTCCGTCGCTTCGCGAACGCGGACGCGTCGCCGGACGCGTCCGCGTCCGGTTCCGCGTCCACGACCGCCACGCCGCAGCTTTTGGCAACCGCATCCGCCGCTTCCCGCGTCTTCAGGTCCACCACGCCGAGCCCGACGTCCATCTCCACGCGCCGCGCGTCCGCGTCCTCGCCGACGTGCTCGACGTCGAACTCCTCCGCGGGGCGGTGCCGCATCGCCTCCGCGAGGTCGTCGTTCGCGGCGGCCATCTGAGGCAGGAAGTCCTGCAGCCGCGAGAGAAGCGCGCTGGGGGGCGGAGGAGCGAACGAAGGCTTCGTCGGCGGGGCGGCGGTCGCGCGGGATGCTGGTTTTTTCGAGCCCGCGCCGACCATCAACGCGGGGACCTCGGGCGCGTCAGCCGCGACGTGCTCCACCGCGAGGAGCTCCCGGCTCCGGGCCGAGGGGGGAGCCGAGTCGTCGCCGCGTTCGGCCGCGTCGTCCGCCATACCCGTCGTCGCACCCGTCGTCTGTGCCCGTCGTTGTGAAATTGCGCGCACGCATTCCGAGGTTGCGAGTCTCGGAAAATCTCGCGGCGTGTCGAAAAACCCTTCTGCGTCGGATTGTGAATTCCGCGATAGCCATCCAACCCGTCATCACTCTCAGAGGCGCACTCGTCCCCGGACGCGCGCTTCCTTCGCTTGTCATAAAGCTCGCGGCGTCAGCTCGCGCGAACGCTCACGCCAAGATCGCGTCACTGCTGATCCGGAGCGGAATCGTATCGTCCGTCGATCGTTCCAAGGTCTCCCAATTCCCATCCGCCGAAAAGCGCATCGCCCGAGGATCGACACGCGCCGCGCGTCGACCGCAGGTTCCCACAACCCGTAAGTCCGCCCGCCGAGCGCCGACGATCCCGATGGCCGCTGCCGAGCCAACCGAAGCGACGCAGCAGCAGGTGTACCCCCCGCCCGCGGCGCTGGCGAAGGACGCGCACGTCAAGTCCCTGGACGAGTACAAGGCGATGTACGCGGAGTCCATCGACAACCCCGAGAAATTTTTCGGGGAGATGGCTCGGTCCAACTTTTACTGGGAGAAGCCGTTCGACAGCGTCGGCCCCGTGTACAACTTCGACATGACCAAGGGCCCGATCTCGATCGACTGGTTTCAGGGCGGCAAGACTAACATCTGCTACAACGCGCTGGACAAGCACGTCGCCGAGGGGCACGGCGACGACGTCGCGATTCTGTGGGAGGGCAACTCGCCGGATGAGCAGTCGCGACACACGTACGCCGAGATGCTCGACTCCGTGAAGAAGTTCGCCAACGTGCTCAAGAAGAAGGGCGTCGGTAAGGGCGACACCGTCACGCTGTACATGCCCATGGTGGTCGAGCTCGCCGTCGCCTGCCTGGCGTGCGCGCGCATCGGCGCCGTGCACTCCGTGGTGTTCGGCGGGTTCTCGCCCGAGGCGATCCGCGGTCGCCTGGCGGATGCGCAGAGCAAGGTGATCGTGACGTGCGACGCCGTGATGCGCGGCGCGAAGCCCGTGCAGCTCAAGACGCAGGTGGACGCCACGCTGACGCTCGGTAGCAAGGCGTCCGGCGACGGCTCCGCGGAGTGCGTGCAGAGCGTCGTGGTGTTCCGCCGGTTGCAGGGCGAGTGCCCGATGGTGGACGGCCGCGACACCTGGTGGCACGACGAGATGGACGCCGTCTCCGCCGAGTGCGACTGCGAGTGGATGGACTCCGAGAGTCCGCTGTTCATGCTGTACACGTCGGGGTCCACCGGCACGCCGAAGGGCATCCTGCACAGCACCGCAGGGTACATGCTCGGCGCGTGGGCCTCGTTCAGGTACACGTTCGACTACAAGCCGGGCGAGGTGTTTTGGTGCACGGCGGACATCGGCTGGATCACGGGGCACTCCTACATCGTGTACGGCCCGCTGCTGGCGCGCGCGACGAGCGTGATGTTCGAGGGCGTGCCCACCTTTCCGGACGCGGGGCGGTGCTGGGCCATCTGCGAGAAGCACAAGGTGAACCAGTTCTACACCGCGCCCACCGCCGTGCGCGCGCTCATGAAGGCGGGCGACGAGTACGTCACGCGGCACGACCGCTCGTCGCTGCGCATCTTGGGCTCCGTCGGTGAGCCCATCAACCCCGAGGCGTGGCGCTGGTACCACAACATCGTCGGCGAGGGTCGGTGCCCGATCGTGGACACGTACTGGCAGACGGAAACGGGGAGTTTCATGATCACGCCGCTCCCCGGCGCGACGCCGCTCAAGCCCGGGTCGGCGACGTTTCCGTTTTTCGGCGTGCAGCCGGTGATCCTGGACGAGAACGGAAACGAGCTCGAGGGCGAGGCGTCGGGGTTTCTGGCGATCAAGAAGCCGTGGCCCAGCGCCGCGCGCTCGTGCTACGGCGACCACGCGCGCTTCGAGAACGTGTACTACTCCATGTTCAAGGGGTACTACGTCGCCGGCGACGGGTGCCGCCGCGACGCCGACGGGTACTTCTGGATCACCGGGCGCGTGGACGACGTGATCAACGTCTCCGGGCACCGGATGGGCACCGCCGAGGTGGAGTCCGCGCTCGTGCTGCACCCCTCGTGCTCGGAGGCGGCGGTCGTGGGCATGCCGCACGAGATCAAGGGCGCGGGGATCTACTGCTACGTCGTGCTCAAGGACGGCGAGCAGGTCTCGGACGACCTGGTGAAACAGCTCAAGGCGACGGTGCGCGCGGAAATCGGCCCCATCGCCACGCCGGACGCGATTCAGTTCTCGGAGGGCCTGCCCAAGACGCGGTCGGGGAAGATCATGCGCCGCATCCTGCGGAAACTCGCGGAGAACCCGGGAATCGACATGGGGGAGTTCGGGGACATATCCACCCTCGCGGACCCATCCATCGTCGCGCAGCTCAAGGAGGGCGCCATGAAGCTCGCGGGGAAGTGACCGGGCGAAGCGAGCGAAGAGCGCGCCGAAGAAGAGAAGATGCGCGCGGATGAAATCCTACTTTCACAATCGTCGCGGCCCGCCAAAGGGATCCCCGAACGAAACGCCCGTCGATCCCGCCGCGACACGTGCGCCTACCCTTCGCGCGCCGATCCCCCGACCGGCGCGACCGGCGTCATTTCCAACCCCCGAAAGCTCTCGTGAAAGCTCTCGTCGTCGTCGTCGCTCTCCTCCACGACCCGGAACGCGCCGCGCCCGCCGCCGCCCGGGCCCCAGCCTCCGCGGATGCCGGCGGCGCCGTACCAGACGTACAGCGCGGAGCACAGCGCGGTGTACGCCGCGAACCTCGCCCAGGCGAGCGCGCCGAGGCTCGCGATGAGCTGCGTCGTCGCCAGCACGCCGAGCGCGGGCACGTACGGCACGAGCGGCGTGCTGAACCCCTTCTTCGGGTCGTGGTGTCGCGGCAGGCGGTTGAAGGAGACGGTCGCCGCGGCGGCGGCGCCCAGCGCGACGCCGCGCGCGATGAGCGAGACACTCGAAGTGAACGCGAACGCGACGCACGCGATGATCAGCGCGGCGACGCGCTTGAGCGCCGGTTTCCGGTCCTCCATTCGAACTTCGCCGCCGTCGTCGCCGCGTTCGGGCGTGTGCCGCCGAACCAGCAGCGCGGCGCACACGCCGGCGAAGATGGCCAGCGTGCCGATGGACACCAGCTGCGCGAGCGTCTCTATGTCCACCGTCAGCGCCAGCGCGGCGACGGAGGCGCCGGTGAACGCGGACGCGTTGACCGGCGTCCCCAGGCTCGGGTGCACCTTCCCGAACCAGCTCGGCAGCAGCCCGTCCCTGGCCATGGCCATGTACACGCGCGGCTGCCCCATCAGCGAGGAGAGCAGCGCGGTGGTGATGGCGGCGACGGCGCCGAACGAGATGAGACTCTCCGCCCACGGCATGCCGCGGTCGCGGAACGCGACGGCGAAGGGCGCCTGCACGTCGATTTCGGCGGCGGGGACCATGCCGGTGATCACCAGGGCCATCGCCGCGTACAGGACGGCGCAGATGCCGAGCGAGCCCAGGATCCCGATCGGCAGGTCCCGCCCCGGGTCCCGCGTCTCCTCCGCGCACGTCGCGACGGTGTCGAACCCGACGAAGGAGAAGAACACCACCGACGCGCCCGCCAGGACGCCCTCGACGCCGCCGGGCGCGAACGGGGTCCAGTTTTCTCTCTCGACGCTGAGACCACCCAGTGTGATCACGAAAAAAATCACCAGCAACGACACGGCGGTGACGGACGCGTTGAACCGCGCCGTCTCCTTGGCGCCGGACGCGAGCAAAGCCGTGACGAGCGCGACCAGCGCCGCCGCCGCGAGGTCGAGCTCGACGGTGGGTCCCACTCGTATCCTGAGCGCGTCCGGGGAGGCGTGAAACAGCGTCGCGACGTAGCTGGTCCAGCCCCGCGCCACCGCGGCGGCGGCGATGGTGAGCTCCAGCGCCAAGTTACACCCGCAGAGGTACCCGGCGAACTCGCCGAACGACATGCTCACGAAGTTGTACGCCGAGCCCGCCACCGGGGTCTCCACCGCGAACTCGGTGTAGCACAGGCCGGTGATCATGCTGGTCAGCGAGGCGAGCACGTACGACACCACCACCGCGGGACCGGCGTGGTCGTGCGCGGCGGCGCCCGTCAGCACGAAGACGCCGCCGCCGATGACCCCGCCCACGCCGAGCAGAATCAGGTCCGCGGCGGTCAGGCACTTCTTCATCGACGTGTCGGACGCGGCGAGCGCGGCGTCGGCGCTCTTCAGGCGCGTCGCGCGCCTCCCGAGCGCGCCGCACGCCTCGCGGAAAGACATCGCCCCGCCGTCCGCGCGCGGGGACTCGGGGCGCATCATGCCGATCCCGACCGCGCCCCCGCCGGCGCGCCCCTCGGGTCTGCGAAAGGCCCCACGCGCTGGCTCGGAAAAAGCGAATGGAAAAGCGAAGGAAGAGAGCTGCGAAGGGCGACGCGCCGCGTACACGACGCGAATCTCCGTGACGCCGTCCGGATCCGCTCGTTCGCCTCGTGCGTCGCCATCATTCCGTGACGCGTCGCGTGTCACAAAGCCCTAAAGCCCTCTCTCTTGTCTAAATGGGCGGTAACAACAGCCCCCCCAGCGCGTCCGCGTCGAGCCCCGCCTCGAGCGCATCGCGCTCCTCTTTGTTCAGCGCCGGCGCCTGCAGTTTCTCCGCTTTCGTTTTGTACGCCTCGGGGAGCATGCGCGCCGCGTAGGGGTACATGTCCTCGTAGCTCACGCGGATAGTCCCCTCCGCCATCCCAGAAACCTCGGCGATCTTCCCGATGTCCACCCCCTCCGCCGCCTCGCCCTCGTACAGCTGCACGCACAGGAACAGCGCCGCCGCCGCGACGGACGCGGGCTGCTTCTCCGAGGTGTGCCCTTCGGAGTCGCGCAGCGCTCGGAACGCGCCGACGACGGCGGTGGTGAGTTTGAGAAACTCCAGGTTCGCCAACCCGAGGTTGCCGCAGAACCGGTTCACGAGCTTTTCCGGCGTGATCATCTGCTCCATCATCTGCGTGTTCAACCCGTCGATCGCCTTGACCACGTGCTTGTAGCACTTGCCGATCTCCTTCACGGTGGTGCCGGTGGCGCCGCCGCAGATCTCTTTGAACGTGCGGTTCGTGCCCTCCTGGCGGCAAGAGATGTACAGGCACGCCGCGTACATGGCGTTCAGAGACTTACCGAGCATGGGCTGCCCGGGTTTCACCACCATGCGGAAGATGTCGCAGGCGCCGTCCTTCACCACGTTGGTCATGCCCAGGTGATCGGCGAGCTCGTTGATCTTGCCGAACGCGGCGAGCATCGGGCGGTCGGGGTTGCGACCGGAGTTGTGCAGCCGGGTGAGGGTCTGGTTGTACGTCCCGTCGGGGTTCTTGCCGATGGACGTGCCGAGCCCACCGCCGCTCAGCATGCGGTTCGTGGGGCCCGCCGTGCGGCTCGGGTCCGCGCCGCCCTTGTCCGAGTCGGAGAAGGTGCGCCACTCGCTGGATTCGTCGATGACGCGCGACTCGAGCACCAGTCCGCATTCCGTGCACACCAGGTCGCCCTGCTGGTGGTCCTCGATGATGGCCGTCGGGACCTTGCACTTCTCGCATATCTGGGAGAACTTGGTGATCTCCTGCTGCGAGGGCGCGGGCGCGGTCGCCATCGTGACGTGCGGCGCGCTCCTCCCGCGCGCGCGAAGTGTGCAAGGGACGGGGCAAACGGGCTCGGGTCGGCGGGTCTGGGTCGGCCGGGTCGGCGGGTCGCGGGTCGAGTCAGTTCTTGGTTTTTCCGAAAGGAAACCGAGGCGACCTGACCTTGGCGGGAAAACCTTGGAGCGCCCCCGGCGCGTCTCTCCTAGGACAACGCACGACGCCGCGCACCCGGGGCGCGGGGGGATCACGGATGCCGCGCATGCGCCACGGGCTGGGGGACGCGCGGGACGCGGACGGCCACGAGCGCGTCCCCGCGCTCGTCGACCTCGACAGACGCCCCGCGAAAAAAGGTCGGAAGACCAAGGGGTCCAAAAGGTCTCCAGGCGCGAAGGCCGCGGAGGGACACGCCGCTCGCGACGCGGGCGAAGCCGACGCGGAGATGCGCTGGGGCGCGGAGCTCGTGCTGCAGCTCGCCCTCGGCGGCGAGGTCTCGCCGAGCGCGTCGCGCGACGCGCTCGCCCCCCGCGGTGAAGCCCCGAAGCGTCGCCTCGAAGACCCGAACAAGCGCGGCGCCCCCCCCCCGTCGGGCGCCTCCTCCGAGCCCATCGGCGCGGGGAGACACGTGCTCGTGGGCGACCCGATCGTGGTCCCCTCCCGCCGCGCCGCGAGCGACGGAGACGTCGCCCGGGGGGCCGCGGATTCGCGCGTCGCGCGCGGCGCGGGGAACGACGCGAGCGCCCTCGGACTTCCGACGGGACCCACCCTCGCGAAGGAAGAGCGCGACGAGGCGTCGAACGCTTTCGCCTCAATCGCCGCCGCGGCGAGTGGACACGCCCCCTTGGCGCCCCTGCGCCTCGCCGCGCGCGCGGCGTTGCCCCAGCCGCTGACCGCCCAGACTCCCGACCAGACGCGCGCGGGTTCGAAGCCGGGCGGCGACGACACCTCCCTCTGCGCGCGCATACTCGCCGCGCGCGCAGACGCCGCCGCCGCCGACGCCCGCCCGCGCCCCGTCGGGTCCCGCGCGAGCGGACCGCAGACCTCGGTTCTTGCCTCCGCGCCACCCTCCGCTTCCCAACTCCCCGCGCTGGTGAACTCGTTCATGCATGCGTTCCGCGTGCTCCAAAGCTCCGCCGCGGCGCTCATCCGCGCGCACGCGGAGAGAGGCGGAGACGCGCCGGCGCTCGGCGCCCGCCGGCGCCGCCGCGGAGCGCCTCCGACTGATTGCTCGTACGCCGACCCCGCGTCTCTGCTCGCGCTGCTCGACGCGGACCAGGCGGCGGCGGCGCGCGCGATCCTCGGCGACGCGGAGTACCGTCGTGACGGCGTGCGCGGTTCGTCGTTCACGGAGAACGCGGAACGCTCCGAACGGAACGCTCCGAACGGAACGCTCCGCGGCGCGCTCGCGGACCGGGACCCGGATGTCGCTCCGCCGCAAACGACGTCGCAAACGCCGCCCTCCGCGCCCTCCGCGCCGGAGAAGATGATGCATCAATCCTGCGGCGCGCGCGCTCGAATCGAACGCGACACTGTGCCTCACTGTCCCACTGTGACTCGCGCGCTGGCCTCAGCGGCGCTCGACACCTGCTCGTACGCCCCGCCGCCCGAGGCGCTCGCGGCGTCGCCGCCGCCCGCCGGCGCGGCGACCCTGGGGCCCTCCGCCGCCGGGCGCTCGCCGTTCAAGCGCGGGCGCTCGAGCAGCGCGTTCCGCGGCGTGACCCTGCACCGGCGCACGAAGCGCTGGGAGAGCCACATCTGGGTCCGCGAGACGGGCAAGCAGCTGTACCTCGGGGGCTTCGACTTCGAGCGCGCCGCCGCCGAGGCGCACGACCTGTGCGCGCTGAAACTACGCGGCCGCGCCGCGCGCGGGCTCAACTTCCCGCTCGAGAGGTACGCGCGCGCCGCGCCCGCGCTCGACGCCATGTCGCACGAGCAGGTGGTCGCCGCGGTGCGTGCGGGGAGGCTCACCGCGCGGGGGGGCTTCGCGGCGCAAGGCCGCGCGGACGAGAAGTGAACGAGAAGTGAACGAGAAGGTTTTCCCGGCGACGCCGCGGGACTCGCCGGGCGAATCTTCGGGAGACGCGAGAGAGAATTCTCTCGCGCCGCGCCGTCGGTTCGCCGTCGGCGCGTACAAAATTCCGCGCTTAATTCATTCACTAAAAACTGTCGAGTCGAGAGTTGTGTGTAGCGTATCGTGTGATGTGACGAACGAATATGACGTGCGTTGCGGATCCATTACCGACGCGCACTCCCGGAACCGCGCCTGTCGCTAGTGTGACGTGCTCGGTCCTTCGCCGATCCGCGCGCGCCCCCGTCGCGCGCGCGAACCATTTACGAACCAACCATTTACTTCTCGGTGTTCTCGCGGAGGCGGCGGATGGTGGAGCGCACGGTCACCGCCGCGGAGGTGTTCAGCACGTACGCGCCGCCCGCCTTCTGCTTCTTGCACGCGGTGCACCCCCAGATGCCGACCGCCGTGCGCTTCATGGAGTACTTGCCGCAGAAGTCGCACAAGAACTTCGAGTGCTGGGACACCTCCTGCTTCTTCACGACTTTGCGGAGGGAAGCGCCGTAACGGGTGCCGTACTTGCCGACGATCCCTGGTAGGTCGGGGAGGGGAGGGGGAACGCGCGTCAGCGATGGAACCACCGGGGTTGGCTTCACGGGCGAACCGAGCTTCGGGGGCTCGAAGCCGCGCCGGGAGGGAGCGCGGAAACCGGAGCGAAACGATCCTGCGCTTCGCTGCAGCGTAAAAACCCTAAAAACACGCGCACGCGCTCGGGTACCGGGGCGGGCGCGGCGCGCGCTGTCGCTGTACGTACCGACTTTCTTGGTGCGCTTAGCCATCTTGTGCGAGTCTGCGGGGATGATGGGGTGGATGGATGCGTCAGAGGCGCTCGCGGTGTGCGGTACCGACCGTCGTCCGGCGATGGGAAACCACGGATCGACTCGCGGAACCCGTCGCCAGGTGCGAGAAACGCGAACGCGAGCCGGCTGCCGGGGGCACGCGGTGCGTGCGACGCGCGAATGGTCTCGAGGTCGCGCGCGAGGGCGGAACACGCGCGTTCCGGTCGCGTCCGGGAGGTCACGTACCTGTACCGACGCTGACGTGCGGCTAGAAGAGGGAGAGCCGCGCGCGGCTCCCAGGTTTTACGGTCGAGGTCGATGTCGAAGAGACGAGCTCAGACCCGGTGACTTTTTTCCGAGTGTAATAACTCGAGCGAAAGTAAGAGGAAAACGAGGGTCTAGCGAGGATCTAAATGAAATATTCGAAAATCATATGAGCAAACAGTCACGCGAGGTGCGTTCTGGAGATGAAAAAAAAATAAAAATTTGCTCCCTTCTCAAAGCTCCAAACTGCCAGCACCAGGTCCGCTTGGCTCGTCGTACTGGGCCAGAACATGGAATTCTCAGGAAGAAAAAAAACGCCCGCGGTCACCGCGCCGCCCTCAGCCGCGGCTTCGCTACGCGCGCGTCGCTCGAGGGCGTGATCGCGTCTACCCGCCCCGCGGCGCGCATCGCCTCGACCGCCTCGTCCACCCGCGCCTGCGCGCGTCGGTACGCCGCCTGCACGGCGCGCTTGTACGCCAGACGCCACCGCGCCGCGAGCCGCGCGTTTGACTCGTTTGACGTCTGGAAATCCGCGTCGTCGTCGTCGTCGTCGTCGTCCACTCTCGTCCACTCTCTCGGCGCGCCGTGCTCGTCCAGGCCCGCGTCGCGCGTTTCGCGCCGAGTCGAGGACGCAGGGATCGCGGTCGCGCATTCGCTCGCGCGCGCCGAAGCGGCGGCGATGTCCGCTTCGTCCCGCGCGGCGGTGGTCCCGAGGCCCAGGAGCGTCCGGCCCGCGGCGTCGCGCACCGCTTCGAAGACGCGCCTCTCGACGGCGGGGCTGACGGCGTCGCCGCGGCGGCAGACGTCCCGCGCGCGCTTCGCGAGCCCGAGCCGACGCACGTCCGCGTCCGCGCAGGCGGCGTCCACGCGCAGATCCGCCAGGGCCGTCCAGGGCAAGCGCCCGAACGCGTCCGTCGCCAGCCGGTGACAAAAACACGTCTCGACTGTTTCGCGCGTCGCGTCTTCGTCGTCGCTCTTCGACGCGGAAGCGTTTGGATTTCCAAACGCGGGAATCGGCGCGAGCGGCGCGGCGTCGTTCCCGTTCGTCGTTTCCGGAGAAAGTAGGAAACCGTAGTGCTCCAGTAACGAGAGGTTGGTGTGTGCGCCGTAGCACAGCATGATCTGGTCCCCTCGCCCGTACCTCCGGCGCGCGTAAAAGACGTACGCGTCGGCGCGCGCGTCGTACGACCCGTCGCCCGCGTCGGCGCTCTCTCGCGTCTTCGTCGTCGCTCTTCGACGCGGAAGCGTTTGGATTTCCAAACGCGGGAATCGGCGCGAGCGGCGCGGCGTCGTTCCCGTTCGTCGTTTCCGGAGTGAGTAGGAAACCGTAGTGCTCCAGTAACGCGAGGTTGGTGTGTGCGCCGTAGCA
>Ga0181559_10003872_pt1 | contig 14633 bp, 8 predicted proteins | sample 011ome_21_FD_133752 | JGI IMG/M metagenome (GOLD analysis project Ga0181559, IMG submission 133752) | Coastal salt marsh microbial communities from the Groves Creek Marsh, Skidaway Island, Georgia - 011508AT metaG (megahit assembly) | ecosystem: Environmental > Aquatic > Marine > Intertidal zone...
ACGTCGGGAAAGGGAACGACAAAGTCGAAGTTGGCGGACGCTTGGAAACTATCTTTGCGAACGTGGAGAGCTTGACGCAAGAATTCCTCGCGGAGAACGCGGACCTTCGCGCGCAGTACGACGCGCTCCAAGCGAAAGTGGACAATTTTTTTCAACCGCCGTCGCCACCACCGCCACCGCCACCGCTTACTCCAATCCCAGATGCGAGCTGGCATACATTCGTGGAGGAATGTTTAACCGAAGCTCCAGAAACAGGGGAGTGCACCGTTTGGGCGTCTGGTAATAATTACGGGACGATGCCTGATTGGGACGTGAGCGAAGTGACAGATATGAGTGGATGGAACAATGGCCCCACAGGTTTTCATGGTACCATGGGTTATCAGGGTTTCAACGCCGACATTACGAGATGGGACACGTCTGGATTAAAGACTATGCAAGCTATGTTTGAGAATACCCAGTCGTTCCAACAAGACATCGGGGTATGGGACACGTCGGGAGTTACGAACATGTGGGCGACGTTTAAAAATTCTGCTTTCAACAGAGATATTTCGGGATGGGACACGTCTTCAGTAACGGTTATGAAAGCTATGTTTCTCGATAATACTGCGTTCAATCAAGACATTTCCTCTTGGAATGGAACTGCCGCGGAAACAGAGCAACTAAGGATATTTGAAGGCGCGACTGCTTTCCAGGCTAAATTTTCATGCACAAATATCGAAACCGGTCCGGTAAACTCTTGCGAGCTCAAGTCCACTTAATACTGCTACTTCTGATGCTGCTAAAAATACTACTTTTGCTTGGTGTATTATTTATAATGTAAAAAAAAAGTCGCAACGGCGCGATACTCTTGTTTTCCTGGTAGAGTGTAAATACGTAGTGTAAATATGTTTTTTACGCGTTTTGATTTTCAACCACTCTCGCCACGCGCGCGAGTGCTAGTGTTATTTCTTCTTCGCCGCCGTGACGTTGAATTGGAAATGGATGATATCGCCATCCTTAACGACGTACGTTTTACCTTCTTGTCTGTATTTCCCGGCGGCTTTCACTTCCGCCATCGAATTCGTCGTTGAAATTGACTTGAAATCATCAAAGGAACACACCTCCGCTTTGATAAAACCTCTCTCAAAATCGCTGTGAATGACCCCAGCCGCTTGCGGCGCCAACGCGCCCTCTTGTACCGTCCAACATCTCACTTCTTTCTCGCCAGCGGTGAAGTAGTAAATCAAGTTCAGTTCCTTGTAGCCTTGGACGATCATCTTCGGTAGGACGGATTTCGCGCCTTCGTTTTCTTTTTCAAACGCCTCTAAATTTTCTTCGCCGACATCGAACGCCTCTTGCTCGTATTCCACCGAAGCTGGAATCATGGTCCCTCCACCGTGCTCCTTAATCCAAGTGTGAATTTTTACCAACCATTTATTCTTTTTCCTGATGAAGTCTTTCTTCGTAAGATTGACGATATAGATCATCGGTTTCGTGGTGATGAGCGATCCGAGTTTCGTTTTAATCATATCTATTTCCGGAGTGGAAAAATCTCCACTTCGGATCGGCAAGTCATTCGTCAGCATCTCCTCGACTTTTGCCATGGTATCTTTAAACAACTGCGATAATTTCATCCCGTTCGATTTCTTCACGTCTCTCTCCTCGTCTGTTATGGCTCTCTTCAGCGCCGCTAAATCCTTCGCGCATAACTCGTGATTGATAGTTTCTAAATCTCGAATCGGGTCCACGGAGTCATCCACGTGAATCACTTCGTCGCTATCGAACGCTCGAACGACGTGGAAAATCCCATCCACCGCTTGAATGTGCGAAAGGAAATCGTTGCCTAATCCCGCTCCTTCGCTCGCCCCTCGAACGAGCCCCGCGATATCGGTCACGTGCAAAAAAGCCGGGTACATCGACGGCGGTTTCCACAGATTGCACAAGTAATCGTACCGCTCGTCCGGCACCGGACATCGACTCTCGTTCGGCTCGATGGTACAAAATGGGAAGTTCTCCGCCGCCGCGATCGCTGTTTTCGTCAGTAAATTAAATAGCGAACTTTTGCCTACGTTTGGTAGACCGACGATGCCCATCTTCAGGTTATTTTTTACGCGACCGAATCGCGCAGCCGTTCGTGGTGCCTCGTTTTCATCTTTCGCGCCCTTCTTCGGCGGCATCTTCTTCTTCTTCTTCGTCTTTCCCTGTCGTTGCTCGTTCTTCGATTGATCTAAACTGGCGAATTGACGACCGTAAACGCCGGCGGCGGCAGTTCTGACACGTTCCGAGTGTGGAGTCTGATTATAAAATGCGTTCAACAAAAAAAGCGCTCTCGCTCTGCTGCGCATTCAACGACCGACGTGCCCCACACGAACACACACGCGCGCACACACACACACACGCGCTCTCAAACAACACACACACACACACAGAGAGGGAGAGAGATGGATTGCTCCAGGGGAGCGTTTTTTTTTGCTTCTTCTTCTTCGCGCGTGTGCGCGTTGTTTTTGAAGAGGAAGTCTCTATCCACTTTTTCCCCAAAAGTTTCTCGTCTTTTCTCTCCAAAAATCACAATAAAAAAAAATTCAAAAGAGCACGCTTTTACGCGAGACTCTGACGCTCTCTCTCTCTCTCTCTGAGAATCACCGAACGACGAGGACGAGAAGAAGAAGAAGAAGAGGAAGAAGACCGGGTCTCTTTTTCTATTTATTCATAAGCGACACTTTTTGACCACTAAGCAGCGGCGCGCAAAAAGAAAAAATGGAAAAGCATCGTCGGTACATTTTGGCGCAGATGGACCGGGTGAAACTCCCGGTGCAGCGATTCGTGGAGGGACATTTTGTGGCGCCGAGCGCGAGTGCGCTGACGAAAGTCATCCCAAGCGTGGGATCGAAAAAGAATTACGCGAGTTTAGAAGTCACGAGCACGTTTTTCGCGTACGTTTTGTTTGCGATTTCGTTTTGCCTGTGCGTGACGGTTTTGAGCGTGGTGCTTTCGCCGAAAATTTTCCGAAAGTATTGGGCGGACGTGTCGAAATTGGATAGGAAGATTTGGCACACGAACATGGACACGTATTTTCCGGCTTTTTTTGTGACGCTGTTCGCGTTGCCTGCGATATTGACGTTCGATGGCGGGGACGGTACTAAGTTTGTGCATCGGGCTTCGTTGGATACGGTTCGCGCGTGCGGTTTGAGTTTGGGGTACATGGCGTGGGATTTAGCGGTGATGTTGGAAGATCCGAAAGGTCAACAGGCCACGTACGGTGGGAAAAAAGCGTATTATTTGTTCATAGTCCATCACTTGTTTTCTCTTTGCATTTGGCCGTACGCCGTTCTCGCCGGGCGGTGCGTCTATTTCGTCAATTTCTTCCTCGTGAGCGAAGTGACGAATTCAAACATGAGCACTCGGTGGTTTTTGTTGAAGTGCAAGTTGGAAAAGAGCACTTTTTACGTCGTGAATGGGTTAGCGTGGATTCCGTTGTTTCTTGGCGTGCGAGTGTTGGTGATTCCTTTGATGTTGAAGGCGTTCATTTTTGGCTCCTGGAACGCTTTGAGCGCCGGGGAGAAAATCGTCGCGTTTACCACGCTGCCGATTCCAAGCATGTTGAACATCTATTGGGCGCGAATGATCGTGCGTAACGCGATGAAGTACTTACTCACCGGGAAGGATCCAGAAGATCGGAGCGGTAGCGATGATGCGGCCCCGATGGGGAACGCGAAAAAGACCAACTGACTTTTTTTGTGAATCACAAAACGAGCGTCGGGACGCGACGAAAGAGAAAGAAGAAGAATATAGGATGACGGAAAGGAAGCAGTAGATGTATATACAATTTTTAGCCAGCGTAGTAATTAAATTACAAAAAAGAATTTTAACTATTTATACGAACAAACAACGACTCCATCGTGGGATCACGCGAAGATCCCGTGGCCGAGGACCTTTTCGGCCACAGTCGCCGCGACTAATCCGACGATCGCCATGCGACCATTCGTAAGTTCAGCCTCCGGCGTAAACACGCCGTACGGTTTCGACGACGGCTTCGAGGTATACTTATCGGCGTTTTGCATCGACGGCATAAACGTAGCCGCGGTAATCAACAAGCTCGCAAACACGAGGGAAAACACGTGGTTGTGCAATTGCGCGCCGAACGTCTCGTGGTTGTAACTTTGCAACTCGGCACCCAAAGCGGCGACAAAAGCAATCATCCCGGCTCTGCAGTTGATGACCTCCGGCGCCCACCCGCTGAAACCCATGATTTCCTTGAACGTTTCGTTTTCCGAGTACGTTTGGCTTCCTGAGCTTTTGACCGGGGCTTCCGCTCGCTTCATGGCGGAGTCGATGTCGACCATTTCCGACGACGATGACGTCGGCGCGTCCATCTCGTCCATGCTCGCGGTGTTCTTAACGAACATCGAGGAGGAAGAGGAAGAGGAAGAAGAAGACGAAGCGGCGCGGGTGGAATTCTTCTTCAGAGCGAAAGAGGCCGGAGCGATGGCAGAGCGAGCGGTGAGCGAAGTGAACATTGCGAGAGCGTTGTGTTGGTGTGTTGGTGATTTTTATCTGTTTTGAGCGTGTGACAGTTATGACGTCAGAGTCTCGAAAATTCTCGTGGCTGAAAATGAAAGCAAAAAGATCAAAAATACGCACGAGAAGTACATACGGCTTTGTACACAAACGATGTTTTACATGCATAAATGCGAAAAACAACCGATTCGTTTTTCTCTGCTTTACACGCGCGTCTAGTGCTAGTGCTGCTGCTCGTTTCATTTTCATTTTCATCGTTACGCCAAACCGTACAAGTGAAAGTGCTCGAAGAGATGGCCAAAGTTAGATAAAATCCACGCCATGGCTTTTAAGAAGCAAGTTTTGGTGAATTCCATGAGCCATCCGACGTTGCCGATTCTCCAGGCTTGCAATAAACCTAAACCGACCGAGGCGACGGTGAAGATTAAACCGTATAAAGCGATGGATTCGTTCAGGCGTTGGAGCTTGACTTCGACGGCGGCTTGGATCAAGTTTGTCGTTCTGGAGAGCGCCGCGGAGAGGATTTCGGCTTGCTCCGAGGCAAAGAAGATGGTGGATAATGCCGGATCTAACCGTTTCTTTATGAAGAGAGGGAGGAACCGGGCGCTGTAGCTCAATCGTTTCAACTGCGCTTCGTTGAATTTAAGCTCGATGATTTGTTGGTACGCTTGCGCGGAGAGCGCGAGCATGCGCGTCTTCGCGACTACGTCGGCCACCGCGGATTCGAGGTCGGCGACTTGCGTCAACATTTCCTGTTGATTGCGGTAATCCGTGTTAGACGCTCTCGATTTTCTCAGCACCGAAGAAACGTTATCGTATTGGATTTGCAATTGCGCCAACGTTTGTCGTTTCGCTTTGGCTTTAGGTAATCGAGAGAGAATCAGCAATCGGTACTGCTCGATGATTGTCAAACGTTGGATTTGACGCATGGCGCGATCGAAGGTTTCTTTCCCCGGTGGTACGGTGACTAAACACTGCGTGCCACCGTCTTCGTCGAGTTGATAATTGACGTAAATTTTCGCGCCGTCGCCTAGACTGGCGCCGGCAAATGCGCCCACTTCCCAATCCAGTTCGCTATCCCGAAACGTTTCTTTGGTCGTGCCTTTCGTGCTCGACGTCGTCGTCAACGGGTCCTCGAAATACGACGAGTCTCTGGACATGACTCTCGATGCCAACGCTTGCCTCGCAGCTTCTAATTGTCTCAACGCCGTGCGACTGTTCGCGTCGCTCGATAAATCCACGTCCTGGAATAACGACCTGGAACGTCGCAAATCGTTGGAAACCACGCCGGCGTCCGCGACAATCTCGTTCGGATCGCGCGCCGCGTTTTCATCCGTCGTCGTTCCATTCAAAGTCAACCACTCTCCGTTTAACGTCTCTCCGTCTACCGTTTCCGCGAACGTCTCTCTGTCTAACCTGACAACGAAATGCTGAATCAAAAACACCTTACCGGGAACGTCCGCCAACCAATTCGTCGGCAACAACCAACTCCACGGTTTAATCGGCGCCGAAATTTCATCCTCCAATCGCCCGGGACCACTCAACGTCAACGTTTCAAACTCGGAATGTCTTTGCAAACGACAATTAAACCCGGCGCCTAAATCCAACACGACGTCCGACCACCCTCTCGCGACGCCGTCTAAAACGCTCGTCACTTTCCACGCCGGCGTCGTGTAATGCGACAACAAACTCTTAATCGTCTCCCGATACGCCTCTCCTTCCTCTTTCGTAAACTTCCCAGTCTCATCGTACTCCCGCATCCACGCTAAATGTAACACCTCCCCACCTAACGGCACGAACGGTCTCGACCTCGTCTCCGCCGACAGCGCTCTGCGTTGCCCCAAACCGCGGTCGATCCGTTTCTCGTTCGCGCGCTCCGCGTGTTCTCGCTCGATCACAATCGTATTCTCCGTCGTCTCCGTTCCGTTCGCTTTCGTAACCTCTCGCTCCTCCTCCTCCTCGTCTTCTCTCGTCTTCAGTGGTGGTTTCCCGAGCGGTAAAACCTCGTCTAAAAGCAACCCGGCTTTCAGTTTAATGTGATCCGCGATTTCTGCGCACTCCTCGTCTTGGCTTCCGCACTCTTCTTCTTCCTCTTCTTCTTCGCGCTCGTCCACGGTTTCTGCGACGCCTTTCGCCGTGTTCCACACTCTGTTTTTCTTCTTCTTTCCGTCATCTTTGTCGCTCGTCGTCTCGTTCGTCTCGTCCTTCTTCGCGCTGCTCCTGTTCGCACTCGCTTCGCGACTGCTCCGTCGTCGTCGCGCGTCGATTGGGGAAGAAGAGAACAACGCATCAGTAGTTATTCTTCTTCTTCTTCTTCTTCTCGGCGTCTTCTCGTCGTTGGACGACGACGTCGTCGTCGTCGTCGTCGACGCGAACAACGAGCTCGAAATTCTAGAAGAAGATGATGTCCAAGAAGAAGAAGAAGAGATTTTCGACGGCGGTCTTCTTCTGTTGTTCGCGGGGATCGGTGGTAATGGTGGTGATAACATCCACCGCGTCAAAGTCATTTTGAAACTCCGCAAAGAGCAGAGCGCAGAGAGAAGATATCTTTTCTCGCCGCGCGTGGAGAGAAAGTAATGCGCTCTCTCTCTCAACAGTTTTTGGGGAAAAGATATGCGACGAGAGAAGAGAGATTTTATCTGCACTTTGTTTAGGGTTACAGTCTCTAGTGTTTAGGGTTACAGTATCCAGAGAAGTGTCTCGCGTCTCACCACACGAAACGAAATTAGACGCACGCGCGCGCGTGTTTGAGAGCGTTCGATTGTCTGTAACGAGAGAGAGAATAATGTTTTTGGACGAGCGCGGGCCCAGTTCTTCTCATTCTTCTCGTTCTTCTTCTTCTCCTTCTTCTTTTGAGAGAAACGACGACGAAGAAGAATCAATGGATGTAAAAAGAAGAAACCCGCAGGACAAATCGCACCTGGCGTTCCACGACGAGAGATACGCGTGCAGGAAATGCGCGCGAAGCGCGTCGTGTTTCGCGGTGCACAGAGCGACGCAGAGAATAATCACGATCGGGAAGAAGAAGAGTTTAAACTACTCTTCTTCTGGTGGTGGTGGTTTTGGTGAGAGGCGACGCGCTTCGTCGTCGAGGCGGTTGAAAGGGCAGCGGGCGAAGAGAGAAGAGGAAGAGGCGAAGATGACGACAACCGCGACGAGTCGCGTCGGCGACGGCGAAGAGGAAGTAGAGGCGAAGAAGAGAAGCGGCGACGGAAAAGGAACGACAACAACAACAGGAACAACAACAACAACAGCGATAGAATACGCGTACGATGACCCTCGGTACGAACTGAAGAAGCTGAAAGATGCCGGCCATCGACCGACGATGAAGACGTACACGTCGCTCGTCGCCGCGCTCGGGAAACAGAACAAAGCGAAAGAGGCGGAGGAAATTTTTAATCAGGAAGCGAGAGTGGAGTTTGATTGCGACGCGGCTATATTTAACGCAGTGGCGCACGGGTACTGCGAGAACGACCAACCGGATGAAGCCATGCGGTTCGTGGATTCGTGGGCGGAGGAGATTGGTTTGTGCGATCGACCGGATATGGAAGGGATGAAGGATAAAATAGCGAAACCGAATCGAGCGACGCATCCGGAGATTATCAACGCGTACGCGAGAAATGGCGAATATAGAAAGGTATACAGAACGTTGCGGATTATGGAAGAGAAGCATTTAGTCGTACCGTCGGAACGAACGTACAACGCGTTCATTAAGGGATGCATAGAAAACAACGATCCGGAGGAAGCGGAAACGGTCATCGAACGATGGAACAACGAAAAGTACGACTTAGAAAAAATGGCGAGTAAATTAGTCACGAAACCGGTCGCCGCATCGTACGGGATGGTCATCGATTACTACTGCAACAACGACGACGTAGGAAAAGGACGAAAACTGCTCGAGAAGATGCGATGGGCGAACGTGTCGCCGTCGCTGCCGATTTTCAACATGCTCTTGAAAGGCTATTTGAAATCGGGGAACCCTCGAGCGGCGGAAGTTATTTTCAGAGAGTTACAAGGCGGAGGATCGTGGGATATGGAGAAAATGCACGTGAAACCGGACGTTCAAACGTACACCATGTTTCTCGAGTATTGGGCGAATGCCGGAGACACGGAAAACGCCGAACGATATCTCAACGCCATGCGGAAAGATAAGAACAAAATCAAAATCGATTCGTTCGTCATCGCCTCCGTCGCCAAAGCGTACGCGCGCGCTTGCGACCCGGAAATGGCCGAAGAGCGATGTAAAACATTAATGGAGGAGTATAAAGTCAAACCGCACGTTGTGCCTCTGACCACCGTCGTGGCTGCGTATTGCACCGACGGCGATACCAGCGAAGCCGAACGCGTCGTTCGCGAAATGATGGACATCTACGACGTCAATCCAAACGAACGCACGTTCTCTCACGTCATCTGGGCCCACGGCCAACGCGAAGACGTCGCGAGCATACGAAGAGTTGCCTCGTGGATGATCGATTTAGGATTTCGCATCGATCGTGGCGATACCAAAGCCGCCTTGTTCCGCGCCTTGCAAGAGTGCGGCTTGGGAAGAAACGCCGTCGAGAATTTGATCCAAGACGTGGCGAACCAAGACGTCATCCGCAAAAGGCACACGGAAAACGGAAACCAACGATTATACGACCGAAGTAACGACGACAACGAAACCGTAAGAATTGTACCACCAGAAACGTCGCAGCAGCAGCGACAACAACAACAACAACAAGACCAGTCGTTGGTTCAAAGACGCTCCATCGCCGTCGGCGGCGGCGCTCCGAAACCTCGCGGCGGTACCGGCACCAACGCGGTTAAAACGAAGAGGAGAGCGTTGTTGTTCCGCAACAACCTCATCGCTCGCACCAACCGAGCAGCGAGGTGTTGTGGATCTTTCTGCTTCCTCTGATTTGATATATATATATATATATATATATATATAATATTCAATTAGCACACGACAGCGCGTACGTACGTATAAAATCCATCATCACGTGTATAGAATTAAAGCACATTTGAAAGCCTCACAACAACGCAACAAAAAAATCACAAAGATTACACACGCAGAACTACAACCACTAAAAATCAATCATGATCGACTGGAAATCGTCGACGAGGCTTTTGGTGTTTCTCGCGCTGCTTTTGGTGACGACGACGACGACGACGGTTTTCGCGTCTTCTTCTACTGCTTCGTCTTCGGGGCCTTTGAGAAACAACAACAACGAGGAAGAAGAGTTCTCGTTTTCACAAAATCCGCACCGAAGAGCACTTTTGAAGAGATCGAAATTCGCTCTGACGACAGAAGAAGAAGGAGGAGGAGGAGTTTCGGGGACGAATGGTAATAACGATGGTGGTGGTAGAAATAGTCGACGGGAGAACGCGTACTTCGACTCGAACAAGTACGCCGCGGACGACGCGTTAGCTCGGATGTATGGAAACGTGAACAAAAATGCGAGGCCGAAATTCACCGCCACGAACCCGACGCAAGATAAAGCGAAGGTGGAACGCGCGGCGAAAATGCAAGCGGAAGAGGTGGCGAAAGGAGACGAAACCGCGATCGCGTTTAAGAACATGGAGAGTGAGATCGAGGAAGAAGCGAAAGAGGCGGTAGAGGAAGCGACGAATGGAGATTTAGAGTTGCTCGGTACGACGTTGCGTTCGAGCGAGAACGAAGTCACCTACGAGGAGAAACAGAGATGGTCGTTTATGGATTCCAGTCAACTGAGAGCGGAGTTGGTGACGATGACGAAAGAGAGGAACAAATTAGCCGCGGCGCTCGGGAAACTAGCCACCAACTGTTCGCAAGAGATGAAAATGCTCTTTTACAAGGTTGAAAATTTAGAAGACACGCAAAAGTTTTACGAGAAGGAAAACGAACAGTTGACCGGGAAACACGAAAAGTGCAAAAACGACCACGACTTGCTCAAAGATCACGCCGCTAAGAAAGTCGTCAAGCACATGAACCACCTCGGCGTGGACACGACGTTCGTCAAACCGCACCGAATGGACGTCAAAGAGTTGCTCGAAGCCGCGGAGTTGGCGGATAAGCACCACGAAGACGAGCTCTTCAAAAGACGCATGGAGTTGGAAGAGAGAGAAGGCAAGCAGCATTCGTTAGAAGATTTAGCCAGAGCCGGGAAGAAGCACGATAAAGAGTACAAGAAGAGAATGAAGGAACGCGTGGAAGGGTACCGGTTTAAGACCATTCACAGAGAAGAGGAGGAGAAGTAAAAGAAGAGACAGAGAGAGAGGGAAAACAATCGCGTATCATGCGTATATATTTTTATTGAATCGTGTCGATCGATGTTGTAGTAGCGCGCGGAAAGCGTTGTGCGTGTCTCACAGAGAGCTTCTCGTTTCCAAATTCTTCACAAGACAAAACACACTTCGCAACTTTTCCTGAACGATCGCAACGCGCTTTGCAACCGAAAGCGAGAGTCAAACGACACGCGCATTCTCGATCAATTGAACTCTGCTCTTATTAACACTCATCATCATCATCGTTACAATCGATGTCGTCTTCGTCTAAAAAAGCTTCCGGTGTTGGGGAAATTTCGCTCCTCTGCGGCGACGAGCTCGGGTACCTGCGCTTCGCGTCGTCGTCGAACGCGTACTCGTCCATCCTCCATCGATTCGGCTCGGAATCGAATAAAAAAGAGCTTTCAATTTTGAAGCTGTGCTCGGCGTATAACCGTCAGATGGATTGCAACGTGTACGCGGTGGCGAGGAAGAAAGGGTCGATTGAAATTTGTCGCGCCGGCGGCGGTGGCTTTTACCAGCCGGACGTGTTCGAGTACGCGACGACGAGAGGGAGCGATGATAAGAATAACGCATCGTCGTTCGTAGGATTAGATTTTAGTGAAGATGGGAGGCAACTCACCGCAGCTGACGAGGAAGGTAAAGTGACCGTGTTGCGCGTGAAGGACGATGGCACGTGGAAAAGCGGCGCGGCGGAGGACGCGCTTTCGTTTCAGTTGAAAGACGTGAGAGAAGGCGGCGTGTTGTGCGCGCGAGCGAGTAAAGATGGGAAAAGGTTACTTTACGGTGGGAAAGGGCAAGGCAACGACGTAAAGATTGTAGATGTTGAGCAGGAAGGGAAGTTGGTGTGGAAAGCGAAACCGCCACCGGTGAATTGGCTGAATTACCGAGCGCCGCCGTGGGTGAAGTGCGCGAGATTTAAGGAGCACGGAGGAGCAAACGAAAACAACGGGAGCTGCGTATTTGCCGTCGGTACTGGTGAGAAAAAAGTGAGGTTGTATGATACGAGAGCGAATAAACGGGCGACGATGGAAGTAGAATACGGCGAAGCGGCGGTGAATTCAGTGGCGTTTAGTTCGGTCGATGAGCACCGGATGTTTGCCGCGGACAGTCGAGGTAAATGTTGTGCCATCGATTTGAGAACGAGTAAAGTGTGCGGCGCGATTCGTGGAAATTCGGGGAGCGTTCGCGAAATCGAAGCGCATCCAACGCTAGATTTAGTAGCCACGGTTGGTTTAGATAGATACGTTCGAGTGTATAACGGCTCCACTCGGAAATGTTTAGGTGCGGCGTACGCGAAGCAGAATTTGACGTGCGTAGCCTGGGATGCGTTCCGAGAGGAGGATAGAAATAGAAAGAAAAAGAAGATGAAAAAGAGTAAGAAGATAGATGCAGATAGCGATGATAGCGATAGCGAAGGAATGCGAGAGAAAAACGACGACGACGGTATTCTGCCGAAGAAACGGAAGAAGAAAAGGGCGAAAGCATCCCATGAAGACGATTTTGACGACGATGCCTCGTTGATGAAAGCGAAGAAAAAGAAGAAGAAGAAGACGAATAAAGACGTGATTGTGAACTACGTAGACTTTGATAGCGACGATGATCGCGAAGAATGAATGCATGACTTGTACTACCAAAATCATCTACTACGTATTACAATAAGCATCGAGTTGCACACACACAATTTTCCCCGCTACTACTACTGCTGCTGCGCAGACTCATGGAGCTCGATTTCGCGACTGTCCCCGCCGTCTTCTCTCCGCCTCCTCTCGTTTTCTTCAAACGGAGAAAACGTGTATCCATTCTTCAACCCAACGATTCTAGTCGTAATTCCGTTTATAACCGCACCAATTTGTATGAATACAGCTCCCATCCTGACGATCATTTTCGCAGAATCGCCTCTCGTCGCCGCTTGCATTACGCACAACGTAAACGCCGCGAAGATACCGTTCATGCCGAAAAGCATCCGAATGGAAGCTTTTTCTTTCACGGAGGAGAACTGTTGAATAGAATCTTCGTTTCTGTTATAATCATAATTACTTCTGCTGTTGATCACTTCTGGAGTCTCGAGTGCTCGTTTCCGTTTTTCTTCCTCCCGCCTTCGTTCGAACCCGTTGGAAATAGAGGCGCTCGCTCTCGCGTAGCACACGAGTAATCCTAAATTCACCGCGGACGTTAAAATCACGTAGAAAACAAACATGGCTATGACTTTCGACCCACCAACATTTTTCAATTCTCCAGTCCCCCACCGTCCCAACAAGAGCGCGGCGATAAACCCGAAAAGAGAACACAGAGAATAAAATCCAGGTCGATTGCCGAAATCTTCGCTCACCACTCTGGCGCGAGCGAACAGAGAGACGATGGCGATGGAAACTTGCGCGATGAACACAAAGTATCCGTTATTTGACCCCGAATCCGCGCTGGTTTCGTACCACGAATTTGAACCGTACGTTTGTACAAAGTTTAGCCCAGCTGAAGCGACGACCCAATAAATGGACAAACACCTCGTGCCCACTTCCGAATACGCCAGTCTAATCGTCTCCGCCGTTTCCCTCGCCGCCGAAAATTTACCACCACCACCACCTCCTCCTCCACCGCTATTATTACTAGAACTGCTCTTTCTACCGCTGTTACCGCTAACATCTGGCAGCGCGAAAATCGCCACCAAAACTGCCGCACCTACGCTCGCTAAACTCACCCAAAACAACTCCGCTATTCGATCTTCCGTCGGTTTCGACGACGGCGTACCAAACGACACCGCCAATTGGCCAATCATCCCAGCTAACGCGTAACTCGTCGCAAACGTCGCGCTGATGTACCCAGTTTGGTCCCCGTTGTGTTTTTCATTCGTACTCTCACCGGTACCGTTCTCCTCCGCTTCATCGTGTTCGTCCTCGTCGTCATCGCTACTACTAAAAATCTCCACCCCGTAACTAAACGCGAACGGAAAGCTCGCGATCGTCGCCCCGAACAACACCTGCATCACTTGCATCGACCGAATGCTCTCCCCGTAAATCAAAATCCAACGCACGCAAAACTCGCACAAAACCCCAACTCGAAGCATAAACCTCGACCCGAGTTTCGACGCCATCGGCCCGCTCAGCACCGTCCACACGAAGAACGAGTACACGTACACCGGGAAAATCTCTTCGTTGATGTCTCGAATCGAAAATCCTTTCTTTTCGATTAAATACGGCACTAAAAACGGTTCGCTCGGTTTGAACCAGAACAGGAAACAGAACGAGAGGAGGATTGGGAGGAGCGTTCTTTTGTTCGTCGGTTTCGCGCCGCCGCCGCCGCGCATATTTTCTGTGCGCGCGAGCGCGTTTGTCCTTTTAAATTAAAATGAAGAGAGAGAGAGTTCGTTACTTTTACAAAATCATTTCTAAATGTATTACGCGCGCGCGCGCGCTACGCGGCTACGGATTACTATTACTGCTACCATCATCTCTCGACAAAATCCCATACCTCTGACTTCTGCCGTCCCACCTGTTCTCTCTGTCCATCATCCTTCTGTATTCTTTATACTCTCTCCCCAACTGGTTCGTTTTCGCCTTCCAGTCGATTCGATTTACCATTCCGTTTCCAAAGTTCCGCGTCGCCTCCAGCTCGCGCGAACCGCGCAAGGCTTCGTTCGCCGGGCCATACCGCGCCTGCTCCAATCGCTCGCGCTCGTTTGCTCTCTGTTCTCGCATTAATCGCTCGCGTCGCTCGAGCGCTTCTTTTCTACCGGGTGCGCTCGACGGGAAATTGTTGTTCTTCGCGGCGAGAGAGAACATCGACGAGAGCGCCGTCTTTGGTCCGGATATTTTCACCGCGGCCGCGCGTCCTTTGTCGTTCGACGCTTCTTCTTCGTTCCCGTTGAAACTACTGCTACTACTACTCGCGTG
>Ga0181559_10003876_pt1 | contig 14629 bp, 10 predicted proteins | sample 011ome_21_FD_133752 | JGI IMG/M metagenome (GOLD analysis project Ga0181559, IMG submission 133752) | Coastal salt marsh microbial communities from the Groves Creek Marsh, Skidaway Island, Georgia - 011508AT metaG (megahit assembly) | ecosystem: Environmental > Aquatic > Marine > Intertidal...
CGGAGAACTCGATAGTCATCGCGACCCCGAATACATAGCATTTGGAAAGTTTGATCGGCCCGCTCAATCTTCACGCGATCCCCGGGTTCGAGCTTTCCCAGTACTCTTCCGTCTACCACGATGCTGGTGGATTCATTGGGCTCATTAACGGTCAACTCCAGTCGTGTGTCGGCTGAATCGACTAACGGCCGATAGGTAAGCGTGTGCGGGCTGATTGGCGAGAGAACAATCGCTTGGAGATGTCGTCTCAAGATGGGGCCGCCAGCTGAAAGGTTTTGCGCGGTGGACCCAACAGGCGTGGCAACAATAAGGCCATCGCACCGATAGCGTGTTGCCAGGTGGCCATCAGCAAAGAGATCGATGTCCAGAATTTGGTAGGGAGGACCACCGAGAACTGCCGCCTCGTTGAGTGCGAGTTGTTCCGCTGCCACAACGCCATTCTTGATCAAGGTCGTTTTGAGCATTAAGTGCTCAACAATCTCGAAAGCTCCCGCCACCAGTTTGGGCCAAGTCTCGAGGAAGTCGTCAGGCGATAGATCAGCAAGGAATCCAAGTCGTCCGCAATTGATTCCCAGTACCGGCGTTTGGTTCCGTCCCATCTGTCGAGCGGCTTGAAGGATGGAGCCGTCACCACCTAGAACAATCACTAGATCCTGCTCTCCATCCTCAAAGCAATATTCAAAGGCCAAATCTTCAGCGACGATCTCTGCGTGTTGAGCGATCGACGGTCGAAGGCGCTTAAGTTCCGACTGAACTCGCTGGCGTTCTGGGGCTCCGAGAATGACCACTCGCGGCCTCGCCTGTGTCGGTTGCATCCAATGTGGATGTGATTTGGAGTCCATCAGGAGAAGCCTCTTTCGCCAATATCAGACACACCACAAGAACGGGTCGTGAAGCTGTGCTGTCAACCAGACTTATCAGACGACAGATTCAATACGGTTTGCCCCTTTGAAAATCATTCAAACACAAAGACACGGTGACTCAAGAGACTCTGGCCGTGTTGATTATCCCTCTCAAAGCATCAAACATGTTCAGCAATTTTCTCTAATTCACGTGTGCCGTTCCTGTCAACTCGCGGCAAACGTTCGCAATCGCGTCGGCACTAAGACCATGGTCATGTAGAAGTTCGTCACGATCTCCGTGCTCAATGAACTCATCCGGTAGTGCAAGGATTTTCAAAGTGCGGGTGTCGAGTCCCTGTTGTGCTGCACATTCAAGGAAAGCTGATCCGAAACCACCCAGTCGCGTGCCTTCTTCGACGGTGATGACAAAACGTCCTGATTGCAAGGTGTTGCGAACCATCTCCTCGTCGATCGGCTTTGCGAAGCGAGCGTTGATGACAGCGATGTCCAGTTCTCCTTGCAGTTTCTCGGCTGCTGCGAGAGCATTCTCGAGCATTGCTCCAAATGCGATGATGGTTCCGTCGTTTCCTTCGCGAACCGTTTCACTTTTTCCTAGTTCAATCGGGCTTGGTTCATGCTCCGATATCAACGCAGACGCTTTGGGGTACCGGATGCTGGTTGGGTGATCATGCTGAATGGCAAAATCCAGCATTGCTTGAACTTCTGATGAATATCCTGGTGCCATGCAAACCATGTTCGGAAAGACTCGCATGTAGCTAACATCAAACAGGCCATGGTGCGTTGGCCCATCAGGTCCGGTAAGTCCGGCGCGATCGAGCATGAAAACGACCGGAAGATCCTGTAATGCAACTTCTTGAAAGATCTGGTCAAAACTGCGTTGCAGGAATGTGCTGTAGATATCAACGATGGGTCTCGATCCCGCTTTACATTGCCCGGCCGCAAAAGCGACAGCATGCGACTCGCAGATTCCAACGTCAAAGAATTGGTCAGGGAACCGCTCACGAATCGGTTCCAGCTTGTTTCCTTGGCACATCGCTGCGGTGATGACTGTCACTCGCTTGTCAGATGCCATTTGATTGCGGATGGCGTCTCGCGCGTGTTGCGTGTAGGCAGGAAGACCTTCACTCTTTTTCGGAACCGCTTTACCATCTTGGTCTTGGAAAGCTGGCGGTGTGTGGAAATAGACGGGGTCTTCGGCAGCAGGTTTGTAGCCGTGGCCTTTTTCGGTCACGACATGAAGAAGGACCGGGCCGCGAGTTTTGCTGGCCATCGCGAGGTATTTTCTGACCAGGCCAATATCGTGCCCATCAATTGGACCCAAATACCGAATGTTCAGTTCTTCGAACAGCATGCCACCCAGAAATCCTGCTTTGACCGCCTCCTTGGTTTGAGCGAGGAAGCGTTCGGCTGGATCGCCAAACATTGGCACTCGGTCGAGTAATCGAACCACCTCACTTTTGAGACCCGTGTAGAAGGGGTTATCTCGAAGCCGATCAAGGTAGGTCGCCACGGAACCCACTCTTGGGCAGATGGACATCTTATTGTCATTCAAAACAATCGTGAGGTCATCTTGCAGTTCTCCTGCATTGTTCATCGCTTCAAAAACAATGCCGCTTGGGAACGCACCATCACCGATGACCGCTACCGTTCGTCGGTCGTTTTCACCCGTTAGGACATCACCACTTCGCAACCCAACCGCCGTGCTGACACTGCTACCGGCATGGCCGGTCATGAACAAATCGTATGGACTCTCGTGCGGATTCGGGTAGCCCATCAAGCCACCGCGAGTTCGAATGCCGGCGAATTCGTTGTATCGACCCGTCACCAACTTGTGCGGGTAGATTTGATGTCCGGTGTCCCAAATCAATCGGTCTTTGCGAAAATCAAATTCGCAGTGCAGTGCCAAGCAGAGTTCCACAACTCCGAGGTTCGAGGCGAAGTGCGCGGTACGTGCTGCGAGTAGATTGCAGAGCACATCGCGAATTTCCGCCGCGACTGCTTCGAGTTGGGTTGGCGAAAAAGTCTTTAGTGGTTCGGCATCGTGAAGCCCTGCCAGCAAAGGATGCTGACCGAGCGGGTGATGGTGGAGGTCGCTGTCGGGATGGTTCGGCTCATTCAATGCTGTCGCTCCAGTACGTAATTCGCAAGTGATGATAACCGCCATTTGCGTTTCTCGAAAACGCTAATTAGCTCTTGGGCATCCTGAATTAGGTCATTTGCCTTTTTCTTGGCACCTTCAATTCCCAAAAGTCCCGGGTAGGTCAGTTTGCCTCGCGCGGCATCCTTTCCCGTCCTCTTGCCCATTGTCTCGGCTTCTGCCGTCAAATCCAGCAGATCGTCGATCACTTGAAAAGCCAGCCCCACTCGCTCGGCGTAGTGTACGAGGGCCGTTCGCTGAGCGTCGCTACCGCCGCCAAGAATCGCACCGAGTTCCAGCGAGGCGGAGATGAGAGCACCTGTTTTTCGCCGGTGAATGGCCTCAAGAAGCCGAAGATCTGACCGATTCGATTGCAGGGAGGGCTGTTGGGAAACTATCCTTTGCTCGGCCGCTAAGTCGTCAGCTTGTCCACCAACCAACTTCATCGGACCGGCTGCAACGGCAAGAACTCGGATCGCCTCGCATGCAGTTTGCGGATCCTGCACGTTTTCGGCCAGATGGGAAAAGGCTTGAGCAATCAATCCGTCACCCGCCAAAATCGCAGTCGCTTCATCAAATTGGATATGACACGTCGGACGTCCACGACGAAGATCGTCATCATCCATTGCGGGAAGGTCGTCGTGGATCAGCGAATATGCATGAATCATTTCCACTGCGACTGCGCCGGGTAAAGCATCCTCTGGGACGCCTCCACATGCTTCAGCAGCCATGATGGCCAACGCTGGTCGAAGTCGTTTCCCAGGTGCAAGAACTGCGTAACGCATCGCATCGCCCAGACGTTCGGGGCACCCAGCACCAAATTCGCAAGCCTTCTCCAATGCTGTTTCTATGAGCGGTTGCAGGTCACGAAAGCCAGTGGGGTCGTTCGATGACACGTTTGGATCGGGTGAAGAGACGGGGCTCACGATTCGCTTGCTCAAAAGGGGACTTGGTCAACTCTATTAAGTTTACGGTAAGCACCGCGAATAGGGGAGTCTCCATCAAACCCAGCTGTCATTCGCAAAGGCGATCAGAGCGATCGATAATGTCCCAGCGTGATGTCCACGCCGATTTCATCGTGTTGCACTGTCAGTAAGGCCAGATGGTGCATCGCAAACCGAGCCCGATAGTGGATCGCCACCGGAGAAAGATAAAGCTGTCAGCGAGTCACCCATGGGGGGAATTTCCTTAGAACAATTGTTCGCCGCCATCTGGGCTGCCCGATGCCCGGTCCGTTGAGGCCTCATCGGACGACGCGTGAACCTTGGCCTTCGCCTTTCGGCCGGAACCTCGTCCCGAACTTTCGGAAGAGAAAGGCTCGGAAATCGGATTTCCATCCGCGTCAAAGCCGGCAAGGATGCTGACTCGCTGCTCCGCTGCGTCGAGCAATTGGTGGCAGCGTTTGAGTTGTCGTATTCCAGCTTCGTACCGCTCGAGCGATTCCGACAATCCTAGGCTGCCACTCTCAAGTTGGCCGACGATGGATTCAACATCCGCCAGCGTCTGCTCGAAGTTAAGCTCGCTTTGTTCCAAGGTGCTCAATTCGTCTTCGACTTTGGATCGTTCAGTGTTCTTTTTTTTAGCCATCTTCGCTGCTTTTTTCGGATTGATGTGCGACCAATTTTGTATGCGAAAACCATGACGGTGTCATGGAGTCAATCAGGTTTCCCACGGCCGGTGATCCGCAAAAATCGCCGGAGGAGAAGCACGAGTTTCGTTGGAATAAGAAATTCGAGAGCTCGATTTGCAGTGGACCACACCGGCGGTGCCGCGAATCGTTACACTGACGCAGAGTTCTTTTGTTGCCTTATCTTTGGACTAAATGATAATGAAAAAACTTCCTTCGCGCCGCTCCTTCCTAAAGTCCACCTCCGCGATTGGTGGTTCTTTTCTCATCACCGGCACGCGTGCTTCTGGACAGATTAACGGTGCGAGTGAACGTGTGCGGGTCGCCGTTGCGGGGTTGAATGGTCGTGGTCAATCCCATCTGAGTGGTTGGATGGGGCAATCGAACGTCGAAGTCGCTTACGTTGTGGATCCTGACGACCAGGTTCGCGCGAAGGCAATGAGCGGTCTAGAAAAACGAACCGAAGGAAATTTTGCGACCAAGGATGCTCGCGATATTCGGAAAGTTCTTGACGATCCAACGGTGGACGCAATCTCGATCGCGACGCCCAACCATTGGCACTCGTTGATGACCATTTGGGCAGCCCAAGCGGGTAAGCATGTTTATGTGGAAAAGCCGATGAGTCACGACGTTCGCGAGGGGCGAATCGCAGTTGAAGCACAAAAAAAATACGGCGTCGTGATTCAGCATGGAACCCAGCGACGAAGCGATGCGGGGATCGCCGGTTTGCACGAAGCATTGCATCGTGGAGATCTGCCACCACTGAAAATCTCTTACGGATATTGCTGCAAGCCTCGCGGATCGATCGGTCACGAGCCTATTGGTCCTCCGCCAGCTAATCTTGATTGGGATCTCTGGAAAGGTCCCGCTGTGATTAGTGATTTCCATGCAAACTACCACCCCTACGATTGGCATTGGTTCTGGAAAACCGGTAACGGTGATCTTAATAACCAAGGGACTCACCAGTTAGATGTCGCTCGATGGGCACTCAATCCCGATCAAACCCATCCGGTTCGAGTGATGGCTTTAGGCGGCCGATTCGCTTGGAATGATCAAGGCGAGACGCCGAACACCATGTTTGGGTTGGCGGAGTTTCCCAATGGACAACAAGTGATGTTCAACGTGCGTAACGTCAACTACAAGGGATACCAGCAGCAGGTTTTCAACGAGTACTATCTGGAGGATGGCAGCAAGATTACGGGTGAAGGACGCTATCAGATTCAGCGCCCCGGTGCTTCCAAGCCAGAGCCGCTTGAAGTGCCTCGCGGTAAAGTTACGCCGGGAGGCAATTGGGGCGCGTTTATCGCGGCGGTAAGAGCAGGTGACCCGTCGATGGCCAACGGCAACGTCATGGATGCCCATTATGGTTGTGTTCTCGGGCATTTGATGAATAACTCGTACCGCTTGGGTCAACAAGTTCCTTTTAACGCTAAAGCAGGTTCATTCGGCGATAATACCGACGCAGCCGAACATTTCTTGAAGCTTCACGAGATCATGCGAGACGGTGTGGGCTTGCCCGAGGATAAGGAGCAATACACGGTAGGACCTTGGCTGACGTTTGACCCTCAAACCGAGATGCACATTGGCGACCATGCAGACGAGGCCAACGCGTTGCTAAAAGACGAAAATAACCCCGGTTTCAGAGTGCCTGAAATTACAGAAGTCTAGGTCGAATTCTCGCGGAATCACTTGATAGGCCGAGTCGCTTGATCCGATTTTTTAGCTGGTTTCCACGCCGGCTTGGGTCAGTCTGGGTGTCTTGGGATTAGTCTGAGGCCTTAGGTTGGTTTAGGGGCCTTAGGTTAGTCTGGCGGCTTTGTGCGAATCATCGAGGTTCGGTGCATCGAGATGAAGGCGTACGCCTGCTTGCGATGATCTGGACATGAATTCGACATGATCTGGACGTGAATCAGGGAACAGATGATCTCCACAAGCTCGCTCAACGTCTGTCAGTGTCGGCAGGGTAACTTTTGCGGACCGTGAATCGAGTGATGTGAGCATTACGGAAAAGATTTCTGCCGCTAATTGTTCGTTGGGGGATGATCCCTCGCCTTTGATGCGATATTCTCTTGCTGCAACGTAGGGAAAAGCCCCGAAAGAGGAGTCTTAGGGGTGCAACTTTCGATTGGGGCAATCCAGCTGAATCGGTGTTTTTCCCCTGCTTTGCCAGAATTCACCGCTGAAATCAATTATCGAGGCTGCGAGTGGTCCTCGCGGATCCCAATGATAGTCTCGGGGTGATGGATTGCGGCGTCGATGACCATTCAGCTTGATATCAACCACGTTCTTCAATTTTGCGGCGTTTCAATCGCAGAGTTAGGACTTCGGATCGGGTGGATTTCCGGTTTCTTGCGGGTTATTGCTTGCCTGTGCCCTAAGAAGTTGGGGTGCGGGGTAGCGAATTCGATCAAGGCTTCCTTGATCGACGTTGTCGCTAAGTGATGGTCTCAAGCTTTGAGTGAATTCTCGGATAGTCAAAAGCTATTCAGATGAAACGAGCAAAGAGGATGCGATCACGCCAAAACACTGCGATTTCGTTACGCGTAACACGATCGCACAGAAAAATTTGAATCAAACCATTTGTTATTAAATAGCCAGAGTTCGACAAAATCATGGCACCACTTGTTCAACCGGTTCTTGCTCAGGCGGAATTAGAAATTTCGCAACCGCAGGGCTTGGCAGATGGCGCAACCATCGCGATTGTTGGGTTACTAATCGTTTTTGTTGTGCTCATCTTTCTCAGTCTTTTCATTGCAACGTTGCCAAAGGTTTTAGGGCTATTGGAGCATGTGCTTCCGGAGTCGGAGGAGCATCATTCAATTGCACATGAAGAGCAGGACGAAGACGCCGAATTAGAGTTGCTTGCGGCAATCGGATTTGTTTTGCATACGGAGTTTCAGCGGCAGGTCACAACGGGTTCCGGCGGCAAGTCCTGAGAGATCATCAGGCCTTTGCAAAGATCGTTCGAAGCGATAGTTAATCGAGACGAAAGCAAGAGATGGATATTTTTTCGGAGTTTCTAAACACCACCGGGTTCGCGTCGATGACGCTCGGTAATCTGATCATGATTGTGATTGGGATTGTCTTTATCTCTCTTGCCATCATCAAAGACTATGAACCTCTCCTGTTGGTACCCATCGGGATGGGGGCAGTTGTCGGAAACATACCGATGGTGCCAGGTATGTCGATGAGTGTTTATGACGGGGAAAGTTGGCTGCTCGGAGATGACGGCACCATTACCTACGTTGCGGGAAGTGTGCTGAGCTACCTTTACGCTGGGGTTGAGTTGGGAATCTATCCCCCGCTGATTTTCCTCGGTATCGGAGCAATGACAGATTTTTCCACGATGCTCTCGAATCCCAAGCTTGTTTTGCTTGGCGCGGCTGCACAAGTCGGTGTGTTCTTGACCTTCTTCGGAGCCATTTGGCTTGGTTTTGATTTTCGTGAAGCAGGAGCGATTGGAATCATCGGCGGAGCGGATGGACCGACCGCGATTTTCTTGGCTGCAAAGTTAGCTCCGAATCTTCTTGGGGCCATTGCGATCGCTGCCTATTCCTACATGGCGTTGGTGCCGGTGATTCAGCCCCCGATCATGAAGTTGTTGACTACCAAGGAAGAGCGACTGATTCGCATGTCGCCTCCTCGCAAGGTGACAAAACGCGAGAAGATCATTTTTCCGGTTGCTGCGTTTCTCATCACCACGTTGATTGCACCCGGAGCTGTGGTGCTTCTAGGGATGTTATTCTTCGGAAATCTTCTCAAAGAGAGCATGGTGACCGAACGTCTTGCTGCGACCGCGCGAACATCGATGATCGATATCGTGACGATTCTCCTCGGTTTCTCGGTTGGTGCGAGCACGCAAGCGGACACCTTCTTGACTCCCCAGTCACTGCAAATTTTTGGTCTTGGAGCGTTGTCGTTCGCGATTGCTACGGCCGGTGGAGTTTTGTTTGCGAAACTGATGAACCTATTCCTGACTGAGAAGATCAACCCGTTAGTGGGTGCTGCCGGTGTTTCAGCGGTTCCCGACTCGGCTCGCGTTGTGCAGATGGTTGGTCAGCAGGAAGATCCTCATAACTTTCTACTAATGCACGCCATGGCGCCCAATGTGGCTGGTGTGGTTGGGTCGGCCATCGCTGCCGGCGTTTTGTGGTCGGTTTTAACCTAGAGCCTCGACTTGCCGTGGTTTGATAACGAGTTCTGTTTGGAAAGACGACAAACGTGACAAAGAAAAAAATACAATTCATGTGCACCGCGTTCCGCGACGGTTTTCAATCGGTCTACGGAGCTAGGGTTTTTACGAAGGATTTCCTTCCCGCGGTGGAAGCGGCGGGCGATGCAGGTATCACTTGGTTTGAAGCTGGCGGTGGAGCTCGATTCCAGTCGCTTTATTTCTACTGCAACGAAAACGCGTTCGACATGATGGACGCTTTTCGAGAGACCGCAGGTCCTGAAGCGAATCTTCAAACACTTGCTCGCGGTGTGAACGTGGTTGGCTTGGATTCTCAGTCCAGCGACATCATCAAGCTGCATGCTGATCTGTTTAAGAAACACGGCATGACAACCATTCGTAACTTTGACGCGTTGAATGATGTCGACAACCTAATCTACAGCGGGCAGTGCATCGTGGATGCTGGGTTACAGCATCAAGTTTGCGTCACGCTGATGGAACTACCACCAGGTTGTAAGGGTGCACACGATCCTGATTTTTACGTCGGAACACTTCAGAAAATTCTCGACGCAGGAATTCCTTTCGATGCGGTATGCTTCAAGGACGCATCCGGTACGGCTGCACCAGCGAAAGTCTACGAAACGATTCGGCAGGCACGCAAAATATTACCCAGCGATGCGTTCATTCACTTTCATACCCACGAGACCGCGGGGGTCAGCGTCCTAGCAAACAAAGCGGCTCTCGATGCCGGCGCCGATGCGATCGACTTGTCGATGGCTCCGTGCAGTGGTGGTACCTGCCAGCCGGACATTCTTGTCATGTGGCATGCTCTTCGGGGTAGCGATTTTGAACTCGATGTTGATGTGGAAAAGGTTCGAGAAGCTGAGGAAGTTTTCAAGGACTGCATGAAAGATTACTTCCTACCGCCCGAGGCAACCGCGGTGGAACCTTTGATACCGTGGAGTCCGATGCCGGGCGGTGCACTCACTGCGAACACCCAGATGCTGCGGGACAACGGCATCATGGAAAAGTATCCAGAGATTATCCTTGCGATGAGCGATGTGGTTCGCAAAGGTGGGTTTGGTACATCGGTTACTCCCGTTTCTCAGTTTTACTTCCAGCAGGCATTCAACAATGTGATGTTTGGTCCGTGGAAGAAAATTGCTGAACCCTACGGAAAGATGGTGCTTGGCTACTTTGGTAAGACACCCGTCGCCCCGGATGCCGAGGTGGTTAAGCTTGCCGAGGAACAGCTTGGGCTGCCACCGACCACCGAAAAAGTCCTCGTGCTCAACGATGCCGATCCAACCAAGGGAATCGCTGCGGCAACCAAGGTGCTCGAAGACGAGGGTTTGCCGGTTAACGACGAGAATATTTTCATCGCATCGACTTGCAAGGAAAAAGGAATTCGATTCCTGCAAGGTAAGGCCGAAGTGGGGGTTCGGAAAATTGATCCCAATGCTTCATCCGAAACTACTGCGACTTCCTCTTCACCGAAGCCCGGCCAACCTGCCGAGTACGTGGTGTCGGTGGACGGAAAGAACGTGTTTATGGCCTTCGAGGGTAACATGGTTACCGTCGAGGGACGTGTCTACCGAGTTGGAATCAAGCCACAAAGTGGCGGAGCCTCTAGTGCTGCTTCTGCTGACGCTGGTGCTGATGTTTCCGAAGTAACTTCGCAGATGCCCGGTGCCGTGTTCAAGGTTCTCACCAAGCAAGGGGACCGAGTTAAATCGGGACAGCCGGTTTTGATTCTCGAGGCAATGAAAATGGAGATGGAGGTTGTCTCGCCGGTGGATGGCGTGGTCGACAGCGTCAAGGTTTCTGTTGGTGATCAAGTGGCGACAGGGCAGGTGCTGGCAACCATACGCGGCTAGTGATGCACGCGGATGGTCTTCTGCGGTAAAACTTCGTAACGCCTCCAGGGCTGTGACTTTGGGGGGATTTGGCAGTGATTGATGGCTCCCGTGATGGGTGAGAAATTCACAAGATGACGCATGAAGCTGGCCAGTAAGTGATTTCGTTGAAACGTGGTGCGGCGGATGCATCGAATCAAGAATGCATCGAATCACACGCGGATTCTTTTGTCCTCAGTCTTGTCTGCCGTGCAAGTTTCCTGCTTCTTGCGTGATTCCGGTGCATAGTTTTCGGTTTCGATCACGGGTAAGATCGTAGGGGACAGCGAAAGTCGATTGACGATCACGGACGTTGGTACATTTGCTTTCTCGTTGGGAAATAGCTAGAGGCTGCCAAAATGTCTAACCACTGCCCCTCTACAGCATCACGACAGGCGTGTTGTTTGCATCCATCGCGAAAGGGATCGCTGTTGCTTTCGGCTGGACTGTGCTTTGGCCTATTGGTCCAAAACTTCGTCATTGCAGATGAAACATCTTCCAAATTAATAGTCGATCAAGATGCTCAAGCGAGCCAAGTGTTGCAGGTGGGAGACCCGATCGAGGATCAGGGCATCGACGAATGGATTCAACAGTTGGGTCACGAAAACTATCTGAGAAGGGAACGCGCGAGCAGGAATTTGGTAAGGTCGGGTTCAAAGGCAGTCCCTGCCTTAGCGACCGCGGTGCGGACCGGTGATCTGGAGGTCGTCGAACGAGCGGCTTCTGCGATGATTGAAATTGCGATCGCTGTTCCTCCGCGAGAAGATGGGGGAGCGTTTGATTTGCTGAGTGAGTTGGCAACACAAACGGTTGGACGACCCGCCTCCATTGCTCGCGGTGCATTGTCGGAGGTCAAAACCTTCAGAAGTGATCAAGCAAAGAAATCGCTCGCCCGAGCGGGTGTCTTTGTCGGTCTTGCAACCTTCTCGATTGGCGCGCAAAGTCGGCAGCGAATGTTGGTTGAGATTAACGAAAACTGGAATCGCGATATCGAATCTCTGCAGTGGCTTGAGTGGATCAAAGGGTACGACAACGCTCGGATTGAAGGCGATGCAGCGAAGGTTGAAGTGATTCGCGAGGTGACCAAGATACCTGATTTGCGGTCCGTTATTTTGGCCGATGCGGTCATCGATGGCGACGCATTAAACGCTCTCTCCGAAGTGGATCGTCTTGATACTCTCGAAATTCAATACAGCAAACTTCAAGAGTCGCATGGTGATTTAATCGCTGCTCTTCCAATCAGAGCTTCTTTGATTTTGATGGGGACGGGGCTCTCTGAGGAGCGAGCCGATCGTTTAAAGGAAGAACTGCCTGGATTGCAGATTCAGTACCGACGCGGTGGGTTTCTCGGCGTGATGTGTATCGACAACTTTGATGTTTGTGAAATCACTGGGATTCAAGAAGGTAGTGCCGCAGAGGCAGCTGGATTAATTCGCGGGGACATCATCACGATGGTAAACGATCGAGAAATCAAACACTTTCGTGACCTTCAAAACGCGATTAATGAACACGTCCCCGGCGATGAAGTGCAGGTTCAGTTTCAACGAGGGGGCGAGTCTAAGTCCTTGTCTCTTGAGCTTCGTCGTTACCAAGAAAAGTGATTCATTCAGACGTTGATTGGGGATTTTAATGAAAGCCAGTGGCGATGCCATAGCCAAATTGGGCGACGCCAATGCCAGCTTGGTTGAGTGGTTGGCTGAGAATGAATTGCCACAACACGACACAGGATGGACTTCAGCATCTTGGCAAGACGCGGTTCGTCGTAGGTTGATGAAATGGTTTCGTCGTCAGGCTCGTGATTTACCCTGGCGGCAGAATGTGACTCCTTACCGTGTTTGGATAAGCGAGATCATGTTGCAGCAAACACAGGTTGCAACGGTGATTGATTACTACCACCGCTTCATGAAATCTTTCCCCACGGTGCATCATTTAGCACAGGCGAGTGAGCAGTCAGTGTTGTCGCACTGGGAAGGTCTAGGTTATTACCGTCGCGCAAGGTCGCTTCACGCTGCGGCGCGAAAGATCGTGGATGAGCATGATGGTGTGTTTCCCACTTCCTATCACGAGGTTCTCGCATTGCCTGGGATTGGACGCTACACCGCAGGTGCCATTCTTTCAATCTCGGATGGGCAAAAGCTGCCAATACTCGAAGGTAACACACAGCGTGTCTTTAGTCGCTGGATTGCGAGTCGATCTCCAGTTAGCGATCGGCAAGCAATCAAGTTACTTTGGAAAGTAGCCGAGGCTGTCTTGCCGACACGCAACCCGGGTGTTTTCAATCAGGGGGCTATGGAGCTTGGGGCTCTGATTTGTCGCCCGACGTCACCTTCGTGCGATCAATGCCCTGTTGCGATGCTCTGCCAAGCTAAGCTTTTGGGAATACAAGAAGAAATTCCCGGTAAGGTAAAAAAAATTGAATACGCAGATCGAATTGAATTTGCGTTTGTGGTCGCAGAGGATTCACGGTCGTTCGCAAAGCCCGGTAGTCGCTACCTCATCAGGCGATTACCGGAAGGTGGCCGATGGGCGGGGCTTTGGGATTTTCCAAGAACAACCGAACAAGACTACCAAAGTGTAGAAGATGCTTGTCGCGGTATTCACACAGAGGTTGGTGTGCCACTTCAGTCCCAGGAGTGTTTGATGACGATTCGGCACTCCGTCACAAGGTTTCGGATTCAGTTAAAGGTTTATTCTGCCACTGATTACGTTGGTCAATCAACAATGGCTTCAAGTGGAATTTTCAAGGTGAAGCGTGCATCGAAGCCTTGGCGATTTGCAACGCTCGAGGAGATGCGAGAATTACCGATGAGTGTGACTGGACGTAAAATTGCCCAACACCTTGAATCCATGGATCAATGAAGTAATTCTTTGATAACCAAGCTCCCGAACTCCCGAGCTCCCAAACTCCCGAACAATCGTGTCAAAGTTTCAGGAAATCAATCCCGTTCCTATAAGAGTCACTCTGTCTACACGGCGGCGTCCAAATCCGCGAAACGGTGTCTGAGGGAGTGGGGTAATCGCCTTGTTTTGGCAGCGGCTTTGAATGCATCAGGCTGCCCTGCTGGGTGGCTCGAGTGTCGGTTTCTGGGGGTTCGACGAAACAGACTTGTCGGTGTTTTGGGCTGAGCCGCCACGGAAACCGACTCGGTTGGCCCGAAATGCCAAAAAAACGACTCCGCCGGCTAGAAACGAGGTCGCTTGATTTGTTCAAACAGATTGAATACTTCGTGTTTTGACTGGATCACTCACTCATTTTGATTTTATATCTTGATGGAGTTCTACCATGTCACCGGCTGAGGATCCGGCACCTGTCCTAGTTAAGAAAAGTCCCGGAAATGCGGTACTTGCTGGGTACGGACTAATCGGTTCGGAATGAGAGGTTCCCCCGTCGATTCAGACATTGGATTGTCGTATCGGAAACCTGTCGTGCCAAGGTAAATGCCGGTACACTGATACAATCTTTTGATTGATAGATCAACAATTTATTAATCGTTTCAATAACTTCGAAGGGTGAGATAACGAATGCGTTTTCATTTAAGTAAGATCGCCTGCGGAATGTTTATCTCATTAGCGAGTTACGCTTCCGCTCAAGACTCGGCGAGTGTAACGCTGGGAGATCCGTCTTTGACCGCTGGTGTTCCTGGTGTTGGCTTGTTGACTAACGACGAGCTGGATCGGTGGTTGAGCGATCCGGACAATCATGTTGAGTTGAAAGTCACGTTACCCGAGGGCCTTAGTGCCGCGAGCGGTAACATTTATATCCCAGACGATAATCCAATGACTCGTGCCAAAATTGAATTGGGACGTCAGCTCTACTTCGACAAGCGATTGTCAAGTGATAACACCATTTCTTGTGCGTCATGTCATGATCCCATGTTGGGTTACGGGGCCGAAACAGCTTTTGGCGTTGGCGTCCGGGGTCAGCAAGGTGGTAGA
>Ga0181559_10003880_pt1 | contig 14610 bp, 9 predicted proteins | sample 011ome_21_FD_133752 | JGI IMG/M metagenome (GOLD analysis project Ga0181559, IMG submission 133752) | Coastal salt marsh microbial communities from the Groves Creek Marsh, Skidaway Island, Georgia - 011508AT metaG (megahit assembly) | ecosystem: Environmental > Aquatic > Marine > Intertidal zone...
AATCCGGAGGCGCGCCAAACGATTTCGGTTTCGGCGTTTGTGACCCCCGTCGACGTGGCGCGGGAACGAAAACGCGCCGCGGCGGCGGAGTCACCCGGTCCGGGAGCCGCGGTGAGGGCGAAGCGGAGACGCGCGTGACGTCATACGAGAGTGTGTGTGTATGCGTAGTCCAACTTTAACACGTAGAGTAGAGTATTACGGATACGTATTACGGAGGTGTCCTCGTTTTATCGCTCGCTTCGCGCGAGTCGCGCGACGCTCCGCTTCGCTACGAGAACCCCGTGCCCGGCACGACGAAGGGCTCGACGGCGGCGCGCGCGAACTCGGGGAGAACGAACGCCGCACCATGCACCGCACTGTTGTAATACCGAAGCGGCTTCAGCTTCGTGCCCTCTGCGCGTGTCGAGATGAAACCATCGGAATTGAAACCATCGGGAACGGTCAGAAGACGTCTCGCCCGCGTTTCGCGCGCGCGCGCGGACGACAGAAAAACAGAAAAACAAAACCCTTCCGTTTCCGTTTCTCGCTCGCGTCCATCCTCAGAAGCCTTCGCCAAAATAAAACTCGTCAGAGAAAGTCGGCTATTCTCAAACTTTATAGATATTTTAGTTCGTCACGGGACGCGCGGACGCGAACGAAAGGCGGGCGGCGGCAAACGACGACGCGCGGGGAAAGGGAACGAAGAAAAAAGACGACTTTTTGACGACGACGACGCACCCGGCGCGACGGGCGGCGGTCGCTCCGGCGACGTGAACCGCGCGGTTTTCCCGTTTTCGTCCGGCTTGCACGCCATGACGAACCCGATCTGCCCGGACGGGTACGTGGGGATGGTCGTGTATCCGTACTGCACGGACCCGCCCTTAAATATGTCCTTGCACATCTCCAGCACGTCCTTGATGAGTTCCGCGTGGAGCCAGATGCACTCGCCCTGCGTGCACACGACGCCGCCCGGTTTAAGCGCTCGATGGATCTTTTCGAAAAACGCCCGCTCGAAGAGCACGGCGGCGGGCCCGACGGGATCGGACGAGTCCACGATGATGGCATCGTACGAGCCCTCGTCCGCGTCCCCCACGAACTTGATGCCGTCCGTGACGTGCACGTGCACTCTGTCGTCGTCGAACCCGCAGGACATGCCGGGGAAGTACTTCTTGGACATCTCGATGACCATCCCGTCGATCTCGGCAATGTCCAGCCGCGCGATGGTCGGGTGGCGCGTGATCTCGCGCAACACGCCGCCGTCGCCGCCGCCGACCACGAGCACTTTTCTCGGGGGGTCTTTAAGCGAGCACAGAGGCAGGTTCGTGATCATCTCCTGGTACGAGAACTCGTCCCGCTCCGTGACCTGGATCACGCCGTCCAAAACGAGCACCTTGCCGTACTGCGCGGACCGGAACACCATGACGTCCTGGAAGTCGCTCCGCCCGCGGAAAAGCACCTCGTCGATTTTCAGGCTCATCGCCTGCCCGGGCCACATCTCGTCGCTCACCTCGCTGAACCAGCCCTTCATCACGGACTCCTCGCACGACGCGTTCGCGGTCGGGACTGCGGGGCGCTCGGCGGGGCGGGGAAGGGGGCAGACAGAATAGCCGGAGCGCCAAGACGTCAGGACATGCGCGCGGCGTCGCCGAGGAGAGGACGCAACCCGTCGCGTCCCGACGAGCGTTGGGCGGTGTCGGAGACGCATCCGAAAAACCGCGTCGGAAAGCGCGTCGTCGATGGTAAAGTAAAAAGCGCGCGGCGGCGGCAGCGCGGCAGCGCGGCGTTGGGAGCTCGAGTGGGGGAGATGGCTGAAAACACGCACCCGCGGCGGTCATCTGCTCGCGCTGGGACATGTCGAGTCCCTTGAGACCCTGTGCGCCGCTCGAGCGGTGTCAAGCGCGTGCGCGCTTGATGGAGTGGGCCGGCACCTGCCGTCCACCCGACGACGCCGACGCGTTTCCCTAATTTTTTTCCCGGCCGGGCGCGGCGCCGCGCGCGGCCTCGAACAGTCGACACAGTCAGCACACGAGCGCCGAGTGTTATTTCGGGGGCGTTCTCACACCCCAGACGCGCCGCGATGACGGCGCTGGAGAAGAAGCCGGTGACGGTGAAGGACGTCGGGCTCGTCCAGGGCCTGCTCGTCGTCGCCGCGCAGCTCAAGAAGTACGGCAGAGATGGCCTGGACACGAACAGTGCGTGCGCTGACCCCCGTCGCTTCAATTCTGTTGTGCCTCGCGGCAGAACCTAACCCTCAACGAACCGACACCGAACGCGAGCGACCCACCGCTGACCCGTCCGCGTGCGCGCCCCCCGACACGAATCTTCACCACCTACCACACGACAGTCAAAGTGGTGTCGCAGGATCGCCTGTACCTGGCGTTCCTCGCAATCTCGTGCGCGGGCTTCTCCTCCTTAGCCGCGCGCGAGTTCGTCGCGCTCGGGTCGCGGGACCGGCGATCGGCCTCGACCGCCATCAAGGAGTGCGCCACCATGTTGGATCTGCGGGACGCCGACGCGAAGGAGAAGGAGACGCCTTCTTCGGAGGACTCGGCGGTGACGACCGCCGAGTCCGCCTCCGCCGCGGGCGCGTCTTCGACGTCCGAGACGGCGTCCTCGACGACGACGTCTTCCGAGCCGGCGAAGGGCGTGCGTCGGCCATCTGGAGCCAAAAAAAACGGCGGCCGACGGTCCGACACGACCGCGCTCGGAGGACGACGCGCCAAGGAAAAGGTGGGCGCCGAGTTCTGGGACGAGCTCGCGTACTTGGTGAAGATCGCGGCGCCCGGTCCGTTTTGCTACTTCTCCCAGCTGTTAGCCGCGCAGTTTTCGCTTCTGGTGATGCGCACTTTACTCACCGTGCGCGCGAACAAAGTGAACACGTTTTACTTGACCCGCGCCATTAGCACGGCGTCGTGGAAGTTCTGGACGCGCTGGTTCTTCAACTTCGGCGGGTGGATGGGCAGCGCGGTGGTGGTGAACTCCGGGCTGCGGTACACGGAGACGCTGATACAGATCGAGTTACGAGCCGCGTTGACGAAGCGCGCGCACCAGAAGTACATGGCGGCGAACAACTTTTACAAAACCGCCGTGCTTCGCGACGGCGGTTTAGACAACGTCGACCAGCGCATCGTCGCCGACATCGACGCGTTCGCCAAAGAAGCCGCGTTTTTGTACGGGCACTCGTTCAAGCCCATCCTGGAGTTCACCCTGTCGTTGACGGAGGCGGCGAAGGAGCTGGGGTACTCCCGGCCGCTCGCGCTGTTCGGCGCGCAGATCTTCATCACCGCGGTGCTGCGGCAGATGTCGCCCTCGCTGGGCCGCATGATCGCCAAGGAACAAGCGCTGGAGGGCGGGTTCAGGCACACGCACGCGCGGCTCATCGCGCACGCCGAGGAGGTGGCACTTCTCGGGGGCGCGGAGCGGGAAATCGGCATCCTGGACGATGGCTTGAAGAACCTGGTCGTGACGCAGCGGTGGCACGCGCTGCAGCGCATCCGCAAATCCGTCGCCGATAACGTCTCAAAGTTCCAAGGCTTGCTCGTGGGGTCCATCTTCGTGCACGTCCCGTTCATGGTGCGCGCCGCAAACTCGGAGGGCGAGCGCATCTCCGTGTTCCGCGCGACCGAGGAGCTGATGCTCCGCTGCGGCAGCGCGTTCACCGAGGTGCTGTTGCTGGGGCGCAACCTGGACGAGCTCGCGGGCTACACGCACAGGCTCGGCCAGCTGTTCCGCGTGATGGACGCGGGCGTCGAGGCGGAGGACGCGAAGTCGCTGGAGAAGGCCAAGGCGCGTTTGGCGCGCGCGCGCGAGGCGCGCGAAACAGGCGTCGAGACGCCTGTGGACAAATCCTCCTCCGCGAGAACGAACGTCATCGCGTTCGAGGACGTCTCCGTGGGCGCGCCCGAGCCCGGCGGCGGTCACAGACTGCTCGTCGAGCGCGTGTCCATGGTTGTCGAGCCCGGGCGCAACCTGCTGATCACCGGGCCGAACGGCTCGGGCAAGACGTCGCTCCTGCGCGTGCTCGCCGGACTGTGGGCGCCGCTTTCGGGCGCCGTGACCACCCCGAGCCTCCCCGCGGGAAGAGCGGGAGCCCCGCCTTCCGGGAAGGCCATGATGTGGCTCCCGCAGCGCCCGTACCTGCTGCAGGGCTCGCTGCGTGACCAGGTGGTGTACCCCAACGTCGCGCTCGCCGAGAGCAACGCCGCGCGCATCAAGCGCGAGCGCCGCGCGGCGCGCGGCGGTCGCGGCGCTCGCGGCGCCTCCGCCGAGTCCTCGCGTTTTTCGCGAGCTCGGAGCTCGGACAAAGCTGTTTCCTCCTCCGCCGCGGAGGAGGAGGACGAGCGCGTGAAGCGGTGCCTTCGCCTCGCTGGTTTGGGGAAGTTCGTGGACGGAACCGTCCCCGGCGTCGGTCTGAACACGCGGCACCTCGAGTGGAACGACGTGCTCTCCGGGGGCGAGCGCCAGCGAATCGGTTTCGCGCGTCTGTTTTACCACGCGCCGCCCTTCGCCATCCTGGACGAGGCGACGTCCGCCATCAACCCGGACGAAGAGGGGACGCTGTACCAGGCGGTCATCGCGCAGGGCACCACGGTGGTGTCCATCGCGCACAGGCTCGAGCTGCGCGAGTGCCACGAGCTCGAGCTCAAGCTGCTGGGCGACGGCGAGGGCGGCTGGGAGCTCCACGAACGCGCGAGGGCGGGCGACAGAAAGTGGGCGCTCAAAAGGAGGAGCGCGCGGTGAAGGACGGAAGGACGGGGACGCGCGCGTCTCGGGTACGCACGTACTGTGTGTTCTTTTTGGCATCGAACGATCGCGATCGCTCCTAGTACGTAGCGGTAACGTATTTGATACGTACCACGCGCTCATACGCTTCGTTTCCTGTTTCTGGTTCTCGTTTTCGGTACAACGAAAACCGCGCCCGAACGCGCGCGCTCGTCGTCACCGCGCGGCGAGGAACACCCCGAAGGCGACGGGGATGGCCATCACGGCGGCGATCGCGCCGGCGGTGACTCGCGCCAACGCCGCTTCCTCCTCCGGGTCCGTCTCGATCTTCCAGTCCTGCCGCTCCGTGGTCATCTTGATCAGGAACGGGTCGTATTTGTCCTTGATGGCGTCGTAGTCGAACTGGTCCGCCTTCATCTTCGTGCTCGCGGTGGTCATGCCCCAGATCATGCGGTCCGCCTGCTTCGAGACCTGCCCGTGGGGGTTGCCCACGCACCGCTTGTACATCTCCAGCGCCTCGTCCCGCCTCTGCGTGTTGTCCAGGCACATCGCGTAGTGGAACGTGATCTCGCCCCCGAGCTGCGTGCGGGGGTTGATCTCCTCTTCCAGCACGATCGGCTCGAGCAACTCGCGCGCCTCGACGAGCCGGCCCAGGCGCATCAGCGTTTGGCACTCCCCGAGGGCGCCGTTCCAGCGAACGCGCGTCCCGTTGTCGACGGTGATGCCCGCGTCCTCGCGGTACTTGTTCAGTTTCTGCCGCACGCGCGCGCGCCGCGCCTCCTTCTCCTCCTCCGTCTCCGCGACGAACTCGCCAGCCTTGATGGTCTTGCCGCCGCCGTACGTCTTCGAGATGTTGTCCGGCCGCGGAAACACGCCCCACGTGCTCACCTTGGGCTTGTACGCCTCCTCGTCGCCGCGCGCCGCGCGCGGAGCCTCGCCGTTGACGTCCGCCGTTTCCTCCGCCGCCTCGTCCAGCACCTGCTGCGCCAGGTCGGTCGGTTTCTCGTCGCTGAGTCGAGCGCCACTCGGTCCAGACGCCGAAGACGTCTTCTTCACTCGGTACCGCTCGTCGTCGAACGTCACGCGCGTCACCACCTCCTCGACGTCGTTGTCGACGCCGACGCCGCGCTCGCGCCGGCGGCCGGCGTCGAGCATGTCGGCAAACACGCTCTTCTCGCCGCGGGTCCAGCCGGCGGCGCCCTCGGGCGTGTACACGCGGTTATTCTCCTCGAACCCCACCACCTGCTCGTCCTCGTCGAACGGGTTGTAGTCCGCGTCGCGGGTCATGATCTTCACCCGCACCTGAGACTGGCGCGGCGTCTCATCGGAAGGCTTCGTCTCGCCCGTCTCGACGCGGCGCACAGCCTCGGACACGACGCTCTCGAGCTCCGTCTTGCCCCCCATCTGCGCGCTGTCCTGCTGCGCAGCCTTCTTGTACGCCGCGGCTTTCGCCAGAAGCGCCGCGCGCGCGTCGGCGGGGTCCGCGGGGGGGGCGGAGGCGGCCGCGTCGTCGTCCCCGGCGCGCGCGAGGACGTCCCCGCGTCCCCGCCGGCGGGCCGCGCCACGAAAGGAGGAGCCGTATCGCGTGCCAGCTGGCGCGGATGCGCGAGCGATGGACGAGGCGCGCGCGGGGGGGGAGACGCGCGCGGGGGACGCCCCGATCGCGGCGCGCGCCGACACGACGTGCGCGAGCGACATGGCTCGAACCAGCACGCGCACTGCGACGCGGTTCGCGCGCCGTCCAGTGAGGCTCGCCGTAGCCGGGGTGGCCGCTCCCTCTCCGAGGAGCCTCCGGTCTCGCAACCACAAAATCGATCATGGAGGTTCGCCCAAATCCCAAAAAACGTGGAGCGAAGGTCCTCCCGTGGACGTGCCCGCGGCGGAGGCGCCGGAGCAGCCGGAGAAGAAGCAACCCGCGTGCTGCGTGATCATGTGACGTAGTCGAGCGTTTCGTTTACGATGATGATCGGATCTGGCCACTGCGAATACGTCCTACTTCAAACCACGTTCACCCCGTCCCGGTCCGTGCGCGTTTCGCGCCCCCCGAACCAACGTCGCTACAAACATGTTATTTCGCTCATCTCACTTTCATCTGGCTCGAGTGCGACTCCATCCCCGTCCTCGCAAACCGCGTACGCGAGCTTCGTCACCGGGTGCCAATCGCTTCGCCACGTATTGTGTTCGTTAAGCGTGCGCATCCGCCTGTCGGCTGGGTATCCCTCACCATACTCCCGTTTGTTTTCATCGTAGTATGCCGCAGCCTCCTCCATCGAGGAGAATCGGAGTATCTCGCGTCTTCCAGTCGCAGGATCGACGCGGTGTTCGTACCCGACGTGTGCGAACACCCCGTTGCGAGCGCGCCTCTCGTTTTCGTCCTCGACATAACGCAATATCTCCAAACAGTACATGGTTTCGGTCACGCGTGCTTTTGTGCTGTGCTTGTCGTGCTTGTGTGTGTGTGACGACGCACGCCGTGAACGGGAGGAAAACGCCTCGCGAAAGTCGGGCACCCTTTTTTCGGGCACCATCCACCAGGTTTCGCCAGTTCACGCAAATTCATCAAAATCAGGGAAGAACGCTTGTGACTGAGGCGTGCAGTCGAAAGGCCACGTCACGGACTTCATTCCGCTTCGCACACACGTCGAGTGCATGTCGGATCCCTCGGCGCTTCCCGAGGACATCCTGCCCCCCCGCAAAGGCACTCGCAACCCGCTCGTGTTGGTCGGCGCGGGCTTAACCGGCGCGGTTCTGTGCGCGGGGTTCGTGGCTTTTAAGTCCGGCCACGCCAACTTCAGCCAGCACATGATGCGCGCGCGCATCTTCGCTCAAGGTGCCACCGTCGCGCTCATGGTCGGCACGTCCGGCGCTATCGCCGTGCCCAACATGCTCGGAGGATCCGACGGCAAGTGATCGAGTCGCGCGCACGAACACCACGCCCCTAGAACCCGCGGACGCACCGCGCGAGTAGTAGATCTAGCTAGAACCGCACGCGCAGACGACGCTTCCGATGCTTTCACGAACCGGACGCGCGTCCCGAAGCGCGTTGGCTTCGGGATTTTCCGTTCCCGAAGCGCGCGCCGCGGCGACCCTCGGAGACTCGCCAGTCTCGTCGCGCACCGACCGACGTCACGCGGTCGTGGTCGTCGGCGCCGCGCCGCGCCGCGTGATCGCGCGGAGCACCGAGGCGACCCTCCCTCGTGAGACGCTTTTCAGACCCCTCGATCCTTCGTCTTCTCCGCGCGGCTTCGCCGCCGGCGCGCTTCCGTCCGCGGACGAAGCCCGCGAGGACGAACGAGACGAGGCGAATGACAGGCGAAAAAAAAAAAAAGACGAGGAACGGGACGCGACCCGCGCGATGACCGAGCGTCTCCTCGCCGCGGCGACGCGCCACGTAGTGGAGCACGGCTGGTCGAAAGCCGCGCTCTTCGCCGCCGCCGACGAACTCGGGTACAGCCGCGCCGTGATCGGCTCGGTGCGCAACGGCGCCGGCGCGCTCGTGCACCACTTCTGCGAGGACTGCGACTCGAGGCTTTCCGTGCGCATCGTGATGGAGCAGGAAGATGTGCTCGACCCCTTGCTTCCCAGCGAGCGTCTGGCGACGGCCATCAAGTGGCGCCTCGAGATGCTCGAGCCGGTGATCGAGACATGGCCCGCCGCGCTCGCCGCGCAGGCGGCGCCGGAGAACGCCGCCGCGACGGCGACGCGCGTCGCGCTCCTCGCGGACGAGCTCGTCGGCGTCATGGGCGCACAGGGCGTCGGGCTGAGCCGCGCGACGACGGCCGCGGTGGCGTCGCCCGGTCTCCAGGACCCCATCCCGCCGGAGAAGGAGACAAACTGCCAAACTGGCGACGACGCAGACGCAGACGCAGACGCCGACGCGCGCGGCGGCGAGACTGCTGAGGCGGAGGAGCCTACGCCGCGCGAGAATTCCAAAAAAGACCCTAAACGCGGAGGGACCCACCGTTCGCCCTCGCCTTTCGCCACCGCGTTCGCGAGCGCGGGCTGGTACGCCGATCGCGCGGCGGTGGCGGCGGTGTACGGCGCGTGCGAGCTGTTCATGGTGGGCGACACGAGCCCCGGGTTCGAGGACACGCGCGCGTTCGTCGACGCGCGCGCGCGCGAGTTGGCTCAGTTCGCCGCCGCCGCCGAGGAGGCGGCGACGTCCGCCGCCGCCGCGTCGCGATCGGTCGGGCTCGAACCCGGGACCCTGGATGTGCCGTTCGCGCTCCCCGCCGGCACCAAGCAGCTCGTGGAGGGCGTCTTCGCCAAGGTGCTGGAGACGGCGACGCGCGCGGGGGGGACGAAACGGTGAAGCGCGCGCCGTCGCGGAACTTTTTTAGAGGTTGGCGCCGCCAAGCCGTACGTATAAAAAAAAAACGCGTCGCTCGCCCGACTCGCTCGCGCGCCGCCTAGTCCACCTTGACGTTCCTGTAGATCCTGCGCACGAACGCGTTGGATCCCACGTACCCCACGGCGCCGCACATCACCCCCAGCGCCAGGCAGAACATGGCGGTGTACCCGAAGTAGAAGCAGGTCTGGAAGAAGCCCGTCATCTTCGTCTTGAACAGAAAGTAATACACGCTGTACAGGTAGACGTAGCCGCTCACCGACGCGGCGCCGCCGAACGCGCTCCACTGCCACTTGTGGTTCTCCGCGTTGAGCAGGAAGTACGTGCCCACCACGGTGACGCACAGGGTGACGATCACCAAAATCAAAAACACGAGCAGGAAGAAGCCGTACACGTAGTACACCTTGTAGTTCCATATGCTCGTGAACACGAAGTACGTCTCGATGAAGATGGACCCGAACGGAAGCGCGCCGCTGAGGGCCGCGACGGCGAGCGGGCGCGCGTACCACGGGGCTTCCGGTATGGGTCGGGGAATCGTTTTCACGCGGCACGGCGTGTCCGGTGTGCCGTTCCAGTTCCTCCCCACGACCGTGCCGAACAACACTAACGGGAACGAGATGAAGCTCCACATGAGTATGATGACCACCATCGTGCCGAACGGCACCGCCGCCAGCGAATGGTAAAAAATGGCGACGGTGTTGAGGAAAAACGCGACGCCGAACACGGCGCCCGGGAACAAACCCGCGGTGAGCAGCATGGTCTTGATCCACCGCTTGCCGCTGTGGCGCGCGTTGAACCCGCCGCTGACGTACCCGCCCACGAAAGACGTCAGGGCGTAGCACACGATGAACACCGTGATGATCGTGCCTCGTCCCTCGTACGCGGCGCCGAAGATGGTGATGAGGATCACGAAGAGCACCAGCGTCGCCATCTGCACGCCCGTGCCCAGCAGCGCGGCGAGCGTGGGCAGGTGCCTGGGCGCGCGGAACACGTCCCCGTGCACGAGTTTCCAGCCGCTCTCCTCCGCGTCCCCGCCGCGGTCCTCCACGTCGTCCGCGCCGTGCTGCGCGTACTTGGCGTAGTCGTTGCGCAGCGTGCGCATCAGGATCATCGACACCAAGCCGGCGAGGAAGACGACCATCATGAACGAGTTGAAGATGGAGAACCAGTGGATCTGGTGCTCGAAGAAGTTGTAGTCCAGGTACCGCTCGAACCTCTTGCGAAACGGGGTCTCGGACGGGGACCACGTCACGCTGTACGTGAACTCCAGCGACGCGCCCACCACCAGCGGCTTGGGGTTCTCCGCCACCAGGTTCACCGAGACCACGCGGTCGCCGTTGAAACCGATATCGAACCGCTTGTGCGTGTAAATCAAAGCCTGCGCGGTATCGCGTGTCTCGCCAACCGCGCTCAGACGCGTGTCGTGAAGCGCGTGCCCGAACGCGCGCGCGGCCTTCCCGTGTCTCCCGCCGCGCGTCGCCGCCGCGCCCGAAGACGCGGCGTCCGCGGCGGACGCGTCTTCGCCCGCATCCGCCTCCGCGTCTTCGGCGGCGCCCTCCACGTTTTCGCCCACGAAGCCCCAGATGGGCAGGTCGTCCATCACGAACTCGTACCAGTAGTGTTTGCGCACGGCGCGCTTGAAGATCCTCGCGCTCTGATGCGTCAGCACGTCCACGCACAGCGTGGTCTTGGGCTGGTCGACGCGGAACTTGAACTCGACGTCGGAATCGATGAGCTCGTTGCCTTGCAGGATCTCCCCGAGGCCACCCCACTTGTGCGTCGGCTTCGCGCCCGTCGCGGTCGTCGCGCGGCAGAAAGGGAGCTCGTGGTAGTTGTACGTCTCCTGAGGGTTGTTGTACGGGCCCACCTTGTTCTCCCAGAGGATCACGCGGTCGCCCACGGCGTACTTGTGATCGTACTCATCCGCGCGCGCGGGGACCGCGCACGCGAGCAAAAGCACGAACAACGCGCCGGCGACCGGGGCGGCTCCCGGGAGCCCGGCGCGCCGAGGCGGGGGCTGGCGCGCGGACATCGCGCTCGCTCGACAGACGCGAGTCCGGAGGCGACGCCGGGCGTCGGAGACGTCCGCACGGTCTCTCTGTGACAGCTCGAGCGCGATCGGGCCCTCCTCGTTCTTCGAAACTTCCACCGAGGAGGTTCGTCGTTCCCGCTTCGTCACCGCAACGGGCCAAAAAATTCACCTGCCACTTGTCAACCTCTCGGAGCGCGCGACAAGCACTTCCGCGCCGCGCCCTCTGTGCGTCTGTCTCACCATGCGCGCGGTGGCATCGACCGCCCTGCAGCGCGCCGCGCCCTCTGGTGTGCCGTCTCGCGGGCGAATCACCGGCGCGCGTCTCCCCGGGAGACGCGCCGGCTCCACCCCCGCCTCCTCCGCGGTCGATGTCCCCGGCGTGGAGGCGTGGGAGGACGATCGGCTGACGTTCCGGGGCCACGGCGTCGACCGCGTCCGCGCCCCCGCGAACGCCCCCCCCGTCGTGATCCTCGGCGGGTTCGGGAACAACTCGCGAGACTACGTCGCGCCGTTCGGGAACGCGGACGTCTCCCTGGCAGCCTCGCTCGAGGCCCGAGGCTTCGACGTCGAGGTGGTGGCGCTCGAGCGCAAGGAGTGGGCCAAGATCCTGCGCGCGGTGTTTTCGCCCGGGTTCTACACTGGCAAAGGCACGACCGAGCCCGGGTACACGTGGTACTTGGAGGCGGTCGAGGAGGCTGTCTCGAAGGCGTTGCGCGACCGACCAGACGCGAGCCAGGTGGACATCGTCGCGCACTCCGCGGGCGGGTGGCTGGCGCGCGCGTACGTCGGCGGCGCGCTGAACGAGGTGGATTGGACGCGGTCGTTCCGGTACCCGGCGCGAGAGCCGCAGCGCGCGACGCCGCTCCCGCGGGCGAACTACGCCGAACGCGTGCGCCACATCGTGACGCTCGGCGCGCCGCACCGCGTCGCGCCCGGCGCGAACGACGCGACCAGGGGCGCGCTGGCGTGGGTGGACCGCAGATGGCCGGGCGCCGCGCTCAAAAACGAGGGCGTCTCGTACACGTGCGTCGCGGGGAGGACGGTGCGCGGCCGCGCCGGAGAGGCGTTCAAGAAGAAACTCGCGGGCTACAGCCACAACTCGTACGTGCAGGTGTGCGGCGAGGGCGACATGGTCGTCGGGGACGCGGTGGTGCCCTGCGAGTACGCCACGCTGGACGGCGCCGAGAACATCCTCCTCGAGGGCGTGTTCCACAGCATGAGCAAGGTGGGGACGTACGACGAAGACTCGCGCGAGTGCTGGTACGGCAGCGACGAGGTCGTGGACGTCTGGCTGCAAAGGCTGGTGGCGTGACCGCGTACGTCGGTTCGCGCTTCGCGTCGTCTCTCGCGTATAGCCTAATACCGGCGCATACGTACTAGTACTTTAAAAGTATCATGTCTACTGTTCGGAAACGCCGCGCCCGCGTGACGACGACCTACCACGCGCCTAAATCCGCGTCTCTCTGCACGTGCTCGACGAACAGCCGCCGCGCGGCGTCGCGCGGGCTCGCCGCGCCCGCCGCCGCCGCCGCGGCTGATCGCAGGAACGAACGCTTGAGCCGCCGGAGCACCTGCAAGCTCGGCGCGCGCGCGCATCGTAAAACGCCGAGATTCGAACCCTGAAGCGAACCAAACTCGTACTGCGCCCGACCGCCGGACGCTAACCCTCCGGCACCTCCCGACTCCGCGTCGCGCTTCACTATGCAGTCGATGATATCCTGCGCCCCGGCGTCGACGTCCGCGCGGAGACTGGCGTCCGCCGGCCGATGCGTCGGCTGCGTCGACGCCGATCGCGCGACGGCGCGAAGGACGGCGCTCGCGTTTTTCGCGTCACTGCGCCGCATAGGCGAATGACTCGCCGCGGCGTCGCCTCCGCTTCGCGCCGAATTCTTCTCTGCGAGACGCGGATCGGGCACGCCGAGCACAGAACACACCGCGCGTTCCAACACGCGTTCCGAAGAGTCGTGCTCCGAGCCGTACCCGTCGAGGCTCTCGCGCCGCGGAAACCCAGCCTCCGCCTCGCGCCGAGCGTCGTCCTCGGCGGCGTTTTTTTTTAGGTAATTCTCGCCGAGTTCTTCGGGCGTCGGCTTCAGCACGAACAGAGGCGCGTCCCAGCGGTTCTTCCCGTCCGGGCGCTCGAACCGGAACACCAGGTCGTCGAAGACAGCGGCGTCGTAGCCGCCCCACTCTGAGACGCGAAAGTCGTTCGTGGAAGTCGACGACGACGCCGCGGAGACGCGCGGAGACGAAACGTTTCGCGTCGCCGTCTCGCCCGCGCCACGAAACTCGTCGCCGCCGCGATCGCGCCGCGCCGAGTTCCGCTTCCTGCACGCATCCACCGGGGTCTCGCAGTGCACGACGCAGAACCGCGTCCCCGCCTGCCTCGCGATGCACCACAGCTCGTACCGGTAGCCCTTGATGCCGTTGTTCGCGTCCAGAAGAACCACCGGGCCGTCCCGGTGCACCGCGCGCTCCACCGTCGCCTTGAGCAGACCGCGCGTGTTCTTCTCCGAGCGCGCGTCTCGGTACGAGGCGTTGCGCGGGAGGTGCAGCGAGGGCTCGTCCACCAAGAGCACGCGCGCGCCCGCCGCCTGGACCCGCCGCGAGATCTCGGCCGCGACGGTGGACTTCCCCGACGCGGGGTGGCCGCACAGCAGCACCAGGCAACCGCTGGGCGGAGGAGGCGCCATGGGAGCAATGGCGACGCCGGACGTTTTTCGCTCGTGAAGCGAAATTTCGTGAAGTTTCGCGAAGACGCGTTTTCGACGCGCTTCGATGTCGAACGCCACTCCTCCAGGCGCTCGGGGCGAGTGTGCCGCGCGGAGGGGCGCGGGGTCAGGCGAGAGGGGCGCGTCGAGCGTCCTTCCACGCGGACACCACCTTCTCGATGCCGAGCGCGACCGCGACGACGGCGTACCCCGGGTACGCTCGCGCCCGGAAAAAGCTCGAGAACAACGCGCGTCGCGCGGGCAAACCCGGCACCGCGCCCATCATGCGCGCCTTCTCGTTCCTGGTCCGCGTCGTCCTCGCCACGGTTCTGCTGCCGCTGGACCTGCTCATGGGCGACGCCGTGCGCACGGGCGACATGACCCGCCCGCTGATGGGCGCGTTCGGGGTGGTCGTCGCGTACGGCGCGTTCCGCGCCGCGGAGGTCGCCGTGGGAATCGGGCGAGCCTCGTCGAGCGTTGACGTCGAGACGCTCGCCGCCGCGCGGTTCCGCGTTCGGCCGCCCGCGGCGCTCGACCCGTGCCGGCTGCGCGGCGTCCCGCTCCTCTCGCGGTCGTCCGCGTGCGCGTACACCGGCGCCGTCGCGCGCGTCGTCGTCGAGCCGTTCGAGGTCACGGGCGGCGCGCACGCGCGCGCGCGAAGTCGCGCATCCGGCGCGTCGACGGCGGATGTCGTGGATTTGGAAACGCGCTTCGGCGCGACGCGCGCGTTGCGCGTGGACGGCGCGGTCCGCGCCGCCGTCGAGATAGGACGTAGAGACCCTACAGACGTCGCGTCCTTCCCGTACGCCGCGTCGATTGTC
>Ga0181559_10003881_pt1 | contig 14610 bp, 13 predicted proteins | sample 011ome_21_FD_133752 | JGI IMG/M metagenome (GOLD analysis project Ga0181559, IMG submission 133752) | Coastal salt marsh microbial communities from the Groves Creek Marsh, Skidaway Island, Georgia - 011508AT metaG (megahit assembly) | ecosystem: Environmental > Aquatic > Marine > Intertidal...
GGTCATCCTGAAAAAGACTTCACCGAATTCCTGAACCCCGAAAGCCTATCGATTCGCAACAACTGCAAACTGGAACCCTCCTTGGGGAAGGCAGCAGGAGGGACACCTTATCAATTCACCCGGCTGGGATATTTCTCTTTGGATACCGAACGTACCGAAGCCGCAGGGCATCCGGTTTGGAACAGGTCTGTCACACTCAAGGACGGCTGGAAGGGCTAACCTGAATTTCTTCCAGCCATTGGTCAAAAGCATCGCGAGCCTCTTTACCATTCATCGTGCCATCTTCTACACGCGCTTGAAAGTCGCGCCACGATTTCAGAATCTCTGGGCCATGCTTTGACATCAATGCTTCTGCTGGCTCTCTCTCATTGGGAATTACACCATCCAGAATGGCATCCTTGATGAGGTTCTTGATCGCGCCGATGGGTCTGCACGGTGGGAGGGACAAAGCCTCCATGATTTCTTCGCCACTGATGGGAGGCTCGAAATTCCTGACCCTGTCTTTTTCTTCCACCTCCACCAGCTTTCGGACCACCACTTCATAGTTGCGCAAGTAGCGTTCAACCTTGGCTTCATTCTTCGACGTGATGTCTGCCCGGGCCAATACCATCAAATCGTCCACATCATCACCCGCCTCAAATAAAAGGCGCCGAACAGCAGAGTCCGTTACCTCTTCCTTGGTCAAAGCTATGGGCCTTAAATGCAGCAACACCAGCTTCTGGACGTACTTCATCTGATGGTCCAAAGGCAATTTCAACCGCTTGAAAATCTTGGGAACCATTCGAGCACCGCGGTCCTCATGGCCGTGAAAGGTCCAACCGTGATCCGGATGAAAGCGCTTGGTCGGAGGTTTGGCGATATCATGGAGAAGCGCAGCCCATCTGAGCCAAAGCTTTTGGCTGATCGCCGCCACATTGTCCACCACCTCCAAGGTGTGGTAAAAATTGTCCTTGTGTCCCACACCGTTCCTGCGCTCCACGCCTTTGAGCGCCACCATCTCAGGAAAGAAAGTGTGCAGAAGCCCCGTCTTGAACATCAACTTGAATCCCACGCTTGGCCTTCGGCTGAGCAGGATTTTGTTCAACTCAACGTGAATACGCTCTGCAGAAATGATATCCAATCGGTGGGCATTGCGGCGAATGGCCTCCAAACTCGCCTCCTCAATCCTAAACCCAAGTTGGGAAGCGAAACGGACCGCCCGCAACATCCTCAATGGATCATCGCTGTAGGTCACATCGGGATCTAGGGGGGTTTTGATGGTCCGGTCTTCCAAATCCCGCAATCCACCAAATGGATCAATGAGTTCGCCGAAATTGGCGGCATTCAACTTGAGCGCCAAAGCATTGATGGTAAAATCTCGACGGTTTTGATCGTCCTCAATCGTGCCATCCTCCACAATGGGCTTCCGGCTATCTCGCTGGTACGACTCGCGCCGCGCACCCACGAATTCCACCTCGTAATCAGCGCACCGAAACATGGCCGTACCGAAATTCTTGAATACCGACACCTTACCAGCCCCCAGTGCACGTGCTACCTCCCGGGCCAGGTCAATACCGCTTCCTTCCACTACGATATCAATGTCCTTGCAGGGTCGATTGAGCAACATGTCCCGGACGAATCCCCCGATGGCAAAGGCCTGCTGGCCCTTTTCATCCGCTACGGCCCCCACCGCGCGAAACACGGGGTGGGCCAACTGATCCGCGAAATTCATGGCCGCAAAATGTTGATTCTGCCCTGAGCATCCAACTTCACCATGCTGGAAGGAGCACCACCTTTTCGGTCACGCCCCGTGACACAGACATGGTCCACACCGTTTTTGATAGCCTTGGGAATCTCAGAGAAATGTCCAGGAGTAGGTTGACCGGCAACATTTGCGGATGTACTCACCAGTGGAACATCAATGCCCCTGATGATGAACTGTAAAAAAGGGTCACTCACTACCCGAAGCGCGAGACTTCCATCCTCCGCCAGCAAGGCGGGTGCCACATCCCGTCCGCCGGGCAGCACGAGGGTCATCGGCCTGCCTTCCGGGCCCGAAGTTTCGCGCAAAAGGTCCCAGGCAATATCAGGGACGGGGTTTGCGTATTCTTCCAAAAGGCCATCCGCATCCACCAATACCAGCGACGGTTGTCCGCCCTCGCGTCCTTTTAACACATAAAGCTTTTCAAGAGCCGCGGCATCGTCTGCGCGACACCCCAAGCCCCATACCGTATCCGTAGGATACAGAATGAGGCCACCCGCTTTCAAAGCGCGAACCGCGAGTATGGCATCTTCACGCCACGGCGCATTCTTCAGTTTTCGCGGAGCCAATTTTCGACGTTTCGTTGAATACGTGAAACTGTGTCCGGTTCATCCGGACGGTGAAAGGAGTGTCCTGTCACCTGTTCGTACAGACCGATGTAACGTTCGCTAACGCTGTTCACGAATTCATCGGTCATCTCGGGAATCTGTTGCCCCTCCAACCCCATAAAGCCGCCTTCAATCAGCCATTCCCTAACGAACTCCTTGCTCAGCTGGGCCTGAGGTGCGCCGGCATTTTGTCTTTCTTCAAAGCCCTCAAGATGGAAGTAGCGGCTGCTATCCGGTGTGTGAACCTCATCCATTAGCATCAACTCGCCCCCATATAGGCCAAACTCGTATTTCGTGTCCACAAGAATCAGTCCGCGCTCGGATGCCATGGCCTGGCCTCGAGCAAACAGGGAATGTGTCACCCGCTCCATCTCTGTGTACAGCTCTTCAGACACGATGCCCTTTGAAAGGATATCCTCGCGGCTAATGTCCTCATCGTGTCCTTCCTCCGCCTTGGTCGCCGGGGTAATGATGGGATCGTCAAACGCATCGTGTTCCTTCATGCCATCGGGGAGGTGCACGCCACAAAGCATACGGCCACCATCGCGATAAGTCCGCCATGCGTGCCCGGTCAAATGCCCGCGTATCACCATTTCCAATCGAATGGGTTCACACCGCTTGCCTATGGCCACATTGGGATCTGGACTTCCTTCCAGCCAAACCGGAACAATATCCGACACCGCTTTCAGCATGTGTGCGGCGAGTTGATTCAAGACCTGCCCCTTGAACGGAATGGGGCGGGGTAGGACCACATCAAAGGCTGAAATCCTATCGCTGGCCACCATAAGCAAGCGACCATCCTTCAAGGAGTGGACATCCCTGACTTTGCCCCGATAGAACTGGGTTTCCCCGGCAAATTCCAACCGCTGGTCAAACAGGGGAGTAGGAAGGAGTGAGGTACTCATGGTTCCGAGGCTGCAATATCGCTTGACTCAATGGAATCATCAGGTCCTTTGTCCACGTCGTCCTTGCGCCACTGAGTCGGTGGTACAGCACCCAACGACGGCCCCATCCCCCCTTGGTTTCCACCTGACTCCTCTTGTTCAAAAGCCTGAATGACACGCTTGACCAAAGCGTGACGCACGACATCGTCACCCGTCAATTCCACAAATGCCAGCCCTTCGACCCGGCGCAATACACGTCGGGCGAACCTGAGTCCGCTCTCTTGCTTTCGAGGCAAGTCCACCTGTGACGCATCCCCTGTGACAATGAAGGTGGCTGATCTCCCCATGCGTGTAAGAAACATCTTCATCTGCGCTACGGTGGTATTTTGCGCTTCGTCAAGAATCACAAACGCCTTGTCCAAGGTCCGCCCTCGCATAAAGGCCAACGGGGCAATTTCAATCACCCCTTTCTCCAAATGATCCGCCACCCGATCATAAGGCAACATATCGGTGAGCGCATCATACAATGGCTGCATGTATGGATCCAACTTCTCCTTCAAATCACCGGGAAGGAAGCCCAAGTTCTCGCCTGCTTCCACAGCGGGCCGGGTCATAATGATGCGCCGCACACGTTTCTCCTTCAAGGCTTGTACTGCCAAGGCAACGGCGGTGTATGTTTTGCCAGATCCCGCAGGTCCAATCGCAAAGACCATGTCATTGGACCTCACCGCCTCCACCAATTTCCGTTGGTTCGGCGTGCGCGCCGTTACCCTGAGTCCTCCAGGGCCATACACGAGTGTGTCGTCTTCAGAGGCCGCTCTTTTCAATGAAAGGCCATCGTCCTGCATCAATCGTTCCAGCTCGTCTTCCTCCAATTTCCCATACCGTTCCAGGTGCCACACCAATAAATCCCACTTGGCAGCGAAAGCATCGAGGTCAGATTTAGCCCCGAGGGCTTTCACTTCGTTGCCCCTCCCCACCAATTTCAGCTTGGGAAAAAAGGCTTTAAGCCGGGCAAATTTGCGATGTCCCACCCCGAAAAACTCAAGCGGGGGGACATCTGGAAGGTTGAAATTGCGTTCTGAACTCACGAATGAAAAGAAACTGTGGGGAGGTTTTGGAATATCTCCCACGGAAAGAGCAAATCTACTTCGAAGGGATGCTCAATTTTGACATTGAATGGAGCAGAGCAGTATAGCCCCCCGCATTGTCACACTGACATCCGATTACGGAGTGGACAGCCTGTACACTGCTGCCTTGCACGGCGCCATCCTCTCGGAAGACCCCCTCGTTCACGTCGTGGACATTTCTCACTCGATTCGTCCTTTCGACACCAACCATGCCGCTTTCGCTCTTCGCACGGCTGCGCCACATTTCCCAAAAGGAACCGTGCACATCATTGCGATGAACACGGTCCAAACCGGAGAATACCTGCACCGCGTCATGGAATTGTCAGGGCAATTCTATGTCGGGTTGGATGACGGCATCTTCTCGCTCATTGCAGACCGTGAACCGGATGCCATCCATGACGTCACCGTCACTTCTGAAAGTGATGTCCTGACCTTCCCTGAACGTCACATTTTCGTCCGCGTGGCCTGTCACCTCGTGCAAGGCGGTGTTCCTGCCGTCATAGGCCGTCCAGCTGCGGGTTGGGTGGAGAGCGAATGGCAGCGACCTTTAATAGGCGCCGACTACGTCCAAGGCGTCGTTCTTCATGTCGATACATACGGGAACCTGATCACCAATATTGATCAGCGCACGTTCAAGGAAGTCGGCAAAGACCGGCCATTTCGCATTCCGTTAAAGGCAAGCCGTATGGATGTCAATCGGATACACCGACATTACGGAGCAGTAAAGGACGGAGAACGGGTGGCCTTATTCAATCACATGGGCCTGCTCGAAATCGCCATCAATCACGGTGCACCCGGCGTCGGTGGAGGAGCAAGTCAGCTCTTCGGCCTCAGCACGGGATCAGTGGTTCGCATTGAATTCGAAAAGAAGCCACCCCCCCTATGATTCAGCGCTTCGTTCACATGCATTTCCCGGAGCAAGAAGTTCATCTATTCCTGGACCTCTTCAACCAACACAAGGAGCAGATCGCCGCCCAACCGGGATGCTGCAGCGTGCATCTCGTTCAATCCCCGCTGGACCCGGGCGATATCCGCACCATCAGTTTGTGGGAAAGTGAAGGCGACCTGCACCGCTATCGAAAAAGTGAGCTGTTTGGTAGAGTATGGCCAGCAACCAAAGCCTTGTTCGACAAACCTCCTTTCGCCGAGAGCCTTGAGGTGCTCTGGGCTTCCTAATTTCGAAGTCGATTCATGAGAGCCCTCTACAAAAAAGAGTTGCGGACCTTCCTGTCTTCCGTCATGGGAACGGTTGTGCTCGGAGTGTTCCTTCTCATCAGCGGTCTGTTCCATTGGGTGTTCCCCGGCCAGTGGAACTTACTTTCCAATGGTGTCGCGGAAATGAATGCGTTCTTCCTTTTCACGCCATGGGTACTGATGTTTCTGATTCCCGCGATCACGATGCGCTCCATTCCTGAGGAAAGGGCACAAGGCACCTTGGAGTTGTTGTTGACGCACCCCCTCGATCCTGGGCGAATCATACTGGCCAAATTCTTTGCCGGCCTGACTTTGGTTGCGCTTGCGCTGCTCCCGACCCTTATGGGATTCGCCGTGCTTCATGAGTTGGGCAATCCGCCGGGCAACATAGACCACGGTGCTGTTCTCGCTGGATACCTCGGCCTGCTCCTTCTTGGAGGGGCTTTTGTGGCAACGGGATTGGCAGCATCCTCGCGAACGGAGAGTCAAGTCGTCGCCTTCCTCATGGGCGTAGTAGCTTGTCTTTTAATCTATTACGGACCATCAGCACTGGGTTCCTACGACCTCTTCGGAAGTTGGGACCACATCATCCTTTGGTGCTCGATGGAAAGCCATTTTCGCGCCATAGGAACCGGAATCGTCGTCCTCGGTGACCTCTATTGGTTCTTGGTCTACATCATCATCGCCTTGGCACTGGCACGTCATCAAATCCAACCGGGTAAAGCATGAACCGCTCGATCTTCAAGGGCCCAGCGTTTCGCAATGGGCTGGTTCCAGTGTTACTGTCCATCGCACTGTTGCTCATCCTCGGCGACATCCGACGAATTGATGTCACGGAAGACCAGCGACACAGCTTGACACCTGCGACGGAACAAATGCTCGCTTCCCTGGAAGAAGGCGAAGAAGAAGTTCTGGTTCGGTGCTATCTCGAAGGTGAGTTCCCCGCACGTTACCGAAGGCTCGCAGGAGAAATCAAGGAGAAGCTCCGGACTTTTTCGGGAAAGAGCGGAGGTCGGGTTCGTTGGGACTTCATCGACGTGGCGGAAAGCGGAGATGAGAAAACCATTGGAGAAACCGAATTGGCCCTGTATGAACAAGGGTTGAGGTTCACGCGCGTAGCCTACCGGGAAAATGGAATCACCGCTTTTCAGAACGTCTGGCCCTGCGCCATGGTCACGGTAAAAGGAGTGGATTACCCGGTTCAATTCCTGCGTTCCGAAACGATGGAGCCGGACGAGGTCATGGTCCAGAATGCCATCAACCAGGTGGAATTCACATTGGGGCAAGCCATTCGAATGGGATTGCGCAACCAACAACCCACCATTGGGTTTCTGCAAAGCCATGGATGCTGGGCCCCTGCGCAGACCGCAGACTTTGCGAATGCACTTGCCGAGACGGCAGAGGTCCTGAACGTCGAACTCGATGGCAAGGTGGACGCGCTTTGTGAAAAAATCGAGGGCCGTCCGCTGCGAAAACCGAAATACGATGCACTCATCGTTGCGGGTCCAGATTCTACCTTCAGTGACCGCGACAAATTGTTGCTGGACCAATACCTCATGAACGGAGGCCGCATCCTCTGGCTCGTTGATGCACTCGTAACCAACCGGGATAGCCTTGCTGCGGAACAGTTCACGATGGCCACGACCCGTGACATTGGACTGTTCGATTTGCTTTTCCACCACGGTGCACGCCTGAACCGCAACATGGTATTGGATGCCCAATGTGCACCCATCATGCTCGGAGCCGGCCCCATGGGTGACCACAGGAACATGCAGATGTTCAGTTGGTACTTTGCTCCCGTGGTGCTGTCCACGCCCGAAGCCCATCCCATCTGCGCCAATCTAGACCCTGTCCACTTTGATTTTGTCGGCACCATCGATGCTGTCAATCCCAAGCCCGGACGAAAGTCAACGGCCCTGCTCGCTTCCTCTACAAAGGCAGTCACCTACAACGCTCCCGCCCGCGTGGGAACGGGGGTTGTGGAATTGCCCCCTGAACATTTTGAAACCGGGAGAAGAGAGGGATTTCCTTTGGCGTTGCTGCTCGAGGGTGAATTTGAGAGCTTTTATGCACTGAGATTGTCAGAGGAACTGCGCAAAGACGCCGATTTTGGGTTCAATGCTTCAACCCGTAATGGAAAGATGATCGTCGTCGCAGACGCCGACTTCATCCGCAATGAAGTTCGGGTTTCCGAAGAAGGGTATATCCCGATGCCCCTCGGCTTCGACCGCTATTCCCAGCGTGTCATCTATGACAACAAGGAATGGCTGCTGAACGCAGTAAGCTATCTACTCGACGACGCCGCACAAATCAGTTTGAGGTCCCGTTCGATTGCATTCCGGCCGTTGGATGAAGACCGCATCAGAGGAAAGGAGAACCCATGGACATTGCTGGCTGTCGGAGCTCCGGTAACCTCCATCATCATCATGGGTTGGATACTGTCCCTTCTTCGCAAACGCAGATGGACCCGAAACCCGATTAAAGTGGAAAAGCATGAATAAATCCACAACGGTCGGCCTGGCCTTTATGGTCTTGGTAGGTTGGACCCTATTTTCGGTCATACGACGCGATGAAGGACAACTGGATGCCGACAGTGGCACCCACTTTGCCATCGACGACACCTCCCGCGTCACCCAAATTCGCATCGCCGGAACCGACGGAAGCGTAGCCGTCTTGGAACGGCAAAATCATGCGCTCGGACTCTGGAAACTCAATGGGAAATACGAAGCGCGAAAAGACGCGACAGACCTACTCCTGAAGACTTTCAAGCGCATTTCAGTGCGCCAACCGGTGCGGGCTTCAGCGAAAGAAGGCGTCTTGAAAATGATGGCTTCCGCCGGAAAAAGGGTCGACATCTATCTCGACGGAGAACCAGACCCTGAAAAAACTTGGTTCATTGGAACGCCAACCCAAAGCCACACCGGAACCCACATGCTGTTGGAGTTGCCGGGAAAAGGACGGGCTGAGGATCCCTATGTAACGCACTTAGAAGGGTTCACAGGCTTCCTCTCCACGCGCTTCTTTACTGACGAAACCGAATGGCGGTACACTGGGATTTTCGAATCCAATGCTGCCGAAATAGATTCCATCACCGGTATTCCCCTCGCCGACCGTGGGGCAATGGCAACCTTGAAATGGGCAGAGGACGGAGAGCGGATTGAAGCCATCAGGAATGGCATTCGGATGAACCTGCCTCAACCCATGCTCAGGGATCAATGGCTGCGCTTCCGCAAAGTCCACGTGGAGACTTGGAACAGCCACCTGAATGCTGCGGGTCAAGACAGTTTGCGCAACAGTCCTCAAGCTTGGCGACTTTCGGTAGCCTACAAGGATGGCTCAGAAGCCTCCATTGACTTGCATTGGAAAGCCCCCATCATGGAGGAGTTCGACGAAAACGGGCGCTTACTGAAGCATGACGGCAGCCGCATGTATGCTGTCCATCAAGGTGAATGCGCTCTGGTACAAACCTTCGTTTTCAACCCCATTTTGGACTTTTGGCGCAATCTGCCCGAATCAACATCCCAGGCCCAGAACCTATGAATGCATTCATCATAGACGGAATCCGAACACCGATTGGAAAGTTTGGAGGTACACTGTCCACGGTCCGGGCGGATGACTTAGCGGCCCATACCATTAAGGCACTGCTCGCCCGTCATTCTTCTCTGGATCCCGCCGCCATAGATGATGTATTGCTGGGCTGCGCAAACCAAGCAGGTGAAGACAACCGCAACGTAGCGCGTATGGCGCTTCTCCTGGCTGGATTACCTCACACCGTTCCAGGTGAAACCGTAAATCGGCTGTGTGCTTCAGGAATGGCTGCAGCCGTGCACGCTGCCCGAACGCTGCATGTGGAAGACGCCACGCTCATGATGGCAGGAGGTGTAGAACACATGACACGCGGACCTTGGGTCATCAGCAAAGCAAGTGCTCCCTTTGGTAGGGACTCACAAATGCACGACACCAGCTTTGGATGGCGATTCGTCAATCCTAGACTCGAAGCCATTTATGGAGCGGAAGGCATGGGTTCCACCGCAGAAAATCTTGTCGACGAGCACGCCATCAGTCGGGCAGACCAAGATGCATTTGCCGCGTGGTCTCAACAGAAAGCTGAAGCCGCCCGAAATGACGGCAGGCTTGGCGAAGAATGTGCACCGGTTTCCATACCGCGGCGCAAACAAGACGACCTCCTTTTCGCTCAAGATGAGTTCATTAGACCGGGCACCACAGCGGATGTTCTGTCCAAGTTGCGCCCCGCATTCAGAAAAGAAGGGGGATCGGTAACGGCTGGAAACAGCAGCGGTCTGAACGATGGTGCATGTACGCTGCTCATGGCCAACCAACGCGGCATGGACGCATGGAATCTCCGTCCTTTGGCGCAGGTCATCGGCAGCGCCGTAGTAGGCGTCGAGCCGCGTATTATGGGCATCGGCCCAGTCAGTGCAACACGCAAGGTTTTGGAGCGAACGGGGTTGACCTTGGACCAAATGGACCACATTGAAATCAACGAGGCCTTTGCCGCACAAGTGTTGGCCTGCACCCGAAGTTTGGGTCTCAAGGATGACGATCCCCGCATCAATCCTCAAGGAGGAGCCATCGCCATTGGACACCCCTTGGGAATGACCGGAGCACGCCTTCTCTTGACGGCCGCAAAACAGCTCCATCGAACCGGTGGACGATTTGCCCTCGTCACCCTGTGCATTGGAGTGGGACAAGGCTATGCCACCGTTCTGCAAAACCCCAACGCAGGATGATCCAATCCTTCAAAGGAATGGTTCCGGTTGTGGACCCTTCATCTTATGTGCATCCCAACGCCACTGTCATCGGGCATGTGACCATAGGGCCTGATTGTTTTGTGGGAGCCGGTGCCGTTCTGCGAGGAGACTGGGGACGCATCATATTGGAGAGAGGGTGTAACGTTCAAGAAAATGCGGTGGTCCACATGTTTCCGGGAACAACGGTCATCATGGAGGAGGGTGCCCACGTCGGTCACGGTGCGATCATCCACGGTGCACAATTGGGCAAGCAATGCATGATCGGTATGAATTCCGTAGTGATGGACAACGTCAAAGTAGGAGAGGGGTCCATCATTGGAGCCCTCTCCTTTCTAAAAGCTGAAAGTCAATGGCCCCCTCGCAAAATCATTGCTGGCAATCCCGCACGTGAAATAGGTGAGGTGACTCAAGCCATGTATGAACACAAGGTGGAGGGAACATCGCTATATCAGCAATTGCCCAAGGACTGTCACGAGAAATTGAAGGAAACCCGCGCGCTCCCTGAAGTTCCTGCCTCCCGAGAAGAAGACTTTCCGGTATTTGAAACCTGGCAAGAACGCCGAAACAAAGGTTGACCGCCACGTCCGGCCATGGCCAAAGGTCCTTTCCACTTCAAGTCCTTTTCCGTTCAGCAAGACGGCGCCGCCATGAAAGTCGGAACGGACGGCATCGTACTGGGGTGTTGGACACCCATTCGCGATGCGCGGCGGATTCTCGATGCAGGGGCCGGCAACGGCTATGTCGGCATCATGTTGCTGCAACGTGCGCAACCCGAAAGCCACCTGTTTGGTGTAGAGCTGGAAGAAGCAGCCGCCCGCCAGTGTGCGGACAACTACCGCACACAACCATTTCCACACCTGACCACCGCATGGCAAGGAGCCATTCAAGAGGCTGCACAACAAATCCCTGAAGCCGGTGGCTCTTTTGACCTGATCGTCTCAAATCCCCCCTTCTTCCGGAACAAGCCCAAGTCTCCTCATCAAGCGCGCAACCTCGCACGTCACGATGACACCATGCCCATGGGAGAACTGGCCAAAGCGGCATGGGAACTGTTAAGACCTGGGGGACGGCTTTGCACCATCTGGCCCAGCGACCGAGAGGAAGAATGGAAACAGTGGGGGACAGGAGTAGGATTCCAAACCAAGAATGTGACGATGGTGCAGACCATGCGACACCTTCCTCCCAAGAGAATCTTAACCGAATGGTGGAAGCCTGAAAAAGATGACCTGAAAGTCCTCCCGGAGGATGCTCAACGAGGAACCCTCACACTTGAGGGCAACGCGACCTTGGATTTCACAAAGGAATACCTGGAAATAGTCCGCCCTTACTTGAGGGGAACCTGAAGGAATTGGCTCAACCGCCCAAAACCCGCTTGAGGTCCGTAAGCTGCTTCTCCCACAGCAATTTAGCCTCCTCAATCTCATCCTCCTCGGCAAAATCCGTAACGAGCAATGCCGTATCTCCTGTGAGGGGGTCAATCTTGATCCGCATCTCGAAGAAAGTCTTCTCACCTTCCTCTTCGTGTTCAATCCATCGAAACTTCACAAAGTCCTCTCGCTTCTGCGAAATCAAGCGCGCAGACTCTTCAGACCCATCCCAGAAAAACGTGAATACGTCTTTCTTGATGTTCACGTCATCCGCAAACCACTCGGACAATCCACTGGGGTTGTTCAGGCGGGTGAAGATGGACCCCTTGCTCGCTTGGATGGGAATCTCTACTTGGAATTCAACAAGTTCCATTGATCTTGGGAATGGCCGCAAGATACGATTCCCTAGAGGGTAGCCCATTGATATAGGGCCAAGATTCCCAAATTCTCGTTTTTCGAATTGTCGTTCTTGCTACATTTGCGGCCCGTTTCATATGTCCCACATTTGGCGAGGTAGCTCAGCTGGTTAGAGCGCAGGATTCATAATCCTGAGGTCGAGAGTTCAAGTCTCTCTCTCGCTACACTGCAAAGCCCGACATCCCTGTCGGGCTTTTTTGATGCCCCAAAATCGTGAAACTCAAGACTAAAACTATAAATTAATAGACCAAATAAGGTATATGTTAGACAGAGGGCTTATCTTTATGGAGCGAAGCCTTCACAATGCGTTACCTTCTACTTGCAGCCCTCATCCTGTATACAACCGGAGTAATTGTTGGGCAATGCGCAGACCCTACAGCCTGCAATTTCAGCGTCACTCCAAGCGATGAACCCGCATTGACTGGCCCTTGCCTTTCACTGGAAGAACACGTGGTTCACACTTCGGGAACCCTGGCTGGAAAGACAACCTACCGACTGTACGTCTATCTGCCAGAATCCGATGAATTCCTATCGGCGATCAGCACGATTTTGACCGGCTGCATGGACGCAACCGCCTGCAATTATGCTCCCAGTGCCACCTATGATTCTGGCAGTTGCGATTACACCAGCTGCAGCGATGCCAATTTGGCCCCTTCCACGGCCGCCACTCCAACAGAAATTCGGATCACTTCCACCACCACTTTCCATCAGGATCCACTGGGTCACCCCACTGCAACAGGCATTATGGGAAGCCTATTGGGTTTCTTCCCCGACCTTATTTATGACAGCTGGGTCACCATCGGTCATGCCCCAGAAGACGGCACTCCCCAAGCTACGGTCAGCACGATTGCAAGCCCAAACCAAAACTGGGTCGCCAATTTTGAAGCAGGTAATGACCTGGTCATGGACGATCTCATCGGCGGGCTCTGGTACATCTACAATGACGGTAATGACCAGGGCATTCCTGATGCAGATGGAAAGGTACTGATCGCCCAGCTCACCACAGATGGTGATATTGGTGTTGAGGTATCCGGTCAATATTTTCCAGACTTCGGAACCGGCGCCAATGGTGAAGCCGATGGGACGAATGCACAGCTTTTTGTCTCGGAACTTGGGCCACCATGCCCATCCGATCCCAACGCAGGTTGCACTTACCCGACAGAGGGGCTGGACTGCGACGGCAATTGCTTGAACGACGCTGATTCGGATCAGATTTGTGACGAAAATGACCCTTGCATCGGAACCTATGATGCCTGCGGAGTTTGCAATGGTCCCGGAGAAATTTATGCCTGCGGGTGCTCCGACATACCCTCCGGCGACTGTGACTGCGATGGCAATGTCAATGACGCTATTGGTCAATGCGGTGGCACCTGCACATCCGATGCAGACGCCGATGGCATTTGTGATGATATAGATGATTGCGTAGGGCAATATGATGTATGTAACATCTGCAACGGTCCAGGTGCCATCTACGATTGCGGCTGCTCTGATATCCCAACGGGCGACTGCGATTGCAACGGAAATCAGACCGACGCCATAGGAATCTGTGGAGGCTCTTGCACTACAGACGCAGACAGTGACGGGATATGTGACGATGTAGATCCTTGCATCGGTGCCCTCGATGCCCTCGGAGTATGCAATGGACCGTGCATCGCCGACGCTGACGCTGATGACATTTGCGATGATGACGACCCCTGTGTTGGGGCTTATGATGCGATCGGTGTATGCAACGGCAGTTGCCCTTCAGACATTGACCAAGATGGAATATGCGACAACGCCGAAATCCCAGGTTGTATGGATCCTCTGGCATGCAACTATGATGAAGAAGCTACGGACGATGACGGGAGCTGCAGCACTTTCGATGCCCTCGGAACATGCGGAGGCAATTGTCCTGCCGACACCGACAGTGACGGAATCTGTGACAATGAGGACCCGTGCGTAGGCTCGCTCGACGCGTGCGGCGTTTGCAATGGTCCCGGGGACGTATACGAGTGTGGTTGCTCAGAAATACCCTCTGGTGACTGTGACTGCGATGGAAATCAGTTGGATGTTGTAGGCGAATGCGGCGGTACATGCAATGAAGACGCAGATTCAGACGGAGTATGTGACGACATTGACGCCTGCATCGGAACACTGGACACTTGCGGCGTATGCAATGGCCCTGGCGATGTATTTCAATGCGGTTGCAACAACATTCCTGCGAACGACTGCGACTGTGATGGAAACCAGCTGGATGCCCTCGGTATTTGCGGAGGCACATGCACAGCCGATGTCAATGCCAACGGTATTTGTGACGATATCGAGAGTTTATTCGAGACCGAAGGCTGCACGGACGATGAAGCCTGCAATTTCAGTGAATGTGCTACCGTAGACAACGGATCCTGTCTTTTCGATGATGCCTTGGGCGTCTGCGGTGGAATCTGTGCAGCCGATACCGACGGCGATGGCGTATGCGATACCGACGAAGTCGAGGGATGCACCCACCCGTTCGCCTGCA
>Ga0181559_10003885_pt1 | contig 14604 bp, 15 predicted proteins | sample 011ome_21_FD_133752 | JGI IMG/M metagenome (GOLD analysis project Ga0181559, IMG submission 133752) | Coastal salt marsh microbial communities from the Groves Creek Marsh, Skidaway Island, Georgia - 011508AT metaG (megahit assembly) | ecosystem: Environmental > Aquatic > Marine > Intertidal...
CTGGTCGAGGGCGACCCGTTCAACCCACGCGAAATTCGTGAAAGCGCCGAGCGTATTCGCGCGTTGAATTTCTTCGAGGATGTTTCGGTAGATGCCCGCGAAGGCGCACGCCCTGATTTGGTGGTGGTCGAGGTGGATGTGGAAGAAAAACCCACCGGCTCGCTGTCGCTGGGCGGTGCCTATGCCACCAGCGGGGGGTTCTCACTGGTGACATCGTTCACAGAATCCAACTTTTTGGGCCGTGGGCAATCGCTGTCGCTGAATTTTTCGGGCGCCACCGCGTCGAAAGTGTATGCGATCAATTTCAAAGAACCGGCGTTTTTGGGCCGCGATTTGTCCTTTGGTTTGGATCTGGCCTATAGCGAAACCGATAACAACTTTGCCAATTACGACAGCACGATCACCCGCATTCGCCCCTCGCTGGGCTTTCCCACCAGCGACCGTGGCCGCATAAACGTGTATTACGCCGCCCAGCGGCTGGAGATGACAGAAGATTACTCGCTGTTTTCAGAGCTGAATTCGCTGGTGCCAAACCGCATTGTGCGCGCGGAATCAAACCAGGGCGGGCTGTGGAGCAGCTTGGTTGGGTATAATTATAAATTCGATTCCAGCCTGCGCAGTTTGGACCCCAACACCAAGAATGTGTTTGAATTCGGCCAAGAATTCTCGGGGCTAGGCGGGGATACAAAATATCTGCGCACAAAGGCCAAGGCGATGACCGAAACCAAGGTCTGGGGCGAAGAAGTAACGCTGCGCGCCAGTGTCGAAGGTGGCTTGTTGCAGTTTAAAAACCAAAACAGCCGCTCGATCGACCGCTTCCAGATTGGCACCAACATCATGCGCGGCTTTGCCCCCGATGGTATCGGCCCGCGTGAAAACAGCATTGGCCGCAACCCTGCGGGCACGATTGCTGCAAACGACTCGCTTGGCGGGAATATCTACGCCGTTGCCAAGCTAGAGGCGGAATTCCCGCTGGGCCTGCCCGAAGAATATGGCATGTCAGGCGGCGTATTCTACGATATCGGCTCGCTTTGGGGGATCGATTACGATTACGGCAGCACCTTCGTGGAATATTCGGGCCAGAACTGGCGCCAGGTTGTGGGCTTTTCGCTGTTTTGGGATACCGTGCTTGGGCCACTGCGCTTTAACTTTACCAAAGCCTTGCAAAAACAGGCGATGGACGAAGAGCAGACCTTTGAAATCACGGTTTCCACGAAATTCTGATGCGGCGCGCGGGCTTTCTTTGCCGCGCGCGCGCGTTTATTGGGGTCGCCTTTGGGGCGGCCCTTTGTTTGGCGGGGGGCACGCAGGCACAAGCACAGGCACAGGCACAGGCGCAAACCGCCCGGGCCGAGGTGCAGGCGGTTATTCGCAGCCCAGTGCTGACCCTGAATTACGAGCAATTTATCGCAGGCTCTCAGATGGGTCAGCAAATGTCGGCCAATTACGAAGCCGAACGCGCGCGGCTAGAGGCGGCCAATGCCGAAATTGCCAGCCAGCTTGAGGCAGAAGAGCTGGCGTTGACCAAGGCGCGCGACACGATGCAGCCCGATGCCTTTCGCAAGGCCGCCAGCGATTTTGACGAAAAAGTACAAAAAATCCGGCAAGAACGCCGCGATGCCGAAACCATTTTGGCGCGCAAACGCGATGATCTGCGCAGCCGCTTTGAACAGGCCGCGGTGCCCGTGCTTTCGGCCTTGATGCGCGAGGCGGGCGCGGCCGTGATCTTAGAGGTGCGCAGCACGGTTTTAAGCCTCGAGCAGGTGGATATCACCGATCTGGCCATTCAGCGGCTGGATGCCGCCTTTGCCGCCAGCGCCGATGCGCCCGCCGAGCAATAGTAGCGCGCTTGCCCAAGGGCTGCCAACTTGGTAGTGAAATCCAACGGCCACGGCTATCGTGGATAAAATCGAGGGGCCCTTCATGAGTGACACGCTTAAATCTGCAGATATCCAGCTGATCCAGCGCATTTTGCCGCATCGTTACCCCTTTTTGCTGGTGGATCGCGTGGTCGATATTGATGGCACCAGCACGGCGGTGGGGCTGAAAAATGTCACCATGAACGAGCCGCATTTTCAGGGCCATTTCCCCGGCACCCCCATTATGCCCGGTGTCACAATCGTCGAGGCCATGGCACAAACTGCGGCGGTCATGGTGGGCGTGGCCATGGATTTGGCCGATAAAGACCTGCTGATTTATTTTATGGGCATTGATGGCTGCAAATTCCGCCGCAAGGTGGTGCCGGGCGATCAGCTGCGCATGGAGCTGACCACGCTACGGGGCAAGCCGGGCGCGAAAGTGTGGAAATTCAAAGGTGTGGCGACGGTGGATGGTGAAATGGCGGCCGAGGCTGAATTTACCGCCATGATGGACCTTCCGCAGGAGTAGGGTTGAATGAATGCGCTTATTCACCCCTCGGCGATTATCGAAGAGGGCGCCGTTTTGGGGCGCGACGTTAGGATTGGCCCGTTTTGCCATGTGGGGCCGCATGTGCGGCTTGGCGACCGGGTCGAACTGAAATCGCATGTGGTTGTTGCCGGCCATACCGAGGTGGGCAGTGATACCACCATTTTCTCGTTCGCGGTGATTGGCGAAATCCCGCAGGATTTGAAATTCAAAGGCGAAGAAACCCGCCTTGTGATTGGCCAACGCAACCGCATCCGCGAACATGTGACGATGAACACAGGCACCGCCGGGGGCGGCGGTATCACGCGGATTGGCGATGATGGGTTGTTTATGGCAGGCTGCCACATTGCCCATGATGCCATTGTGGGTGACCGGGTGATTATTGTGAATAATTCAGCCATCGCCGGGCATTGCATCATCGAAGATGATGTTTTGGTGGGCGGCTTGTGTGGCGTGCACCAATTCGTGCGCATCGGGCGCGGCGCGATTATTGGCGCGCTGTCGATGGTGGCCAATGACGTTATTCCCCATGGGTTGGTGCAGGGCCCGCGCGGCGAATTGGACGGGCTGAACCTTGTGGGGTTGAAACGGCGCGGTGTGGCGCGTTCTGACATCACGGCCCTGCGCGCCGCCTTTCAGATGCTGGCGCAGGGCGAAGGCACGTTCCAAGACCGGGCGCGCCGCTTGGGCGAAGAGGCCGACAGCGCCTATGTGCGCCAGATTGTCGAGTTTGTCACAGGCGGGTCGGATCGCTCGTTCCTGACCCCGCGGTAGGGCGATGCGGCTGGCGCTGATCGCAGGGCAGGGGCAATTGCCCGCCGCGCTGGCCGCGCGGATAGCGCAGGCCCCTTTGGTCTGTGCCTTGCAGGGGTTCATGCCCGCAAAGCTGGCGGTGGATTTGGTGTTTCGGCTGGAAACCTTGGGCAGCTTTGTGCAACAGCTGCAGCAGCGTGGCATCACCCATCTGTGCATGTGCGGCGCCATCCGCCGCCCCGCCATTGACCCCGCCGCCATCGATGCCGCCACGCTTCCCTTGGTGCCGGTGCTGCAACAGGCCTTGGCCGCGGGTGATGATGGCGCCTTGCGCGCGGTGATTGGACTGTTTCAAGACAGCGGGATCACGGTTTTGGGTGCGCATCAGTTGGCGCCTGATTTGTTGATGCCTGCAGGCTGCCCCACCCGCGCCCAGCCCAATGCCGCCCAACGCGCAGATCTGGCTTTGGCCTTGCAGGTGCTGGACGAACAGGGCGCCGCAGATCTGGGGCAGGCCTGCGTGATTGGCGCGGGCCAAGTTTTGGCGCGCGAAGGCGAGGCGGGCACCGATGCCATGCTGGCCGCTTTGCAAGGCCGGGGGCAGGGGGCAGTGCTGCACAAAGCGCCCAAGCCCGGCCAAGACCTGCGCGCCGATTTGCCCACCATTGGCCCAGATACGGTGGCGGCGGCGGCGGCGGCGGGCCTGTCTGGCATTGCGCTGCAGGCGGGTGCCGTGATGGTGCTGGACCAAGACCAAGTTTTGGCATCCCTAGATCAGGCGGGGCTGTTTTTATGGCTGCGCTAAGGGTTTTCTTGATCGCGGGCGAGCCATCGGGCGATAAGCTGGGGGCTGCTTTGATGGCAGGGCTGACACAGCTTTTGGGGCCCGACGGGGTGCAGTTTTCTGGCATTGGTGGCCCGTTGATGCAGGCCCAAGGCATGGGCAGCTTGTTCCCGATGGAGGAGCTGTCGGTGATGGGCTTGGCCGAGATTTTGCCAAAATACCGCCAGCTGAAACGCCGCATTGCGCAAACTGCGCAGGCGGTTCTGGATCAACAGCCCGATGTTTTGATCACCATCGATAGCCCGGATTTTTGCCTGCGCGTGGCGCGGCTGGTGCGCGCGCGCAGCGCCATTCGCACGGTGCATTACGTGGCCCCCACCGTTTGGGCCTGGCGCCCGGGGCGGGCTGCGAAAATGGCACAGGTCATTGATCAGGTTTTGGCGCTGTTTCCCTTCGAGCCACCTTTGATGCAGGCCGCCGGTATGCGCTGCGATTTTGTGGGCCACCCTGTGGTGGCCGAGGCGCAGGCCAGCCCACAGCAAGCCGCAGAATTTCGCGCCAGCCATGGTTTGGGGCAGGCCCCGCTGCTGCTGGTGTTGCCCGGCTCGCGCCGGGGCGAAGTGGGCCGTTTGGCCTCCGTTTTTGGCGCGGCTTTGGCGCCCCTGCAGCGGGCCTTGCCCGGGCTGCGGGTGGTGTTACCAACGGTCGCCCATGTGGCCGATGCGGTGCAGCGCGCTGTGGCCAGCTGGCCTGTGGCCCCCTTGGTGCTGGACCCGCGCGCCATGGACGCGCAAGAGTTTGCCGCCCAAAAACGCGCAGCCTTTTGTGCGGCCGATGTGGCGCTTGCGGCCTCGGGCACCGTGTCGCTGGAACTGGCGGCCAGCCAAACCCCCATGGTCATCGCCTATGACATGAGCTGGCTAAGCCGGATCATCATTTCGCGCATGTTGTTGGTGGATACTGTGACCTTGGTGAATTTGGTCTCAGACACCCGCCATGTGCCCGAATTTATCGGCGCGCGCTGCCGCGCTGAATTGATTGCCCCGGCGGTGCAGGCAGTGTTCGAGGCACCGCAGGCCCAGCAGGCCGCCATGGCCTTGACGATGCAGCGCTTGGGGCAAGGGGGGCAGCCCCCGGGCCTGCGTGCCGCACGTGCGGTGCTGCAGGGGCTGGGGCGCGCCTAAGCCATCTCGTCGTTTAATCTTTTGCAGCGGCCTTATGTGCCGCAGAACGTGGCCTGCACCACCTCGTGGGGCTGTGGCGGGGCTTGCAAATCGGCTGCATCGGGCTGGCTGTCATAGGGGCGCTGCAGCACCTGCAAAAGGCGGTGGAAAGGGGCGAAATCGCCCTGCGTTGCGGCGCTGATCATCTGCTCGACCCGGTGGTTGCGGGCAATAAACGCCGGGTTTGCCGCCAGCATCTGGGCGCGCGTCATGGGGCGGGCCTGCAGGCGCTGCTGCCAGCGCGCGGACCAAGCGCCATAGTCTTGGGCGGCACGTAGATCGGGGGCATCGCCGGTTTCGGCCAAGGCACGGAAGGTGTTGGTAAAATCGGCGCCGTGATCTTGCATCATTTTCAGCAACATATCCACCAACCCCTGATCGCCCGGGTCTGCCATATCCAGCCCCAGCTTGGCCCCCATCCGCAGGGCGCGCGCCGCCAGCAGCCTGTCGGGCATGGCATTGATTTGGTTTGTGAAAATCTCTATCGCATCGTCTTGATCGGGCATCAATCGCACCAAGGCCGAGGCCAGCTGCGCCAAGTTCCAAACAATCACGCGCGATTGGTTGTCATAGGCGTAGCGCCCATTGCGGTCGATCGAGGAATAAACCGTGACAGGGTGATAGGCATCCATAAAGGCGGCGGGGCCGTAATCGATGGTTTCGCCAGACAGCGTTGTGTTATCGGTGTTCATCACCCCGTGGATAAAGCCGATGGCATGCCAATGGGCCACCAGTTCGGCCTGCCGGGCAATCGCCGCATCCAGCAGCATCACCGGGTCGCTGGCGCCGGGGTAGTGGCGGGCGCAGGTGTAGTCAAACAGCGCCTGCAGTGCCTGTGTGTCGCGGCGGGCGGCGAAATATTCAAACGTGCCCACCCTGATATGGCTGGCGGCCACGCGGGTTAAAATGGCGCCGGGCAGGGGGCCTGCCTCGCGCAGGATGGGTTGGCCCGTTGATACTGCCGCCAAGGCGCGGGTGGTGGGCACGCCCAAGGCATGCATGGCCTCGCACAGCAGATATTCGCGCAAAACCGGCCCCAGCCACGCCCGGCCATCGCCCATGCGCGAATAGGGGGTTGGCCCGGACCCTTTCAGCTGGATATCCAGCCTTTGGCCGGTGTCGGGCCTGACAACCTCGCCCAATAACACGGCGCGGCCATCCCCCAGCTGCGGCGAGAAGCCGCCAAACTGGTGCCCTGCATAGGCCTGCGCCAAAGGTTCGGCGCCATCTGGGGTTTGGTTGCCGGAAAAGATCTGTGCCAGATCGGCCTCGTCCCCCGGGGTGATGCCCAATTGCGCGGCCAAATCGTGGTTGAACACGATCAGGCGCGGCGCGGCCACGGGTGTGGCGGACTGGCGGGTGAAAAACTGCGCAGGCAGGCGCGCATAGCTGTTATCAAAGGGGATCTGTGTGCTCATGATACATAGATAATCCGTGTGGGCGGCATGGCCAGCCCTAGGGGGCCGCAGGCAAGAGATGTTTTTCCATGGTGATCGACGTGGGCTGGGCAAAGCCTGCATGCGCGCTGCGCCCGGTTTCTTCAAAGCCCATGGCGGCAAAGGCGTGGTGGTTTTCCACCAATTCCACCCGGGTTTGCAGCCGCAATTTGTGGCAGCCTTGCTGGCGGGCCAGATCTGCGGCGGCCTCTAGCAGCCGGCGGCCCAAGCCCTGACCTTGGTGGTCTGGTGAGACCGCCAATTTGCCAATATAGACTGCATCGCCCTGATCGGCGCAAAACGCGCAGCCCAATACAGCGCCATTTTCGCCCAGCGCCACGATCAGCGTTTCGGTTTTTGCCTGCTCGGCCAAGCCATCAGCGCTAAGCCCCAGCGCCGAGGAGGGCGGGTTTATACGCCCCTGCATATAGGCAAAACTAGATTGGATCAGCGCCAGCAGCCCGTGCCATTGGGCAAACCCGGGCCCGGCAATGCGCACGGTTACAGTTGCGCCCGCCACGCTCATACCAGCATGCGCCGCATGGTCAGCGTGCCGGTTTCTGCCCGAAAGCCGCTGCGCAGATACAGTTTTTGCGCCCGTGCATCGCTGCCGGGCAATTCCAGCGATATGGCCGCCAGCCCATGTTTGGCCAAGGCAGGCACCAAGGCCAACAAAACATCGCCGCCCATGCCCCGCCCGCGCACCGCGGCGCGGACCCAAAATTGCGAGATGCGCGCCTCGAGCCCGCCAAAACCGATCGACCAGCCAAACGACAACGCGATATAGCCCACAGGCGCCCGGCGTGGCCCGATCAAATAGACCACCCCCAAGGGCGTGCCCGCCAGCAACGGCACCAAGGCCTGTTCCAGCGCTTCGGCGGTGCGCGGCTGGCCGATATGGTCTTGAAACCCGCCAACCATTGGCAAAAGCCGCTCCAGATCTTCGGGGCCTGCGATATGCAGCATGCTCATAGCCGGGCCAGCCTTTGGGTCAGAAGGTCAAAGAAACCTTGGGCATCGATCTGGCCCATGAACATGGCATTTGCGGGCCGGTCGGTGACGCGCCACCAATCGGCCACTGTCATGCCCATGGTCAGCTCTGATGTGGTTTCGATTTCAACATTCACATGGCGGCCCGAAAACAAATGCGGTGCCAGCAGATAGGCGGTTACGCAAGGGTCGTGCAGGGGGGCGCCAAGGCTGCCATATTTCTCGCGGTCGTAGCGTTCGAAAAATTCGGTCATTTGCGCCACGGCAATGCCAACGGGCGTGCCCAAGTTGCGAAACGCGGCGTTGCGCTCGGCGGTGACCAGCGCTTTGTGGGTCACGTCCAGCGGCATAACCACCAGCGGCACGCCAGCGGCAAACACAGCTTTGGCGGCTTGCGGGTCGACATAGATGTTGAATTCTGCGGCGGGTGTGATGTTGCCTACCTCGAAATAGGCGCCCCCCATCAGCACAATTTCTTGCAAACGTGCTGCGATATCTGGGGCGCGGGCCAGCGCTGTGGCGATGTTGGTCAATGGCCCCAGCGGGCACAAGGTGATGGTACCGGGTGGGTTGGCGCGCACCGTATCGATGATAAAATCAACCGCGTGTTGCGGTTGCAGGGGCATTTGCGGTTCGGGCAGGGTGGGGCCATCGAGGCCAGTTTTGCCATGCACATGTTCCGCCGTCACCAGCGCCCGGCCCAAGGGCCTGTCGCAGCCGGCAAACACCGCAATATCGGGCCGCCCTGCCAATTCGCAGATCATGCGCGCGTTGCGTGCCGTCAGCGCCAAAGGCACGTTGCCTGCCACACAGGTGATGCCCAGCAGGTCAATCTCGTCTGGGCTGGCGAGGGCCAGCAAAATCGCAACGGCATCATCTTGGCCGGGATCTGTGTCGATGATAATTTTGCGCGCTTGCATGGCAATCTCCTGTTCGGGGGCAGTGTGGCGGGCTGTGGGGGGCTTGTCTATAAGGGCTGCATGAAATGCTGGGTTGGGCGGCGTATCGGCAAAGTTTAGCGCATCGCGGCGCGGGCAAAATGGGCGCCAATTGCCAGAATCAAACGCCTATGGCTTTGCTGCGCGGGAAGGCGATATCCCCTTTTTTTTCAGTGTCTTGGGCCACCTTTGGAGTGGTGTTTATCATGAAATCCCGTTTTCTGCTGGCGGCTTTTGCCGCCTCTATGGCCGTGTCCGCTGCACAGGCAGCTGTGGTCGATGCAGATGGCGATGGCAGCTACTCGTTTGACGAGATGCAAGCGGCCTATGCAGAGCTAAGCGAAGATGTGTTTGCCCAGATCGATAGCGATGGCAATGGCACCGTGTCGCCCGACGAACTGGCCGCCGCGATCGAGGCGGGCCTGATCGAGGGCTAAGCCTAACTGGCCCTGTCATCATAGGGGGGCCACCCTCTGCCACCGGGTGTTTGGTGGCAGGGGGCAAAGGCGGGCCACATAGCGCCCGCATGCAGGGCAAAGATCGCTCAGATCAGCTGGCCGTTGGCATCGATGCCGGTTTTTCCGCGCAGATAGGGGTGCAGCGCGGCGGGCAGCGTGACCGAGCCATCGGCCTCTTGGCCATTTTCCAACACCGCAATCAGCGCCCGGCCCACCGCCAGACCCGAGCCGTTAAGCGTGTGCACGAATTCCGGTTTGCCGCCGCCTGCGGGGCGGAACCGGGCGTTCATGCGGCGGGCTTGAAAATCGCCACAGGTCGAAACGCTGGAAATTTCGCGATATTTGCCTTGGCCGGGCAACCATACCTCGATGTCGTGGGTTTTGATGGCGCCAAAGCCCATATCGCCGGTGCACAAAACGATGGTGCGATAGGGCAGCTCTAGCGCCTCTAGTATGCCCTCGGCGCAGCGGGTCATGCGGGCGTGTTCCTCGTTTGAATGCTCGGGCAGGGTGATAGACACCATTTCCACCTTTTCAAACTGGTGCTGGCGCAGCATGCCCGAGGTGTCTTTGCCCGCGCTGCCCGCCTCGGAGCGGAAGCATTGCGTATGCGCCACATAGCGGCGTGGCAGGGTATCGGCATCGACCGTTTCGCCGCTGACGATATTGGTCAACGTCACTTCGGCGGTGGGCACCAGCCACCAGCCATTGGTGGTTTGATAGCTGTCTTCGCCAAATTTGGGCAATTGCCCGGTGCCCAGCATCATTTCAGGGCGCACCAAAACCGGCGTCCATGTTTCGGTGAGCTGGTTTTGCTCGACGTGGTGGTCCAGCATGAATTGCGCCAAGGCCCGATGCACCCGCGCAACTGCCCCTTGCAGCACCATAAACCGCGCCCCCGATAGTTTGGCGGCGGTTTCAAAATCCATCCCCGCTGCAACGGCGGGAATTTCAAAATGTTCTTTGGGCTGGAAATCCATGGCGCGCGGCGTGCCAAAGCGGCGCAATTCGACATTGTCGTCCTCGTCGGCGCCATCTGGGGTGTCGGCGGCCGGGGTGTTTGGCAGAGTCATCAGCAAATCGGTCAGCTGAACGTCTAGGTCTTTGGCTTGTGCGCTCATGCGTGCGACTTCGGCCTTTTTGTCAGCCACCAGCGCGCGCAGGGCTTCGAAGGCGTCATTATCGCCGCGGGCTTTGGCGGCGCCCACCTCTTTGCTGGCTTTGTTTTGTTCGGCCTGCGCGGTTTCGGCGGCGTGAATCAGCGCACGGCGTTTTTCATCAAGCTCTAGCACCTGCGCCGATACCGGTTGGGCCCCACGACGGGCAAGGGCGGCATCCAAAGCGCCCGGATTTTCGCGGATGGCACGGATATCATGCATCGGTAAGGTCCTTTGATTTGCTGTGCAGGTTGCGTTGCCGCCCTTTTGCACGATTTTGCCGGGAAGGAAAAGAACCTGAAAATGGCACCAAAGCGGGGCCAAAATCAAGGCGCGGCTAATTCCCCAGATTTCGCCCAAACTGTGCAGATCGCCTTGCAAAGAGGCGCATCAGATCATAGGTTCCGCCCAACTTTGACAGGGCGCGCGTGTGCCCGTTCCAACAAGGATAAAAAAGATGGAAGCCATTGGCCAGTTTGTACCGCTTATTCTGATCTTCGTAATCATGTATTTCCTGCTGATCCGTCCTCAGCAGAAAAAGATGAAAGAGCATCAGGCCTTGGTGGCGGGGCTGCGCCGGGGGGATCAGGTTGTGACCCAAGGCGGGCTGATCGGCAAAGTGTCGAAAGTCAAAGACGACGCCGAGATCGAGGTGGAAATCGCCGAAGGCGTAAAAGTGCGCGTTGTGCGCCAGACCATCACGCAGGTTTTGTCGAAAACCGAACCCGCCGAAGCCAAGTAAGGCCCGCGTAACAGTAAAGCCAAGACAGGCAGGCGAACACATGCTTCAGATCGACACATGGAAACGGGTAGTGATATGGGCGGTCTGTGCCTTGGGCATTTTGCTTGCGCTGCCAAACGGGTTTTACGGCCGGGTCGAAACCGCCAACGATGCGCGCGCCGCACTCGAGGCGGGGGCCACTGCTGAAGGGTTGCAAGAGCAGGCCGATATGTGGCCTGCTTTTTTGCCCTCGTCGCTGGTCAATCTGGGACTAGACCTGCGCGGCGGTGCGCATCTGTTGGTCGAGGTGCAGCTGTCGGATGTGTACGAGACCCGTGTCAAAGGCATGTGGCCCGAGGTGCTGGCCTTGCTGCGCACCGAGCGCGGGCGCATCGGCACCTTTCGCCTGCAGCAGGGCGCGCCCGACGAATTGCGCATCCGCCTGAATGAAAAACCTGACATGGTTGCCGAGGCTGCTGCCATTGTGCGCAGCCTTGCACGGCCCGTGGCCAGTATTTCTGGCGCTGGATCCAGCGATATCGTGGTTACCACCGAAGGTGCAGATGTGGTGATCCGCCTGTCAGAGGCCGAACAGCTGGCCTCGGACGAGCGGACCATGGCGCAATCGCTTGAAATCATTCGCCGCCGTATCGACGAGGTGGGCACCCGCGAGCCCACGATCCAACGCCAAGGCGACGACCGCATTCTGATACAGGTGCCCGGCCTTGGCAGCGCGGCAGAGCTTAAGGCCATCATCGGCACCACCGCGCAGCTGACCTTTCAGCCCGTGGTCACGCGCACTGATAATGCCCAAATGCCCCCGGGCGCGGGCAACGAGATGGTGGCATCGGTGGATCAGCCGGGCCAATATTACATCTTGGAACAGGCGGCGGTGGTCACCGGCGAAGATCTGGTGGATGCCCAGCCCTCGTTCGATCAAAACGGCCGCCCGGCGGTCAGCTTCCGCTTTGACCCCACGGGCGCGCGGCGCTTTGGCGATTATACGGCCGAAAATATTGGCAGCCCCTTCGCCATTGTGCTGGATAACGAGGTGATCAGCGCCCCGGTGATCCAAAGCCATATCCCCGGTGGTTCGGGCATTATCACGGGCAATTTCACGGTCGAGGAATCGGCCAATTTGGCGGTGCTGTTGCGCGCCGGTGCCCTGCCGGCGGATTTGAATTTCTTGGAAGAGCGCACCATCGGCCCAGAACTGGGCGCCGATAGTATCGAGGCGGGCAAGATTGCCTGCGTCGTGGCGGGCATTGCGGTGTTGGTGTTTATGGTGGCCAGCTACGGGTTGTTTGGCGTCTTTGCCAATATCGCGCTGGTGATCAACGTGGCGCTGATATTTGGCCTGTTATCGGCCATCGGGGCCACGCTGACGCTGCCGGGTATTGCCGGTATCGTGCTGACCATCGGCATGGCGGTGGATGCCAACGTGCTGGTGTTCGAGCGTATTCGCGAAGAGCTGAAAACAGCCCGCGGCCCAGCGCGCGCCATCGAGCTGGGCTATGAAAAAGCCATGAGCGCGATTGTCGATGCCAACATCACCACCTTTATCACGGCTGTGATCTTGTATGTCATGGGCTCGGGCCCTGTGCGGGGCTTTGCCATCACGCTGGGTTTTGGTATTTTGACATCGGTATTCACAGCCATTTTTGTAACACGGTTGTTGGTTGCTGTCTGGTTCCAGCGCCGCCGCCCCAAAACCCTGGAGGTGTAAGATGCGTCTGCGACTGGTACCCGAAAAAACCAACTTCAATTTCTTTGGCCGCTCAAAGCTGTGGCTGGGCTTATCCGGGGTGATGGTGGTTGTGGCCTTTGTCTCGTTCTTGCTGCAGGGGCTCAATTTCGGCATGATTTCAGGGGCGGCACCACAATCCGCACCGAAAGCGCCCAAGCCATTGATATTGCCACCTATCGTGGCGCGGTTGGGTCGCTGGGATTGGGCGATATCACGATCACCGAGGTGTTCGACCCCTCGTTTGGCCCCGATAAGAACGTGGCGATGATCCGTATTCAGGCCCAAGACGGCCAAGAGGCGGTCACGCCCGAAGTGATCAGTGCGGTCGAGGCGGCCTTGGCGCAGGCGGTGCCTGATGTTCGGTTTGTCAGCGTCGAAAGCGTGGGCCCAAAGGTTTCGGGCGAGCTGATCCAAACCGCTGTGATCGCTGTGGTTTTGGCCATTGGCGCGGTGCTGGTCTATATCTGGATGCGGTTCGAGTGGCAATTCGCGCTGGGGGCGGTTTTGGCGCTGGTGCATGACGTGGTGCTGACCATTGGCATTTTCTCGGAACTGCAAATTCGTTTCGATTTGGCGATTATCGCGGCATTGCTAACGATTGTGGGCTATTCGCTGAACGATACGGTGGTGGTGTTTGACCGGGTGCGTGAGAACCTGCGCAAATACAAGCAAATGCCGCTGCGCGAGGTGCTGAACCTGTCGATCAACGAAACGCTCAGCCGCACGATGATGACATCGGTTACCACGCTGATCGCGCTGATCGCGCTATTGGTGCTGGGTGGCGATGTGATCCGCGGTTTTGTTTTCGCCATGACATGGGGCGTGATCGTGGGCACCTATAGCTCGATCTTTGTGGCCTCGATGATCTTGCTGCGCCTTGGCGTGAAACGCGACTGGTCCAAGCCCGATAATACCTCGGGCAACCAGTACGCCAACATCGACGCCTAGGGCCGTGCCCGCCGCCCTAGCCGAGGCGCTGGCCATCCCCGGCCTTTGGCTGTTGGTGGCGGGCGCTTTCGTGTCTGGTTGCGTGCGGGGCTTTGCGGGGTTTGGTACCGCGCTGATCTTTGTGCCCTTGGCAGGCCAAGTGGTGCCGCCGCTATGGGTGCTGATCATTTTGGTAACCATGGATATGGCGGGCCCCTTGCCAAACCTGCCCCGCGCGGTGCGCGCGGGGGAAATGGCGCAGGTGGCTTGGCTGTCTTTGGGGGCGGTTATGGCCATTCCGCTGGGCTTGATGGTGCTGGCGCAGATGGACCCGGTGATTTTTCGCTATCTGGTTTCCATCATGGCATTGCTGGTGCCGGTGCTGCTGCTGGTTGGGCTGCGCTACCGAGCGGCGCTGAATAGGCCCGTGCTGCTGGGCGCCGGGGCCGCATCGGGGTTTTTGGGGGGTGTTGTGGGCATTCCCGGCCCGCCGGTGATTTTGCTTTATATGGCAGGCACGCATGGGCCCGGGTTGATCCGGGCCAATACAATGGTGTTTTTGTTTGTGTTTGATGTGTTGTTGCTGGGCATATTGGCCCTGCAGGGGCAATTGGGCGCGCAGCCCCTGTGGCTGGGCGTGGCGATGATGCTGCCCGCCACCTTGGGCAATCTTGTGGGCGGATGGCTGTTCAACCCGGCCTATGTTCGGCTATACCGGGCGGTGGCCTATACAATCATCGTGGCAGCGGCGCTGAGCGGGCTGCCGATCTGGGGGTAACGATGCAGCTTGTGGAAATAACCTATGACAGCGCGGTCCCGGTCGAGGGCTACGGGCCTGGCTTTTTTCGCATCAAAGGGCAGGTGATCGAGGGGCCGGTGCTGGCCACGGGTGTGCGCGCCATTGCTTGGGCTGGGCTGCAAGATGGCGCGGCCATCACCGCCTTGGCGGCAGATGTTGACGTGGTGTTTTTGGGAATGGGGGCCGAGATTGCCCACGCTCCAGCGGGTTTTCGGGCCCAGATCGTGGCGGCGGGAATGGGCCTAGAGGTGATGGCATCACCCGC
>Ga0181559_10003890_pt1 | contig 14595 bp, 5 predicted proteins | sample 011ome_21_FD_133752 | JGI IMG/M metagenome (GOLD analysis project Ga0181559, IMG submission 133752) | Coastal salt marsh microbial communities from the Groves Creek Marsh, Skidaway Island, Georgia - 011508AT metaG (megahit assembly) | ecosystem: Environmental > Aquatic > Marine > Intertidal zone...
GCCTCCTCGCCGTGTCCAGGACGGCGCACCTCGAGCGAACCGTCGAATCGACCGATTCGAGCGAAGCCGTCCTGCGCGCGGCGCGCCGGGTTTTGCCCGCCGCGAGACGCGCGGAGCTGGAGCGCGCGCGCAGAGACGCGGCGGTGGCGCGGAAGAGACGTGAAAAACGACGTGAAAAACGACCGGATTTTTTACGTTCGTTCGATGACGACGACGACGACGACGACGACGACGACGACGACGACGACGACGCGGCGGACGCGGCGCCTCACTTGACGCGAGGCGCGGCCCGGAGGCTGTCGACGTTCGGTGACCTGCCGGGCGACGTCCTCGGTCTCGTGCTCGATCGCCTGCACCCGCACGCGCTCGCGCGCGCGGCGTGCGTCTCGAGCGAGTGGCGCGCGCGCGCGGAGTCTGCGGACCGGTGGCGCGCGCTGGCGCTCGCCGCCTTCGGCGAGTCGCGGTGCGCGGCGGCGGCGGCGGGCGAACCCGAAAACGCCATTCGAGGAACCTCGGATGCACGAAAAAAAAAACCGCCTCATCAGTCCTCTCGGTCCTGGCGCGCCGCGTTTGAAATCGCGCGCGCGCGCTGGCCGGCCATGGCTCCGAGGAGGCACACGCGCAGAGCCTTCTGCGAGACGTGCCAGACGCTCGCGTGGTTTCCCGTCGTACGCGGTTTAGTCGCTTCGTGCGGGTGCGCGGCGGCGACGTTCGCGCGTCGCGGAGAAGGCGTCGAAAAACGTCTCTCGAATCGATCCAATCGATCCAATCGTTCGCGCGACGCCGCCGTCTCGGCCGCCGCGGTCGCGCTCCCGTTCGCGGTCACGCCCCGGCGCGCGGCGCGCGTGCTGCTCCGGGCCGCGAGGCGAAAGGCGCGAAAGGCGCGAAAGGCGCGGGGCGGCTCCGGGTCGTCCGACTCGAGCTCGGACTCGAGCTCGGACTCGAGCGCGGCGACCGACTCTTCCGGGTCCGGCGCGGAGTGCGCGGACGAGCGCGGCGGCGAACGGAGGCTGTGGCAAACATAGTAGTTACGTAATTTAGGATAGCTCTATAGTCGTGTCGCGTCTCGCGTGACGACGAGAGACGACGCACGCACGCACGACGCTCCCGCAACACGGCTCTCAGAGCGCCCCCTACGCCAGCGCGGCGGCGAGGCGCGTTTTGTCAAACGCGAAACCGTCGAGGCTGGGAAAGCGCGCCGTCGCCGCGGCTTCGAGCTCGGAGAGGTACACGGGCGCCGCCGCGAGGGTGGTGCTCTGTTGCCCCGGCGCGCCCGCCTGTTTGACGCTCCCGGGCTCGGGCCCCAGGTTCAAGCCCCCCCCCTCGAACTTGAACAGGTGCGCCCCACCCATCGCCTTCTTCTTCGCCTGGATCCACTTCAGGAGCGGCTGCAGAAACGGGCCCACCATGAAGAACTTCTTGCCGTGCCCGCCCTTGACGAGCGCCGAGAGGCTGTGCCACGCGATGCTCCCGATTTCCTTGCGCGTCTGCGTGACGAAGACGGTTTCCTCGGAGATGTTCGGCACGATGAACAGCCGCGAGCGCTGCTTTAGACCGGGCGCGCCGGCTTTGTCCACCGACCGCGTGACGACGATGGAGTCCTCCTCGTTGGTGTACGCGGAAAAATCCACCCCCACCTCTTCGCGAACCTCGCGCGCCGCGCACTCGCGCTCGGGCTCGTTTTTGTTGATTTTGCCTTTGGGGAAGCCCCAGGAGGAGCCGCTGTTCCAGCCTTTCACGAGCAGCACTTTGTCGAGCTGCGGGTTCAGGACGATCAAACCGCCGGTGGGAATGCTCAGCTTGTACATGAGGAAGTTCTTGTAGATGCCGTCCACCTTCCCGCGGTACTTGGACAGCGCCGCGCACCGATGGAACGTGAGCTCGGCGAATTCGCGGAGTTTCATCGAGCGCAGGTGTTTGTTTTCGGGTTCCTCGCGCACGAAGTCCTCGTAGTACCAGTGCGCCTGCTCCACCAGGAACAAAATGCGCTCGAACGAGTTGAGCTCCTCCGCGGGGCAGTTCAGGACGAAGCGCGCGGCGAGCTCCTCGAGCAGCTCACCCGGGGGGTCGTTGGACCGAACGATCAGCTTGTGTTTCTTGTCGACGTTCTTCGACGTTCCTCCCGTGCCTCCGGTGCCCACCTCCGGAGCTCGCTTCTTCTTGTCACCCTGCGCGTGTTGGCGCGCGGTGGTCGTGCGCCGGCGTGGGCACCAGGCGAGGGTCAGCGCGGGGCGACCGGAGGCGGTCGGCGACGCTCGCGGAAAAAGGGCGCGCGGGATCGCGACTGGGGCGGATGCCGAGATCGGGGAAGCGGACACCACGCGCGAACGCGCGTCCGTCGCGGAAGCGTCGAGACGTACCTTCCCCGCGGGTTTGGGCTTCACCGCCTTCGCCGCGGCGCTCGCCTGCTCCAGGAGCTCCATTTGCCAGTTCATCGTCGCAGCCCCTCTCGATCCCGCTCGCGCGGTGGATACTGACGCGGCACCACAATTTCGGGCGTGTGATGCCGGGTAGCCGGGTACGTTCTAAAAATTCGAGAAAAGAAAAGAGCGGCAAAAAGCAAATGTGAAACGTTTTTGTCAACACTCCTCGACGCACCGCGCACTGTCATGGTGCTGCCCATAATCTTCCTCCTGCTCGGTGCGGGCGGGCCACTATTAGGTCTGCTCGTGATGATGCTGCTGTACTGCTACTACTCCGGGTGGAAGTCTCGAAAGCCTCGGGAAGAGTCAAAAAGGGAACGATTCTTATAGTTGTGGCGCGAAAAGCGTACGGTCCTCTCACGCTCCCAACGTCCAAAAGAGAGATCCTCCCTCAGTACTGTGGGCGCGTCTTTTGGGTGCCACGGACGGGTCTTTCGCGAGATCAGACGCGCGCGCTCGCCGGGTGCGTTCGCGCATCGCACGATAGGTCCGGTCGTCAGTATCGTTCGCAAGGCGGGCGGGGGGATCAAGTCGATCTTCTCGCGTGCGCCCTCGGATCCGACCGCGGCGCGAGAGGCGTCCTCCTCCCAGCCCGCGCCCGCGGCCGCGGATCGCGCGCGAGAAGCGCCTTCGAAGGCTTTCCGGCCGAAGCGCACGCGTCCCGAGGGCACGAGACCGGGCTCGAGCGGTCCCGCGGCGCCCGGAGGTTCGGGCGGCGCGAGCGTCGAGACTCGCACGGACGTCCGACCGTCCGGCGCGGCGATGGCGAGCGTCTCGAAGACCGCGGACGACGGGAAGAAGACGGATGGTCCGAAGAAGACGGCGGATGCGAAAACCGGTCACGCGGGCGCGGGCTACCACTACTTCCACGAACAAGCCAACCGCGGGACGGCGCCGAAGGCGCAGCCGGTGAAGCTCTCCGAGGCGGAGGCTGCCGCGCTCTCCGCGAAGCTCGAGGGCTCGGGGGGCTCCGGTCTCTCGTCCTGGAACACCGCGGGCACCTGGGAGGAACGAACGCACACGAAATGGGCGGAGGCGCGCGTCGCGGAGTTGCTCAAAGGGAAAACAGTCGTCGAGTCGAACGCGATGCGAATCGCGTTAACCGGCGTGAAGTCGTTCGAGGGCGACGCGACCGTGGTGATGGTCCGCGGTAAGCCCAGGCACGGCTTCGACTTCGCCTTGACCCTGACGTTCGAGTGCGTCGTCACGACGCCGAAGGATGACGAAACCGAGACTGACGAGCCGCGTACGATAAAGGGCGCCGTTAAGATTCCCGAGGCGTCGCGCGACACCGTGGACGACGACGACATGAGCTTCGTCGTCGACGTGGAGGATCGCGTGCCGGAGCGCCGATCGATCGAGGACGCCGCGGTCACCGCCTTGAATAATTCCCTCAAGCCCGTTCTGCGGGAGGCGTTCGTCACCATCGACGCCGAGCTGAGGCTCAGGGCCGAGAGCTGACTCTACGCGTACGTACGGTAGCTTTTTTCGTCATACATATTTTAACGTTTTTTTTTATTTACCCCTCGCGCGCTTCTTCGTCGCGACGGCGCGCGTCGTTTACGTACGCATCCACACGTTCGCATCCGATTCGCGAAAGGTTCGTCGTTCTGTGCCACACGAAGAGATACGCGTTCGTAGACATCACGCGCGCATCTGCCGTTTGTTTAGCGGCCTCTGGAGAGCGCGATCTCGGCGGTTTTGAACTCGTCCATCACGCGATCTTTGCGCTTCTGCGGCAGCGGGTACTTGGTGCCGAAGTTGTTGTAGTGCCCGGAGACGGCGTTGAGCGCGGAGTAGACGTTGCCGTAGGAGGGGCGGCCGATGATGGCCTTGTCGCGGCGGTACTTCGCCACCCACGCGTTCGTGAGCTGGCGCGTCTTCTCGATCGCGTTCGCCTTCTCCGGGGAATCCGCGGGCAAATCGAGCGTGTACTTCACCTGCTCGATGACCGCGGTGGTCTGCTCGGTGTACTTGGCGATCGGGTCGCCCCCGAAACCGAAGAGCGCGAGCGCGGGCGCGGGGCGCACCGCGGACGCCGCGGTCAGCGCGGCGAACGCCTTGAACGCGATTTCGCGGCGGGACGTCGTGGCCTCGACCTGTGCTCGTGAATGGTGAAGAGGTCGGTCGGGGGTCAGAGACGACGGACGACGAACGACGCGCGCGGGGCGGTCGTCTGCGCGCATCGAGAACATCGCCTCCTCGAGAGAGCTGGGCGATCGACGCGTCGTACCTGGCGTTCCTCGGCGGAGGCGCGGACGGAAACCGCGCGCGCGGCGCGCGTGGGAGCCGCGCCGGCGCGGAGCGAGCGGGTCGCCGCGCGGGGGGCGGAGGTCAGGGAGACGGGGGTGACGAGAACAGCGACCATCGTGCGCGCTCAGGGAACAGTGCCACGTGCAGGATAAGAGCACGCTTGACCAATCGTCCCCGCGGAACCGATGTGTGATGGATCCCACATGCAAATAGTCTGGTAAATGCGATACGTGTGTTTGTATGACTAACTTGTCATACGGTCGAGTACGGAAAGTACTTTAAGTACTCGTTTTCGCGTTTTCGACGACTCCGCCTGCCCCCTGCCCGCCTGCCGCCTGACGAAGAAGGAAGAACGGATGGCCGGCGGTGAGCACTCAGCGACGGTCTGCCCGCGGCCTCCGCGGCAGAGAATCGCGCGCGCGTCCTCGACGCACACGCCGGCGGGAGGTCGCTCGATCCTCGTGCGCCACCCATCGCGCTCGATCGAGGCGTAGGCGCGTAGGACACCCGGGTCGCGGCAGGGTGGCGGAGCCGCGGGGTTGACGTTTGCAGCCGGTGCGAGGAAGGGCCGGCGGCATGCAGACCCCGGACTGGGGTGCCCTCGAGGCGGTGGACGGGGTCCGTCTATCATGGTACGTGGGTTTTTCCCCGATCGACCTCGGCGCGTCGGCAGAGCCGCGATCACGCCGCGTCCGCCTCGTTCGTGACCACCACGAGGCGTCATCGCGCGCACGTCACGCCTCGCGGCGCGCGCATTCCTCCCGCGAACCGTCGAATCTGACCGCGACCCCTGACCGCTCTGTCCGCCCGCAGGAACGTCTGGCCGAACAGCAAGATCGAGGCCACGAAATGCGTCGTGCCCTTCGGCGCGCTCGTGACCCCCCGGAAACACCTGCCGGACATGCCCGTGGTGCCGTACGACCCCGTGCGGTGCAAAGGCTGCGCGGCGTGCCTCAACCCGTACGCGCGCGTGGATTTCAACGGCAAGCTCTGGATCTGCCCCTTCTGCTACACGCGGAACCACTTCCCCGCGCACTACGCGAGCATCTCGGAGACGAACCTCCCCGCGGAGCTCTTTCCGACGTACACCACCATCGAGTACACGCTGCAACGACCTAAGGCGCCCCCTCCCGCGTACCTCTTCGTCGTGGACGTGTGCCTGGTGGAGGATGAGCTCGCCGCGCTGCGCCAGTCGCTCGCGCAGGCGCTCTCTCTGCTGCCCGAGGACGCGCTCGTCGGCCTCATCACCTACGGCACGCACGTGCACGTGCACGAGCTCGGCTTCGCGGAGTGCCAGAAGACGTACGTGTTCCGGGGCGGCAAGGAGTTCACGCAGGCGCAGATCGCGGACCAGCTGTTCCAGGGCGCCGGCGGGTTCCGCGGCGCGACACAGGCGGCGGCGGCGCGACACGCGCACCCCGCTTCAAACGACGGCGCGTCGGTCGCCTCCAAGTTCCTCGCGCCTTTGTCCGAGTGCGAGTTCTCGCTCAGCGCGATTCTGGAGAACTTGCAGCGGGACAGCTTCTCGGCGCTCCCGGAGTGCCGCCCCGCGCGGTGCACCGGGACGGCGGTGGCGTGCGCGGCGACGGTGCTCTCGTCGGCGCGCCCGGCGGCGGCGGCGCGCGCGCTGCTGTTCGTGGGCGGCCCCGCCACCGAGGGCGGCGGCGCGGTGGTGGGCAAAGACTTGGAGCAGGCGATGCGCTCGCACAAGGACATCGCCAAGGACGCGGCGCCGTTCATGCGCAAAGCCGCCAAGTTTTACGAATCGGTCGCCACGCAGCTCTGCGTCAACGGGCACTCGCTGGACGTGTTCGCGTGCTCGCTGGACCAAGTCGGTTTGGCGGAGATGAAGGTGTGCGCGGAGAAGACGGGCGGTATGGTGGTGCTGGCGGAGTCCTTCGCCAACACCGTGTTCAAGACGTCGTTCACTCGTATGTTCTCCGTGGAGGGCGAGGACGCGCTGGGCGTGAGCTCGGGAGGCGTCTTCGAGGTGATCACCAGCCGCGACGTGCGCACGGCGGGGTGCGTGGGGCCGTGCGCGGCGCTGGACAAGAAGACCTTACCCGGCGCCGTCGCCGACGCCGCGATCGGCGCGGGCGGCACGACCGCCTGGAAGCTGTGCTCGATGTCCACCGACACCTCGCTGGCCGTGTACTTCGAGGTGGCGAACGCGGGGGGGAAGGAGGGCAGCGCGGGGACCGTCCCGCCCTCGCAGCAGCAGCAACAGTTTTTCCTGCAGTTTGTGACGACGGCGACGACGCCGGCGGGCGAAACGCGCTTGAGGGTCACGACGACGACGCGTCGCTGGACGGACGGCGGCAACGTGAACGACGTCGCCGCGGGTTTCGACCAGGAAGCGGGCGCTACGTTAGTCGCCAGGCAACTCACCTGGAAGATGGAGACGGAAGAAGAGTTCGATTGCCCGGCGGCGACGCGGTGGTTGGACCGATCGCTCATCCGGCTGTGCCAGCGCTTCGGCGATTACCGCAAGGACGACCCGGCGTCGTTCCAGCTCATGCCGCAGTTCAGCATCTACCCGCAGTTCATGTTCAACCTGCGCCGCTCGCAGTTCGTGCAGGTGTTCAACAACTCCCCCGATGAAACCGCGTACTACCGTTTAGTGCTGTGGCGCGAGTGCGTGTTGAACTCGCTGGTGATGATCCAGCCGACGCTCATGGCGTACTCGTTCAACGGTCCCCCGGAGCCGGTGTTGCTGGACGTCTGCTCCATCGCGCCGGACCGCATCTTGGTCCTCGACGCGTACTTCGCGGTGGTGGTGTTCCACGGGCAGACCATCGCGCAGTGGCGCAAGGCGAACTACCAGGACCAGCCCGAGCACGAGGCGTTTAAGCAGCTGCTCGAGGCGCCGCTGGCGGACGCGAAGGAGATCCTCGACCGGCGCTTCCCGGTGCCGCGGCTGGTGGACTGCGACCAGCACGGCTCGCAGGCGCGCTTCCTGCTCGCCAAGCTGAACCCCTCCGCCACGTACAACAGCGGCGCGATGGGCGGGCAGGGGAGCGATATCATATTCACGGACGATGTCTCCTTGCAGGTATTCATGGAGCACCTCAAGAGGCTCGCCGTGGCGAGCTGATGAGACGTATAGGTACGGGGAGCGCGCGTAAGAAAGCGCGGGGAGAGCGCCGTTTTATGTACGTACCTATAGCTATACGCGCGGTCGGTTCCCCCCTCCCCTCGTTCGCCTCGTTTTCAATCCCTCATAGTGCCACTCTCGAAGTAAACACTCATCAGAAGTAGAAGTTCCTGGCCATGGGCGCCGGCCGCCGCGCCGCCGGGCGCGGCGCCCCCCGCTTGGCGCCGTCGCCCAGGTTACTCAAGTTACTCAACCCGACGCGCCGCTTTTCGTTCCCGGGCATCGCCGCGGCGCCCATCTTGCCGTTCTCGCTCTCCGTTCTCGCGTTCTCCTCGTCCGCCTTCGCGCCCGCGCCCGCGAGCGGGACGCCGAACGGCGGCGGCCTGGCCCCCGCGAGCCCGGCGGCTCTCCCGCCGGGCAGAGGCGCCGCCGGCGCGTACCCCGGAACCAAACTCGGGTCGCGCCGCGCCACCACGGCGCCGTTGCCCGAGATGAGCGGCAACTTGATGCGCGACGGCGCCGCCGCGTACTCGGACGCGCTCTTCTTCTCGTTTTCGCCACCCTGTCTTCCGTTCGCCGCTACGTGCGAGGGGTGCGCGCCCGCGCGCTCCCGGTGCATCTCCGCGCGCATCTCGCGAATTCCGGACGCGCGCTCGCGCTCGGCGCGCGCGCGCTCCGCGGCGGCCAAGGCGCGCTCGCGCGCGCCCCCGGGGAAATCGGCGCTCGGGTTTCGGCGCTCCCGCGGCTCCGAGTTGCCGGCTCCGTTGACGACTTGGTTTTCGCGGACGTTTTCGCGGACGCCTCCGCCTCCGCCCAGACGCTGCCGGTACCCGTTGCCCAGGTTGTTCTCGCGGTTGTCGGGCCGGTGCAGCGGCGGAACGTCCGCCACGTCCACCACGGCCGAGCGATGGGAGGGCCGAGCGATACCGTGCCGGTTATTTAACCCTAAACCCGCGGGCTTCGCGTCAAGCTTCGCGCGGAGCGCGGCGGCGCGCGACGCAGCGGCGTTCGCCGCCGCCGAGGGCGCGCCGCGCGAAGCTTGCGCCGGGGGCGCGAGCGCGTTTCGCGCGCGCGCCGAGGAGACCGCCGCCGGTGCCTGCGCTGGCACCGGCGCGTTCGCGGGTTCGCGGGTCGAATTCGGTTCCTTCGCCGAATTCGGTTCCTTCGAAAGTTCTTTTTTCGAAAGTTCCGCTCCATCGTGTTCTTTGTCCGCCGCGGCGGCGGACAAAGCGCGCCCCCGCGCCGCCGCCAGCCTCGCCTCCTTGTCGGCGCGCTCGGCTGCGGCGGCGCGCTCCTTGGCAGCCTTCTCGTGGTCGCTCGGGTAGGAGGGCGCGGGCAGGCGCTTCTTGAGCATCTTCAGGTTCTTGGGCACCTTGATCGTGCCCAGCGTGACCGCGGATCCCGGCTGGTCCGCGGCGCCGGCGGCGCCGCGCGGCGCGCCTCTCTGCTCCTCGGAGGCGCGCGCGTCCGCCTCGGGCACGAGCGGCTCGGGCTCGGGCGCGAGGTGCGCCCTGCGGCGCACGGATGGGTGGTCCAGCACGGCGTCGACGTCCGGCCTTTGCGAGGGCTCGGCGATCATCAGCCAGCGCACCATCTTCTGCATGTCCGAGGAGTACACCGCGGGCAGCGCCGGGAACTTCCCCTTCATCACCTTGAACCGCAGCTCCTCCATCGAGCGCGCCTCAAACGGCACGGCGAACGTGCACATCTCGAACAACACGCACCCCAGCGCCCAGACGTCGCTGTTGAAGGTGTACGGGCGGTTACGCCACACCTCGGGGGGCATGTAGTGCGGCGTGCCGATCTGCGTGTTGGTCATCGCGCCTTTCATCAGCTTCGCGACGCCCAGATCGCCCAGCTTGACGATCTCGCCGGACATGCGCAGCACGTTGGCGGTCTTCACGTCGCGGTGCAAGATCTTCTGCGCGTGCAGCGCCTGCAGCCCCCGGGCGATTTGGATGAAGTACGACCAGATGAGGTCCTCGGGGAGGAGCTTGCGCTGCGCCTGGCGCTTCCGCAACGCTCGAGAGAGGTCCCCGAACGGCGCGTACTCCATGACGATGCACAGCCTGTTCCCGTCGATGAACGCCTCGTGGAACCCGGAGATGGCGGCGTTCTGCTGCACAGAGGCGAGGAGCCTGATCTCGTTCACGGCTTCTTGCCTCTCCTGTTGGCTCAGGTTACGCACGTTGGTCTCCTTCAGCGCGTACACCTTGTCATCGCTCAGGCGGCGGACGCGGTAGCTGTCGGTGTTCGGTCGTGCGTGTGGTGATCGGGGCGGATCGTCGGTCAGCCGCGGGACGGAGGGCGAAGCAGACAGAGCGGAGCGGACGCCGCGATTCGGCGCTTCCACATGGGTCGCGTCGCGACTCGGAAAAAAAACGCGCGGATCTGGGTGACAAGACTGCGGACCGGCTTGTTCCCCCGCGGCGCGCGGGGTCCCGGGACCGAAACGCGCCCTGAAACGCGGTGCGCGCGATGACCGGGCGCGGCGGGGACGACGGCCGAGGCGTCTGACATTCGACGAATGTCTTGACGCACGCCGCACACCCCTTCTCGCCCGCGCGCGCGCTCGGCGACCGTCGCGACGCGCGGTCTTCGCGCGCGATGTCACCCGCGTCACGAAAAGCCAACACGGGTCCAAAAAGATTACGACACGAGATGTGTGCCGAGAAGCGTGCACTTACACAGAGCCGTACGATCCCTTCCCGAGGAACTTCTGCACCTCGAACCGCTTGAGGAGCTCGCGTTCGGGAGCCATGGCGGCCATGGCGTCGCGCGCGCGTGTGTGTCCGCGTTCACACCGCGGGTCGCCTCTGTCGTGACGAAAACAAGACCCTCGTTGTTTCCCGAAATCGTGCAGACGGGTGACCGTTATCGATCGGAGCGTTTTTTCGTGACCGGAAGACGCACCTCGTGAAGTTGCGCGAGGAGATTTGCGCTGTCGCAACCCGCGATGATTTCTCGGCGCCGACGAAATGAATGAAATCTGCTCGCCGACTCCTTCCGAGATCTGCCGAGCACCACCCCGAGGTGCGCAGAGGTGGGACACCCGGCATGTCCGGCGAAGCGCCGCGTCCCCCCAGCGGCGGCGGCGACCGCCCGCCGCACGTCTTCCAGGCGCCGAAGCCGCGCGCTTCGCTGCTCGGGCTGGACAGGCTCGCGAGGGAGAAGAAGATGGAGCGCGAGCGCTCCGAGGGCGGCGCGGCGGTGAAGCGCGCGCGTCCGGTGACGTCCATGTCCTTCGCCGAGGACGGCCCTGACGGGGACGCCGGCGACGGACGCGAGGACGGTCGCGGGGACGGAGCCGACCGGTCGGACCGATCGGACCGCGCGGGAGCAGGGTTCGCGCGCGCGCCGAAACGACCCCGGCAAAACTTCCGGGGCTATCGGGTCGAGACCCCCAGCCACCCGGGCGGGATCGACGAGGACGTGCGCCGGGACATAGACGACCGGCGGCGCGACCGGGGCGACCGCGGCGACCGCGGGCTCGCCGCGAGGAGCGACTCGCACCGCCGGGAGTACCACCGCGAAGAAGCGCGCCGAGGATCCCACACCCGCGAACGCGGCGCTGGCGCCGCCGGCGCCTCCGGGCGGGACACCGCGGGCATGGAGGCCATCTTGGCGCGCGCGCGCGGCGGGGACCGATGGCGCGACCGCACGGATACACCCGGCCACCGAGCGCCCGCGCGCGAGACGGGAGACGCCTCCGTCCGGCGCGACGAGTGGGAAGAGACCCCGGCGCGGGCGGCGCCAAACGCGTCGCCGTGGACGGACCGAACCGAGCGCGGCGACGGCGGCGGCGACGGCGGCGGGTCCTTCCGGGGCAGCCGTCCCGGAAGCGCCCGGGGCGGCAGCCGCGGTTCGAACTCGAGCGTTGTCGCGGCTACGCCCAGAGGCACGCCTTCCTGGCGCTCGAACGCGTGGATGCGTGGGTCTTCCGGCGCGGAAACCGAAAGAGCCGGCGGCGACCTTCGAACGAGCGCGCCTTCCTCGCCGTCTTTCGCGCCCCTCGACGCGGTGAACGAACCGTCGAACGACGCGGTGAAGGATTTGGATCGCGCGTGGTACGACGACGACGAAGGCGGGGGTGGGCACGGCGACGCGTACGTGACCGCGTTCGCGGGATACGACGGCGCGGCGGCGCGGCGTAAGGAAGCCGCGTACCAGAAACGGCTCACGCGACGCGACGGCCGACCGATGACCCTGGCGCAGTCCAAACGCATGGCGTCGATCCACGCCGACCACAACGCCTGGGAGGAGAACAGGATGGTGACCTCCGGGGTCGTGCGCGTGCGCGAAGTGGACCTGGACTTCGAGACGGAGGAGGAGCAGAAGGTGATGCTGCTCGTACACGACACGCGGCCGCCGTTTCTGGAGGGCGAGCACGGGCTACGCGCTTCGTCGAAAAAAAACGACGCGTCGGTTCTGCCGGTGAAGGACCCCACCAGCGACCTGGCGATGATCGCGCGGCGCGGCTCGACGCTCCTGAAGGAGGTTCGGGTGAAGCGCGACGAAAACAAGAGCCGGGACCGGTTCTGGGAGATGAAGGGCACCAAGATGGGCGACGTCACCGGGACGACGCGGGCGGAAAAGGAGGAGGCGGCGCGGAACGCGGAGGAGCAACGGAAAAAAACGGGGGACGCCGCCGACGACGCGAACGATCAGACGTATCAGTCGCTCCCCGGCAACCGCGCGACGGACGAGAGCGAGATCGCGGCGTTCAAGTCCGGCGCGAAGTTCTCGACGCACATGTCCACTGGGCCGACCGCGGCGCGCTCGGAGTTCGCGAAGACGAAGACCATGAAGCAGCAGCGGGAGTTCCTCCCCGTGTACGGCTCGCGCGAGGACCTGATGCACGTGATTCGCGAAAACAACGTGGTCGTGGTGGTCGGCGAGACCGGGTCCGGGAAGACCACGCAGATGACCCAGTACATGCACGAGGAGGGCTACAGCACGTTCGGCGTGATCGGGTGCACGCAGCCCCGGCGTGTGGCGGCGATGTCCGTGGCGAAGCGGGTCTCCGAGGAGATGGACGTGGAGCTCGGCAAGCAGGTCGGGTACGCCATTCGGTTCGAGGACTGCACGTCGGAGGAGACGCTCATCAAGTACATGACCGACGGCGTGTTGCTGCGCGAGACCCTGCGCGAGCCCGACCTGGACTCCTACAGCTGCGTGATCATGGACGAGGCGCACGAGCGCTCGTTGCACACGGACGTGCTCTTCGGGATCCTCAAGAAAGTGGTCGCCCGGCGGCGCGACTTCCGGCTCATCGTCACCTCGGCGACGCTGGACGCCGAGCGCTTCTCGGACTTTTTCGGGTCGGTGCCGGTGTTCAACATCCCCGGGCGCACGTTCCCGGTGGAGACGCTCTACGCCAAGACGCCGGTGGAGGACTACGTGGAGGGCGCGGTGAAGCAGGCGCTCGCCATCCACGTCGCGTACCCCCCGGGGGACATCCTCGTGTTCATGACCGGCCAGGAGGAGATCGAGGCGGTGGCGTACTGCCTGAACGAGCGCCTCGAGCAGCTCGCCGCCGAGGCGGAAGCCGCCGGTTCCAAGAACGGGTGTCCGCCCCTCTCCGTGCTCCCCATCTACTCGCAGCTCCCGAGCGATTTGCAGGCGAAGATCTTCCAGGAAGCCGAGGGAAACGCGCGCAAGTGCGTCGTGTCAACAAATATCGCGGAGACGTCGCTCACGCTGGACGGCGTCATGTACGTCGTGGACACCGGGTTTTGCAAGCTCTCCGTGTTCAACCCGCGCGTGGGCATGAACGCGCTGCAGGTGTTTCCGACGAGCCGCGCGGCGGCGAACCAGCGCAGCGGCAGAGCCGGGCGCACCGGGCCGGGCACGTGCTACCGCCTGTACACGGAGATGGCGTTCAAGAACGAGATGCTGGCGACGACCGTCCCTGAGATCCAACGCACGAACCTGGGGAACGTCGTGCTTCTGCTCAAGTCGCTCAACGTCGACGACTTGTTGGATTTCGACTTCATGGACCCGCCGCCGCGGGAGAACATCCTGAACTCGATGTACCAGCTCTGGGTGCTCGGGGCCCTGGGGAACGCGGGCGAGCTCACGGCGATGGGCGGCAAGATGGTGGAGTTCCCTGTGGACCCGCCGCTGGCGCAGATGCTCCTCAAAGCAGAAACCCTGGGGTGCTCGAACGAGATCCTCACCGTCATCGCCATGCTCTCGGTGCCGCCGGTGTGGTTCCGCCCGAAGGACCGCGAGGAGGAGAGCGACGCGGCGCGCGAGAAGTTCTTCGTCCCTGAAAGCGACCACCTCACGCTGTTAAACGTGTACCAGCAGTGGAAGAACAACGGGTACCGCACGGAGTGGTGCGACAAGCACTTCCTGCAGGCCAAAGGCCTGAAGAAGGCGCGCGAGGTGCGCGCGCAGCTGCTGGACATCATGAAGCAGCAGCGCGTGGCTGTTTTGAGCGCCGGGAGCGACTGGGACGTCTGCCGCCGCGCGCTGTGCGGCTCGTACTTCCACCAGGCTGCGCGTCTGAAGGGCGTGGGCGAATACGTCAACTGCCGCAACGGCATGCCGTGCCACCTGCACCCCTCCTCCTCGCTGTACGGCCTGGGGTACACGCCGGACTACGTCATCTACCACGAGCTCGTGATGACGAGCAAGGAATACATGCAGTGCGTCTCGGCGGTGGAGCCGTTTTGGCTGGCGGACGCCGGCCCGATGTTCTTCTCCGTCAAGGAGAGCCACTCCAGCTTGAAGGAGAGCAAGGCGAGGCGCAGGGAGGAGAAGGAGAGAATGGCGAGGGAGGTGGCCGAGAGCGAGGCGAAGAAGAGAGAGGAGGCGCAC
>Ga0181559_10003896_pt1 | contig 14580 bp, 7 predicted proteins | sample 011ome_21_FD_133752 | JGI IMG/M metagenome (GOLD analysis project Ga0181559, IMG submission 133752) | Coastal salt marsh microbial communities from the Groves Creek Marsh, Skidaway Island, Georgia - 011508AT metaG (megahit assembly) | ecosystem: Environmental > Aquatic > Marine > Intertidal zone...
GTAGAATCATCACTCCGATACGTAGTAGTATATTTCAACGGGATCGAGCGTCTCGGAGCGCGACGGACGCGACGGTCTCGTACTTTGTACCTTAGTCGCCTATAGCTACGAAAGTCTTTGTGTTCGTCTCGGACTCGGCGTCGACCACCGGCGGTCTCCACCGATACCATGCGTCTTTCCCGACGACGCACATCAATCACGCGGTTTCTTCGACGGACGCCTCGACGGCGGCGTGCGTGGTGACCAGGTTGCGGTCGCCGTACACGTTGTCGATGCGCGCGTTGGTGGGCCAAAACTTGGACGCACGCGTCCACTCCGCCGGGAACGCGGCTTGTTCGCGCGTGTACGGCCGGTCCCACTGCTCGCCGAGCACCACCGCGGCGGGGTGCGGCGCGTGCTTCAGCGGGTTGTTCGCCTTGTCCATTGCGCCGTTCTCGATGTCGCGGATCTCCTCGCGGATCGCGATCATGGCGTTGCAGAAGCGGTCCAGCTCCGCCTTGGACTCGGACTCGGTGGGCTCGATCATGAGCGTCCCCGTCACCGGCCATGACATCGTCGGCGCGTGGTACCCGTAGTCCATCAGCCGCTTCGAGACGTCCTCCGCCTCGATGCCGCACGAGTCCTTGATCGGCCGCAAGTCGAGGATGAACTCGTGCGCGCACGTGCCGTTCACGCCGCGGAACAGCACGGGGTAGTGGTCCTCCAGGCGCTTCGCCATGTAGTTGGCGTTCAGGATCGCGCGCTTGGACGCGTTGGTCAGACCCTCGCTGCCCATCATGGCGATGTACGCGAACGAGATGGGCAGGATGAGCGCGCTGCCGTAGGGCGCGGCGGACACCACGCCGAAGGGTTTGTCGCCACCCGCCTTGGTGGCGCCGTCCAGCGCCTCCGAGGGGTGGTTCGGCATGAACGGCGCGAGGTGCGCCTTGACGCCGATGGGGCCCATGCCGGGCCCGCCGCCGCCGTGCGGGATGCAGAACGTCTTGTGCAGGTTAAGGTGGCACACGTCCGCGCCGATGATGCCGGGCGCTGTGAGGCCCACCTGCGCGTTCATGTTGGCGCCGTCCATGTACACCTGGCCGCCGTGCGCGTGGATGGTGTCGCACACGTCCTTGATGCCGTCCTCGTACACGCCGTGCGTGGACGGGTACGTCACCATGAGCGCGGCGAGGTTGTCCTTGTGCTTCTCCGCCGCCGCCTTGAGCTCGGGGATGTTGATGTTGCCCTGCTCGTCCGTGCCCACCACCACGATCTTGTACCCCACCATCGCCGCCGACGCGGGGTTGGTGCCGTGCGCCGAGACGGGGATGATGCACACGTCGCGGTGGTGGTCGCCGCGCGACTGGTGGTACGCGCGGATGGCCATCAGCCCGGCGTACTCGCCCGAGGCCCCCGAGTTGGGCTGCAGCGACATGTCGTCGAACGCGGTGATCTCGCACAGCTGCTTGGTCAGCGCCTCGAACATCGCGCGGTAGCCCTCCGTCTGGTCGGCGGGCGCGAACGGGTGCATGTTCGCCAGCTCCGGCCACGTGATGGGCATCATCTCCGTGGTGGAGTTGAGCTTCATCGTGCACGAGCCGAGGGCGATCATGGAGTGCACCAGGCTCAGGTCCTTCGCCTCCAGCCGCGCCAGGTACCGAACCATCTCGTGCTCGGAGTGGTACGCGTTGAACACGGGGTGCTGCAGGTACGCGCTCGAGCGCGCCAGGAAGTCGGACTCGGCGACGGCGGGCGCCAGCGTTGAGACGGAAAAGTCGGGCGCGGCGCCGCCGTTCAGCGCCGTGAACAGCGCGTCGACGTCCTCGGGCGTGGTGGTCTCGTCGAACGAGAGGGACACGCGGTCGGCGTCGAGGCGGCGGATGTTCATGCCGCCGGCGGCGCACGCCTTGACCGCGGCGTCGGCGCCGGAGGGGCACGCGAGCGTGACGGTGTCGAAGAAGGGCTCGGCGGGCTTGGTGAACCCGAGCTTCCCCGCGCCTTCGGCGAAGATGCACGCCAAGCCGTGCGTCTTGTCTGCGATCGCCTTGAGCCCCTCGGGGCCGTGGTACACCGCATACAGGCCCGCCATGTTCGCCAGGAGCGCCTGCGCGGTGCAGATGTTGGACGTGGCCTTGTCGCGGCGGATGTGCTGCTCGCGCGTCTGCATCGCCATGCGCAGCGCGGGCGCGCCGGTGGCGTCGATGGAGACGCCGATGATGCGCCCCGGAATGAGGCGCTTGTAGTCGTGCGTCGTCGCGAGGTAGCCGGCGTGCGGGCCGCCGAAGCCCATGGGCACGCCGAACCTCTGCGCGGAGCCGATGCAGATGTCCGCGCCCCACTCGCCGGGGGGCGTGAGGCGCGTCAGCGCGAGCAGGTCCGCCGCCGCCACCACCTTAGCGCCGGCGGCGTGCGCCGCCTCAACCACCGGCGCGTAGTCAATCACGGCGCCGTCGGTGGCGGGGTACTGCAGCAGCACGCCGCACACGTCGTTCCCGGCGTAGTCAAAGTCGTTCTCGTCGCACACGACAATCTCCAGCCCGAGTCCGTCCGCGCGCGTGCGGCACACCTCGATGGTCTGCGGGTGGCACTTCTCGGAGACCAGGAACTTGGGCTTCTTCCCGCGGTTGATCGCCGAGCACATCGTCATCGCTTCCGCCGCGGCGGTGCCCTCGTCCAGGAGCGACGACTGCGCCATCGGCATGCCGGTGAGGTCCGCGATCATCGTCTGGTAGTTCAGGAGCGACTCCAGGCGGCCCTGCGCGATCTCCGCCTGGTACGGCGTGTACTGCGTGTACCAGCCGGGGTTCTCCAGCACGTTGCGCAGGATGACGGTGGGGACGTGCGTGCCGTAGTACCCCGTGCCCTGGTAGGACTTGAGCACCTTGTTCTTGCTCGCCATCGCCTTGAACATGGACAGGTACTCGCTCTCCGAGAGCGGCTGCGTCCACTCACCCATCTGCATGCCGTCGTGGCGGCGGATGTCCGCGGGCACGGTCGCGTCCACGAGCGCGTCCATGGACTCGAACCCGACGTACTGGGCCATCGCCGCCTCATCCGCCTTGGACGCGCTGTTGTGCCTGCGCTCGAAGGAATCCAGCGGGCGGAGCGCCTCGGCGGTGATGCCTCGCACCGCGCCCGCCGCGAACCCAGGGGTCAGCACGGACGGAGAGCGCGCGACGATCGCCGCGTGCGTGCGGTTCGCCACAGTAGCTAGAGCCGCGGTCTGCGAAGAAGAAAGGAGGCGATCGAGGTGTCGGAGGGAAAGAGAAGCGACGGTCAGCGCGGGCGCGACTCCGGACTCGGAAAAACACTCACGTGAAATATCGCGTGCACGCTTCGGCTTCTGGAGAGACGCGTCGACGCGCCACGACGGGTCGCTCGATCAGCCGAGCGGGACGCGTCGTGCGCGGTCGTGGCGTCGGCGGAGGGCGTCTCCCGAGACGCAGACGCGCGTCGCGCGATATCGACCCGCGCAGTCGTGCAGCGTCCCTCCGCGCCGCATCGCCCGAGGCGTGCACGCGTCCCCCGCGGCGCGCTCGCGCGTCGTCGCCCGACGCGTCCGTTCGAAAAACATCGTTTCTATCGTCGCGCGTCGCACCTGCGTCCAGGCCCCGGGCACGCCACGCGCGGCCGCGGAGCCGGGGGTCACCGCCAGGCGGCGGAACAAGCCGTTCGCGGCACGAGAAGAGCGAGAGAACGACATGGCGTAACGCGAGTAGCCTCACACGCCGCGCACAGTCGAGTGCCGGGCGCGCGGAAGGGCACCGGACATTTGGAAGCACGTGAGCCGCGCACGAGAATCCCAAAATCCGGTTGGGTTCCGTCGGCACCCGGCGGGGGGACGAGTCATTAGACCGCAAAACGCCCAATCACCGATCAGTCGCGACAACTGTCAAGAAAATTTTGATGGCTTTTTCTTCGAAAGCGCGTTCGCGCCGATCTTTTTTTTCGAAAGGGCATTTTTTGACTTTCGGTGTTTGCGAGTCTCCGCGACGTGCGAATAATCCTACGAAAGTACTACACTCCCGTCGCCGCTCCGCTCTACTCTCCCTTGAGTTTCCTCATGAGTATCTCGTTCGCGAGCGCCGGGTTGGCGCGCCCCCCGCTCTCGCGCAACACCGCGCCCACGAAGAACCCCTTGAGTTTGTCCTTCCCCGCGCGGAACTGCGCGAGCTGGTCCGGGTTCGCCGCGAGCACTTCGTCGACGATGGCGGCGATGGCGTCCGGATCGCTGATCTGGGTCAGGCCCCGCTCCTCCACCAGCTCCAGCACGGAGACGAACCCGCCGTCGTGCCCTTCCGCAGAGACCGCGCCCGCGAGCAGGTCAGGCAGGATGTCCTTCCCCGCCTTGCCGCTCATCACGCCCGTCTCGATGAGCGTCACGAACTCCGCCAGCGCTCCGGGGCGCAGCGGCATCGAGCCGACGGCGCGTTTCGCGTCGCTCTTCAGCCACGCCGTGACGTCGCCGGTGAGCCAGTTGGCGAGCGGTTTGGCGGGCGCGCCGCCGTGCTCGAGGCACGCGTCGAAGTACCTGACCAGCTCCGTGTCCTCCACGAGCACCTGCACGTCCGCCGCGGGCAGCCCCAGCGCCTTGTACCGCGCACGCACCTGCGCCGGGAGCTCGGGCATGCCGTCGCGGCACGCGTCCACGAAGGCGTCGGAAAACTCCAGCGGCGGCAAGTCGGGTTCCGGGAAGTACCGGTAGTCCGCCAGCCCCTCTTTCTTGCGCATGGAGACGGTGCACTGCCTGGCCTCGTCCCAGGTGCGCGTCTCTTGCACGATGTCGTGCTCCCGGCCGGCCAGGATCATCTCCGTCTGCCGCGCCACCTCGAAGTCCACCGCCCGCGACATGGCGTTGAACGAGTTCATGTTCTTCACCTCCACCTTGGTGCCGAAGCGCTCGCGCCCCTTCGGCCGCACAGACACGTTCACGTCGCACCGCATCGAGCCCTCGCTGAGGTTCCCGTCCCCGACGTCAAGGTACCGCACCAGGCGCCGGAGCTCCGCGCCGTACGCCGCAACCTCGCGCCCGGTGCGCAGGTCGGGCTCGGTGACGATCTCCACCAGCGCCACGCCGGCGCGGTTGTAATCCGCGAGCGCGTATCCTTTTTGATCACCCTTCGCCGGGAAGTGCGTGAGCTTCCCGGCATCCTCCTCCATGTGCGCGCGCGTGATCCCGACGCGCCGCTCGCCGCCGCCGTCCTCCACCGGCATGACCACGTCCACGAAGCCGTGCTCGCCGTAGGGCTCGTCGAACTGCGAGATCTGGTAGCCCTTGGGCAGGTCGGGGTAGAAGTACTGCTTCCGGTCGAACTTGCTCACGCGGCGCAACGCGCAGTTCAAACCCACGCCGAGCGTCACGGCTTTGCGCACGACGCCTTCGTTGAGCACCGGGAGCGTCCCCGGGAAGCCCATGCACACCGGGCACGTCTGCGTGTTGGGCTCGTTCCCGTACGTCGTCGAGCACTTGCAGAACGCCTTGGTGCTGGTGTTGATCTGGACGTGCGTCTCGATGCCGATCACGGCTTCGTACTCCGGAGTACTCTGCGGGACGAAGAGAAGGAGACGCGTTTGGGAGCGCGTCAGACGACCGAAACCCTCGAGACGAGCGTCGCCGTCGTCGCGAGGCGTCGCGAGGGGCGACCGCGGAGCGACCGCGGAGAAAGGGCGTGACGGTTCGGGAAAGTCGACGCGGCGTACCTCGTCCGAGGCCTCGGCGCCCGCCTTGGGGGCCGCCTCGGCGGCCGACGCGCGCGTGGGCGCCGCGCGGGCGCGGCGGGACCCGCGATGGGCGACGGTACGCGCGACTCGCGCGGTGGCTTTATCCGTCTCGAGGTGCGCGCCGAGGCGCGCCGCGGGGGCGGCGAGGGAAGCGGCGGCGCGAACGGCGGCCATCGGATCCACCTTCCGGCTCGCGGTGCGAGCTCTCGCGTGCGGCGTGCGACGGCGGGCCGCGCGCGTGGGTCTGTTCCGGTGGGACACGGACCACGACTCGTCATCCTCACGCTAAAAGCCAGTGGTCGACGCGATGACGCTCTCCGGCTCTCGTCGTCGTCGATTTTCCAGGACCAAAAAAAGTTGAAAAAGCGGCGTGTTGTGCGATGCGTCCACAGTTGGTCGCCGCCACAGCGCCGCCTCCCTCGAGGTGGACTCCTCGCGCGATGGCCGCCATGTCGTTCTCGGTCCCCGCTCACGTGGGTAACGCGCGCGGCTCGCTGTCGTCGCGTCGCGCGGCGTCCGCCGCCAGGCTCCCCCGCGTGCGTCCCGCGCGCGGCGCCCGCCAGGGCTTGAAGGTGGAGGCGACGGTGTCGAAGGACAACGTGTTCGCCAACAGCCCCGGGAGCCTAGAGGCGCTGAACAACCTCACCGTGAACACGGCCCGCGCGGGAAGCCCCCCCTTGACGTCCGCGTCGGCGCCGGACGATTTCTCCACCATTCCCCACAGGGAGAGGCTCAAGGTGTTCTCCGGGAGCGCGCACCCGGAGCTTTCAGACGTGCGTGCCCTTTTCGCAAACCTCCGATTCACGCGTTTTTCGCAAGACACGACGCGGCGACTCCGGTCCCGCCGGGGTGCGACGCCGCGAGCGCGTCGCGTGCGGAGACGCTCGCGCGCGTACCGCCGGCATCTCTCGATCGATCGCGCGCGTCCCCGTCCCCCCTCGCGCGCGCGTCGCCGCGCGGTCCTCCGCGGACCCGTTTTCGTGGTCGAGCGCGCTCGGTTCAAAAATTCGGCGTGCTCGTCGTCTGGAGATGGGCGTCAGACGCTGTCGGTGACAGACACTGACCCGCGACGCTTTTCCTTTTCCCCTTCGCGCCGACCCTAAACCCTCTGGAATCGCCAGGAAATCGCCAACTACCTCGGCATGGAGCTCGGCGGTCGCGTGATCAAAAAGTTCGCGGACGGCGAGGTGTACGTGCAGATCCAGGAGTCCATCCGCGGGTGCGACGTGTTTCTGGTGCAGCCCACGTGCCCTCCGAACGTCAACGACAACTTGATGGAGCTGCTCATCATGATCGACGCGTGCCGCCGCGCGTCCTGCCGCTCCATCACGTGCGTGATCCCGTACTACGGCTACGCGCGCGCGGACCGGCGCACGTCCGGTCGCGAGAGCATCGCCGCGAAGCTCGCCGCGAACCTGCTCACGGAGGCTGGCGCGACGCGCGTGGTGATGCTGGACATCCACTCGCTGCAGACCATCGGGTACTTCGACATCCCGGTGGACCACATCTACGGCGAGACGGTGATTTTGGACTACCTCACGTCGAAGGACTTCGACCCGGACGACCTGGTGGTGGTGAGCCCCGACGTCGGCGGCGTCCCGCGCGCGCGCGCGTTCGCCAAGAAACTCTGCGACGCGCCGCTCGCGATCATCGACAAGAGGCGCACCGGGCACAACAAAGCGGAGGTGATGAACCTCATCGGCGAGGTGGACGGCAAGGTGGCCATCGTGCTGGACGACATGATCGACACCGGCGGCACCATCTGCGCGGGCGCGAAGATGCTCCGCGAGCGCGGCGCCAAGGAGGTGTACGCGTGCGCGACGCACGCGGTGTTCTCGCCGCCCGCGGTCGAGCGGCTCGGCTCGGGGGTGTTCACCGAGGTGATCGTCACCAACTCCATCCCGCACGTCCCGGAGCGCGACTTCCCGCAGCTCACCGTGCTCTCCGTCGGGAACCTGCTCGGCGAAACCATCTGGCGCGTGCACAACGACACGCCCGTGTCCTTCAACAAGCTGTGAAGCTCACGTGATGGGATCAGACGAGCACGAACCCGAAAGGGGGGAGGTCGTTGAAAAGGTCGCTGAAAAGGGGTCGTGCGTCGAGGTTTGAACGCGGGAGAGCGGGGCGCGGAGTCGGGGCGTTCCAGGCGAGGAAAGAGCGAGGCGCGTACGTACACGCGGCGCGCGCGGACGTCCGACTTGAGAAAGTGTTTGTTTCAACAGAGCAGAAAAAGCTTTTCTTCGTTTCCGCGTCTGAACCGTCGCACGCTCGCCACACAGCGCGCGACGCCGGGACCCGAGAGCGCCGTGCCCGCGCGTCGGTCGCGCGCGCTCCCGTCATGGCGGGCGCCGGCGCGGACGCGCCGAAGGCGCGTCTCCGCGTGCGCGCCGCGACCGCGAAGCTCATCAAGCCCGGCGCGACCGATCTGCCCACGATCGTGAAGTGCATGCGCGAGATCGACACGGCGCTGCGCGCGCCTTCGCCCGCGGATCGCGACGACGCCGCGGCCGAGTTCTGCGAGGGCCCCGAGGGCGACGCCGAGCGCAGCGCTCTGCGCTGGTGCGCCGCCGCGCTGCACCGCGGCATCCCGGAGGCCCTGCACCCGGGCGACGTCAAGGCGGCGACGTTCACCGTGGGCGTCGCGCTGCAGATCCTCATCAGCGTCTCCGGCGCCGACCACGCGCAGCAGTTCGGACACGTCACGCGCAGCGGCGCGCACGAGGCGTGGCCGCGGCGGGGACGCGCGCTGATCGCGCGGAGGTGGACGCCGGACATGTGGACGCCCACCGGGATCCTGCCGCCGCTGCTGCGCCTCGCGCGCGCGCAAGCGGCGGGCGCGCAGATCCGCCTCCGCGCGCTGCAGCTCGCCGGCAGCGTGGCGCGCGACGCGGCGGCGCGCGAGGAGATGGTCGCCGGGGGCTGGCTGGACGTCGCCTGGCGCGCGCTGGAGCACCGCCCGCGCCCGGACCACACCGAGTCGGAGACCAAGGAGTTCATCTACACGCGCGAGACCTGGCAGTTCCTGCAGGAAACGCTCCCCGCGCCCGTAGATGAACTCCTTTCGGGCGCGGCGAGCGACGCCGCCGCCGATCCGAATGATCGGATCCTCACCGAAAACGCCGCCGCCGCGCCGGGTCACCGCGTCGCGACGGAAGTCGGCGAGCGCTTTCCGGCGACGGAGGAGGATTTCGCGCGCGGCGAGACGGAGTGGCACGGCCGGATGGTGCGCCTGCGCGGCCTGAAGGCGCGGCCGGACCTGAACGGCTCGCTCGCCTTCGCGCAGGGACCCGGCGGGTCGGCGGACCGAGTCGCCGTCCTGGCGAACCCCCTCGGCGTCGCGTCGAGGTCCGCCTCCGCGTCCGCATCTGCGTCCCACGAAGGGTCCCGCGGTCCGCCGGAGGTGCTCTCCGTGCGGCGCGCGTGTCTGGCCGTCTTCGAGAGCCCGGGCCTGGGCCTGGGCGACCTCGCGCGCGCCGCGCCCGCGGGCGCGGCGTCCGTCGCCGCCGGCGCGGCGGCGGAAACAGACGCTTGTTTTTTTTTGGACGCGGAGGAAACCGGCGGAAACCGGCTTAAAGCTCAGACAAACGCGACAAACGAGACTGCATCGACTTCTTCTTCGTCCACGTTGTCGCACCACGGCTCCATCCTCGGCGCGCTGGCGGAGGCGGACGCGCGCCGCGACGCGCGCGACTGGGACGGCGCGCTGGAGGCGTGCGAAGACGCGGCGCGCGCGGCGGCGGAGACGTGCGATAACAAATCGTTCGCGCGCGCGTTCGTGATGCGCCGAACGTTTCAATGTTTTTCGGACGCCGCGGAGGCGCACGCGGCGGCGGGTAACCTCGACGCCTCCTCGAACGCGCGCCTCGGCGCGCTGAGGTGCGCCGAGCAGGCGATGGACCTGCTCGAGTTCCGCGCGTTGGCGAAGCTGCGCGACGGGCGGCAGGGCGAGCGGCCGACGTCTTCCCTCTCCGAGTTCACGGAGGACGAGACGCGGTTCGTCCGCGCGCTCGTCGCCGCGGGGCGCGCCGAGGACGTCCGGAACCACTTCGCGGGCGCTTCGCTCGCGGTCGCGTTCGCGCGCGACGCGTTCGCGCCGGCGCTGGCGGGGGCGCTGATCCGAAAAAGCGAGCGTCGGGAACCGACGGCGGAGGACGCTCCCGACGCTCGCGACGTCCTCGAACGAGCCGGACCGACCGATTCCGGCGATCCCGATCTCGACCGTCGCGTTCCCGTCGTCTCGGAGTCCGCGTGTTGGCGTCGCCTCTCCTTCGCGCTGCGCGCCGTGGACGCGCAGAGGAAACTCGGCGCGCTCGCCGTGACGTGGCGTCCGCGGGGCGTCGTCGGCGAGGCTCCCGGCGACGCCGCCGGCCCGGGGGAGTCACTCGGCGCGACGCGGGCGGCGGGGTACGCCGCGCCCTCGGCCCTGCCCGCGGGGACGCACCGCGCATTCCGCAAGGCGCGGGGCGCTTTTCTAAGGACGTACCTGGATCTGCTCGTCGCGCGGTTCGCGGCATCTCCGAGGCGAGGCATCTCCGAGGAGGGCGCCCCGAACGACGCGAACGACGCGAACCAAAAAAACGAAACCGTCCCGCCTCGCGTCGCCGCGGCGGGCGCGGCGCTCCGCGTCGAGCCTCTGATGCTGCAGTTCTCGGTGGGGGCCTTCGGGGACCTCATGGCCGAGGACGAGGCATTCGCCGCCGCGGAGGCGGACGAGGAGACGCGCGAGGCGAGGCGCGCGCGCTCGGCTGGGGCCAACGGGGAGACGAACGACTAGACGGGTCGAAGGCGGCGTACGACGTTTGTGGACTATCCTATACCGTTCTAACCGTAGACGATAACGGTTTCCGCGCTCGACTCCTCACGCTTCCCCCGCTCGAATCGCCGCGAACACCGCCTTCATCCGGTCGTGTCCCTCCGCGGCGACCGCCAAACGCATGCCCGGCGTGTCCTGCCACAGCAGCACGTCCGCGTCGCTCGCCGCCGCCACCACCTTGGCGAACATGTCTGTCCCGGTGGGGAAGTCGCAGTACAGCACCGCCGGCGCGCGTGTCACGCGGCTCTGCTCCCTCGCCCACAGCCGGATCTGGTCGCACACGTTCGTGGGCACCGCGGCCCCCGGCGTCTTCCGAGTCTGCGGGTGCGCGTGCTGCCGCAGGTACCGCACGATCTGCTCCGCGGAAATGCCTCCGGACAACGCCGCCAGCACGCTCTCGCGGGTGACCATCCCCACGTACAGGTTCGGCAACTTGTAATCCGGGCGCGTGAAGAGGCGCAGGATCTCAACCTCCACGGCGCTGGTGGTGTACGCGTACACGCGGTAGTTGGTCTCCACCACCACGTGGCCTTCGTGCCCCCGCTCGTCCGCGGCGACGGCGCCGTCCCCGGGGACGCCGTCCCCGGCGTCCCCGCCGCTGGACAGGCCGGCGGTGAGGTACGTGGGCGCGTAGTACTCCTTGCCGCTCGGCGCGGCGAGCGGGTACAGCAGCCCGAGGTGCGCGAGGTCCGAGACCACCGCGCGCTGCGCGGGCGGCAGGCGGTCCGTCGAGTACGGCGTCCCCGGCTTCTGGAACGTCAGGCGCAGCAGGAACGCGATCACGCTGGGCGCGAGCCGCTCGTCCGCCGCGTCGTCGGCGTCGTCGGCGTCGTCGGCGTCGTCGACGTCCATCGCGTCGCTCCGCTCCGCCGCGCGCACGAACCGCGAGATGTACTGCGTGAGCAGGAGCCAGATCTGCTCTCGCGCCGTCGTGAGCAGGAACCTGAACCCAGCCTCAGTCACGCCCTCCTCCTCGCCCTCCTCTTTGTCGCCGATGAGCTTCGCGGCGCGGAACAACGCGCCGACGTCCAGTTTCTTCGGCGCCTTTTTCTTTTTCCCCGGCGCCCAATCCTCGTCGCGAGCGGACACGTCGAACGCGTCGCTCGCGCCCGTCAGCGTCAGGAGCAGCGCCTCCCACCGGCCCTTGGCGAACGCGTCCAGGTCATCGCGCGAGGGTACCACCTCCGCGAGGTCGTTCGCGACGCCACTCTCCCCGCGGTCGTCGTCGTCCACGTCGAAGCTGCGTTCCAACATCAGGCGCAACCCCGTTCGAAATCGCGCGTTCAACCGAACGCACGCGTCGCCGCTGCCGAGTCCCGGGGACCCGCCCGTCTCCTCGTTCGTCCCCGGGTCCACCTCCACCAGCACGCGCAGACGCCGCATGTCGTCTAGGCTCTTCCTGTGCGTCTCCTCGCCCTCGGGCTTGATCCACGCGTCCACGTCGGACATCGGCACGCCCGCCTCGATGTACAGCAGGCGCATCGCGTAGTGCTTCCCGAGCGGCGGGAGCGCTCGCAACACCGCGAGGCACGCCCACGGCGAGGCGTATAGGCGGTCCATCTGCCGGGGCGGGAGCCCCGATAGGAAGCCGAGCAACGCGAACGCCATCGCACCCGTCGCCCGCCCGCCGCAGAGAAACCCGGGCGCCCGCGCGCCGAGGAATGGGAGATCTTAACCCTGCGTCGAGAGATTCGTGTCGGGCGGGCGCTGACGAGGAGGGAGCGATGAGAGACTTTGCAACGCGCTAAGGCCGGCTAGTCCGGCGTCCCTCTCCCCTCAGATGATAAGATCGACGTTGGGCGGTGGGTGATCGACTAAGGAAAGATTCACGAGTCCGTCGATCGCGTCCGCGTGCGCCACGCCGTCCAGCGGCCCGCTCGCGCCGTCCCCAGCGTGCAGGTGGGTCTCGACAACCGTGTCCGGCGTGATGAGGATGTACCCGACGTGCCGCTCCTTCGCGCCGTCCCCGGCGCCCCCGTTCGCCCCGCTCGGACGTTCCACCGAGTTGTTCAGCAAGATGTTGCCGCTCTTGTCGAAGCAGTTCAGGTATCCGACGAAGACCCGTCCGTCGGTGACGCGCACGCGCAGCTTCCGGTTCAGCATCGAGCGCACGGCCGCGACCTCGGGGGGATCGGGATACGGCTCCGGAAGGCCTTCTCTCGGCCCGAGACCCACCGGGACAGGCATCTCGACAGCCGCGACACGAACGCCTCACGGGTCGGCGACGTCCGAAAACCTACGCCTGAGGCCTCGCACCACCACACCGAGCGGACGTGCGGACGCGCGCGCGTCTCGCGATGTGTTGGACGCTGATGAAGACCGCTTCTTTTTTCGCGAGCAGTTTTTCGTGTTCGGCGTTCTGCGTGTTTTGAAACGACGCTTCGGGCTGTCACGCGCATTTCTCTTTCGTGGGACAGACCGATCGGCGCGGGCGGGGCGGAGGCGCCATGCCCGCCCCCAAGTCCCCCAAGACCGGGTTCGGACTCACCACGCAGTCGTCGCTCGCGGTGCGCGAAGCGCGTCTGGCGCGCGCGTACGGCGAAGACAGACGCGCGCGCGATGCCCCCCCGACCGCTCGCCGAGCCACGAAAGACGCCGCGCCCCCGGCGCTGCGGTTGAACCTCGGGGAGGAGGCGGGGACCGTGCGCGCTCTGGCCCCGAAACCGGCGCGGAAACGTCCCGACCGACCGCGGTCGCCCTCGAGACGTTCCCCCGAGCCGGCGAGCGCGTCGCCCGACCGCGGGCCGGCGGACGCGCCGACCGTCACCATCCGCGTGTTGGACGACGCGAGAAACACGCGCCGCGAGTTCGTGCGCGAGCTGAAACCCGTGCTCCGCGAGATGCCGTACTTCCGCGCGCACCTCGCCGGCCGGGTGGACGAAGCGGTTTTTTACGATTCGGGAGACGCGCTTTCGGACGCGAACGCGAACGCGAACGCCAACTCGGGAACCGCCGCGACGAGACCGAGATGCACGCGCGACGGAACCAAACGGCGCTCGACGTCGGCGCGCGGCGAAACTTTTTTCGCCGACGAAAGTCATCAGTCTGGAAAAAAAAAAAAAAATGTTCGCCGCGTCGAGTTGACGGTCCATTGCGACGTCGAGATCTTCGCGCGTCTCCTGGCGCACGTCGACGAAACGCAAAAGGATGCCTTTTTAACGGGCTCGGATATCCCGAATCCGTCTTCTCTCGGCCGCACAGATCCGGAGGCTCTGACCGTTCGCGACTGCGTGCGCGTTTTGGTGGCGTCCGAGTTCCTCGGCATGCGCGCGCTCGCCGAGTCGTGCCTCGCGTCGCTCGCGTCGGCGCTCCCGGAGGCGCTCGCGCTGCGCCCCGGGGCGGGCGTCGAGAACCTCGGCGACAAGACGCTGGCTCGCCTCGCGGCGCTCGTCTCGGAGGAGACGCTCGAGCGCGCGGTCGCGGTCGTTCGAGGGGGCGAGTCTGACGCGCCGTCTCTCGCCGTCTCGGCGCTTCCGTCGCGTCTGTACGCGCTCAAGCTGCGAGCGTCGTACGTCGGCGCGGAGGGAACCGGCGAGGCTCCGGGGACCGAAGGCTCCGGGGACCGGGACCCGGGACCGAAAACAAAACGAATCCGTTTGTCGCGCTGCGTGTCGTGCGCGCGCGTGTTCCCGACGGGCGCCGTTCCTTTGTTGTCGTGCGCGCGCGCCGCGCGCGCGAGCGTCGCGTTCGACGGGCGCGTCGTCGCCAGGCACGTCCCCGCGCGGCGCTTCGACGCCGCGGCGTTCCTGGACGCGTTACTCGAGGCGCACGACCCCAGGCACGTCTACTGGTACCTGTGGGGCGCGACGCGCGTCCTGCCGGCGTGCGCGCGGTGCGGCGCGAGGGGCATCGCGGCGGGGGAGCTGGACGCGTGCCGCTACCACCCGCGCGAGGCGGTGTTTGATTTTCACGAAAACGACGAGACGGAGGAAAACGACGAGACCAAAACGACGAAAACTTTCACGAAAACGCGCTGCGATGGGTCATTCATCAGAAGAAGCGAATTGAACGCGCGCGTCGGCGTGCGGCCTTGCTGCGGCGCACGCGCGCCGCGGTTCGACGCCACA
>Ga0181559_10003903_pt1 | contig 14563 bp, 10 predicted proteins | sample 011ome_21_FD_133752 | JGI IMG/M metagenome (GOLD analysis project Ga0181559, IMG submission 133752) | Coastal salt marsh microbial communities from the Groves Creek Marsh, Skidaway Island, Georgia - 011508AT metaG (megahit assembly) | ecosystem: Environmental > Aquatic > Marine > Intertidal...
AACAAGTCACGAACGAGAGTCACAAAGCTCTGACAGTCTGAAAAACGACGCACACTCGAAACCCGCGTTCGCATTCGCAAAAAAAAAAAACCAAAAACCGTTCGCGGTTCGTCGCGCGTCGCGTATCGTACGCGTGAACATAAAACGACTAGTCGCTCGCCCAGCGCCTCTTGTCCTCCTCCGCGTCCACGGGGTGGTACCACTCCGGGCGCTCCACGTGCGTGCTCAGCCTGTAGTTCAGGAACACCTCCTCGTCGCGCAGCGCCTCCGACGCGACGAGCGCGAGCGCCGGCACCACCGCCGTCGCCTCCGCCGCCGCCGCCGCGGGCTCGTCCGCCGAGTCGTCGTCCTCTTCCCCGAACAGGTCGTGCAGCCTGGCCGCGAACCAGCCGCGCTTCGCGCGAGCCGCCTGCCGCGCCGCGACGCCCTCGCGCGACGTCGGCTCGGGCCAGCGCCCGAGCGCGGCGTTGGGCAGGAACGGGCGCAGCGACGCGACTTGGCCGCCGCGGAACACGACGTCCACGCCGGCGACGACGACGTTGGGGCGAGTGCCCTTCGGGGGATGGTTCGCGAAGTGCGCCAGCGCCAGCGGGTTGTCCCGCTGGACGCCCAGCGCCGCGGCGCGCGCCTCCGAGCGCAGACCCGGGTCCAGGTCGGGCGCCAGCTGCGCGTCCAGGAACCCGCCCGCGCCGCCGCGTTTCGCCGTCGCCGTCTCCTTCGCCGTCTCTTTCGCGTCGAGCGGCGGGCCGGGCCACGACCCGAACGCGCTTCCGAGTTTTCCGTCGCAGCCTTCTTCGGCTTCGGTGAAGGACGAAACAACACGCGCGTCCGCGTCGACGTCCACCGCGCCCCCCCCCGCGCCCCACGGCTTGGCGTCCACCACCGAGCCGTCGTAGCGCGCCACGAGGTACGGGTTGCGTTCGGAAACCTTGGGGTAGCCGGGGATGTGCCGGACGAGCTCCAGGTCGTACACCAGCCCGGGGTACCACGCCACGATCTCACCCGGGTTCACCGCGCCGCGCACGAAGAGCCCGTCCCCGGAGGAGGCCCCCGCGCCGCTCGGCGCCACGCGTGGCGCGAATCCCAATCGATCCACCACGCAATCGGACAACGCGCGCGGCGAGGCGTGCGACGTGCCCGCGCCCTGCCCCCGGCGCGCCGCCGCGAGCGCGTCCCGCACAGCCGCGCACGCCCTGTGCGCCTGCTCGGTGAGGTTGGACGTGACCTCCGCCTTGAGCTCGTCGAACCGCAGGTCCTTGCCCTCCGCCATCACCCGACGCACGAGCTCGGGGCCGTCGCCCTCGGCGCGCTGGAACGCCGTCAGGACGAACAGCCTGTGCAGATCGGCCTCCTCCTGCACGCGACGCGCGCTGAGGTGGTCGCGCGCGCCGCGCTTCACGAACTGCTTCACCAAGCGACCCAGCATGGTGCGCGCGACGCCGTGGGCGGCCCGTGCGCGAGGGGAAGTGCGAGCCGAACGGCTTGAACGCGCGAGCGAACCTCGCGCGTCGCGCTGCGAAACCACAAACAGCAGGTGCCGACTGCCGAGTGCTATTACGTCGCTTGAGGAGTTTTTTTGAAACGTCGGGCACGCCGACCCCGTTGACCGCGACACAGCTCGCCGCGCGCCGCGGCGGCCGACCGACGTCCCGGGTCCTCGCGCTCGCGAGCGCACGCGCGCGTCGGCCTCCCCCGCCCCCGCCCCAATGGTCGCCCGCGCGACCCCCGCGTCCGCGTCGAGCGTCCGGGCCCTGTTCGCCTCGGAGGATTCGGCAGCGAGGCTGCTCGCGCGTCGCCGCGACGACGTGCTGGCGACTCTGCGCGGCTTCGCGGCCGCGGCGGACACCGCAGACGCGGAAACCTCCACGTCGGCTCGTGCGTGTCCCGAAGACGCGTGTCCCGCGCTCGAGCTCCTGGACGAGTCGTCGAACGCGCGCGATGACGCGTGCACGCTCGCGGCGTTGACGCATCTGAAGATCCTCGCGCGCGACGCCGCGACGCGCGCGGCGTTCGGAGAGCGCGGCGTGCGAACGCTGGTCCGGGTCCTGAAAGCGATAGACCAGTCACTTTTCGCGATGAAGGATAACCCGAAAGGACCGGTATCCCGCGAACGCGCGACCGGGATCCTTCTCGCCGCGGAGGGCGCGAACGTGGCGCTCAACGCGTGCCACCACCCCGCGAGCGTCGCGGCGTTCGCGGAAGCCGGCGGCGTGAAAACGCTGCTGCGCTGGCTCGACCACGAAACGACGACTGAACACGCGGGCGGCGGTGACGGTGAAGATCGCGGCGACGACGGGAACGATAGCCGAGAGCGCGTGCTGAGAGCCTCCGGGAGAAGAACAGAAGCGGTGGACTCGCCGTCCGCGGCGCTCCGCCGCAACGCGGCGGGCGCGCTGCAGAGCGCGTGCTTCGAGCCGGCGGGGCGCGCGGCGGCGGCGCGAGAGGACGGCGTCGAAGGTATGCTCGCGGCGCTGAAGGTGGCGGTGGGCGGTTCGGGTGGCGGCGTGAACGACGGAAAGAAAGCACACGACGCGGTCCTCGACCCAGTCCTAGCCGCGAGACTGACGGGTGCCTTGCACAACGCCACGGCGGACGCGGCGTGCGTGCGTTTAGTGCGCGCGGCGGGCCAAGGCGGCGTGGCGTTGCTCGTATCTCTGCTGCGCAGCGGGGACGCGGACGCGGCGGCTTCGGCGGCGGGCGCGGTGCAGAACCTGGCGCGCGAGCGCCTGGCGCGCGCGGAGGCGCAGCGCGCGGGTGCGGTCGCGGCGCTCGGGGACCTGCTCGTCGCCGGAACAACCTCGGGGAAGGCGCACGCCGCCGGCGCGCTGGTCAACCTGCTGGGGCCGGAGCTGAGCGGCGAGGAGGCGAAGGAGCGCGACTGCGGCGGCTCCGGAAGCGGTTCCGGTGACCAGCAAGAGAACGTCGCGCCGAGTCTCGCCGTCGACGCCGATTCCGGAGACGCGCGACGCCGCGCGCTGGGGAAGCTCCTCTCGTCCGCGCTGGCGTTATCGATGGCGTGGGAGATGATACACGACGCGCCGCCGGAGACGCGCGCGTTGGCGTGAGTTATTTTGCGCGGCGCGTCGTTTTATGCCAGAATAAAACCAAGCAATCCGAAAACGACGCGCCACCGCCGACACTCCGAGGGCGCGCCGATGGTGAAGCAACGCAAGGGCGGCAAGGCGGCTGCCGCGAAGGCGGCCAACACCGAGACGAAGAAACCCGAGGGCGATGCCGAAGTAGACGTCGACGAGGTACGACCCCCACCCGTCACCCCTCTTCTCCCGCGCGCGACCGGTGCCGCCCGCCGCGCACCGCCGCGCCGCTTTTCGCCGAACGACCCGAATCGATTCGTCCGACGTCTCTCCGCCTCGCCGACGCCGGCCGACGCTGACCCCCGATGCCTGGCGCGGACCCGCCCGGACGACCCGCCCTGCTTCTCAGGCGATGCGCTCTCTGCCCTCACACCAGCAGCGCAAAGTGGCGAAGCGCGCCAAGTTCCTGGACAAGATCCGCGTCGCGTCGCTGAGCGCGACCAAGCGCTCGCCGAGCGCGAAGAAACGCAACAGCGCCAAGGGCTTGTCCGCGTCCTCGCTGGACTTTGCGGCGCTCAGCGCGACGCTCGGGGAGGCGGGCGTCGACACCGCCGGCTTGGCACGCGGCGGCGTTCGTGCGACGCTCAAGCGCCAGCAGCGGCTCGTGGCGAGCGAGTCGGACCGCCTGCGCGCCGTGCTGGCGCACCCCGCGTTCCGCGCCGACCCGGCGGCGGCGGTGACCAACCACGTCGTCGCCGCGCTCGCCGACGCGCGCGCGGCGGCGAAGAAGGCTTCTTCTTCTCTTTCCGAATCGAACGCGAATTCGAAGCACGGAAACGCGGGAAAAGGACAAAAAGGAAAGGACGGCGTCTCCGCGGGCGCGGCGCGCGCGGCGCGCGAGGCGAGCGACGCGGTGGCGGCGGCGGCGGCGCGGCGGAGCGCCGCGGCGGGCGCGCGCGGGATCACGCACAGGGGCGGGGACGACAGGCGCGGCCCGAAGGACCAGCTGGGGGTGGTGCACCACGCGTCCAGGGCGAAGAAGGGCGCGGGCGGGAAGAAGGGGTCGAAGCGCTCGAAGAAACGAGCGAGGGAGACATGGTAGCGCGACGGCGCGAGGCGAGGCGAGGCGAGGCGAGGCGAGGCTCGGTGAAACGCGCGTGGCCACTTTTTTGTTCGGTAATCAGTGTGAATCGAGCTTTTCGCAGCTGCCTCACACATCGGCGCGACACGTGTCCAAAATACTCGTCGCCGCGCGTTTCTATCCGACCTCGACCCCGCGTCGACCGGGCGCGACCGACATCTCGCCGCGCGCGTCGCCCGCGTTCGGTCCACGACCACGGCGCCGACCATGTCTACTCTCTGCGCCGTCCGCGGCGCGGTCGTCGCGGCGTCCGCGCCGCGCGTCGCGGGGCCGCGCCGCTCGATCTCCGCCGCGAACGCGACGCCTTCGTGCCGTCGCCGGCCCGTGCGGGTCGCCGCGTCGCGGGAGACGTCGACGACGGAGAAAACCAGCGCGTCCGCGCGTTCCGACCCCCCGTGGTCCGACCCCGGGTACCGCGGCGCGGTGGTCAGCGCCATGCCCCCCGCGAAGCAAGCCGCGTCCGTGGCGGCGGTGTGGGGAGGCCTCGCCGCGGTCACCGCGCTTTCGTGCGGCGCGGTGGGCCCGTTCATCGCGCACGCGTTCCCGGGGTACATGGCGTGGTCGCGCGGCCTGTGGCCGGTGCTGGGCCTGACGTACGTCGCCGCGGGCGCCGCGCACTTCGCGCTGCCCAAGGGGTTCGAGGACATGTTCCCGCACGAGGGCGCGTGGGGCTTCTGGTACCTGCCCGGGACGCCCGACTTCCACGTCAAGTGGACCGGCGTCGCCGAGATCCTGGGGGGGCTGGGCATGGCCTCGGCGCTGGTCACCGACGACACGCCGCTCTCGCGCGCATCCGCGCTCGGTCTGTTCATCCTGACCGTCGCCGTGACCCCCGCGAACACGTACATGTGGTCGCACAACGCCCCAGGCCCGCTCCCGGAAAACGCCGACGAGTCCATGTTGTCCATGGAGAAGGAGGCGCATCTGGCGCGCGCCGCCCTGCAGGTGCTGCTGCTGAGCGTCACGTGGGGGATGGCGCACCCGCCGTGAGCGGGGACGCCCGGAACCCTCGCGGGCGCAGAGCACGTGCGCGTGCGAGCGTGAAACAGTGATGCGTTTAATAGACAGGTAGAGAATACGCGTCGGGTTCGTCGTCGCTTCATCCTTTCTCCGCCGAAAACGCACGTTTCGACTGCATCGTTTGAAAAACGTCGTGTTTTTCGCATCTCAACAGGCTGGTGGGCCCACTCGGACGCGCGCGGCATGGCAGCGCCGCGTGACAGGATAGACGTATACGGGAAGGCCACCTCCATCGTAAGCGCCGGGTCGCCCAAGGGTCGCCTTCAACTGACCTCGCGGTACTCGTAGAGCCAAGAGTTCGCAACGCAGATCGTCGTGTGGACGCGCCGCATGACCGCCCCGAAACCGAAATCGCCCGGCGGGCAGCGCGTCCCCTTAAATCGGCGGCACATCCCATTATCATGGGTGTCGCGCATTCGCAAAGAGCGCAAAGAGGCGCGACTCCGATCGTCCGGGCTTCCCGAGAACCTTCCTCTCGCGGGGGCCGAGCCATCTCCAGCAGCCATGGCAGCCCATCGGATTTCTGGGGGCAAAAAGATCTCGAGCAAACCGAAGAAGAGTGGTGGTCAGAAGAAGGCGCAGGGGACACATTGGTGTAAGTCCCCTAAACCGCGTCGCGAACCCGCCGCTGTCGCCGCGATGGTCGCCGTCGTGCCCATGGCGCGCCTGGCGTGTGGAAACGGGTGCGGAAAGACGTTCTCGTACCCCGGGAGCCTTCGGAACCACGAGAAGATCTGCGCGGAGAGGGCGGCTCAGAGCGGGCGCGGTGACGGCGCCGCGGGTTTTTCCTCCTCTCCGGCGCGGTGCGCGGGGTGCGGCGGGCGCTACGTGTACCTGGCGATTCACGAGAAGCATTGCCACGGCTTGTTGTCGGGGCTGCGAATCGCGATGAAGGAAGACCGAAACGACCGCGGCCGCGACCGTGACGTCGACCGTGACAAACTCTGCCGAAAGGGATGCGGCCGGCGGTACGTGTACTCGAAGAGCCTGAAGACGCACGAGATGACGTGCCGAGGACTCCCGGACGCGAAGCCCTCGGCGAGTTGCTCCTCCGCGAGAAACGCTCCGCGCGCGTTCCTGTCTGAAGAGCAAAAAGCAGAGAACGACCCGCGCGGTTTGGACGCGACCGCGAACCACGCGGCGCGCGCCGCCGCGAACGACGCCTTCACGCGGGCGGTGTTCGCGCGCCTCGCCGGCGCCGGCGAAACCGAGCGGCGGTTCAAGCGGCTCGACGCCACAGGCGAGCTGGCGAGCCTCGCCGCTGGGGAGAGCTCGGGGACCGCGGAGGGGCGGAGGACCTCCTCGGCGGCGGCGGAGGAGGCGGGACGCCGGGCCGAGGAGGAGGCGGAAGAAGCGCGGAAAGACGCGGAGGTGGACAGAGCGTTGCGCGAGCGCTTCCCGTACACCTCGCCGTGAACGCTCGCGAAGCGCGTTTCGGCGTTTCGAGGCGCACGAAAAAAAGGTGCCGATCGAGGTCGCGGTCGTCGTCTCGCTGTCTCGGAGACGTGAGAATCGCGATTGACAGCGATCGGGCCTCGGGGAAAAAGCGGGCGGTTTTCGGCGGGGGTTTTTTAGTCGTAATAAACGACCCAAAAAAGGAACTTCACACGCGGGTTTTTGCTCGTATGGGCATTTACCCTGTCGCGCTGACGTCAGCGTCGCTCTAAAGCGGACGATATTTTGGTTTTTTTTCCAAGCAATTTCATGCTGCGCACGACAGAAACCTGAGACTACCAGCCCATACGAATCAGCGGGGGTACGGACATTTTTCGCATCACGAAGTTTCATCTCGGAAGCGCTGCCGTCCTGTCGCGGTGCGGCCCGAGCTCGTGCGCGTCACTTTGCATCGAGCGTCGACGCCGCGCGCGTGTCCGAGAAGCACTCGCGCGCGCAAGCTTTCGCTCACCCGAGTCGTGCGGTACGTCACCCACGTTTGTCTCCCGTGTGCGCACATCGCGCGAGCGTCGCGCGCGTCGCGCGGCGCGGTTTCCGTCCGGTGTTACCCGGAGTTGCCATGTCGCGAGCGAACGCCGAAAGCCACGACACGGGAAACATCCCCCCGGAGAGCGCGCGCGGGTGTCGCGCGCGAGCGCCGTGAGCCGCCGCGCTTCCGCGGATTGGCTCGCCGCGTGTGTTCTTTCGCACTTTTCCACTCACACCCCGGCGGAATCTGACCCCGAGCTCCCCGCCGCGCCCGTCTTCGCAGTGTGTGTCCCCTCTCGCTTTCGCGCGACGCAACAAGTCGCGAAAAAGAACCGAGACTCGCTCGCCCCGTCGTCGGAGCGCGCGGCCGTCGCGTTCGTTCGTTCGACCGTCGAGGTACGCGCGAGCGCCCCCGGATAGTGACCCGAACGCGTCGCGGGCGTTTCGCGCGCGCGCGCGCGGTCGCGCGGTCCGCCGCGAGCGCCTTTTCGCGCGCGCACGCCTCGCGCGATGAAACGCAAATCTCGCAAGAGCGTTTCCCGCGCGGTATCGAAGCCCTCGCACCCCTTTCCGCACACGCCGGCGTTCGGAAAACGCCCGACGCGATGGACCGCGCGCGTCGACGCGCGCGCGAGAGAGACTCGCGGCGTCTGACCCTCCCCTCCCCCCTCTCGTTCACCCACCCGGCGGCGCGGACCCTCGCAGGCCGAACGCGCCGCGCACACCCACCCGCGGGCCCGCGGTCGTCTCGAAGCGCCGAGCCCCGTCACCGCGAGTCTCGGTGCCTGGGAATTCTCAGTCGAGAATTTGAGAGAATTTTCCTCGGAATCGGCAGACTTCGCGTTTTCGAGACTTTTCGCGAACCACCGACCGCCGTAGATGGCCACCAACAAACGCCGACGCGTGGATGACGACGAGAACAACGCGACGGCTGCCGCGAACGCGCCCCCGGGCGCGCCCACGACGCCGGCGACGACCAACTCCGGCGGGACGCCCGGCCTGAAGGGCGCGAAGCCCGGGGACAGCAGCGGCTCGGAGGGCACGCTGGCGGGCGCCAACGGCGCGGCGAACAAGAAGCGTCGGATGGCGTGGAGCGCCGAGGCGACTGCGCTCGGGTACGAGGCGGGGACCATCAAGAACAGCGCGTATGTGCTGCTGGCGCAGAGCGGCGTCGCGGGCATGACCGTCGCCGCCATCGTCGAAGCGGCGACGAAACAAGGGTACGTCGGATCTCGTCCCTCGTGCCTGTCGGCTTTTCTCTCCCTGAGACGAGCGCGGCGCGCGCGTCCGGCGCGCGCGTTCCATCGCGAAACGCTTTTCGATGCGTCATCGAACGCTTCTTTCCCCCCGTTCGTTTTTTTTTGGTCGCGGAAAAAAAAAACGCGCGTTTTCGCGTTTTCGCGTTTTCGCGCGCGTCGTCGCGACGTCTCCCGTCGCTAGGCTGACGTTTCTTTCTCCCCGTCTTTTCCCGAAAACATCCACGTGAACCCCACAGACTGTACAGCTGGGGCACGTGCAAGACCCCCAACAACAGCGTGACGGCGGCGCTTTCGCAGGACACCACGTTTGTGCGCATCGCGCCCTCCACGTACGCGCTGCGCAGCACGCTCAAGGGGGGCGCGGGGCCGGTGCCTCAGCCGCGCACGTCCTCGGGCTCCATCAACAGCGGGCTCGGCTCCATCAACAGCGGTTTGAGCGGCGGCGCCGTCGCGGGCGGGCGCTCGACGCTCGGGCAGAAGGCGATCAGCTCGAAGGCGCGGCGGATCGACCGCGCGGCGGCGGCGCGCGAGCGGCAGCTCCGCGCGGCGGAGGCGGCGCGCGACGCGGGGTACGGGATGGACGACGACGGGTTCGGGAGTCACGGAGTCATGGACGGCGGCGCGACGGTTTCCCTGATGCACGCCGCGCCCTCACTGCTGATGGCGGAGACGCACGGAGACGCACGGATGGGGCTCGTGGCGTCCGGGTACGACGACGCCGGAAACGCGAGAAACGTCTCTTACGGCATTACGGGGTACGGCGGCGTCGACGCGCGCCGCGAGTACGGCGGGCACGCCTCGAAACTGTCGTCGGCGTTACACCTGGAGAGCTACCGGCGGCGGACGGATCTGCTCGGCGGGCTCGACGAGGACACCTGGCCGGACGAGGACGACCGGCTGACCGGGTGCGCGTTCGCGACGTTGCCCGCGGCGAGGCCGGAGCACGACATGGAGGAGGCCACGGCGGGGTCCTCGCTGCTGTGGTACCCCACGGCGAACCCGCCGGCGCCGCCGCCGGAGAAGCCGTCGCCGCTGACGGAGCCCACCGAGGCGCTCATCCGCGCGAGCTCGTGGAAGGACGAGGCGAAGTCGCTCTTCTCCTCGCCCGGCGCGCGCAACTTCGAGAGCGAGGCGGGGCTGAGCGCCATGAGCAGCGGGCACCTCCCCAAGTGGGTCCTGGAGTCGTTCAACGACGGGAAGGGGTCGCCGGGCGCCGTCGCGTGCTGACGCGGCGCTCGCGGCGGCGGAGAGGCGAGAGCGTTTTCAGAGGGGCGAAGGAAAAGCGCGCGAAGCGCGCTGAGACGAGACGAGACGAGCGATGCGTCGCGTGTGTTAGAAGGAGACCGGGGTACGACTCTGAGGGCGTGCGACCGATCGGGGATCGGTCGCTGTGTATAGTGTAGAAGAGCGATGTCTGCTTTCCCGAGAGCCCGAGTCGGCGAGTGTACAGAGAGCGGGGCGGGCGCGCGCCCGCGACGGGCGCCGCCGCGGCGTTCGCTCGCGTAAACCGCGGGTCGAGGAAAAGAAGTATTAATATCAACCGAGCGTTCGGCTCGCTCGCGCTGCTTCTCGTTCGCCCTTGGCCATCGTCGCGTCTCTACGCGGCGCGGGCAACCTCGAGCGCCTGCGCGAAGTCGGCGCAGATGTCGTCGATGTGCTCGATGCCGACCGAGACGCGGATCATGTCCTGGGACACGCCGGAGGCTTTCTGCTCCGTTTCACTGAGCTGCTCGTGCGTGGTGGACGCGGGGTGGATCACCAGCGTCTTGGCGTCGCCCACGTTGGCGAGCTGCGACGCGAGCTTGACGGCGTCGATGAACTTCGTGCCCGGCCCGAGCCCGCCCTTGACGCCGAACGTCAGCACCGCGCCGTACGAGTCGGCGCGGAAGTACTCGTTCGCGCGCCGGTGATAGGCGTGGTCGCGCAAGCCGGGGTAGGACACCCAGGTGACCATGGGGTGGTTCTGCAGGAACTTGGCGAGCGCCATGGTGTTGGCGCAGTGCCGCTCCATGCGCAGCGAGAGCGTCTCGAGGCCGATGATGAAGTTGAACGACCCGAAGGGGCTCTGGCACATGCCCACGTCGCGCAGACCCTCCACGCGGCACCGCATGATGAACGCGACGTTCACCCCGAGCACGCCCTCGGGGCCGAAGGTGTCCCAGAAGCGCAAGCCGTGGTATCCCGGCGACGGCTCCGTGAAGATGGGGTGCTTCCCGTTGTTCCAGTTCATCGTGCCGCCGTCCACGATGACGCCGCCGACGCTCGTGCCGTGGCCGCCGATCCACTTCGTCGCGGACTCCACCACGATGTCCGCTCCCCACTTCAGGGGCTGGCACACGTACCCGCACGCGCCGAAGGTGTTGTCGCAGATGACGGGGATGCCGTGCTTCAGCGCCACAGCCTTGAGCGCGCGGAAGTCGGGCACGGAGAAGCGCGGGTTGCCGATGGTCTCCACGTAGATGGCTTTGGTGTGCGCGTCGATGAGCGCCTCGAAGGACTCCGGCTCGTCGTCCTTGGCGAATTTCACGTTGATCCCCAGACGAGGCAGCGTCACCTTGAACTGGTTGTACGTGCCGCCGTAAAGCGAAGGCGTCGAGACGACGTTGTCGCCAACCTGGCAGATGGTCGTGATGGCCAGGAACTGCGCGGACATACCCGAGGAGACCGCGACCGCGCCGACGCCGCCCTCCAGCGCGGCGACGCGCTTCTCGAAGACGTCGTTCGTGGGGTTCTGAGAGAAGATGGGGAGAAGGAAGTGAGTCGAAGTGAGTCACCGCGCGCGGCGTTCGACGGCGCTTTTCCGGGAAAAGCGAGAAAGCGCACTGACGACACTCCCGTGCGGTGAGAAGAAGAAGGCGTCTCGGAAACGCGTTTTCCGCGATCGCGACGGATTCGCGAATCGGCGACGCGACGCACGGGCACAGCGCCTCGATTCGATCGGGTTTCGTCGGGACCGCGTCGGACGTACCATGATGCGCGAGTAGATGTTCCCGAACGCGCGCAGGCCGAACAGATCGGCTCCATGCTTCGAGTCGTTGAAGCAGTAGGAGGTGGTTTGATAAATCGGAAGCGCGCGCGAGTTGGTGGTGGGATCGGGCACCTGGCCCGCGTGCACCTGCAGGGTCTCGAATTTGAGCTCGTGACCGGACATGACGGAAACGGCGGAGACGTCGAACGACGGGAAACCTCTCGGAAAGGCGTCGGTGCCGAGGTGCGCTGTGCGTTGTGAAGCCGCGCGATCGTGTCGGAGCGAAATTCTCGTCGGATGCGTTCGGCGAGTTTCGTTTCGAGCTACAGTAGCCTACGTAGCTAGTACTATGTCAGTCCGTCGCGGTCTTCCCGCCCCGCAGGAGCACCGTCCCCGCGCCCGTCCTGAAGGCGGACGCCTCCCCCGCGGGCGCATACGCGTCCGCGCCGTCCGCCCCCCCGAACCCGTCGCGGCCGCCCCCGACGGTCACGTGGTGCACCCTGAGCAAAACGAACGTCAACACCGCGCTCGTCAGGAACACGCCCTCGTGGTGGTTCTGGTAAAACGTAAAGTCGGCATCCTCGGCGGCGCGGTTCGCGCCCGGAGCTCCTTCGCCGCCGGACGCGCCCATGGCCTCCGTGATGAACCCGCGGTACTTGTCCGGCAGGTTGTTCCGGATGAGCAGCACGGAGCTCAGGAAGTACAGCCCTAAGATCTCGGACACGAACAGCACCAGCATGGCGCTGGTGCCGCCGCCGCCGCCGCCCACGGCGAAGAAGACGCGGAACACGACGCGCAAAAAGTTGCGCAGGCTGGCGCCCACCAGCGCGCCGATGAACAGCAGCGACAGCATCTGGGACATCGCCTCGGGGCTGATCGGGAGCGTGACCACGGAACGCAGCGTACGGGTCACCGGGTCCGTGCCCGCGGCGAACCCCGCCGAACCCGTACCCCGGAACACGAGCCGGAACACGCCGCTCGCGACGCGCCAAAAGCACGTCAAACACATCGCCGCGCCGGCGATGTCGTTTAGTTTACCGCGCGCCGTCGACGCCGCCGCGCGGCGCTCCCTCGCCAGGCGCGCCTCGTGCGTCTCCGCGAACAGGGACCGCACGACGTGCTCCATGGCCTCGATCTCCGCCGACAGGGCGCCCAGCTTCAGCCGAACGCCCTCCGCGCGCGTCGCGTCGCCGCGGCGCGCGAAGCGCTTCCCCGGCGAGACGGGAAGCAGACGCCGCAGGCTCCCGAGCGCGCCGAAACCAAAGCCGCCGCGACGATCCTCGGCGGCGCCCGACGACGCGCCGCCGCCGCCGACGCCGCCGACGCCGCCCGGGGGTTCCAGCTCCGCCAGCTCCCTGCGCAGCAGCGCCTGGCGCTTCCTGCGCGCCACCACCGTCTCCGTGGCCTGCACCAGCCTCCGGCGCAGCGCCTGGCTCTCGGCGTCGCCCACGGGCTTGGCGAACAGCGAGAGCACCTCGTAGGGGAAGTGCACGGCGCCGAACCCGGAGAGAACGGCGAGCATGGAGACGCCCACCACGCCCACCCGGAACACCGCGCGCGCCACCGACTTCTCCCCGAACGCGCCGTCCAGGTTCTCACCGCCGCCGCCCACGCGGTGGAAGCCGAAGAGCAGCGCGAGGTGCGCGGCGAGCGCGGCGGCGACGGCGCGCCGGGGCTTGGCGCGCCATCCCACGGCGAGGGTGAAGAAGCGGTGCAGGTGCACGAAGGGAAGCACGAAGATGAGGAGCACCAGCACTGCGCGCAGGTTGAACCGCCAGTGCACGCGCAGGAAGGACTCGTCGACCAGACCGAGGATCTCGTACAACACCAGGACCAGCAGGCCGGCGGAGAGCGCGAACGTCACCGCGAACAGGGTGGAGACTACCGGATCTAACTCGTGGAACGTCCCTCTGCACAGCTGGAACTTCAAAAACTTACATCCCGCGACGAAGAGCGCCCACGAGGATGCGAGGGCCAACACCGCGGAGAGGAACATGGCCCGCCCTCCCGTCTCCACCACCGGAGGGACCCCCGCTTCGCCGCCGCCGCGAGCGCGCACGTATGGCACGGGGAAGGGCGGGCGTCGCGTTCATTTTCGTGAAACGACGTTCCGTCTGACGAGGCTTCGACTCTCGAATATGCCCGAAAACCTTACTCATCGATTATCCAAGCGGCGTTCGAGGGCGTGTCCTTCCGGGGCACTCGCATTCCGGTGCGCGCGCCTTCCGGTCACGGAGGTCACACCGGAACGAGCGCGATGCCGACGTGGACGTGCGCCCCGACGATGCGCGCGACGCCCGTCGCGGCGTCCACGACTCGCCCCGCGGCGATTCGTGGCGCGTCGTCGCGGGTCAAGCCGTTCACGGCACGTTCGCGCGTCGGGGGGTCGCGCTCCACGACACGCGAAAGGGCTTCCTTTCGCGTCGCCGCGTCGTACGAGCGCCAGCGCGCTCCCTCCGAGCAGAGCCGCAGCAGCCCCCCCCCCGCGTACCCGCCCGCTCCCGCGCGCGGCCGCCCCCCGCCCCCGCCGCCGCCGCCGCGAAAGTTGACGTGGTTGGACCGCCTCAGCTCTCCCGTCGTGATCCTCGCCGCCGCGCTGGCGCTGTCCGTGTCCAACCCCGGGTACGTGGACCGCGGCCGCGAGGTGATTCTGCTCAACCTGTACGAGCGGCAGAGCGCCGAGCGCATGCGCGGCTCGGGGCAGTACAACCAGGCGGTCGTGCGCGGCGACGTGTTGTACAAGTTCAACAAGTTCTCCGGGAGCATCACGGCGACGACGCGCGGCGGGCTGATGGTGGACGGGGACGGCCAGATCTGGGTGGCCGTGCGGTACAAAAACAACCCCGAGCGCGTCAAGCAGGCGTGGTACATCGGGGACTCGCGCGATCTGCCGCCTCTGCCCAAGAATCCCTCCGCGAAGCAGGTCAAGCAGTGGAACGAGCTGGCGCAGAAACGATTCGGGCCGGCGTTCGCGAAGCTGCCCGACTTGCAGAAGGTGTACGACGCGCCTGAGCCGCCGGTGCGCAAGCGCGACGCCAACCGCATCTCGAAAACGCTCGTCGACTCCAACAACAGGGTCGCGATCCCGCCCATCGAGTGACTCGAACGCGCCGCGACAGAGTCACCCGCGCGGTAGTGATACGCGAAGCGCGCGATACTACCAGTACCGATGTAATCCTAGCTAAGGTCATAACGTAAATAAACGCCGCGCGCTAAG